>Ga0114939_10003540_pt1 | contig 10864 bp, 11 predicted proteins | sample AshMeaCrysSpring_FD_87196 | JGI IMG/M metagenome (GOLD analysis project Ga0114939, IMG submission 87196) | Groundwater microbial communities from Big Spring, Nevada to study Microbial Dark Matter (Phase II) - Ash Meadows Crystal Spring | ecosystem: Environmental > Aquatic > Deep subsurface >... | reverse complement strand
GCCCGCGACGTGCTGGCCGAGATCCGCGCCCGGCTCGACTTCCTGGAGCAGGTCGGCCTCGGTTACCTGGCGCTCGACCGCGCCGCGCCGACGCTGTCCGGCAGCGAGGCGCAGCGGATCAAGCTGGTCACCGAACTCGCCAAGGCGGCGAGTTCGGTGACCATCCCGGCCGCAAGCGCCGGGATCCATTCGACACAACTGGCCAAGGTGCGGATGGACGAAGGGCTGAACCTCACCGGCCGCGCCTACCGGCCGATGCACACGCTGTACGTGCTCGACGAGCCCACGGTGGGCCTGTCGATGCACGATGTCGAGAAGCTGATCCGCGTGCTGCACCGTCTGGTCTACGCCGGCAATACGGTCGTCGTGATCGAGCACAACCTCGACGTGATCGCCGAGGCAGACCGGGTGATCGACCTCGGTCCGGAAGGCGGCGACGGCGGCGGGCGCGTGGTGGCGCAGTGCGCGCCGCAGGAGCTCGTCGGTCGCAGCACGCACACCGGCGAGGCGTTGCGCGCCTTCGGCGCCGGTAGGGCCTGAGCGCCGCTAATCGACGAGCGCCTTGCCCTCCAGCAGGCGCCACAGGTAGTCCCGCCCGTTGCCCGGCTTCAGGAAGTGCCGGTAGACCTCGACGCCGAAGCGCATCGGATTCATCAGATAGATGATGTCGTCTATCTGCACGTCGTTGTCGTAGCCTGTCCCCGGATAGTTCGCCAGCACCCGGTCGCGCAGCGCCGCCGGCATCGTCGACAGCATCGTCACGTAGGCGACGTACTCGTTCGCCCGCAGCGACGGCTTCGGCATCCTGAAGTTGCACGCGGCGACGGCGTGCGCGACCTCGTGCACCACCAGGCTGGCGTACAGCGCGCGGTCGATCGGCAGTTCGAACCACGTCCGATGCCGCGCGAACTCCGCGTACGAGAGCACGACCACGCGGTCGTCCTTCCGCAGGAAGCAACCGACGGCCGATCGGTCGGCGATCGACGGCAACTCGTTCGCCACGTCGATGCGGACCGGATGGCTGACGTCGAGCCCCTGCCCGGCGAGGAAGTCGAGCGCCTTGCCGGCCGCCTCGCAAATGGCCGTCATGTCCTTTGACGATGACACGCGAACGATCACGTTGGCCGATGGACAGCGGGCTTCCCGCGCCTCGGCCTGCTCGGCCCGGCTTGCCGGCAGCGCGCAGGCGAGTCCCGCCGCCACGACGATGACGGATCTCGTTGCTCGTCCGACGCGCGCGCGCAGTCCTATCTTTGGCATCCCCGGACACCCCGCCTGTGCTCAGGCGGCATTGTCGCCGCGCCCGCTGTCGTGCCCCGGCACGGGCTGCCGCCCGTCCGCCGCTTTCGACCTCGATGGCCATCGCGCTCGCACCGGGGTCAGCGCCAACTTGGCGGCTAAGCCGCGCTGGCACTCGGGGGATGGTGCGGAGCAGTTTCCCCTCGGCGCGGACCGCGGCCGACCCGAATCATCCGTCCTCATCTGAGCGGTCGATGCCTGGCCTAGGAGGTTTCGCTGACAATCCCCTCAGCGAGGCCGTACCACATCCGCGCGACCCGCAGATCCCACTCATCCGACATCGGCGCCCCGCCATGCCAGGCATGCGTCCAGACGACACCGATCCGATCCGGGTCACACAGGAACTCACCGCCCCGGACCGGCGCGGCTTCGCGCGCTACGGCACGCTGGGCGAACTGCGCGTGTTCGACCGCGCCCGCCACCGGTTCATCGGCGAAGTCTCCGACATCGGCCTGGGCGGCCTGCGCCTGCGCGGTGACGAGCCGATTCCGCCGGCGCGCCGCCACGCGCTGTCGATCGAAGTCATCGTCGACGGCCAGGAGCGCCCGCGGATCGAAGTCATCGCGCGCTGTGCCTGGCACCGGAGCATGCCGGGACGGCAGTTCGAGTCGGGCTTCGAGTTCGTCGAGCTCGCGCCGGCGATGCGCGAGCGCCTCGCCCGCTTCATCGACGACTTCGGTCTCTGACCGCGCTGCGACCTCGGGGCGCTTGCCGGCACACGGCCGCGGCGTAGCATCGGCACGCCTCGTTGGCCGGAGCCGCTACGATGCGACCGTTGATCGCCACGCTGCTGGCCGCGCTGCCGCTGCTCGCCGCTGCGGCCGAACTGCCGATCTTCGACGCGCACCTGCACTACAGCCACGACGCCTGGGACAACCTGCCGCCGGAGAAGGCGGTCGCGCTGCTCGAGGCGGCCGGGGTGCGGCGCGGCCTTGTCTCGAGCTCCAGCGACGAGGGCCAGCAGCGCCTGGCCGCGGCGGCGCCGGAGCGCATCGTGCTGTCGCTGCGGCCGTACCGGCAGCGCGGCGACCAGGCCAGCTGGATGCGCGACGACACCGTGCCCGCCTATCTCGAGGAGAAGCTGGCCCGCCACCGCTATGCCGCGCTCGGCGAGTTCCATATCTACGGCGCCGACGTCGACCTGCCGGTGCCGCGGCGGATGATCGAGCTGGCGCGACGCCACGGCCTGCTGCTGCATTCGCATTCCGACGCCGACGCGATCGAGCGCCAGTTCGCGCAGTGGCCGCAGGCGCGCATCCTGTGGGCGCACGCGGGCTTCGACACGCCGGCCAACGTGCGCGCGATGCTGCGCCGGCACCGCAACCTGTGGTGCGACCTCGCTTTCCGCAGCGACCACGCGCCCGACGGCCGGCTCGATGCGCAATGGCGCGCGCTGCTGCTCGAGTTTCCCGACCGCTTCCTGCTCGGTACCGACACCTTCACTCCGGAGCGCTGGCCGTACGTGGTCGAGCATGCGCGGCTGGCGCGGCAATGGCTGGCGCAGCTGCCGCGCGACGTGGCCGAACGGGTCGCCTGGCGTAACGGCGAGGCGCTGTTCGCCGCACCGGCCCGATGACGCTCGGCCCGGCCGCGCTGGCGGCAGCGCTGTGCCCGGCACTGTTGCCGGTCGCAGCCCTCGGCTGCACGCCACCGCTGCAGGGCCGCGGCGTGCAGGCGGTCGAAGGCCGCGGTTTCGTCGTCGCCTGGCGCGCCCCTGCGCCGTTGCCGCTGGCCGAGTTCTTCTCGCTCGACTTCGCCGCCTGCGCGCGCGACGGCCGGCCGTTCGACACACCGCGCATCGACGCGACGATGCCCGAGCACGGCCATGGCATGAACTATCGGCCGCGCGTCGAGTCGCTCGGCGGCGGACGCTTCCGCGCCAGCGGCCTGCTGCTGCACATGCCGGGACGATGGCAGTTGTCGGTCTCGCTTGGCAGCGGCGTGCGCGGCGAAACGCTGCACGCGCCGCTGACGGTCGACTGACCCGGCCGTGGCTGCCGGCGCCGACCGATCGCCGCGCAGGCCCGGGCCGCCGCTGCGAGCGCTGCTGGCGACGCTGCTCGCGCTGCCGACGCTGGCCGCGGCGGCGCTGCTCGACTTCAGCGCCGACGAACGTCGCCAGATCGCGTCGTTCGGTCCGTGGCCGGTGCCGGTGGCTGCGGATCCGAGCAACCGCGTCTCGGGCAAGGCCGAGGCGATCGCGCTGGGCGCGCGACTGTTCTTCGATGCGCGGCTGTCGCCGATCGGCTACATCGCCTGCGTCACCTGCCACCAGCCGGACCGCAGCTGGACCGACGCCAAGGCACGCGCGCACGGGCTCGCCGACCTGCCGCGCAACACGCCGGCGCTGGCCAACCTGCGGCTGGCGCGCTGGTACGGCTGGGGCGGCGGCGCTGACAGCCTGTGGATGGCCAGCCTGCGGCCGCTGCTCGATGCGCGCGAATTCGACTCGAATGCCGCCGCCGTGGCCCGCGTCTACCGGCGCGACCCCGATCTCGCCTGCCGCTACCGGCGCGCCTTTGGCGAGGCGGCAGTCGGTCGCGACGCCGACCGCGAGACCGTGCTGGTGAACAGCGCCAAGGCGCTGGCCGCGTTCCAGGAGACGCTGGTCACCGGCCGCACGCCGTTCGACGAGTTCCGCGACGCGCTCGCGCGCGGCGACGCGGCTTCCGCCGGCCGCTACCCGCTGGCCGCGCAGCAAGGACTGCGGCTTTTCATCGGCCGCGGACAGTGCATCGCCTGCCACAACGGGCCGAACTTCAGCAACGGCGAGTTCGCCGACGTCGGCGTGCCTTACTTCATCGCCCCGGGCCGGGTCGACGCCGGCCGCCACGCGGACCTGCAGGCGCTGCGCGCCAGCCCGTACAACCGGCTCGGCCGCCACAGCGACGACCGCGCCGGCGCCCGGGCGACGCGGCAGGCCGCGCTCGAACCGAGGCACTGGGGCGAGTTCAAGGTGCCGAGCCTGCGCAACGTCGCCGTCACCGCGCCATACATGCACAACGGCTCGCTGCCGACGCTGCGCGACGTGCTGCGGCACTACGCGACGCTCGACGAGGGGCGCATCCACGCCAGCCGGCGGCCGCTGCTGCGCGCGCTGCACCTGACCGAGGACGAGGCCGATGCGCTGCTGGCGTTTCTCGAGTCGCTGACCGACGCACAGGGCGCCGAGCGACCACGGCCGCCGTCGCCGCCGCCCTGCGTGCCCTGAGCGAACGGCTCAGGTCAGGGAGTTGATCGCGACCACCGCGGCGGCGACCAGCGCCAGCAGCAGCGCGATCGACCAGCGGCGCTTCTCCTCGGTCGGCGGTGCCGGCTCGGCCAGCGGCTCACGCCGGCACGGCGGCGGGGCGACGCGTGGCTGCATCGGGATCACCGTGCGCTCGGGCTCCAGCGGCGGCAACCGGTCCAGCGGAATGCGCGCGGTGAGGTTCATCGCCTCGACCAGCAGCGACTGCGGCAGTTCGCCCTGCACGGTACGGGCCAGGCCGAAGGCGACCAGGCGCGCGGCGTCGCGCTCCAGCCGCGACGGCTTCAGCTTCGGTTCGGCGGCAAGGCACTGCTGCAGCGTCCGCTGGCCGTCGAAAAGCGCGAGCAGCCGGCGCTGGTTGCCGCCGAGCCCGAAGCGCGGCTGGTCGAGTTCCTCGCGGCCGCGCCGCGTCGGCTCGAGTACGACCAGGCCCGTGGCGCCGGCGTGCGCCTCCTGCGTCGGCACGGGCGCGGGAGCGCGGCGCGTCATGTGCTGGAGCGGATGTTCGACCACGCGTCGATCGTAGCGGCGCGAAAGCGCGGCCGGCCGCGATGACTTCCTAATCCGGAAGGATGTTGCCGCCGGCAAGAACGCGGCACGCGCAACGGCCGGTGCTCATCCTTCCGCACGGCGGCGCGTGACTGCGATTTACGCGGCGCCGACCGTAGGCTTGCGCATGGACTCGTGCCTGCCTCGCCGCATCCGCCTGCCCGCCCTCGCGGTGCTGGCGATCGCGCCAGTGCTGTGCGGCGGCTGCGCGACCGTCGACGGCACGCCGATGCAGGCGATCAGCGTCTACGTGGCCGACGGGCTCGACCGTCCCGTCGAAGGCATGCGCTGCCGGCTCGCCAACGGCGCGGCCGATCATTTCGGCACGACGCCGATCTTCGACGTGCAGGTGCGCCGCTCCGCCTCCGACCTCGAGATCGAGTGCCGCCGCGGCGGGCTGCTGGCGCGCGGCACGGCGGTGTCGCGCGGCAGCGCGCTGGCCAGCGTGATGCTGCCCGGCGGCACGGCCGCGCTGCTGATCGACCACCTGACCGGCTACCGCTACGCCTACCCCACCACGCTGCGGCTGCGCATCGGCGAGCACCTCTTCTTCGACGCCGCGGCGGCGGAGTCCCGCCAGCGGCTCGAACTGGCGCTCGACGCGCGCTGAGCATCGCGCGCCTGCTACCGTGTGCGCGATGCACACGGATCCGCCGCTGCCGATCGACGCACTGGCCGCCACCGCGCTGGCCAACGTCGGACTTGCCTACCCGTTCCATCTCGTGCACCTGCTGCGCAGCGAGGCGGACCTGCAGGCGCCGCGCCGCCTGCACCCCGTCTTCGGTGCCGGTTACGACTGGCACTCGTGCGTGCACATGCACTGGACGCTGGCGCGCTGCCTGCGGCTGTGGCCGGATCTTGCCGCGGCGGCGGCCATCGGCGCGCACTTCGACGCGCGCTTCACCGCCGCGAACGTGGCTGCCGAGTGCGAGTACTTCGCCGGCAGCGGCCGCGGCACGTTCGAGCGGCCGTACGGCTGGGGCTGGCTGCTGCTGCTGTGGTGCGAGCTCGACGCGCTCGCCGCGCGGCGCGGGCAGGCCGGGCGCTGGCGCGACGCGCTGGCGCCGCTGGCTGTGCTGATCGCCGACCGACTCGCGGCCTGGCTGCCGCGCGCCGAGTTTCCGGTCCGCGCCGGTACGCACGGCAACAGCGCCTTCGCGCTGATCCTCGCGCTGCCGTACACGCGCCGGCGCGCGATGGCGGCCCTCGAAGCGGGGATCGGCGACCGCGCGCGCCGCTGGTTCGGCCCCGACCGCGGCTACCCCGCCGAGTACGAACCCAGCGGCGACGACTTCCTCTCCGGCGGACTGTGCGAGGCGCTGCTGATGGCGCGCGTACTGCGGCCGTCCGAGTGGGAAGCGTGGTGGGCGGGCTTCACGCCGTCCGGCGCCGGGCTGGCGCGCTGGCGGCAGCCGGTCGCGGTGTCCGATGCGACGGACGCGAAGATCGTCCACCTGCACGGGCTAAACCTTTCGCGCGCCTGGTGCTGGCGGCAGTTGCAGCCCGTGCTGCCGGCTTCGCTGCAGCCGGCGGCGGCACAGTCGGCGCGGGCGCACCTGCGCGCGTCGCTGGCGGCGGCGACCGACGGCGATTACGTCGGCACGCACTGGCTGGCCTCCTTCGCGCTGCTGGCGGCAAGCGGCGAGACGGTCGATGGCGGTTGACCGCCGTCAACGCCGGCAGTCGCCGCGCTGACCGGATCGCCGCTGGAGCAAAGCGATGGGCAAACCCTGGGACGCGGTCGTCATCGGCTCCGGCATCGGCGGGCTGTCCGCCGCCGCGGCGCTGGCCACCTGCGGCAGGCGGATCCTCGTGCTGGAGCGGCACCTGCAGGCCGGCGGCCTGACGCAGACCTTCGAGCGGCAGGGCTGGCGCTTCAACATCGGCGTGCACTACCTGGGCGGCTTCGGCCCCGGCGAAGTCAACCGCCGGCTGCTCGACCACCTCTCGGGCGGCCGGATCGACATGGCGCCGATCGAAGGCGCCTACGACCGCGTCCGGCTGCCGGGCCTGACGCTGCCGTTCACGCCGCCGCGCGCGACGCTGGTCGCCATGCTCAAGGATGCGTTTCCGCGCGAAGCCGAGGCGATCGACCGCTACTTCGACGCGATCGACCGCGCCGCGGCAACGATGGGCACGGTGTTCACCGCGCACAACGTGCACGAGGCGCTGGCCCGGCCGCTGGAGTGGTTCAAGCGCAAGGACATCGAGCGCTGGGTCGGGCGCACGACCTCGGAGGTGGTGCAGGAGATCACCGCCGACCCGAAGCTGCGCGCCGCGCTGACCGCGCAGTGGATCGACTACGGCAGCCGGCCGGCGGACAGTTCGTTCGGCGTGCACGCCGTGGTCACCCGCTCGTACCTGGACGGCGCCTGGTATCCGGTCGGCGGCAGCGGCGTGTTCGCGCGCGAACTGGGCCGCACGGTCACCGAGGCCGGCGGCGAGGTCCGCACCGGCGCCGAGGTCGCCGCCATCGACGTGCACGGGCGACACGTGACCGGCGTGCGGCTGCGCGACGACACGCGGATCGACGCGCGCTGCGTGATCTCGGATGCCGGCGCGCACGGCACGATGCGCCTGCTGCCGTCGGCCGAGGTCGACCGCGAGTGGGCGCGGGACCTGGCCGGGCTCGAGGCGTCCACCGGCTACTTTGGCCTGTACCTCGGGCTGTCCGGCGACATCGCCCACGCCGGCGCCGACGCGGCCAACACCTGGATCTACGAGTCGTGGGACGTGAACGCGGCCTGGGACGATCCGTTCCGCCAGCCGCGCGCGCCGGCGCTGTTCGTCGCCTTTCCGTCGCTGCGCGATCCGGCGCACGCGCCGGGCCCGCAGCAGCGGCACACCTGCGAGATCGTCGCGCTGGTCAACGGGAGGGCGTTTTCGCAGTGGGACCGCCCTGACGGGGCCCTCGGCGGCGCGCCGCCCGCGCGCGACGAGGGCTACGCCGCGTTCAAGGACCTGCTGGCGCGCAACCTGCTGGCGCAGTTCGGCGAGCACTTTCCGGCGCTGCTGCCGATGGTGCAGTTCACGGAGGCGTCGACGCCGATCACCGTGGCCAGGGTCACCGGCGCCGAGCACGGCGCGATGTACGGACTGGCGACCACGCCGCGGCGCTTCCTGTCGCCGGCGCTGCGGCCGCGCACCCCGATTGGCGGACTGCTGCTCGCCGGCCAGGACGTCGGCACGCCCGGCGTGACCGGCGCGATGATGGGCGGGCTGATGGCGGCGGCGACGCTCGAGCCGCACCTGTGGCGCCTGCTGCGTTGAGCGTGCGCGCGCGAAAGGCGGCCGGCGGGACGGCGACCGCGCCGCGGTTGCTGCGCGCCGCGGCGCTGGCGCTTGCGCTGCCGCTCGCCGGCTGCGCGTGGCTGGACGAGAAGCAGCATGCGCTCGCGCTGCGGCCGACGCCGGGCCAGCCGGCCGACTTCGCCGGGCTGCGCAGCGGCGACGAGCGCCTGCTGCTGCCGGTCGAAGACAGCGGGCGCGAGCAGCAGCTTGCGCTGTGGTGGCTGCCGAACGGCGACGCGTCGGCGCCGACGCTGCTGTACCTGCACGGCACTTTCCGCAACCTGTACCAGAACCTGCCGAAGATCGAAGCGCTGCGCGAGGCGGGCTTCTCGATCGTCGCCGTCGACTATCGCGGCTGGGGCGACAGCACGCCGATCGTGCCGACCGAGGCCACGATCGTCGCCGACGCCTGGCGCGCCTGGCAGGCGCTGACGCAGCGCCAGCCCGATCCGCGCCGGCGCGTGATCTTCGGCCACTCGATGGGCGGTTCGGTGGCGGTGATGCTCGCAAGCCAGCTGCGCCACGGCCGCGACTACGGCGCGCTGGCCCTGGAATCGACCTTCACCAACCTGCCGGATGTGGCGGCGGCGGCGGGTTTCTGGGGCCGCGTGGGCGCGATGCTGACCACGCTGCGCTTCGACGCCGGCGCGCGCATCGGCGCCGTGGATGCGCCGGTGTGGATGCTGCACGGGACCGCCGACCGCACGGTGCCGGTCGAGGTCGGCCGCAAGCTGCGCGACGCGGCACCGCCCGGCGTGCACTGGGTCGAAGTGCCGGGCGGCAGCCACAGCCGTCTGCACAGCCAGGCCGCGGAGGTCTACCAGCGCACCTTCCGCGAGCTGATCGCGCAGTTGCCGGCGCCGGGCGCCGAAGCGTCTGCCCCGGCGGCCGCGGGTCGCCCGTGAACGTCGTTCATCCGGCCGGCTCGAGCCGCAGGATCGCGCCGCCGGGCAGGTCCGTCAGCAGGTAGACGAGGCCGTCGGGGCCGACGCGCACGTCGCGCACGCGCGGCAGCGCGCCCTTGAGCATGAACTCCTCCTCGACGAACTTCTCCCCGTCGAGCCGCACGCGGATCAGGGCCTGTCCGCGCAGCGCGCCGATCAGCAGGTCGCCACGCCAGTTCGGAAACCGGTCGCCGTCGTAGAACGCCATACCCGAGACCGCCGGCGACGGCACCCAGTACCTGACCGGCTGCGCCATGCCGGCCTTCTCGGTGCCTTCGCCGATCTTCGTGCCCGAGACGTAGTTGACGCCGTAGGTGATCACCGGCCAGCCATAGTTGGCGCCGGCACGGATGACGTTCAGTTCGTCGCCGCCCTGCGGGCCGTGCTCGTTTGCCCAAAGTTCGCCGGTCCGCGGATGCAGCGCCGCGCCCTGCACGTTGCGGTTGCCGAGCGAGAAGATTTCCGGTTTCGCCTTTGGATCCCTGGCGAACGGATTGCCCGGGACCGGCCGGCCGTCGTCGGCCAGGCGCAGGATCTTGCCGGCGTGATCGTCCAGCCGCTGTGCCCGCGCCATCTCGCCGCGGTCGCCGAGCGTCACGTACAGCAGGCCGTCGCGGTCGAACACCAGGCGCGAGCCGAAGTGAAGGCCGGCCCCCGACTTCGGCGCCATGCGGAAGATGACCTCGACGTTGTCCATCCGCCAGGCACCCGGCCCGCCGGCCAGCCGGCCGCGCGCCACTTCGGTGCCGTTCGCGCCGGCGGCATCGCGCTGCGCGTAGCTCCAGTAGACCCAGCCGTTGTCGCGGTACTTCGGGTGCAGCGCCACGTCGAGCAGGCCGCCCTGCCCCTGCGCGTCGACGCGCGGCAGGCCGGCCACCGGCGCCGGATCGAGTCGGCCGTCCTTGCCGACCACGCGCAGCCGCCCGGGCCGCTCCGAGACGAGCATGCGCCCGTCGGGCAGCAAGGCGAGTCCCCATGGCTTGTCGAGCCCCTCGGTGACGGTGGTGACGCGCACGGCATGCGCTCGCGTCTGCACCACCTGCGCATCGACGAGGGACGCCGCCAGCAGCAGGGCCGCGCAAAGGATTCCGGTCAACTTCATCGTTGCTCCGCAAAGCCGGCAAGACTGACGCGGCCGGCCCGGATTGAAAACCCGGGAATGCCCGCAGGCGGGCAGCGGGTCAACCGATACGCCCTTCCTCGACCGCGTGGCAGGCCACCTGCACCTCGTCGCCCGCGGGACCGTGCCACCGAAGCACCGGCGCCTCGCGCCTGCAGCGCTCGTCGGCGTGCGGGCAGCGCGGGTGGAAGGTGCAGCCCGACGGCGGATTGAGCGGGTTAGGCACTTCGCCGGCCACCGGCGTGCGCGAGCGGCCGGTCATGTCGAGATCGGGGATCGCGTCGAGCAGCATGCGCGTGTACGGGTGGCGCGGCGTCGAGAACAGACGCGCCTTCGGCGCCAGCTCGACGATGCGCCCGAGGTACATCACGCCGACACGGTCCGATATGTGCCGGACCACCGCCAGGTTGT
>Ga0114939_10003537_pt1 | contig 10873 bp, 8 predicted proteins | sample AshMeaCrysSpring_FD_87196 | JGI IMG/M metagenome (GOLD analysis project Ga0114939, IMG submission 87196) | Groundwater microbial communities from Big Spring, Nevada to study Microbial Dark Matter (Phase II) - Ash Meadows Crystal Spring | ecosystem: Environmental > Aquatic > Deep subsurface >... | reverse complement strand
GTCGCTGTCACCGCCGTCCGAACGGGAACGGCTCAGCATACACGAGGCGCACGGTGCAGACCGCCCTAAACGTGTCGCCGCGGAGAGGGAGGATTCGCTGGGATCGGGACGAATGCCCTTGATGACGGACACCTTATGGGCCTGGACGTCGGGCGGGACCGCTCAGGGTGCCACCCAGGTACTTCGCCGGTCCGCTCTGCGCGTGCAGCGGCGGTGCCCACACGGCCCCGACGATGAGGCCGAGGGCGACGGTACCGGACCATCGGCGCGCCGAGCGCGTACCGCAGCGTGCTGACATCGCACCCTCCCATTCCCCTCACGGGAACTGGGGCGGATGATCAACCCCGCCGCCGCCGCTGTCAACGCGAGCGCCCGCCGGCGGCTCACCCGCGAACGACCCGTCCCACAGGAAAACAGGGCGGTGCCGGAACCGGCCCGGAAGCCACCCACCTTGACCTCCCAAGGTTGGTTGACGAGCACGCGCGGAACGCCAGCGCTCAGGGTAGACGCGACGGACCTGACCTCGCGAGCAACGGCGTGGTTGTCCGTGAACGCTACAACGGGTGCCTTCATCCGTCTCCTCCTCGATGACCGGGGCCACGCCACCGGGGCCGGCACGTGGCGGCAATCGGCAGCCGGTCCTGGCGCCACCTGAAGAGGCGCCCCACGCACGCTGCGGGCGCGGAGGGACCCTCCGCGCATTTTGCGTAGCGTCAAGTAAAATGAGGCATGGACCTACGCACGATGGCCAGCCTCTTGGGACGTCGAGGGGGACGGGCCCGCGCGCGGCGACTCTCGGCCGATCGTCGCCGGGCCATCGCATCGCTGGGCGGGCGCGCCCGCCGGGAGTCGCTCCTCGTCGCGCGCCGCATCCTGGACACGCTGCGTTACGCGGAAGCCGCACAGGAGCTGCGCGGCGGACCACCCGCGGTCCGTCGAACCAGGACCGCCCGCGGCCCCTTGCCGGGGCTTTACGTGGATCGCTCCTGATGGAACCCGGCGACGATCACCTCGAGACCGTCGGCGCTGTTGTCGAGGCCCTGGCGGATCTCGGCCTCGAGCCCGTCCTCGTCGGTGGGATGGCGCTCGTGGTCCTGGGGTCCCGGCGGGTGACGCGGGACTTCGACCTCGTGGTGGCCCACCCGGGAGCCGCCCTGGAGAGGCTCGTCGCCGTGTTCTACGACCGGGGCCTGGAACTCGCCTCGCGCGTGAACGCAGCGGGGGACGTGACGGCGACGATTGACAGCCGCAAGGTGGCCGTCGCCCGCCTCCGCCTGGACGCCCCGGCCAGCGCGTACTTCCAGCACCCCCGCACGGGGCTTCGCATCGACCTGCTCTTCGACTTCCCTCTGCCAGCGACAGCACTTGCCCGTCGCGCCACCGCCGTCAAGGCCCGGTCCACCATCCTGCGGGTTGCGTCGGAACGCGACCTGCTGCGCCTGAAGCGGATCGCCATGGCCCACCGTGCCGCGCCGGGAGACGCCGAGGACGTGGCCTTTCTCGAGGCTCGGCGCCGCAAGAGGCGGTAGGCCGCGACATTGGCCTGGCCATCCCTCGGTGGACGGGTCAAAACACCCCCCGCCTTCAGTGACTGTTGACGTACACCACAGGAGCCCGGTTGCCTCCCATCGCTTCCTGGCGCGCGGGTCCGGGAAGGGCCTGGTCTCGTAGGGCGTGGACGTTCCGGGATGCCAGTCGCGGATCTCGTACACCTCGACGACGACGCCCTGGTGGACGGCCAGTGCGATCTGACGTACCCGCACACGCCTATGCGCGGCGAGTTCACGACCGGCAGCCACGCCTCGTCGTCCTCGCACCGGTGCCCGCCCTGATGCCGGTCGCAGGAAATGGCGCGCGGCGAGGTCGACGGGCTCGGCTGGCGCCACGAGCTGGAAGGGCGCGGGTCGCGATCAGGCCAGGGCGCCGCTGCCCCACCTTTCGAGCACCGCCTCCACCTTCGACCCCACTGCCCCGCGCGCCTCGGCGCGTTCGATGCCGCGCGCGAGGAGTGGGTCGTGGTCGGCGTGCGCGTGCCGGACGCGCGCGCGCACCGCCAAGTCTCGGGGTCGACCGCGGGCCCGACCCGACTACGCCGTTCGCCGAGCGCGCCGCCAACTGGCAGACCGCATCTGCGACCCTGGCGTGTCCTGGCCATTCGCCTGCTCGAGCGGGAAGCCGACGAAGTGCACCAGGCCGCCGTCGAGAGCCAGCGCGGCCGCCGTCAGGTTCGGGCCGCTCCAGCGCAGTGCCTGGCCGAGGCCCACCGACGGGTGGACCTTCGCGCGCAACTCGGCCACCTGCCCGAGCCACTGGCGGACAACGGCCGGCTCGAAGGGCGCAGGACGCGACGCCTCGGGAACTGCCACGGCATCGAGGGCGTAGCTGCTGACGATCTTGGCGAGCAGCCGGCCCATCGTCTGCGCGGCGTCGAAGAACTCGACCCCCACGAACTGGCCGCCGATGGCAAAGGCGGCGCCGACCTGGCCGTCGGCCTGGCCCAGCGCTCGCACGTACTCCTCGACGTGGTGACGCTGCGACTCGTAGATGTCGTGCATCGCCGAGGTCGGCGAGTGCGTGCCGAGCCTCTCGGCCCGGTCGCTGATGCGCTGCCACACGTCGCCCTGGTCGGAGGCTGCGCTGCCGCCCAGGTCGAGCGAACTGCTCACCTGCATCAGCTTGTGCACGCGCCCCTCGCGGAATTGGGCGCGCCCAGACGATGCGAACTCCGGCGCGACGTGGTGCCAGCGGCCGGCCTCGACGCACGAGACCGGGATTGTGAGCACCGTGTGGGCGGGCACCAGAATGGTGAGGTTCACGACCCGGTTCTGCTTGGCGCCCACCAGTTCCTCGCCGTCAAGGAGCAGCACCGGCATCTCCAGGTCGTTGTGCACCCTGAGCTCGGGGACGTGCCCCATCTCCGAGACCTCGGTGACCCGGAAGCGGCCTGTGGGTAACGCCTCGTCGAGCGTGACGTAGGCGGGCGGCGGAGCGTGCTTGCGCAGCAGGGGGATCATCGCCAGGTTGGCGAACGAGCGGGCGGGAGCGTACTCGAACTGGTCGAGCGGGGTTGCTAGCGGGTTCATGGCGGTCTCCTTGGCCGCGACGCGCAGCCGGGGGCTCCGAAGGGAGACGGCCGAGCCGTGGGTGCCTGGCACCCGAGACGGCTCCTCCACCAAAGCGCTGCTCCGGCCCGCTCGGTCTCCCTGGAGACGAGTATGCCCGACGGGCGTGACAGGGGGGGTCACTATCTGCCAGAACGCAGCCAGTTCCTGGTGCCTGGTTCCTCGTGCCTGGTCCCTTCCTGGTGCCTTGTTGGTGGTGGCGAGTCCCGACGGCCACACCCTCACGTCACGCCACCGGCGGTGACGCGACCGTCTGGTCCGGCGGCGTGACGCACGAACCGAGCACCACGCACGCAGAACGGACCACGAACCACGCACCATGGACCAAGAACCGACGTACGGGCCCGCGCGGTACCTATTCGACGGCCGAAGCGCGAATCCCGGCTCCTGACGTCACCGCATCGCCGCCTGAATCAGCACGAACTCCCCCAGGTTGTCCATCGTCAGCAGGCCGGCCACGCGCCCCTCGTGGGTGACGATGGCCGTGTGGCACCCGCAGGCCTGCAGGCGCGCGAAGGCCGGCTCGAGCATCTCGTTGGCCTGCGCCGTCTCGAACTCGCGCGTCATCCGCCGCTCGACCGGCGCCTGCGGCCCGTCGGTGGACAGCGCCTGGATGAGCGTGCCCCGGGTGAGAATCCCCACGACGCGCTCGCGATCGATCACGGGGAAATCCTGCTGGAACCCGCCCAGCACCAGATCGACGGCTCGCTGCAGCGGGTCGGCGGGCGCCAGCGCCTGGAAGTCCGTCACCATCGCGCGGCGGACCGGAATGCCGGCAAACGACGACTTCATCTGCACGACGCTCGCTTCCTGCGCCGCGCCGATCCAGACGAAGAACGCGATGAACAGCAGGAACGGGTTCGAGAACAGACCGGCCAGGCCGAACAGCAACGCCATGCCCTGCCCGATCGTGGCGGCGCGCTGCGTCGCGCGCGTGTACTCCATCCGGCTGGCGAGCAGCGCGCGCAGCACGCGCCCGCCGTCCATCGGGAACGCCGGCAGGAGGTTGAACAGGACGAGCCACACATTGGCGAGCATGAGGCGCTCCAGCATCGGGCCGCCGGTCATGCTCAGGTCGGCGAGCGGGGCGAGCGAGCCCGTCGCCGCGAGCCACGCGTAGAGCCCAGCGGCGATCGCAACGTTCACCGCGGGGCCCGCCAACGCCACCCACAGCTCCTGCCGCGGATCCTCCGGCATGCGCTCGAGCCGGGCCACGCCGCCGATCGGCAGCAGGGTGATGTCGCGCGTCGGGATCCCGAAGCGCCGCGCCGCCAGGGCGTGCCCGAACTCGTGCAGCAGCACGCTGCCAAACAGCAGCAGCATGAACGCCACGCCGGCAATCGTCATCTCGACGCTGTGGTCCTGCAGCCAGTGCGTCGCGACGACCCAGCCGATCAGGAGCAGGAACGTGGCGTGCACGTACACGTCGATGCCCAAGAGCCGGCCCAACTTCCACGACCACTTCACGACCCGATCCCCCTTGCCTGACGTGTGCCTCGAGCGCGGCCAGCTCCTCCTGGAGCCGGCGCAGCCGGCCGGCCAGATCGCCGGCAGGCTGCGCGGCGGCCGCATCCGCCGCTTTCGTCGCCTCCAGGTTGTTGATCACGACGGCGATGAACAGATTCACGACGACGAAGACGGTGACAACGATGAAGCTGACGTAGAAGATCCACGCCCAGGAGCTGGCTGCGAGGCTCGCCTCCATCATCTCGACCCAGCCCTCGAGCGTCATGACCTCGAACAGCGTCATGAGCGCCCGGCCGAGCGAGCCCCACCGCGCCGGGTCGTGCGGCCCGAAGAGCGACACGCCGACGATCCCGTAGCCGTACAGCAGCAGGCCGAGGAGCATCAGGACGTGCCCCATCGTCGGGATCGACCGCAGCATCGTCCCCACGATCAGCCGCAGCTCCGGGATGCTCGACACGAGGCGCGCGATCCGCAGGATGCGGGCCAGCCGCGCAATGGTCGCGAGCGGGCCCAAGGCCGGCACCAGCGCGGCCGCCACCACCGCGAAATCGAACGTGTTCCAGCCGTCGCGGAAGAAGGCGGCCGGCCTGGCGCCGTGCGCCAGCAGCCGGATGCCGATCTCGACCACGAACGCCGCCTGGGCGAGCGCGTGGAACCACCAGAACGCCGCCGCGTGCGCCGACGCCAGCGCGCGCGAGGTCTCGAGGCCCATCACGACCGCGTTGAGCACGATGAGGCCCAGGACGGCGTGCTGGAACCGCACGTCTCCTGCGACGGCTCTCGACCAGGCAGTCATCCCTCGGAGGATGCCACGGTCACGGCGTATAGGAAAAGTAGGAAATATTGCGACCTCATATCTGCTATCTCTATGTTTTCCATGACGCGTCGCCGGCGACCGTCGCGTGCGGTCAGTTGCACCGCTGGCGTTCCGGCCATACGATTCGAGGCGGACGCGGTCGGGGTACCGGCCAGGCAGTGCCCGGAGCCGCGGGCGGCGAGCCGGCGGCCGCGGAGGTGGGGCCCATGCAGGCGTCTCCCTCGGTTGCCGCGCGCGCCGCGCTGGCCCTCGTGCTGATGGTCGGCTTCTACGCGCTGGCCCTGCTGATCTCGGCGGTGCTCCTCTACCTGCCCTACGCCGAGGTCGTCTACGCGCACCGGCTGCACCCCAAGCTGGCCTTCCTGGCGCTGGTCGGGGCCGGCACGATCCTGTGGTCGATCCTCCCGCGTCCCGACCGGTTTGACCCGCCCGGGCCGGCGCTCGTCGCCGGGCGTCAGCCGAGGCTCTTCGCCCAGATCGAGGCGGTCGCCTCGGCGACACGGCAGGCCATGCCCGCCGAGGTGTACCTCGTCGGCGACGTCAACGCGTTCGTCGCGCAGCGCGGCGGCGTCATGGGCTTCTTCAGCCGGCGGGTGATGGGGCTCGGCCTGCCCCTGCTCCAGGCGCTCTCGGTGTCGGAGCTGCGCGCCGTCCTCGCGCACGAGTTCGGCCACTACCATGGCGGCGACACGCGCCTCGGGCCGTGGGTGTACAAGACGCGCGCCGCGATCGGGCGCACGATCCAGGGACTGGGCGACTCGGCGCTGCAGAAGCCGTTCGTGTGGTACGGCAACCTCTTTCTCAAGATCTCCCACGCCGTGTCGCGGCGGCAGGAACTGAGCGCCGACGCGCTCGCCTCGCGCGTGGTCGGCTCGCGTCCGCTCGTCGAGGGCCTCAAGAAGACCGCTGCGGCCGCCGCGGCCTACGGCGCCTACTGGTCGCAGGAGGTGACGCCGGTGCTGCAGGCCGGCTACCTGCCTCCCATCGCCGACGGCTTCCATCGGTTCACCGCCAACCCGCGGGTGGCCGGTGTGATGTCCGGCGCCCTGGCGCAGCGACTCGGGGACGCGCAGGCCGACCCCTACGACACGCACCCCCCGCTTGGCGAGCGCATCCGCGAGGTGTCGGCCCTCCCGCCGGGGCCCGACCCGTCCGCCGAGCCCTCCGCGATCTCCCTCCTCGACGATCTCGCCGGAATCGAGCGGAGCTGGCTCGCGTCGATTGCCGATTCCACCGACGTGGCGCGCCTCCGCCCCATCGACTGGGACGCCGTGGCGGCATCCGTCCTCCTGCCGTCCTGGCGCGAGGCGGTGCAGCAGAACGGGGCGTCGCTGCGCGGCGCGACCGTCGGCGGCCTCGCCGAGCACCTGGCGCCGGTGCGGGCGAAGTGGGAGCAGCTGCCCGAGGGCGAATCCCTCGACAACCGGGCGTCGTCCACCGTGTGGCTCGCCGGTGCGGCCCTCGTCGTGGCCCTCGAGCGGGCGGGGTGGGCGGTCGAGTCGCCGGTGGGCAGTCCGGTGTTCGTGCGGCGCGGCGACACGCTCCTCTTCCCGTTCGACATCGTCCGGAGCCTCGTGACCGGCGAACGCGCGCCGGGCGACTGGCACGACGAGGCCGCGCGCATCGGCGTGGACGGCCTGCCGCTGGGCCCTGCCGAGGCGGCAGGGCCGGACACGACCGCCTCGACCTCCCGGGCCTCGACCACGCCCTGATCGGCGACGAGCTCTCGACCGGTCAGGACCTGAAATGCGGGTGAAGGTCTCTCTCGGCCTCACACACCCAGGTCGTCGCCCCACAGCTGGGCGAGGAACGTCTCCCACGGCAGCACGTCGATTCCTGGCGCGATCCTCCGTGGGTGGCGCTCGAGGGACACGACCACCGCACGGCGCACCCGGTGTTCCTCGCTCAGGGCGCGAAGCCCGGTGAGGTCCCCGTCGTGCACGCGCGCGCTGCCCTTGACCTCGACGGCCAGGTCGAGCTCGCCGAGCACGAAATCGACTTCGAGGCCGCTGGCGGTGCGCCAGAACCTGATGTCCAGTTCCGGGCGCCGGTATGCTTGGTACGCCATCAGTTCCATCAGGACGAAGTGCTCGAACGCCTTGCCGAACTCCGCGCTGCCCAGACGGGGCTGACGCCGCGCCAGGAAGTTCGCGACGCCGACGTCGAACAGGTAGAACTTCTCCGTGAGGATCAGGCGTCGGGTTCGCGCTCTCGTCCAGGGAGCCACGCGGTAGCCGAGGTAGGTGTCCTCGAGGATCTCGAGGTAGCTGCGCACCACCTTGGCAGACACGCCGCTCTCGCGCGCGATGTTGGTGTAGTTGAGCAGCTCGCTGCTCGTGATCGCCGCGACGCGCAGGAACTCCGCGAACGCCGGGATGTTGGCCGTCAGCGCCTCGGCCGCGATTTCCTCCTTCAGGTAATCGCCGACGTAGGCGCGAAGGTCTTCGAGCGGGTCGGCCGAGAGGAAGTGGGGCGGCAGGAGGCCGCTCACCATCACCCGCTCCAGGTCGATGCGGTCCACTTCCGCCCAGGAGATCGGCACCATGCGGCGACGCCACGCCCTGCCGGCGAGGAGGTTGGCGTGGCCCCGCCGGAGCTTGCGCGCGCTCGAGCCCGTGAGGAGAAACCCCTGGGCCCGGTTCTCGATCAGCCAGTGCACCTCGTCGAGCAGCGCGGGGACCTTCTGCACCTCGTCGATGACGATGACCGGGTGCCGGGCGGCGCCGAACCGCTCGCGCAGGAGCGCCGGGCGCGACGCGTACTCGCCGTACACGTCCGACCGCAGCAGGTCGATCAGGGGCGCGTGTGGCAGGTGCTCGCGGATCCAGTAGCTCTTGCCGACGCGGCGCGGCCCCCACAGGAAGGCCGACCGTCCGCGCGGCAAGCGGAGGTCGAGGGCGCGGCGGACTATTTGAGCCACGTAGGTCAGTTTATCATGATAAACATCCCAACCGGTCTCGGCCCAGGCTGCGGCGGACCGGGGCGCCGGGGCGCGCGAACCCTCACGCGCGGGACTCTGATCCGCGGCACGGAGACCGCGGGTGGCGCCGGCCTCTTCGAGAAGCCCCGTCGATGGCGGCGGACCTGCGGCGTCACTTCTCTTCTGCGACGGCGGAGCGGCGTCAGAACCTGAGCCGGATCCCGCCGCCCGCCTGGAATCCGCCGACCTTCACCTCCCAGGGCTCGTTGACGAGCACCGGCGTGTCCTCCACCTCGACCTCCCCGCGGCTGTAGCGGACGAACGCGCCGAGGCCGAACACGCGCGTGAAGTAGCCGCTCAGGTCGGCGCCGACGTGGAATCCCCAGCCCGTGCCCTCGAACTTCTCGGTGTCGTACGACGTGATCTCGACCGCGTTGGCGGTGCCGAACCACGCCTGGTCGTAGAAGACGCCGGAGATCCCATCGCCCTCGAGGCGAAAGTAGCTCGGCCCGCCGAACACGCGCAGCGTCACGCTGTCGCCCAGCGGGGCGCCCGCGACGAGCTGCAGGTGGACGGCGCCCTCGGTTCGCATCAGCTTGTCCTCGGTCTCGGCAGCATCCGTCGCGTGGCGGTTGGGGAAGATCGGGTGCGGGATGCTGATGGCGAGGTCGGCCGTGTCCTCGTGGGCCGTCCCGGTGACGCTGACACCGAACCCGAGGTGCCGCGTGAACAGGTAGCCGCCGCCGATGTCGAACGACGCGCCGAACGGCGTGCGGTAGAGCGTCGCGAACGTCGCCACCTCCTCGTACCGGATGTCGTTGTAGATGGCCTCGGTCTCCTCCTCGGCGGCCACCGCGACCCCGATGTTGACGTCGAACCAGCCCCTGGCGGGCGCCCTCGGGGCCGGCGCGATGGCCGGCGGGGTCTGGGCGGGCATCGGCGGAGCCACGCGCTCCGGGCCGGGTACGGAGAGGTCCATCGGGCGCGTCTCCGGCCGTTCCACGCGCACGTTCGCGGCGAGGACGTAGCCGACCCGGCGGCCCCACTGCGGGTCCTGGAACTCGACCTCGACCCACTCCCCCTCTTCCCCGCGCACGACCAGCACCGTGCCAATCGCGGCGGTGCGCAGCGGGACGCTCGCGCCGGGCTTCACGTAGATCGGCGCGACGGTGGTGACGACGGCGGTGATGCTCTGTGCAAGGGCCGATGTCCAGGCCGTTGCCAGAAGCGTGAGGACGATGAGGACTCTGCGCATGGGACCCTCCCCCTGTGAGGCAGGCGCGAGGCGGTGGCGGCCGCCGCGTGGGCGTCGAAGCGCCGTTGCGGACTCGCGTCAGGGGAAGGATCGGGGCGAGGGCTGACAGGGTGGGTCAATGGGGGCGCGAGGGTGCGCTGGCATTCGCGATGACGCACACCCCTGCCCCTCAACGGATGTTGACGTACACCACAGGAGCCCGGTTGCCCCGCTTGAAGTAGTGGGCAACCGACCTGCCGATGTACTTTCCACGGATGGCGTCCGTGGCGGTCGGGCCAGCGAACTCCCATCTCTTGCTGGCGCGTGGGTCCGGGAAGGTCCTGGTCTCGTAGGGCGTGGACGTCCCAGGATGCCATTTGCGGATCTCGTACACCTCGAGGACGATGCCCCGGTGGACGGCCAGTGCAATCTGGGCACGGCCACGGCTTGGTCCAAGTCGCCACACCCCGCGAGTCGCCTCGTACAGGGCAAGTCCGGTCATGCCAGCCCGGTAGGACTCGTTGATTCGGATCAACAGCGCGGGTTCGGTAACCGACGCGCGTGCCGGGTTCGACCCACCTTCGACGCTCGTCGTCCCCTTCGTCATTGTCGTCACTCCGTGAAGAGCGGGCGCGCCCTCGCACGCGCCGGTTCCTGACCGAAGATCCAGCCTTCAATCCGTCGTGACACGTCGGACGTCGGCTCCGCGTGGGGGCGGAAGCCCAGGAGGACGTTGAGCATCCCGAAGCAGCCCACGGCCGCATCGAACTGGTCCTCCGCGCTGCGCTTGTCGCCGAACCCATCCTCGATGAGCCTCGTGAGATTGTCGTCGAGCGCCACGCGGCAACGTTCGGCCCACTGAAACAAACACGGTGCGACAACGGTACGGCCTGCCTGCTTCCGCTTGCCAACGGCACGCAGGCGGGCCAGCGCGCCCTCCTCGAAGAGGTGGCCGTAGAACTCCGCAGGATACGTTTCGACCACGATCAGTTCGTGCCGACCGAGAAGGTCCTCCAGGTTCCCGGCGAACGGCCAGATGGCGATCCGGCCGGTTGCCAACGCGGGTTGGAGCACCTCCTGCCATCCGAGGCAGGCGCCGCGGCCGACTTGCTGACCGCCCAGAATCCAGAACAAGGGGCAGGCTTCGCGGCGTTCACTCGTCTTGCGGTCGCACTGCCTCAGGAGTTGATGGAACTCGAGCCCGAGCCCTCGAGCCAAGTGATCCCGCCTCGTCCCGCCGGGCCTCCTCGGATAGAAGGGGCGATGAACGTGGACTTGTTCCGGCCGCTCGGCGAACGTGAAGAAGTCCCGCC
>Ga0114939_10003536_pt1 | contig 10873 bp, 11 predicted proteins | sample AshMeaCrysSpring_FD_87196 | JGI IMG/M metagenome (GOLD analysis project Ga0114939, IMG submission 87196) | Groundwater microbial communities from Big Spring, Nevada to study Microbial Dark Matter (Phase II) - Ash Meadows Crystal Spring | ecosystem: Environmental > Aquatic > Deep subsurface >... | reverse complement strand
GCCATTGCCGGGCGAGCTGGTCTCGCTGGTCTGGTCGGCGCCGCGGCCGCTGGCCGAATCGCTGATGGCCGACAGCGCTTCGCTGCCGGCGCGGCTGGCGTTGCGCGCGCAGCCGCACCTCGGCACGCTGACGCCGGCGGGCCCCGCCCAGGCCTTTCCGCTGAGGCGGATCACCGTCGATCGGTTGATCGGGCCGAGGCTGGCGCTGGTCGGCGATGCTGCGCACGTCGTGCATCCGCTGGCCGGGCAGGGATTGAACTTGGGGTTGTCCGACGTGTCCGAGTTGCTGCGGGTGCTGGCCGAGCGCGAAACGTGGCGCGACCCCGGCGATGCGGTGCTGCTGCGCCGCTACGAGCGGGCGAGGGCCGAGCCGGTGGGCCTGATGCGGGCCACCACGCACGCGCTGGTGCGGTTGTTCGGGCGAGAGGACCGCGCGAGCCGCGACCTGCGCAACCTGGGGCTGTCGGTGGTCGATGCGATGCTGCCGCTGAAGAATGCCCTGATCCGTCATGCTGCCGTGGGCGGGCATCGCCCGGGGCAGCCCGAGTCCCGTGGCTGAGGCCGCGTCTGCGAAAGGAAGCGAAGCAAAGATGAAGAACCGGATCCTTGCCGCCGCGCTGGCGGTCGCATGCACGCTGGCGGTGGCACAGGCGCAGACCAAGGCGGGTGGCGCCGTCGAAGACGGCATTCGCGCCCGCGTCGAGCAGCGTTTCAGCGCCAAGCCCGACACGGTCACGCGCACACCGTTCGGCCTGTGGGAAGTGGTGATCGGTACCGAGATCTTCTATGTCGACACCGAAGTGAACTACGCCTTCGTCGGCCGCGTGATCGACGCCAAGTCGCGCGACGACCTCACCTCCAGGCGCCGCGACGACCTGATGCGGATCGACTTCAAGACGCTGCCGCTGGAGCAGTCCTTCAAGATCGTGCGCGGCGACGGCTCGCGCCGGCTGGTCACGTTCGAGGACCCGAACTGCGGCTACTGCAAGAAGCTGTACCGCGACCTGGCTGGCATGAAGAACGTGACGATCCACACCTTCCTGTACCCGATCCTGTCGCAGGACTCGGTCGACAAGGCGCGCGCGATCTGGTGCGCCAGGGACCGCGTCAAGGCATGGGACGACTGGATGATGAACGGCAAGGCGCCGCCGGCGCCGGCGGCCGACTGCAAGGATCCCCACCAGCAGGTGATCGAACTCGGCCGCAGGCTCGAGGTCAGCGGCACGCCGACGATCTTCTTCGCCGACGGCCGCCGCGTGCCTGGCGCGGTGCCGCTGGAGCGGATCGAAGCCAGCCTGAAGGAAGCCAGCGGCAAGTAGAGCGCCGCGCTACGGCGACGCTCCGAGCAGCGATTCCGGCGCCAGCCCGCGCGGCACCAGCAGCCAGGCCTGCACGTCGTCGCGCTGCCGTCCGGCGGCCGATGCGGCCGCCGCGCCGAAACCCCAGAACAGATCGAGCCGCAGCGGCCCGCGGATCGCGCCGCCGGTGTCCTGCGCCAGCACCAGCCGGTCGAGCGGCGCGCCGGTTTCCGGATGGCGGGTCGAGATCAGCAGCGGCGCGCCGGGCGGAACGAAGCGCGGATCGGCAGCCACCGAGTAGTGCGGCGTCAGCGGCACGCCGAGCGCGCCGGTCGGCCCCGCGTTCGGATCGCCGAGCGGCAGTTCGCGGAAGAACACGTAGCTCGGGTTCTGGTTCAGCAGCTCGTCGACGCGCTTTGGATTGGCGCGCGCCCAGGCCATGATGCCCTGCATCGACGCCTGCTCCTGCGTCAGTTCGCCGCGCTCGACGAGCACGCGGCCGATGGCGCGATACGGATGGCCGTTGGTGTCGGCGTAGCCGACGCGCACCATCGAGCCGTCCGGCAGCCGCACGCGCCCCGAGCCCTGGATCTGCAGGAAGAAGGCGTCGATTGCGTCGTCGACCCAAAGCAGCTCGGCGCCGCGCAGCCGCGGCTCGGTCAGTTCCGCGCGCGACCAGTACGGCACGACGCGGTTGCCGTTCGCGCCCGGCTGCAGCCGTCCGCGCAGGCGCAGGCCCGCCAGTTCCGGGTGCACGGATGACAGGTCGATCGTCAGCAGGTCGGGCGGCGGCCGGTGCAACGGCACGACGAAGGGCGCGCCGCGCGCACGACTGCCGTTGAGCAGCGGCTCGAAGTAACCGGTGATGCGGCCGCGCGTCTCGGCTGCCAGCACGCGCGGCTCGGCGCCGCCGGCTTCGAGCGTGACGCTCAGCACGCGATAGGCATCGAAGCGCCGCGCCAGCACCGCGCGCTGGGCGGCGACGTCGCCGGCGCGCACCGCCGCCGCGTGCCTGCAGGGCTCGGCCCACACCGTGCCGCGCGCGGCGTTGCGCTCGAAGACGCGGCACGACTGCAGCAGCGCCGGCCAGGCGCCGGCAAGGTCGGGGTCGGACAGCGTCGGCAAGGCGGAGGCCGCAACGCGCTCGAAGCGCGCCTGGGTCAGCGTCTGGATGGCCGGCGCCTCGCGCGGCGGCGGGGTCGGCGGCGATGTCTGGCAGGCGGCGAGCAGAAGCGCCGCGGCCAGCGGGGTCAGCGCCTTCCTACAATCGCGCGGTCGCAACAGGTGGAGGCCGGCGATGTGGCTGATCATCGCAGAGGCGTTGCTGGCGCTGGGACTGCTGGTGTTCATCGTCTGGTGGACGATGTTCCACGGACGCAAGCCGCCCAGGCAGTAGAACTCAATGCAACGAGCGCGGCGCCGACAGCACGAACTCGGGGATCGGCGCCTCGAACGCCGTGCCGTCCTCGGCCAGGCACTGGTAGGTGCCGTGCATCGAACCGACCGGCGTGCCGAGCGGGCAGCCGCTGGTGTACTGGAACGCCTGGCCCGGTTGCAGCACCGGCTGCTCGCCGTCCACGCCCGGACCGCGCACCTCCTCGATGTCGCCGTCGGCGTCGGTGATGATCCAGTGCCGCGACAGCAGCTGCGCCGCCACCTCGCCGGTGTTGCGGATCGTCACCGTGTAGGCGAACAGGTACCGCCCCTCGTCGGGGTCGGACTGCTCCGCAAGGTAGCGCGGCACTACCTGAACGGAGAACTCGTAACGGGCCATCGTTTCGCGCTTGCCTTCTTACAATCACGGGGTCGATTCGGGGGTACGCCATGGATTGTCGCATCGCGCCCAGCATCCTGTCCGCCGACTTCGCGCGTTTGGGCGAGGAGGTGCGCAACGTCGTCGCCGCCGGCGCCGACTGGATCCACTTCGACGTGATGGACAACCATTACGTGCCGAACCTCACGATCGGCCCGCTCGTGTGCGAAGCGATCCGTCCGCATGTCCAGGTGCCGATCGACGTGCACCTGATGGTCGAGCCGGTGGACGCGCTGGTGCCGATGTTCGCCAAGGCCGGCGCCAACGCGATCACCTTTCATCCCGAGGCGTCGCGCCACGTGGACCGCACGCTGGGCCTGATCCGCGATTCGGGGTGCCAGGCCGGGCTGGTGTTCAACCCGGCGACGCCACTCGAGTGGATGGACCACGTGCTCGACAAGCTCGACCTCGTGCTGCTGATGAGCGTGAATCCCGGCTTCGGCGGCCAGTCGTTCATCGCACGGGCGCTGGCCAAGCTGGCGGCGGCGCGGGCGAAGCTCGATGCCTACGCGCAGGCGAGCGGCCGCCGCGTGCTGCTGGAGATCGACGGTGGCGTGAAGGTCGACAACATCGGCGCCATCGCCGCGGCCGGCGCCGACACCTTCGTCGCCGGCAGCGCGATCTTCGGCTCCAGGGACTACCGGGCGACGATCGCGGCGATGAAGGCCGCCGTGGCCGACGCGCAGGCGGCGCGCGCGCAGGCGCAGGCCGAGCGCTCGCGCGCCGAGGAAGAGGATCGCCGCCGGCTCTACACCGGCGCCTGAAGATGGAGGCAACGCGCGCCGGCCGAACTCAGGCCGGCACGCGAGGGCGGGGGGTCGGCGACCTGGTCGACTGCGATCGCGTCGCCGGCGAGCGGGTCGCGGGCGCATCGCCGCCCAGCGCCCTGGCCGCCGGACAGCTTTCGGTGGAGACGCGGTTGCGGCCGGCCGACTTGGCGCAATACAGCGCGCGATCGGCGCGCTCGAACAGCACGCCGCAGTTGTGGTCGTCGGGCTGCAGCGCGGCGACGCCGACGCTGACCGTGAAGCGCACTTCGCGGCGCTGGCTCGGCTCGCTTTCGACCACCAGCGCCGAGGACTCGACCCGCTGGCGCAGGCGCTCGGCCAGCAGCAGGCTCTGTGACGCCGTGGTGTGCGGGGCGATCGCCAGCAGTTCCTCGCCGCCGTAGCGGGCGACGACATCGCTGGCGCGGACGGCATTCAGGCACACCGTGCCGAAGTGGCGCAGCGCCAGGTCGCCGATCGCGTGGCCGCGCTCGTCGTTGATGCGCTTGAAGTGGTCGATGTCCAGCAGCAGGATGGCCAGCGGCACCTTGTAGCGGCGCGCCCGCTCGAACTCTTCCAGCAGCCGCCGCTGCAGGTAGCGGCGGTTGTAGACGCCGGTCAGGTGATCGGTGATGTTCTCCTGCTCGAGCAGCGCGATGCGCCGCATGTCGAGCGCGGTGCGCAGCGCCTGCGCGAAGTTCATCTTCACGAAGCAGGCGCCGAGGAAGAATACGGCCGGCACGATCAGGCCGACCAGGCCCCGGTCCTCGCCCCAGCCGACAACGCCGTAGGCGCAATAGCCGGCGATGAACAGCACGGTCAGCGCGCCCTGCAGCAGCCAGATGCGGCGCGTTGCGCCGGGCGGCAACTGTTCGACGATCTGCCGCAGCGGCAGCAGGCCCGCGGCCAGCGTGATGATGCCGGCAGCCAGCAGGACGAAGGCGGCAAGTTCGGTGACAGAATGCATCGCTCGACCGTGTAGGCGCGCTGGCCGCGAGGGCCGGTTCGGCCGCCCTGACCGTGAGCAGCGGGCAAGGCGGCGCGAATCCAGTGTTTCACCGCCCAGGGTCCAGCGAACCGTTGATTAACCGCCTGTTTCGCCGCCAGATCCGCCCATGAACACGCCCCGCCCCGCCCGGCCGGCAGTCGCCGGGCGGAAGATCCGCCGATGAAGCCGCAGCCGCTGCGCGGCGTGCTGATCGACCTCGACGGCACGCTGATGGACACCGCGCCGGATCTCGCCGCGGCCGCCAACCGGATGCGCGCCGACTTCGGCCTGCCGCCGCTGCCGCTGGCCCGCGTGGCCGCCTTCGTCGGCAAGGGCGCCGAGGTGCTCGTGCACCGCGCGCTGACCGACGACCTCGACGGCCAGGCAAGGCCCGACGAGTTCGCGCGCGGCCGCAAGTCGTTCTACGCCCACTACACGGCCGAGAACGGCCTGCAGGCGGTCGTCTTCGAGCGCGTGCCGCAGGCGCTCGGCGAACTGCGCGCGCACGGCCTGAAGCTCGCCTGCGTGACCAACAAGCCGAAGGAGTTCACCGCGCCGCTGCTGCAGAAAATGGGCCTGGCGCAGTACTTCGACGCGGTGGTCGCCGGCGACGAGGTGGCCGAGAAGAAGCCGCACCCGGCGCTGCTGCTCGAAGCGTGCCGGCGGCTGCGACTGCAGCCGCTCGAGGTGAAGCTGATCGGCGACTCGATCAACGACGCGCAGGCGGCGCGCGCCGCCGGCTGCGGCTGCCTGCTGGTGGAGACCGGCTACAACGAGGGCGAAGGCGTGGCCGCGCTCGCCGGCGCGCCGGGGCTCGATGCTATATTCGCCACGCTCGCCGAGGCGGTGCGCTGGATCGTCCAGAAGCATCCGCGGCGGGCGCAGGACACCACGACGCGATGAGTCACCGCAACGAATCGACGCCCGACCGGGGCAGCTGCAAGCCGCGCGGCTGGCAGGCCCGGGGAGCCTGGTGCTGGCGCAGCTAGATCCGCCGCCGGCTGCCGCGAGCAGCGTCGATCGTTGAACCCGCAGTCCCGTTTCGTGGCCCCGCGCCGCGAACGCCTTCCCAGGTGACGCATGACCGAACTCGAATACCGGGCCCTGGCCGCGCAGGGCTATAACCGCATCCCGCTGATCGCGGAAAGCTTCGCCGACCTCGAAACGCCGCTGTCGCTGTACCTGAAGCTGGCGCGCGGCCAGGGCGGCGGCGCCAACTCCTTCCTGCTCGAATCCGTGGTCGGCGGCGAGCGCTTCGGCCGCTACTCGTTCATCGGCCTGCCGGCGCGCACGGCGATCCGCGCCACCCTCGGCGAACCGGGCGCGCACCGCATCGAGGTGGTGACCGACGGCAACGTGGTGCGCGAGGAGCGCGGCGACCCGCTCGCCTTCGTCGAACGGTACTTCGCCCAGTTCAAGGTCGCGCTGCGACCCGGCATGCCGCGCTTCTGCGGGGGACTCGCCGGCTACTTCGGCTACGACACCGTGCGCCTGTTCGAGAAGAAGCTGGCGAAGACCAAGCCCGACGATCTCGGCCTGCCCGACATCCTGCTGCTGCAGAGCGAGGAACTGGCGGTCATCGACAACCTCACCGGCCGCGCCTACATCATCGTCTATGCCGACGCGCGCCACCCCGAGGGCTACTCGCGCGCGCGCGAGCGGCTGCGCGAGCTGCGGGCGCGGCTGGCGCGCCACATCGAGCCGCCGCACACCCGCGCCAGCGTGCGTCGGCCGGAGCGGCGCGACTTCGCCAAGGGCGACTTCCTGCGCGCCGTCGAGCGCACCAAGGAATACATCGCCGCCGGCGACGCGATGCAGGTCGTGATCGGCCAGCGCATCAGCAAGCCGTATGCCGACGCGCCGCTGTCGCTGTACCGCGCGCTGCGCACGCTGAACCCGTCGCCTTACATGTACTTCTACGATTTCGGCGACCATCAGGTGGTCGGCGCCTCGCCGGAGATCCTGGTGCGCAGCGAAGACCGCGCCACCTCGCAGGGACATGAACGCATCGTCGCGCTGCGGCCGATCGCCGGCACGCGGCCGCGCGGCGGCAACGTCGAGCAGGACGAGCGGTTCGCCGCCGAGCTGCTGGCCGACCCGAAGGAGCGCGCCGAGCACCTGATGCTGATCGATCTCGCCCGCAACGACGTCGGCCGCATCGCCGAGATCGGCTCGGTGAAGGTGACCGAGCAGATGGTGATCGAGCGCTACTCGCACGTGATGCATTTGGTGAGCCACGTCGAGGGCAGGCTGAAGCCGGGGCTATCTAATCTCGACGTGCTGCGCGCCACCTTCCCCGCCGGGACGCTCTCAGGCGCGCCGAAGGTGCGAGCGATGGAGATCATCGACGAGCTGGAGCCGACCAAACGAGGCATCTACGGCGGTGCCGTCGGCTACCTCTCCTTCGCCGGCGACATGGATCTGGCCATCGCCATCCGCACGGGCGTGGTCAAGGACAACCTGCTTTACGTGCAGGCCGGTGCCGGCATCGTCGCCGATTCGGTGCCCGAGGCCGAGTGGAAAGAAACCGAGGCCAAGGCGCGGGCGGTGCTGCGGGCGGCAGAACAGGTGGAGGACGGCTTCGATGGCGACCTCTGATTCGGTCGTCGACCTGCGCAGCGACACCGTCACCCGGCCGAGTGCCGGCATGCGCCGCGCCATGATGGACGCCGCCGTCGGCGACGACGTCTTCGGCGACGATCCGACCGTCAACCGCATGCAGGCGCTCGCCGCCGAGTTGCTCGGCTTCGAGGCGGGCCTGTTCATGCCGAGCGGCACGCAGAGCAACCTGACGGCGCTGATGACGCATTGCCAGCGCGGCGACGAGGTGCTGGTCGGCCAGCAGGCGCACACCTACCGCTACGAGGGCGGGGGCGGCGCCGTGCTCGGCTCGATCCAGCCACAGCCGCTCGAGCACGAGGCCGACGGCTCGATCGCGCTGGAGCGCATCGCCGCCGCGATCAAGCCCGATGACCCGCACTTCGCGCGCACGCGGCTGCTGGCGCTGGAGAATACGATCGGTGGCAAGGTGCTGCCGCTGCCGTACCAGCACGCGGCCACCACGCTCGCGCACGAGCGGGGACTCGCCACGCACCTGGACGGCGCGCGGCTTTTCAACGCGGCCGTGGCCCTTAACGTCGCGCCGCGCGAGGTGGCCGCCGGCTTCGACTCGGTGTCGGTGTGCCTGAGCAAGGGCTTGGGGGCGCCCGTCGGCAGCGTTCTGCTCGGCTCGCGCGAGTTCGTCGACCGCGCCCGCCGCCCGCGCAAGATGCTCGGCGGCGGCCTGCGCCAGGCCGGCGTACTGGCCGCCGCCGGCATCTACGCGCTCGAACGCAACGTGGCGCGGCTGGCGCACGACCACGCCAACGCGCAGCGGCTGGCCGCAGGGCTGCGCGGCATCGACGAGATCGCCGTCGACGGGCCGCACACCAACATGGTGTTCGTCACCGTGCCGGCGGCGCGCCTGGCCGAGCTGCAGTCATTCCTCGATGGCCGCGGCGTGCTGACCATCGCGCGGTCGGCGACGGTACGCCTGGTCACGCACCTGGACGTCGACGCGGCCGGCATCGAGCGGGCGCTGTCGGCGTTCCGCGACTACTTCGCGCGGCGCTGAGGAGCGGCCATGCTGCTGATGATCGACAACTACGACTCGTTCACCTACAACCTGGTGCAGTACTTCGGCGAACTCGGCGAGGACGTCCGCGTCTACCGCAACGACGAGGTGAGCTGCGACCAAATCGCGGCGGTCAAGCCGGCGCGCCTCTGTATCTCACCCGGCCCGTGTACGCCGTCCGAAGCGGGCATCTCGATCGACGTCATCCGCCGCTTTGCCGGCCAGGTGCCGATCCTCGGCGTGTGCCTCGGTCACCAGGCGATCGGCCAGGCGTTCGGCGGCCGGGTGGTGCGCGCGGCCACGCTGATGCACGGCAAGACGGCGGCCATAGAACACGCCGGCGTCGGCGTCTTCGCCGGCCTGCCGAGCCCGTTCACCGCCACGCGCTACCACTCGCTGGCCGTGGCGCGCGAATCGCTCCCCGATTGTCTGGAAATCACGGCCTGGACCGCCGACGGCGAGATCATGGGGCTGCGCCACCGGACGCTGGCGGTCGAAGGCGTGCAGTTCCATCCGGAGTCGATCGCCTCCGAGCACGGGCACGCACTGCTGAAGAACTTCCTCGCGCAGGGGCGGCCGTGATCCGCGCGCTGCTGCTCGTGGCCGGCGTGGCGGCTTCTTCCGGCGCCGCGGCGGCCGGTGCGCTGGATGACTGTTCGCGGCGCGTGCGGACGCAGGCGGAAATGACGCCCTGCCTGAACGCGCAGAAGAAGGCGGCCACCGACGCGATGCTGGAGCAGTTCCTCGCCGTGGAACACTCGCTCGTCGCGCTGGAGAAGGAAACGGGCCGCGGCGGCAAGGTGGCGCAACTGAAACAGTCGCAGCGCGACTTCGAACGCTACCTGCATTCGCACTGCCAGGCGGTGCTGCGTGCCTACGATTCAGGCGCCGGCGCCGGGCAGGCGCAGCTCGGCTGCGAGGTGGATTTGCTGCGCAGCCGCGCGGCGTTGCTGCGGCTGCTGGCGCCACGCACGGAAGACCCGAAGGCGAAGGAGTAACGACATGGCGATCACCCCCACCGAAGCGCTGGTCCGCTGCATCGAGCACCGCGAGATCTTCCACGACGAGATGCTGTCGCTGTGGCGGAAACTCATGAGCGGCGAGCTGACGCCGGTGCAGATCGCCGGCCTCATCATGGGCCTGCGGGTGAAGAAGGAGACGATCGGCGAGATCGCCGCCGCGGCGCAGATCATGCGCGAGTTCGCCACCAAGGTGCCGGTGGCCGACCAGACCCACCTGGTCGACATCGTCGGCACCGGCGGCGACTCGTCGCAGACCTTCAACATCTCGACCGCATCGATGTTCGTCGCCGCGGCCGCCGGCGCGCGGGTGGCCAAGCATGGCGGCCGCTCGGTGTCGTCGAGTTCCGGCGCCGCCGACGTGCTGGAGGCCTTCGGCGCCAACATCAACCTGAGCCCGGACAAGGTCGCGACGTGCCTGGCCGAGACCGGCATCGGCTTCATGTTCGCACCCAACCACCACGCGGCGATGAAGCACGCCGCGCCGGTGCGCAAGGAGCTCGGCGTGCGCACCATCTTCAACATCCTGGGGCCCTTGACCAACCCGGCCGGCGCGCCGAACCAGCTGCTCGGCGTGTTCCACCCCGACCTGGTCGGCATCCAGGTGCGGGTGCTGGAGCGCCTGGGCGCGCGCCACGTGCTGGTGGTCTATGGCAAGGACGGCATGGACGAGGTCTCGCTTGGCGCGGCGACGATGGTCGGCGAACTGAAGAACGGCGAGGTGCGCGAGTACGAGATCCATCCCGAGGACTTCGGCCTGTCGATGGTCTCCAACCGCGGCCTGCGCGTCGGCAATGCCGGCGAATCGCGGGCGATGATCCTCGAAGCGCTGGAGAACGCGCCGGGCACGCCGCGCGAGATCGTCGTGCTGAACGCCGGCGTGGCGCTGTACGCGGCCGACGTCGCCGGCTCGATCGACGACGGCATCCGCATGGCCCGCGAGGCGATTGCCAGCGGCGCCGCCAAAGCCAGGCTCGATGCGTTCGTCGCCGCGACCCGCCGGCTCGCCGCCTGAGCGGCGCCGCGCCGGCGAGCGGCTGCGCGTGCGACGGATGCAGCGGCGCGACGTCGCCGTGGTGGCGGCGCTCGACGCGGCGGCGATCGTCGTCAACCACGCCTTCGTGCCGCTGGTGTCGGCGGCCCGCGTCGACCACTGGTTCGCGCGCCGCTCCTGGGTCGGCCGCCTGCAGCGGCGCGAGCAACCGACTTTCGTCGCCGAGGCGCGCGGGCGGCTGCTCGGCACGGTCAGCGTCGACCTGGTCCGCTCCCGCAACCGGCACATGGCGATCCGGCGCTGGGCCTACGTGCACTCGCTGTTCGTGCGGCCCGAGGCGCGCCGCCGCGGCGTGGCGCGGCGGCTGATGCGCCACGCGCT
>Ga0114939_10003535_pt1 | contig 10879 bp, 9 predicted proteins | sample AshMeaCrysSpring_FD_87196 | JGI IMG/M metagenome (GOLD analysis project Ga0114939, IMG submission 87196) | Groundwater microbial communities from Big Spring, Nevada to study Microbial Dark Matter (Phase II) - Ash Meadows Crystal Spring | ecosystem: Environmental > Aquatic > Deep subsurface >... | reverse complement strand
CGCAAGGGCCAGAGCCCGGATCTCGCTGCCGTCATCCAGGCTGTGCAGAAGCCGCCGTTCGACAAAGTCGGCGTATTCGACCTCGAGAGCTTCTACCCTGCAAGGGACCGCACCGGGCTCGCCCTGCGCATCAATGGTCTGCTCGCCGCGCCCGGCTTCGAGGCCTGGCTCGCGGGCGAGCCACTCGACGTGCAGAATCTGCTCTACGGCGAGGACGGCAAGCCGCGCATCGCGATCATCTCCATCGCGCACCTGAACGACGCCGAGCGCATGTTCGTGGTCACACTGATCGCGAACGAGGTGGTCGCGTGGATGCGCCGCCAGCCGGGCACCACCAGCCTGCGCGCACTGCTGTACATGGACGAGGTGTTCGGGTTCTTCCCGCCCTCGGCAATGCCGCCGTCGAAGCTGCCCCTGCTCACGCTCATGAAGCAGGCGCGCGCCTTCGGCGTCGGCGTGGTGCTCGCGACGCAGAACCCGGTGGACCTCGACTACAAGGGACTCGGCAATGCAGGCACGTGGTTCATCGGCCGGCTGCAGACCGAGCGCGACCAGGCGCGCGTGATCGAGGGACTGATGGGCAGCGATGCCGCGGGCGGACTCGACCGCGCGGGCCTCGAGGCGCTGATGTCGAACCTCACGCAGCGCACCTTCCTGATGCGCAACGTGCACGACGACGCGCCGGTGCTGTTCCGCACGCGCTGGGCGCTGTCCTACCTGCGCGGACCGCTGACGCTGACGGAGATCAAGCGGCTGACCGGTACGCGCGCCGGTCGCGCCGCAGGCCGTGGTGGTGAAGTGAAGGCCGCGGACGTCATATCGAGCGGGGGTGCCGGCGTGAGCTCCGACCGTGCAGCCGGCGTGGGCGCCTCCGCCGCGGGAACCGCCGGCGGCGTGAGCGGCGCACGCCCCGTCGTGCAGCACGGCGTCACAGAGCGCTTCGTGGTCCGCAGCGGCACCGACGCGAATCCCCGTTACACGGCACACCTCGGCGCTCGCGTCCGGGCGCACTACGTGGATTCGAAGGCCGGCCTCGACACGTGGACCACGAACTACTACCTCGCGCCGGTCACCGCCGACGGACCCGACTGGTCGCGGGCCGAGGTCATCCCCGAGCCCGGGCCGCAGCTCGCCGAGCAGCCGGCCGCAGGAGCGACCTTTGGCGAGGCACCCGCCAGCGTGCTGTCTGCGCGTGAGCACAAGCGCTGGGCCAACGCTCTCGAAGATTACGTCTACCGCAACGGCGCACTGGAGTTGCTTGCCTGCCCGGCGCTCAAGGCCACCGCCACGCCCGGCATGACCGAAGGCGAGTTTCGTTCGCGGCTCGCGCTCGCCCTCCGCGAGAAGCGCGACGCAGAGGTCGAGGCCCTGCGCGGGAAGTACGCGAGCAAGCTCGAGGCCCTCGAGGACCGTGCGCGTCGCGCCGCGCAGAAAGTCGAGCGCGAGAAGGCACAGGCAAGCAGCCAGACACTCTCCTCGGCGCTGTCGGTCGGTGGCAGCCTGTTGGGCGCACTTTTTGGCGGCGGCCGGCGTGGCGGCTCAATCGGCAAGGCTTCCACCGCGGCGCGCAGCATGGGGCGCGTGAGCAAGGAGCGCGCCGACGTCCAGCACGCCGAGGCAGACGAACGCGCGCTGCGCGAGCAGATCGCCGCGCTCGAGGCCGAGCTCGCCGCCGAGGTGGCGACGATCGAGTCCGGACTCGATCCCCAGTCGATCCGGCTCGAGCCGGTGGCGATCAAGCCGCGCAAGGCCGATCTCGCCGTCGACCAGCTCGCGCTGGTATGGCGGCCGTGACGTAGAATCGCGCCTCCGGAGGACCTCTGCGATGGACGACCTCGTCAAGCGGCTCACCAAGGAACTCGGCGTCACCAAGACGCAGGCCCAGGGCGGGCTGGTGGCACTGCTGCGCGCCGGCCAGCAGAACATGGCGAAGAAGGACTTCGAGCAGTTCGTGGCCGACATCCCTGGCGCCGACAAGCTGCTTGCGAAGGCGCCGCCGCCGAGCGCGCTGAGCTCGATCGCGGGCGGCCTGGGCGGACTCTTCGGCAGAAACAGCCCGGGTCGGTGGGCCGGCCTCGCAGCGTCCTTCACCGAGCTCGGCGTGAACCTCGATACCGCCAAGAAGTTCGGCCCGATCGTGATCGACTACGTCGCGCATCACGGCGGCGAGAACCTCGTCGACAAGATGCGCAAGGCGCTCAAGCTCTAGCGCCGCCTCAGGTGCGCCCTCGGCCGGCACGCGGGGGGCACAGTCGATCAGGGGTCGGCATCCGGCGGATCGAGCCGGTAGCCGAATCCACGCACCGTGTGGATCATCGGCCGCGCCTCGCCCTCGTCGAGCTTGCGGCGCAGATAGCGCACGTAGACGTCGACCAGCTTGTTGCCGGTGTCGAAGTTGCGCCCCCAGACCAGGCCGAGCAGGCGTTCGCGACTGATCACGGTGCCGGAATGCTCCGCGAGGCAGACCAGCAGCCGGAACTCGCGCGGCGTGAGGTCGAGGCGCCGGGGGCCGCGCCACGCCTGGCGAGCTGCGAGGTCCACGCGCAGCTCGCCCACCTGCAGGATCCGCTGTGCCGGCAGCGACGTCGGCCGGCGCAGCAGCGCCTCGACGCGCGCGAGCAATTCGTCGAAGGCAAATGGCTTGGTCAGGTAGTCATCCGCGCCGCCACGCAGTCCGTCGACCTTGTCCTGCGGACGGTCGCGTGCCGTGAGCATCAGGATGCGGCTCACGCAGCCGCAGTCGCGCAACTGCCGGCAGAGTTCCAGGCCCTCGATCCCCGGCAGCATGCGATCCAGCACCAGAAGGTCGAAGCCACCGGCCGCCGCCAGCTCGAGTGCCGCCCGTCCGTCGGCCGCGTGCTCCACCGCATAGCCCTCGGCGGCCAGGCCGCGTCGCAGGAACGAGGCGATGCGTGGATCGTCCTCGACGACCAGGATCCGGGCGCTCATGCGTGCGAACCGAGAGGCAGGCTCACGCGGGCGGTGGTGCCAGCACCTTCGACGCTGTCGATCGACAGGGTTCCGCCGAATTGCTCAATGGTGCGCCGGGCTATCGGCAAGCCGAGGCCGGTGCCGGCCACCGCGCCGCGCTGCACTGCGCGACCGCGGTAGAAGGGCTCGAACACCAGTGGCAGCTCGTCGGTCGGAATGCCGATGCCGCGGTCAGTGACCCGCATCTCGATCGCGTCGTCGGCGCACCGCACGTCGACGTTGACCGGATGGGGAGCCGCCGAGTACTTGAGTGCGTTGTCGACCAGGATCATCAGGGCCTGTCTGAGCCGACCGGGATCCGCCTGCACGCGCAGGCCGGACGCGTCGTGAGCCACGGCAAGTTCGATGGTGCGCTGCCCGCCGAGCCGTCGGGCGTCCCCGCACCACGTCCTCCGCCAGCGCGGCAGGACTGACGTCCTCGAGCTTCAGATCCGCTTCCTCGCGGTCGGAGCGTGCCACCGCCATCAGATCGTCGACCAGGTGACCCATGTCGCGCGCCTGCTCGGCGATCAGGCGGAGCGATTCCCGCAGCCCGTGGTCGGTCGCCGAGCGATCTCGCAGCGCGACCTCGGCCTCGCCTCGCAACACGGTGAGCGGTGTGCGCAGCTGGTGACTCGCTTCGGCGAGGAAGCGGACGCGCTGCTGGTCGAGCACGACCAGCCTGCGATTCGATTCGACGAGCTCGCGGGTACGTTCCACCACCTGGCCCTCGAGGTGCTCCTGCGCAACCATCAGCAGATTGCGCTGCCGCTGCAGCTCGTCGGTCATCCTGTTGAAGCGCAGCGAAAGGCGTCCTATCTCGTCATGCCGCCCGACCTCGACCCGGTGGCGAAGGTCGCCATTCTCGACCGCTTCGGCTGCGGCACCGAGCCGCCCGAGCGGCGGGCCGATCGAGCGGTAGAACATCACGCCGAACGCCGTTGCGGCGAGACCGGTCAGGCACAGCCCGATGAGCGTTCCGAGCAGGATGCGGCGCGCCAGCTTCCGGGCGGCGTTCAGCACCTGCGCGTACTCCTCCTGCTCGTCGGCAACCGCGTCGTCGATCAGGCGGTCGAGCTCGTCGTCGAGCAGCGCCTCGACGCGCGAACCATACAGGTCGACCGCCGCGCGCTGATCGCCGGCCTTGTCCAGTCGCAGGATCTCGTCGGTCGCGGACTCGAGGTCCGTGAACAGCTGTCGCAGGCGGACCGAGCGTACGGCCTCGATCGATTCGGCTTCGCGCTCGAGCGGGTCGTCGAGGGTCGCGAGCTCGGCTTCGCCGATGCGTTGGAGCCGGTCGAGGTCCGCCAGGACGCGCGCGCGCGGACGCGAGGTCGGGTCCCTGCTCCGCCCGCCCGGCAGGTCCAAGCACGAGCAGCTCGGCGAGCTGCTCCGAGAATCGATTGAAGGATCCGTCGAGCTCGAGCGCGGCCTCGACCTGCTGGTGCGACACGTGGACCCGCGCGATCCGATCGACCATGGTCGAGGTCGCGAGCCAGACGAAGCCCGCCATGGCCAGCACCGCCAGCGCGAGCAGGAGCTGGAACAGCAACAACTGGAGCCGGAGCGTCACCCGCGTAGTCTTGCAGGAAACCCGGTCCGGGAACGTTCGCGTCGGTGCAGGGCACCCGCGGCACCGGCCGGTCTCGCGATGGAGCCGGCAGGTGCCGCCCGTCAAGCCTCAGCCCGGGGTCAGAGCCTGGCGCACTGGTCTTCCTTGCTGCCACCGACGATGTTGCCGCCACCAACGGGTACCGGATTGTTTTCCTTGCACTGGAGGTTGCCGTTGATCGTATTGCGGCGCACCGTCACGCCAGCGTAGTTCTTGACGATCTGGACGCTGCCGCCGACCTGCGTGCGCAGCACGCGGACCGGAGCGCTGTTCTCGTCGTACTGCACGTTGCCATCGACGCGACTGTCGCTGACGAGCGCACTGCCGCCCAGCTTGACCTGCACCGAGCCTCCCACCCGCGAGCCCAGCAGCACGCTCACGCTTCGGGCGCCTTCGGCCTGCACATTACCGATGACCATCGCACCCTCGGCGCGCAGCACGCCGCGGTACTCGACCGTGATCGTGCCCTGCACGCGGGTGCCGTACAGCTTGCAGGTCGCGCCCGATGGGACGCGCAGGTTGTCCACGGTCACGGCGGCGAGCGTACCGCTGCAGGTGACTTCCTCGGCAATCGCCTGGGCGCCGGGCAGCGCAAGCAGTGCGACGGCGATGGCGGGCAAGGCGGCTCGGGAGCGAATGGTCTTCATGGCGCGATCCTCTGGATTGGGGGTATCGATTCAGCGGTGAGGCCGGGCGGCGCGTGGCCTGCCGCCAAACTAACCGCGCGAGCCGAAGCCACTTAGCGTTCTCGCCAATTTCTAGCCGAGTGCACTCGTGTGCTCTTACCCGCCCGCCCCCGGATCGGACCGCGCGCGCCGGGTCGCTTGCCGGGTGCTTCCCGAAAGGCCGCGGGATCCGCAAGATGCCATCCACGCGTTACTGCGTCCCCTATCAGTGAGCCCCGCCATGCCGTCCTTCGACATCGTTTCCGAGATCGACCTGCACGAGGTCACCAATGCCGTCGACCAGTCCAGCCGCGAGGTCGGACAGCGCTTCGACTTCAAGGGCACGAATGCCAAGTTTGAGTTGAAAGAAGCGGTCGTAACGCTTACAGCTCAGGCCGATTTTCAACTCAAGCAGATGCTCGACATCCTTAGGTTGAAGCTCTCCAAGCGCGGCATCGACGTCGCCTGCCTGAAGATCGACGAGCCGGTGATGACCGGTCAGACCGCCCGGCAGGTGGTCACTCTGCGGCAGGGAGTGGATACCGAGCTCGGCAAGAAGATCCAGCGCCTGATCAAGGATTCGAAGCTCAAGGTACAGGCCGCGCTGCAGGACCAGCAGGTGCGGGTCACCGGCAAGAACCGCGACGACCTTCAGGCAGCGATCGCGCTTGTAAAGAAGGGCGGATTCGAGTTGCCGTTGCAGTTCACGAATTTCCGGGACTGATCCACGGACCAGAGTCGGCCGGTCGGCCAGGACGACAGGTCTCTTTTGAGGGCGTCGCGGCAAATGCTTATACAAATGAGAATGATTTGCATTGACTAGTGGGCCCTGGCGGCCCTAGATTCGCGCCCCGGTCATCCCTCGACACGAGATCCCGGACGCCCTCATGCCGCCAGCCACCCGCCCCCTTGCGCACGCGGCCTTGCTTGCCGCTACCTCCGTCCTCCTCGCCTCGTCCGCCCTCGCCCAGCAGGGGTCCCAAGGTGAGCCCGACGCCGACACCGAACTCGAGCCGGTCATCATCGTGATCGGGAAGAAGAGCAACCTCGACACCATCCCGGGCTCCGGGCAGGTGCTGGACATGGAGTTGCTCGAGCAGGCGCATGTCTTCACCGTGAACGAGGCGCTGCGCAAGGTGCCCGGCGTGTTCGCCCGTGACGAGGAAGGCTTCGGTCTGCGCCCCAACCTCGGCATACGGGGCCTCAACCCCACCCGCTCGAGCAAGCTGCTGATGCTCGAGGACGGCATCCCGCTCGCCTACGCGCCCTACGGCGACAATGCCAGCTACTACCACCCGCCGGTGAATCGCTTCGAGCGCATCGAGGTGCTCAAGGGCTCCTCGCAGATCCTGTTCGGTCCGCAGACCCTCGGCGGCCTGGTGAACTACATCACCCCGAGCGTGCCCGGCGCGATGTCCGGGCGACTCGAGACCACCGTCGGGACGGAGGACTACCGCGAGGTCCACGGCACGTTCGGCGACTCCGTCGGGAACACCGGCTACCTGCTGAACGGCACCTGGAAGGAATCCGACGGCACGCGCGAGAACATGCACTTCGAGGTCGGCGACCTGAACCTCAAGGTCGTGCAGAAGCTCACCGAGCGGCAGGCGCTGACCCTGCGCGGCAGCTACTACGACGAGAACTCGCAGATCACCTACACCGGCCTCACGCTGGCCGAGTGGCAGGACGACCCGCGCGGCAATCCGTTCAAGAACGATTACATGTACGCGACGCGCTGGGGCACTTCGGCGACGCACCGCTTCGATATGAGCGACGACGTCGCTTTCACCACGAACGCCTACTACTCGTACTTCGATCGCGACTGGTGGCGCCAGTCGAGCAATTCGAACCAGCGGCCCAATGACGCCAGCGATCCGGCCTGCGGTGGCATGGCGAACCTGAACGCCACCTGCGGCAACGAGGGTCGGCTGCGGCAGTACTGGACTGCGGGCGTCGAGCCGCGCGCGGAGTTCACACACGCGCTGTTCGGCGTCGAGAACGTCACGGACGCCGGCTTTCGCTATCACCAGGAGCACCAGTATCGGGTCCAGGCGAACGGCGACACGCCGGATGCGCGCAGCCCCGGCACCGGCCGTAATGCCGGCATAAGAGAGGACAGCGACCGCGACGTGACCGCATGGTCCGGCTTCGTGCAGAACCGCTTCGACCTCGACCGCTGGACCGTCACACCCGGGCTGCGCTACGAGCACGTGGACTACGAGCGCGTGGACAATCTACTCGGCACCCGTGGCACGGCGAGCGTGGACGAGTGGATCCCCGGCATCGGTGCCACCTTCGAGCCCGTCTCGGGCACGACGCTGTTCGCAGGCGTGCACCGTGGCTTTGCGCCGCCGGGCGTCGCCGACATCATCACTCCCACCGGCGGCAGCGTGGACCTCGATCCCGAGTACTCCTGGAACTACGAGCTCGGCGTGCGCAGCGACGTCCGTGACGGCGTCTACGCCGAGGCCACGCTGTTCAGGCTCGACTTCGAGAACCAGATCGTGCCGGCGAGCGTCGCGGGCGGCAGCGGTGCGACGCTCACGAGCGCAGGGCAGACGCTGCAGCAGGGCCTGGAACTGGCGGGCAATGTGGAGAGCAGCGGATTCGTGGACTGGCCCGTGGACGTCTACGGCCGGCTGTCGTGGACGTGGCTGCCGACCGCAGAATACGAGGGCGAGCGCTACAGCAGCGTGCCGGGTTTCACCACTGTGAAGGTCACCGGCAACCGCCTGCCGTACACGCCCGAGCAACTGCTGGCCGGCACCGTTGGCGTGCGCGCCCCGTTCGGGCTGTCAGTGGAACTCGAGGGCGTGTACACGAGCTCGGCGTACACGGACGACCTCAACACCGTGGAGATCACGCCGAACGGCCAGCGCGGCGAGATGCCGGGCTACACCGTCTGGAACCTGAGCGCGAACTACCCTGTGGACGCCTGGAACCTGAACCTGTTCCTGACCGTGAAGAACCTGACGGACGAGATCTATGTCGTCGACATGAGCCGCGGCCTCGTGCCGGGCATGCCGCGTCTGGTGCAGGGGGGGTTTTCGGTCAGCTTCTAGCGGTTGGCCGAGCCACGAGCACCGGCTTGCATCGGGCGAGCGCGTCGAGCGCATTCAGGCGGCAGCTGCCAGCACCGCCGCGACACGCGGCGCGAGGTCCGGCGGCGAATAGCCGTGGGTCGGCAGGGTCAGGATGCGGCTCGCGACCTCACGGGCACCCGGTGTCGACCGCTGATCGCCGCGCAGGCGCGGGATTACCTCGGGGACATCGATCAGGGCACAAGGGTATGAGGCCGTGGCGCCGATTCCGGCCCGCTCCAGCGCGGCGATCAGGTCCGCGCGGGCGGCGGCGTCGACGAGCACCGGATAGCGCGGGTAGACCGGTTCGGCCCCGGGGAGCACGCGGACCGCGGACACGCCACGCACGCCGGCCAGGGCCTCGCTCAGCCTCGCGGCGTTGCGTACACGGGTTCCGTTGATCTCTGTCAGGCGCTCGAGCTGGACCAGCGCAAGACCCGCCAGCGTGCGACTGAAAGGCGCGATCGGGTAATCCGTCTCCCACGGCGTGAGTCCCAGCCCGAGCGGAAGGCGACGCACTGCGCCGAAGAAGGCCGGTCGCAGCAGCAGCGCGTAGGCCGGCAGCTTCAGGAGCGTCGGCAGCGTCGCCGACGGCGAGGCCGCCAGGTGCTGCTCCATCGCAAGGTCCAGTGCGTCGGCGACGGCTCCGGAGTCCGCAACCAGGACCCCGCCCTGCAGGGTCGTGATGTTCTTGCCCTTATCGAAGCTGAACAGCCCGACGTCGCCGAAGCTGCCGACTGCACGGCCCTGGTAGCGCGCTCCCAGTCCCTGCGCAGCGTCGTCCAGCAGGAAGATCCCATGCCTGCGCGCGAAGGCCTCGATGTCCTGCAGGTCGTTCGGCAGTCCGTACAGGTTCGCCGAAACGATTGCCAGCACCCGCGTCATGTCGACGCCAGCCAGCGAGTCGAGATCGGGACTGAGCGTGCCCGGATCCACGTCGCAGATGCGCGGGACGAGCCCGGCACGCTGCACCGATGCGGGGACCGAGTAGCAGGTGTATCCGGGGAAGATCACCTCGACGCGGCGCGGATCGCGTGCTGCCAGCTTCATGGCCTCGAACGCCACGGTCATGGCTGCGCGGCCCGTCGAAACCAGCCAGGCGCGCTCGCGGGCACCCTCGAGGCACAGTCGCGTGGTCAGTCGCTGGTGAGAGGTTCCGGAGAGACTCCGCAGCGCGCCTCGTGCGAGGTCAGCGGCCGACAGCGCAATGCCGGCAGGCGCTACGAAGGACATCGATTCGATCGCGCGCTAGGGGATGACCCGAGCGAGCGACGGGCCGACCCGGCGAGTCACCCAAAGGGGAAGCTTGCGCCACACGGCGATGCCCAACTGATAGGTCGGGTGATTCACGTTCACCGGCGTCACTTCCCTGCCACTGGGCCGGTGGTAGTACCAGTACAGCTGCGTGGCTTCGGCGTTCCATTTCTTCTTGAACTGCTCGGCGCCCGAACCTGCGGTCGAGCGGCCGAGGTGGTATCGGCGGAAACCGCGCTCGCAGGCGTCCTTGATCATTTCCCAGTACAGCACGTAATTCGCGTGAAGGTCGTGACCGGCCTGGGTGGTGCCAGCCCACATGCCTTCGACCTTTCCGGCGAAGTAGCCGTTCAAGGCCACCGCTATGGGTTGACCATCCCGACGACAGACGAAGACACGCGTCTGCTCGGGAAACGTCTCGAGGATCGCCTGGAAATACTCAGGCGAGTAAAGCGGCGTCCCGAGGTCTCTCCACGAGTTCTGCATCACCGAGTAGAACTCCGGCAGCAATTCGGCGCCACCGGAGATCACCGCGAGGCCGTCCTTGTAAGCGCGGCGGATCGCCGTCCGGTGCTTGGAGGTGAACCCATTCCACAGGCGGTCCGGGTCGGGGTCGAGATGCAGCGTCATGCTGATCTTGTGCAGCGACGCGATCATGTCCGTCTCGAGCGAATCGGCACAGCGCAGCTCGAGGTAATCGACGCCCAGTCGCGACGCGCGCGATTGCGCCGCCCGGACCAGTGCGTTGGTCGTCTCGAGATCCACCGCGACGGGTCCGCCAAAGTTCACGAACGGCAAGGAGCAAAGGATGTTCCCGAAGAGCCTGCTGCGCGTGAGCACCAGCGGCAGAATCCCGGTCAGCGCGCCTCCCGCGCGGGCCTCGAGATAGAGGCTCGCGTGGCGCAGCTGTCGCTCGTTGAGCGCCTTCCAGCCGTAGCAGTGGTAGAAGCTTCCCAACTCCTGGCTGGCGACGAACGCGTCCCACTCCACCGGCGACCCGCCTGCGGGCGATTCGACGACGTCGACCGTCGGCCGACCGAATACCGGGGAGGTCATCGCAGCCACGGCGTCAACTCGCCCCGGCAACCGGGCAAAGGCCTGTGCTGTGTCCATTGTCGGCAAGATCGGCTAACCCTCGAGTCTCGTCGAGACGGGTCAGGGATGGCGCTGGCATCCGCTCAAATGGGCTACCCAACCAGGTCGCCGGACGAGTGCTCCAAGGCCCTCGACAAGGCCCTCGAAACGACATGCTCCACCCCCACTTGATCATGCTCTACCGCTCCCAGCCGAAAAAATGT
>Ga0114939_10003534_pt1 | contig 10879 bp, 13 predicted proteins | sample AshMeaCrysSpring_FD_87196 | JGI IMG/M metagenome (GOLD analysis project Ga0114939, IMG submission 87196) | Groundwater microbial communities from Big Spring, Nevada to study Microbial Dark Matter (Phase II) - Ash Meadows Crystal Spring | ecosystem: Environmental > Aquatic > Deep subsurface >... | reverse complement strand
TCTCGCCGTCCAGCTCGTCGGCCTGGCTGTCCTGGTAGTAGAGAATCGCACCCCCGTGGACCTCCAGCGTGCCGAAACGCTCCTCGAGCGCCGCGCCGATCTTGTCCTCGATGCCCGCCTCCGCCTTGGCCGCCCGCCGCTTGGCCAGCGACTCCTGTTCCTCGAGCTTTTCCTCGAGCTCCTCGATCCGCTCCTTCAGCGCCTGGATCTCTTTTTGGATCCCGGAGTTATCGGCTGCCGCCGCAGGATTCGGCCCCAGCGCCGCCAGGACAACAGCGATCATGCAGAAAGTGACGTATTTCATATGTTCTCCCCCTGTCTCCTGTGTTGTTGGATAGCCATACGATCCGTTGATGTTTGATGCGGAAGGCGACTTTACTGTTCCTCCTAACCGCACAGCCGCAGGGCGCTACCAGTTTCCTTCAACTCCCCATCCTTCGTGAAGATCGCCATCTTGCACTCAATGTGCGCCATGCCTCTTGTCTTCAGCGACCACCATGCGTCCAGGATGTCGAAATGGCCGGTTTTTGTGGTGATGATCTCGACGGCTTCCGCTCCGACGACGGACTTCTTCACGAGCTTTTCCTGTTCTTCCGTCCAGGACGCCGGGGCCTCCCCGGCGGTGTAAATGATCACCCCTCTTTTCACGGCAGGTTCCTCCTTTCGTTGTTGAATTTTTTTGGCGCACCGAGCGGAATGAGCTCTAAAAAAGCCATCAATAAAAAAAGCCCTTCAAGCACGATGGCTTGAAGGGCTGCACCCAGTTTGCTTGGCCTTCAGCGTCGTCCGGTTACCCCAGTTGCCGCGCAGGGGTCCGGCACATTGCGGCAAGGCAGGTCTTCTGGCTCCCCCGCCCGTTCAGCAGCCTTCCCATTCCGCTTTTACGGAAAAGTGGCCCAACATAGCCAAACAGGTTCCCTTTTTTTCTAAAGGGCGGGGTTACAGCGGCGGGACCGCTCCCGGTTCGCACGGGATTCCCTATTAAGCCGTAACGGCACCTTGGCGCTCTTCATAATCCGAGAGCATTCTTCCTGTCAATAGTCGAATGGATTATACAGCTGGAAGCGTCGACAAACCCTCGGCTCGGGCGGCCTGCCTGAGCCGTTTATCGAAGCAGGTAAAAATAAATTCCTCCGCAATGGCAGCTCCAACGGTCAAGGCCGAAGACAGGTGTATGGCGTCAAAGCCTCTCAAACCATGATTGGCGATGACTTTGTGGATGGCTTCGTTCAGCCGGTTGTTGACTTCGACGACAATGAAGCTAGACCAATCTTCGTCGAATGCGGCAGTGACGCGCTCAAACCAGGACCGCTTGACTTGCGTCTCCGAAGCCTTGCGGTATATGGCCGCCAGCAGCTCGGCATAGGCAACCGCCGAGGTGACGATCCCCAGCGCGGATTTCCATGCGGATATTACCTCGGCAGAATGCTCCTCTTCGAAGTATTTTTTCACCAATGCGCTGGTGTCTAAATATAGGATCATCTGCGCTCCTCGATGACGATCGCCGATACGGCTTTTCCCCGGACTTTGAGAGGGTTGGGGATGTCACGCGCAATTTCCCGTGTCGGCATGACGACCTGGCCTTTCAGAACGAGCGGCTGCAAAGCCCGCCGCAGGGAGAAGTGATTCGAGTGCTCCTTCACGATCCGCGCGATAACCTTGCCCCGCTCGGTGATCAACACCTCATCACCTTTCTTCACCATGGCGATGTAGCGGCTCAGTTGATTTTTTAGTTCCTTGATGCCGGCGGTGGTCATGGTCGGCCTCCATTAAGTAGCTACTTTTTAATCATCGTAGCCACTTGATGCAGGAGTGTCAATATGAAAATCCAATCCTGCGGCCGGCCGATCATTTTTCCGGCGGCTTCCGCCCGTCGGATAAGGTGCTGCCGCAGCTCGCCTGGCAGCCGCACCCCGCGCACCCGCCGGCGCCGGTTTTGCCGGCACCCGCCTTAAGCTTCCGGTAGAAGCTGTACGCGATATAGGCGGCGGCAACGGCCGCAATGCCGATGACGATAGCGGTTTCCATCACTCAACCTCCTTAGAATCCCAGTGCGGAGCCTGTCTGGAACACCAGGACCGCCAGCAGAAAGGCAATCAGAGTGTTGAACACCATCGAGAAGACCCCCCATTTCCAGGAGCCGGCTTCGCGGGAGATGCACACGACGGCCACGAAGCAGGGCGCATAGAAAATGGTAAACACGATCAGGCTCAGGGCCGTCAGGACTCCCCATCCGGGGGTCTGAGCGAGCTTCTCGGAGAGCGGCCCGCTCTCCTCGGGATCGACCTCTCCCAGGGAGTAGGCCGTGCCGAGGGTCGACACCACCACCTCCTTGGCCGCGAAACCGCCCACCAGCGCGATGTTGGTCCGCCAGTCGAATCCGGCCAGGTGGGTGATGCTTTCCAAAGCGGTCCCCATCCGGCCGGCGATGGAATGGCGCAGCCCGGCCTCGGCCTTCTGGCCGTCGATGGCGAGCAGCCGCTCCTTGAGGGCCCGGGCGTCGGCCGAACGCTCCTTATCCTCCTCTGCCGATTCGACCTCTTGCGCCACAGCCTCCGATGCCGCCGCCATTTCAGCCGCCCGCTGCTCCTCGAACTGCGCAAGGGTGGCCTCCGGCAGCCGGGGGAAGGTCATCAACGCCCAGAGCAGGATCGAGATCGAAAGGATCACGGTGCCGGCCTTCTTGATGTACTGCCAGGTCCGCTCCCAGGTGTGGATCAAGAGCCCCTTGAAGGTGGGCAGGCGGTAAGGAGGGAGCTCCATGACGAACGGGGTGGAAGCCCCCTTGATTACCGTGATGCGCAAAAGCTTGGCCGCCAGAAGCGCCCCGATCCAGGCGACGGCCGTGATCAGCACCATCATCAGCGCCTCGTGGCTGGAGAAAAACGCCGCCACGAGCAGCGCGAACACCGGCAGCTTGGCGCCGCAGTTCATGAAGGGGGCCGTCAGCAGGGTGGCCAGCCGCTCGCGCGGCGATTTGAGCGTCCGGGCGGCCATGACCCCCGGTACGGCGCAGCCGCCGGCGATGCCGCCCGAGACGATGAAGGCCATGACCGAGCTGCCGTGGAGGCCGAAGATGCGAAAGACCCGGTCCAGCATATAAGCGACCCGCGCGAGATAGCCGGAGTCCTCCAGCAGCGAGATGCCGAAGAACATGAACATGATCAGCGGGGTGAAACCGATCACCCCGCCGACGCCGTCGATGATGCCGGATTTCAGAAGCGATTTGAGCAGCCCGTCGGCCAGGCGGGCGTCGGCCTGCCCGCCCAGCCACTCGAAAAACCCCTCCACCCAGGCGACGGGCGTCTCGCTCAGACTGAAAGTGAAGTGGTACAGCCCCCAGACGACCGCGGCCATGATCACCGGCCCGAGGAAGCGCTGGGTCAGCACCTTGTCGATCTTGTCGGATAGAAAAAGCCGGCTCAGGTCCTGCTGGTAGGTGACCACCCCCTGCTTGAGCACGGATTTGATGAACCCGTAGCGGTGGTCGGCGATCACCATCTCCGGATAGGTGTCGGCGGTTTCCTGCAGATGCGTGCTCAGCCGGTCGACAGCGGCCTCCAGCTCGGCGGCCAGTTTCGGATCCGCCCTGCGGCCCAGGCAGCGGATCTGCTCGTCGTTTTCGAGGTATTTCAGCGCCACCCAGCGGGCGGGGTAGCTCCCGCTCAGGAACCCGGCCGCCGCGATTTTCGGGGTCAGCTCGTCCAGGGTCCGGTCCACGTCGCTGCCGTAGGAGATCGCGAGCGGCTGCGACGCCTTTCCGGCTTTGACGAGCGCGGCGGCCGAATCCATGAGCTCATCCTTGCCCTTGCCGCTGCGGGCGACGGTGGGGACCACGGGGGCGCCCAGCAGGGCGCAGAGCTTCGCGGCGTCGATCTTCACCCCGCGCTTTTCGGCGACATCGATCATGTTCAGGGCGATGCAGACCGGAATGCCCAGCTCCATGAACTGGATGGCCAGGTAGAGGTTGCGCTCCAGGTTGGCGGCGTCGACGATGTCGATGACGAGCTGCGGTTTTTCATTGACCAGGAAGTCCCGGGCCACGACCTCCTCCGGGGAGTAGGCCGTGAGCGAGTAGGTCCCCGGCAGGTCGACGATTTTGAATTGGAGGCCGTTGCGCAGGTAGCGGCCTTCTTTTTTTTCGACGGTGACGCCGGGGTAGTTGCCCACGTGCTGGCGGGCGCCGGTCAGGGCGTTGAACAGGGTGCTCTTGCCGGAGTTGGGGTTGCCGGCCAACGCGATGGTGGTCTCCATATCAGTCCTCCACGTCCACTTCGATGAAATCGGCCTCGTTGTTGCGAAGGGTCAGGGTGAACCCCAGAAGGCGCAGGGCCACCGGGTCGTAGAGCGGAGCGCGGCCGCAGACGGCGATTTCGGTCCCGGGAACCAGGCCCATGTCGCGGATGCGGCGTCCGAGCTCGCCGTTGGCCCTGACGGCGGCGATGACGCCGCTCTGGTTTTCTTTCATCTGGCGCAGGTTCAAGCGGGGCATGAGACGGTCACCTCTCAATTTTAATTTGTCAGACATTGTAATGTATGGTATACCTAACTTATAGATTCTGTCAAGAACTTTTTATGATTGACTCATCATGTTATACCTTATATAAACAACGCATGACGCAGCGGGGAGAACCGGCCATGGAACTCAATGAGGTTTCCGAAAGCCTGCAGGGCTACCTGGAGGTGATTCTGGATCTGGAAGGAACGCAGAAGGTGGCCCGGGCGAGAGACATCGCCGACCGTCTCAAAATTCAAAGGGGATCGGTGACGGGCGCCCTGAAAAGCCTCGAGGAAAAGGGGCTCATCCACTACCAGCCGTACAGTTTCATTACGCTGACGGACTCGGGACGAAAGGTCGCCGAAGAGGTCGCCCACCGCCACCGGGTGTTGAAGGATTTTCTTCTCAACGTGCTTCAGATCGACGAGCCGACGGCGGAAACCACCGCCTGCCGCATGGAGCACGTGATCGACCGCCAGACGGTGGAAAGGCTGGTGTGCTTCATCGAGTACATTCACACCTGCCCGCGCGCGGGCGAAGAGTGGCTTAATTCATTTATCCGTTTCTGCCGATCGGACCAGACGAAAAAAAAGGAATGCACGGCCTGCATCCGGGAATTGAAGACAGGCGCCAGAAGCCAGAAATCGAGCAAGGCGCGATGATGGCGGAAAGGGTTTGATGCTTCATTTCTTGAGGATGACCGGCTTGGGCTCGTAGTTCCCCGAGGTCACCCGCTCCCAGAAGGTCTTTTCGTCTTCCATCCACTGCGAGCCGAATTTCTTGTTGAAGAACCCTCCCAGGCGCTGGAACATCTTCTGCAGGTTCGAGCCGTGCGCGAGGGTCAGGACGTCTTCCAGGAAGGCGGCGATGTCGATCATCTTCTCCTTCGGGATATAGGCGCGCGCGCCCATCTCGATGGACTGCTTGAGCGCCTCGGCCGAAAGGGCGTGCGCGGTGAGCATCACGGTTGGAAACCCCAGGTGCACCGAGGCGTTGAGCAGATCGAACCCGCGCACGCCCATGATGTCCAGGATGACGGCGTCGTAGGTCCAGGAGCGCAGCAGGTGGAACCCGGTTTCGTAGTCCCCGGCGCGGTCCAGCGTCAGGCCTGCATAGTCGCCGAGCAGATCGGCCAGTGTGTCGAGCACGTCCGGCTCGTCGTCGACGGCCAGGATGCGTTTGCCTTCAAGTACGCTTGCGGTCATGTGTCTTGTCTCCGCCTTTTGAAATCCGCCGCCGCTCGTCGTCGCGGACCTCGCGCCGCAGCAGCTTGCCCACCTTGGACTTGGGCAGCATGTCCCGGAACTCGATGTAGGCCGGGACTTTGTACGGGGCCAGCCGCTCCCGGCACCAGCGCGTCAGCTCGCTGCCGCCCACCCCGCGGGCGTCTTCCTTGAGGACCACGATGGCCTTGATGCGCTCGCCCACCTTGGGGTCCGGGATCCCCACCACGCAGGCCCCGATCACCGTCGGGTGGTCCTGCAGCGCGGCCTCGACCTCCGATGCCGACACGCGGTAGCCCTTGTGCTTGATGATGTCGGCCGAGCGCTCGACGTAGATCAGCTCGCCGGAGGGCAGGACGCTGACGAAGTCGCCCATTCGGCACCAGGTTCGGCCGTCGACCTCCACGAAGGTCCGGCGGGTTTCCTCGGGCTTTTCGTGGTATTGCTTCAGCGTGTAGGGGGAGGTGACCAGCAGTTCGCCGCTTTCGGCCCCGGCCACCGGCTTCAGGGTCTCGGGGTCCACGACAAGGCACTGCCGGCTCTTGAGGGGGAAGCCGATGGCTCGCGGGCTGGGCTCCAGTCCGATGCGGCTGTACGCCACATGGCCCACTTCGGTGGAGCCGTACACCTGGTAGATCGGAACCCCGCAGCGCTCCCGCCAGCGCTGCTTGACCTCCTCGGGCAGCACGTCGCCCCCGCAGAAGCAGTATCTGAGCGATCCCAGATCATAGCGGTCGATGCGGTCGTTTTCAAGGATCATCCGGAACAGGGCCGGCACCCCCAGCAGCCACCGCACCCGGCGGCGCTGGATGCTCTCCAGAATGGCGTCGACTTCCGGCGCCGGCATGAGCACGGTGCAGTTGCCCTTGTTCAAACCGATGGCCATGAAAAGACCCAGCGCCATGATGTGGAAGAGCGGGTTGACGGCGATGTAGCTGTCCCCGCCCTCCTGCAGGTGGCCCGCCGCCACGTCCTCGGTGACATCGTTGACATACGAGGTCATCCCGATATGCGTGCCCGGAACGCCTTTCGGAAAGCCGGTGGTTCCGCCGGTGTACAGGATATAGGAAAGGTCCTTTTCGGGATCGACGGAAACGGCCGCCTGCAGCGGCGGGCGCCTGAGCAAGGTGCGGAACCAATGGACATCGGCGCCTCCCTCGACTTTTCCCGTGGGGATCTTGTCGAAGAGCCTGCCCAAAACCTTCTTCCAGGCCGGCAGCAGGTCGGCCAGGTTCGTCACGATCACGTGCTTGAGCCCGGTCTGGGCGGCCGCCTCCCGGACGTAGCCGAAATTGGTGTCCGCGCAGACGACGGCCTGCACGCCGCAGTCCCGGATCATGTAGGTGATCTCATGGGAGGTGTAAATCGGGGAGACCGGCACCACGACCGCGCCGATCTTTTGGATGCCCAGGAACGCGATCACCCACTGGATGGAGTTGGCGATGTAAAGCATCACGCGGTCGCCCTTGGCGATCCCCATCGCGCTCAGGGCGCCGCCAAAGCGCTCGCTCAGCTCCCTCAGGCGGCGGAATGAAAATGCTTCGCCGAGATAGATGACGGCCGGCTGCTCCGGGTATCGCTCGCTCATGCGGTCGAACCGGGTGAAGGTCAGCTCCGTATCAGTGGCGGCGGGGATGGTCTGTGTCATCCTGAAAATCCTGTTGATCCGCTTTAGATTCCGAAATACGCCGAGCGCACGTCCGGGTTGTCCATCAGCTCCTGCCGCGACCCCTCCATGACCGCCGACCCGTTTTCCAGGATGAAGGCGTAGTCCACGATGGGAATCACCGGCCGCGCGTACTGCTCGGTGATGACGATGGCGATCTTGCGCTCGTCGCGGATCTCGCGCGTGGCGCGCATGAGCATGGCCTGCATCAGAGGGCTCAGGCCCAGCAGCGGCTCGTCCAGCAGCAGGAGCTTGGGCTGCGCCATCAGCGCCCGTCCGATGGCGAGCATCTGCTGCTCGCCGCCGCTCAGAAATCCGCCCAGCCGGTTCTTGAGGCGCTTGAGCGACGGGAAGACCCGGAAGATGTAATCGATGGTCTCGGCCGCCTGGCGCGGGGTCGCCAGGTAGGCGCCGATCTTCAGGTTCTCGAGCACGGTGCTCTCCTTGAAGATCCGGCGCCGCTCGGGGCAGAGCACGATGCCGGTCCGGGCCCGCCGGCTGGGCTTTTCATTGATCAGCTCGCGGCCCCCGAAGCGGATGCTGCCGGCGAGCGTGATGCGCTCTCCGCCGGCCATCTCCTCCTTCTTGCGGATGTCGAGCATGATCCCGGACAGCGCGTACATCAGGGTCGACTTGCCGGCGCTGTTGGCCCCGAACACCCCGACGATCTGCTCCGGGCCGCAGCGGATGCTCACGTTGTTGAGCGCCAGCATGTTTTCGTAGAACACCATCAGGCCGGAGGCTTCAAGCATGGACCATCACCTCCTCGACCTCCTCGGAGCCGAAATAGGCCTCGCGCACGCGCGGGTCGGCCATGACCTCCGCGGCGCTGCCCTCGACGAGCTTCTCGCCGAAGTTGAGCACCATCACGCGGCTCGCCACCTGGAACAGCTCGCGCAGCCGGTGCTCGATCATGATGAGCGTGATCCCTTCCATCTGCAGCCGCTCGATCAGCGGCACCATGCTGGCGATCTCGCTCATGCTCAGACCCGAGAAGACCTCGTCGCAGATGATCAGCTCGGGCTTGAGCGCCAGGCAGCGCGCCAGCTCCAGGCGCTTCAGATAGCCCGTGGGCAGGGTCGCGGTCACCTTGTAGGGGACGTAGGAGTCGCGCTCGAAGCCGATCTCCTCCAGGATGTCGATGCCGAGGGTGTTGCGGTCGCCCAACCGCCCGCCGCCGCGCCACCCGCCGGTGCGCCGCGCGCGGGGGGAGAAGAGCGGGATCACGAGGTTCTTGTAGGCCGGCAGGCTGTAGTACGGACGCATGATCTGGAAGGTGCGCGTGACCCCCAGGGCGGCGATCTTGTGGGGCGCCTTGCCGGTGATCTCCCGGCCGCGGAAGCGGATGCGGCCGGAGGATGCCTTGACGAAGCCGGTGATGCAGTTCACCACGGTGGTCTTGCCGGAGCCGTTGGGGCCGATGATGCCCAGGATTTCGCCCTCGCGCACCTCGAAGCTCACCCGGTTGAGCGCGATGATGCCGCCGAAGGTCTTGGTGACCTCCTCCACCTGCAGGATGGGTTGGCCGGTCATATGGATTTCCACCTTTCGAACTGATGGTACTTGCGCTGGCCGAAGACCATCAGCCCCTCGCTGCGGAAGACGGTGAACCCGAGCAGGATCAGCGAATAGAACACGATGCGCAGGGTGCCGAAATCCCTCAATAGCTCGGACACCGGCACCAGGATCAGGCACCCCAGCACCGGACCCACCAGGGTGCCGCTGCCGCCGATGACCGTGGCGGCGATGGGCAGCACCGAGAAGTCCAGGGCGAAGGTGGAGATGCCGGCCCACATGTAGATGTGCACCAGGCAGGCGCCGGAGAGGCAGCCGATGCAGGCCCCGATGAAGACCCCCAGGGCCTTGTAGTACGTGACGTTCATGGCCGAGGCCCGCACCGCCTGATCGTTGTCCTTGACCGCCCGCAGCACCAGCCCGAGGTCGGTGTTGACCAGCCGGCGCAGTCCGAAGAGCGCCGCGAGCACCAGGACGATGACCAGGTACTGCTCCATCCAGGCGCTGGGGAGGCTGTCGATCCCCATGATGCCGTCGGTGCCGCCCAGGATGTTGAGGGCCTCGATCACGCGCGCCAGGAGCAGCGGGTACATCAGCGTGACGATGGCGAAGTACACCCCCCGCAGCGGCAGGCAGGGCAGGAGCAGCAAGGTGCACAGCGCGCCGCCCAGCAGCGTCGCCGCCGGCACGCAGGCCAGCGGCGGCAGCCCGAGCTTCACGTTCAGAAGCGCGGAGATATAGCCGCCGGTCCCGACGAAGAAAGCGCCCCCCAGCGACACCAGCCCCACGAAATGCGCCAGGAAATCGAACACCAGCGCCAGCAGGGCGTAGATGCAGACGATCGAAATCACCCGCTTCCAGTACATGCCGGGCATCATCATCGGCAGGCCGAGCAGCCCCGCGATGAGCACCAGCCGCGGCAGGATCAGGTAGGAGAGCTCGCGCCAGGACATCAGGGCGTACAGCCCGGCGGTGCGGACCTTGATGCCGCGGTCGATGCGCTCCCTGCGCCGCTGGCCGGTCTCCGCGTTCATACCCGCTCCTCCAGTTCCTTCTGCTGGCCGAAGAGCCCCGAGGGCTTCAGGATCAGGGTCAGGATGATCGCCAGCAGGGCCACCACCATCTGGTAGTGGGCGCCGAGATAGACGACGGTCAGGATCTGCGCAAATCCGATCAGGAAGGCGGCCAGCACCGCGCCGACCCAGCTCCCGATGCCGCCGACGATGCACACGGCGACGGCCAGGATGAGCACGTTGTAGCCGGACTCGACGACGATGTTGCCGAGGGGCAGCAGCAGGAGCGCGGCCAGCGACGCCAGCATCGAGCCCAGCGCCATGGCCACCACGGCCATGACGTCCGAGTCGATCCCCAGCATGAGCGCCGCGCGCTCGTCCTGCGCCATCCCCCGCAGCGCCAGCCCGATCCGGGTGTGGCGGGTGAACACCCACAGAAAGGCCACCAGCGCCGCGCCGACCGCCACCACCACCAGGCGCTGGTAGTCGACCGAGACCCCGGCGATGGAGGTGCTGCCGCCGACGAAGGAGGGCAGCGTGTAGGTCATGCCCTTGAACCCCCCCCAGCGCAGGCCCTCCAAGATGGCGAGCGCGATGGCGTAGGAGGCGATGATCTCGGAGATCGCCATCCCGCGCACCCGGATCAGGAAGAGCAGGTAGATCGCCGCGCCGATCAGCGCGGTCACGATCATCGTCAGAACGATGCCGATCGGGTAGTTGAGCCCGAAGGTGTTGACGGCGCTCCAGGCGATGAAGCCGCTCAGCACATAGATCGCCCCGTGCGCGAAATTGGGCAGGCGGCTGACGCCGTAGACCAGGGCGAAGCCGAGCGCGTAGAGCGCGAGCGTCACGCTGTTGATGGTTCCGTAGATTAGGATGTCCATTTGTTTCGTGTTTCGTGCTTCGGATTTCGAATTTGCTTCACTTCTTCATCCAGGGCGGCAGCTGGATCTCGCCCATGGCG
>Ga0114939_10003533_pt1 | contig 10880 bp, 11 predicted proteins | sample AshMeaCrysSpring_FD_87196 | JGI IMG/M metagenome (GOLD analysis project Ga0114939, IMG submission 87196) | Groundwater microbial communities from Big Spring, Nevada to study Microbial Dark Matter (Phase II) - Ash Meadows Crystal Spring | ecosystem: Environmental > Aquatic > Deep subsurface >... | reverse complement strand
TGCTCGCTCTGGCTATATCCGCTGTGCGGTCAACCCTCAAGGACCTTGTGAAGGTTGTCGTTATTATCAGCAAGGGGAAAATTCGTAATTAATAATTCAGCAACGCCGAGATAGGAGCCTGACTTTGATTGATCTTTGAAAGGTTCAAATGGGAGAGCAGATCATGACAGTTAGCAAAAGCCATGCGTACTTTACACCAGAAGACTATTTAGAAATCGAGCGCATTAGTCCCATCAAGCATGAATATCTTCAGGGACAAATGGTAGCAATGGCAGGATCTAGCAAAGCGCATGTCATTATCACCGGAAATCTCTCTGCTCTGTTGGTGAATCATTTACGTGGAACAGGCTGTATTTCTTATACAACCGACATGAAAGTTCGCCTACCTTCATTAAATCTGTTCTATTACCCCGATCTGGCTGTAACCTGTGACGACCGAGATCGCGTCTCCAATGAAGACTTTATTCTCCATCCCAAACTGATTGTTGAAGTGTTATCAGATTCCACTGAAGCCTTCGATCGAGGCGATAAGTTTGCCGATTATAAGACGATCGCAGAACTTGAGGAGTATGTCCTGATCCACCAAAAACAAATCTTGGTTGAACGGTTTGAGCGCAAGTCCGACAACTTATGGGTTACGCAAATCTACCGAGCCGGAGACACCATCGAGGTTGCCAGCATTGGTTTTTCTTGTGCGATCGCGACCCTCTACGAAAACATTGAGCAGCTTAGGAACCGAGATCGTACACAATCCTGAATTTTGACTGGGGAATTTTCACTTATTCATGCATTCTCATATACCTTCATCTTGGCAAACAATTATTGCTGCCGAATTGCAAAAACCTTACTTTCATCAACTCCAAGATTTCCTGATTCAAGAAAGACAAACCCAGACTATTTATCCAGCACCAGAGCATGTTTTTTCTGCTCTAGAACTAACACCCTACGACCAAGTAAATGTGCTTTTATTAGGGCAAGACCCGTACCATGATGATAACCAAGCCCACGGTTTATGCTTTTCCGTTCAACCAGGAATTAAACCACCCCCTTCTCTGGTGAATATTTTTAAAGAATTACAAGCTGATCTGGGGTATAAAACTCCCAATAATGGTTATTTAGTATCCTGGGCAAAACAAGGTATTCTCATGCTTAATGCTGTATTAACTGTGCGGGCACATACACCCAATTCTCATAAAAATAAGGGCTGGGAAATCTTCACCGATGCGGTGATTAGTAAGATAAATGAGAAACCAGATCCAGTGGTGTTTGTGCTGTGGGGTGCCTATGCTCAGAAGAAGCTGAAATTAATTGATAACGCTCGACATACAGTCATTCAATCTGCCCATCCTTCGCCTTTATCAGCCCGCAATGGCTTTTTTGGTAGTAAGCCCTTTTCACAGATTAATGCGGCTTTACGTCGTGCAGGGAAGCCGGAGATTGATTGGGAAATTAGGGATATTTGATTTTAAATTATGGATGGGAGATTTTTTCAAAATCCACAATCTAAAATTGTTATGACTATCTACTTCTACACCACTGGTGAACAATACGGTTGCTTCTCTAACTTCTCCCCCCACGGATTTGAACTAGATGACCTATATTGGCCTACCAGCGAACATTATTTTCAAGCCCAAAAATTCGCTGGTACACCCCATGCTGAACAAATTCGACTTGTAAAAACTCCCAAGGATGCAGCCAGAATGGGACGAGATAGAAATCGTCCCCTACGTCCAGACTGGGAACAAGTCAAAGATGACATTATGCGAAAAGCGGTGCTACGTAAATTTCAAACCCATGCTGACATCCGCGAAATTTTACTTTCCACAGGTGAGGAATTAATCGTAGAAAATGCACCTGGTGATTATTACTGGGGTTGTGGTAAAGATGGCAGCGGTAAAAATATGCTGGGGATTATCTTAATGGAAGTCCGAGCAATACTTCGTTAAACCTCTCACCTAGGAGCCTATTTTCATAGATAAAATCACGAGATAATTTTTGCTGATATGTACTTATCTTGCGTAGTAATACTGATTTCTAGTTATTCTTGCTGAAGATTCAGCAATTATTTTTTACTATTTATATCTGTAAAAAAAAACTGAATTAAAGCCGTAATAATGCGGATAAAGCTATAAAAACCGTAATTTAAAGTCCCCATCAAAAGTTTCCATTAAAAAGACAAATACTCCTGTTGTTTTCTCGGAAAATTGAATAAAAGTGAAAGTGCTTTTATACTTTTGGGAATACTAACGCCATGACCGAGTTTAGGGACTCGAAGATGTTCAACAGCGTTAGCAATCCGCAATCACAAAATCTACTTTCTTTAAAACTATCAATTCCAGATTTGATGGACAGCGAAAGCTGTACGCTCGATCAGCCTCTGGAGGATAGTTTATCGACAGCAGTAGTACCAGAAGACAACAACAGCTTATTAGCGGCCACCAAGCTGATGCGACAAGGCTTGGCGAATCAGCAATGTGGTAAATTAGATGCTGCTTTGGAATTATTAAAAGCAGCCAGGGCAATTTTGCAAATAGTCGGAGACACCCATAAACAAGCACAAGCTCTTTCTTATTTAGCACTAGTAGCTTATACCCAAGGAGATTACTTAGATGCTGTTACTTACTCAGAAGATTGTTTATGCTTGGCAAGGAGAAATTCCGACTGGCGGCTGGTGGTGCAAGCACTTTCCCATTTAGGTAATTCTCACAGGCATTTGAATAACTATTTACAAGCAATTGAAAGTTTGCGAGAATGCTTGCAAATTGGTAAACGAATTCAAGACTTTCGTTCTCAAGTAGCGGCATTAAATAATCTTGGACTAGTTTATAAAGCTTTGGGTGATTATCAAAAAGCTATCGCGTATCAGCAACAGAGTCTGGTAATTGTTAAACAAATGCAAGACAAATGGGGACAAGAGCAAGTACTTAAGAATTTGGGCAATTCTTGCTATGCTTTGGGCGATTTTAACAGAGCGATCGCTTACTACGAGGAGGGTGTTAATGTTGCCCTTTCACTTAACAACTACCGTGGTGCTATTCAAATACTCAAAAATTTGGGTAATGCTTGCTATGCTTTAGGTAATTATGAAAAAGCGCTGACCCACTACGAGCAGCGTTTGCATTTCAGTAAGCAACTCAAAGACCGACGTAGTGAGGAACAGTCTTTGAGCAGTTTAGGCATTACTTATGAAGCCTTGGGAAATTACGTCAAAGCCATAGAATACTACGAGCAGCGTCTAGCTCTAGCTAGGGAATTGAAAGACCCACACAGTGAAGAACAAGTCCTAACTTATTTAAAGCTTGCTTGCTGCACTTTAGGTGATTATGGCAAAGCAATGGAATACATTCAGCAGCGCTCGCGATTAGTGAATGAGCAATACATCAATTTTTAAGTCGAGATTTAAGATTTGGGAAAAGCGGATTTTTTCCAGCAATACTAAATCTTAAATTAGCATGGTAACAATCAACTATTCCCCTCGACTGAAAATCGAGGGGTTTGTACAATTCAAAATTCAAAACTTTTGTGTTCCCAGCCACTCTTGTTGTTGCTGAAGATAAATCAGAGCTTCCTGTGTTTCCACTTGGGGAAATGCAGCATAAAAATTACTGACACTATAAAATACTTCCGGTGTAGCCAAGACAATTACGCGATCGCCTAATTTTTCTAACGATTGTAGTAAATTCAGTGGCGCTACAGGGGAACACAGCCAAATTTCTGCGATCGCCAACTTTTTCAAGGCACAAGCAGCTACTGCGATAGTCATACCAGTAGCAATACCATCATCAACCAAAATTGCGATCGCACCTTTGGGATTTACTTGTGGACAAGCAGGACTAAATTGCGCTTGTTGTAATTGTGCTTTTTTCATGGCTGCATTCAAAGCCGCTGCGCGAATTTCCCAGCTTTGTCTGAGATCCAATTTTCCCTCGTGACTCCAGAGTGCTTCTCCTGATGCTGTAACTGCACCAATTGCTAACTCTGGGTTTTCTGGGTGACTAATCTTTTTCGCCACTAATACTGTCAACGGACAACCTAGCAGCCTTGCTACAGGTGCTGCTACGGGTAGTCCCCCTCGTGGCAAGGCATAAACTATAGTACCTGGCTCTATACCCAGATGTGTCCTTTTCTGGTGTAAATTAGCTTGAACCACTTTTGCCAGTTCTTCACCAGCTTGGGTACGATTCGCAAATAACGGGGAAGGTAACATAAATATTTCCCCCTACATATGAAGGTATTTTTTATCGCCAACAGGGAATGGGTAATTGTCCCCATTCCCTACAGTGTGCTTTTATGATGACTGATTTTTTGCTCGCCAACCCAATATGATTATTTTTTTTAACAGCATAATTCCCAGTCATTTAGTTACAATTGGGGAGTTTGTGCTTCTGCCGTCATCTTCATTTTCATGAGTAGCGACAACCAACTCAGTCTGTTTGACGATGCTAGCTTTAACGAAAAAGAACTGATACCCAGCAACGCCAAAATTCCGATTCCTGCTGGTACTTACGCCACAATGAACGAATTAGCAGTCCATTGCAATCAATGTCAGCGCTGTGGTTTGGCAGCAAATCGCACTCAAGCTGTCATCGGTCGAGGGAACCTACAAGCACCAATTATGATTGTTGGTGAAGCACCAGGACAAACGGAAGATGAAACTGGATTGCCTTTTGTCGGTAAATCAGGACAGTTGCTGGAAAAAATTCTAGCTTCTGTAAATCTAGATACAGAAAAAGATGTATTTATCTGCAACATAAATAAATGCCGACCGCCAGATAACCGCACCCCGACAACGGAAGAAATGGCAGCTTGTAAACCCTATCTATTAGAACAAATTCGCTTAGTAGACCCAAAAATTATTCTTTTAACTGGTGCCACAGCAGTCAAAGGTTTGCTTGGGGATACACGAGGGATTACAAAAATTCGTGGACAATGGTTTAGCTGGGAAGGACGGCTGTGTATACCAATTTTCCACCCCTCCTATTTATTGCGAAATCCTGCACGGGAAAGGGGTAGCCCGAAATGGTTGATGTGGCAAGATATGCAAGCGGTGCGGGCTAAGTTAGATGAAATCCGGAGTTTTTGAATCTCTAACTTTCGGATACATTATATCTGCAACTTCTGAAGGGTGTTATCTATTTTTCACTAGTGCAACCTTAATACATAAGCAAAATTGCTGAATATTAAAAAGCACAGGGAAACAATCATGCCTGACGACGTAATCAGCAGAAACCTGCCGGAAATAGACCCAACAGAGATTGAAGATTCCAGAACTATTCTAGCCAGTGAACATGGACTTTTTCTGGAAAAAGTGATGGTCAAAGGTGGATTTGCAGACCCTTATGATGCTAGAGACTTTACTGAAGTCGTGTTTCGTGTAATGCGCGACTTAATGACCACAGAAGCCGCAGATAATGTTAAAGCAGAATTGCATGAAGAGGTTCTGCATACAGATGAGAAAGCACTGCAGATGGAAATTGCTGACCTGTGGAAAGATACTAATCCGATTGTCGGATTTTTGAGTCGGGTACGTCCACCTTGGCAGGGTCCAGAACCCTTTAAGATTGATTCTGACCGCTTCCTGTTCCGATGTGCCAATGAAGGAGGATTACCACCGACAATCGAACGAGAACAGGCTGTGAAAGCAGTATTTTCTGCCACCAAGGATGAACTTTCCTCTGAAAGAATTCAGGAAGTTGCTAGTTGGCTTCCTCAGAAAGTTCGCCAACTTTGGCAAGAGGCTTAAATAAGTGGTAATTCCTAATTATGATGCTTTTAATTACGAATTTGGGGAGACGTTCTAAAGAACGTGTCTAAGAATTTGAAGTTACGTACAAAGCCCCCAAGCATTAATATTTATTGCTAGGAGGTTTTGTTTTGTGTTTTGCTATGCTTGTGAAGCATGGGAGAAACAAATAGACGATCGCATCCCCGCTCTGTATCGACTGTAGGAGAATAGAGAAAAGAATAACCTCACCTACAGTATTAAGCATTGTTGAGGAAAAAACCATGCGATCGCCTGTCAACTTTCTCACGATTGAAGAATATCTCCAATTAGAAGAAACTAGCGCAATTCGCCACGAATATCTTGGCGGACAAATCTTCGCTATGTCTGGTGCTAGCAAGGAACATAATACAATTACCCTCAATATCGCTAGCCGATTACGCTTCCATTTACGTGGTGGTTTCTGTAGCGTTTTCATGGCTGATATGAAAGTCAGGATAGAACTCGCCAATCAAAATAAAAACATATTTTACTATCCTGATGTTATAGTCACTTGCGCTCCACAAGACCAAGACCGTTTTTGCTTAAATTATCCCTGTTTAATTATAGAGGTTTTGTCACCAAGTACAGAACTAACAGACAGACGAGAAAAACTTGTTAATTACCGAACTTTAGATAGCTTACGAGAATATGTATTAATTTCCCAAGATGAAATCAAAGTAGAAGTTTATCGTCAAGATGAACTAGATAATTGGTCACTAGAAATATTGGGGAAGGGAGATGATTTAAAATTAACCTCAGTAGGGTTAACCCTGACAATGCCAGATATTTACGAAGATGTTTTAACTATTTAAGTTTTTAACTAATTCACCAGGGGATAATTATCAACATTTATTCTCACACTTCCGGCATTACAATTGAGCAACCAAGCCTTGATAGCTTGAGCAATAGTACCATTACTACTATCCCGTGGTGGTGTCGGTGGTTGGTTGCTTGGATTTGTTGAAGCTAACCCTGTTTGGGAAAACATCATTACTAACTGCCAACCTTTATCAGTTCTAGTTAAAAATAGCCAATGAAATTGCTGTAATTGTACTATTTTTCCACTGGTATATTGCCGCTCTAAAGTGGTAAAAAATACTTGTTTTACATCATCATTGTTAGCTGCGGATGTCTGGGGAAGCGATGAACCAAGATTGAGGGGTAGAGGTATAAATTCAGGCCTGCCAGCAACAATCATATGAGTAAAATTATTACTTTTGCTGCCACGACGGCGAGCGCGTTGAGTGACTCGGTTGGTATAACCTGGTAAATCACGCAACATATTAGTAATTAATATTTCCAAATCTATCTCTGTACATCTGGACCTTTCCACCAGTGCAGAGGGACGGTCGGTGAGGTGCTGGGAGAAGGCTGGATAATTGGATATCACCAACGACAAGCTACAAGCCAGGAGCCAGCAAAAATAATTTATCCTCCTGACTTCTGGCTTCATATTACAGCCGCTAACTCATCACAAATTCTAGCCCAAGCATCGCTGCGAGAAGCGGCTGCGGTAATCGGACGACCAATGACCAGGTAAGAAGCACCAGCTTGGATTGCTTGCGCTGGGGTGAGCGATCGCGCTTGATCACCTTTAACCGCCCAACTAGGACGTATTCCTGGACACACTAAGAGAAACTCCTCCCCACAGGTTTGTCGCAATTGTTGGACTTCTTGGGGGGAGGATACCACCCCTGCTAACCCAGCGGACTGTGCCAAAAGAGCCATTTTCAAAACGTATTCTGGCAATTCTAGCGGCACATGTAAATCAAAAGCCAACTGTCGCGCCGAAATGCTTGTCAGCAGCGTAATCGCAATAATATTCGGTGGGGGAACATTATACTCATCGGCACCTGCTTGTGCAGCTTGGACAGCCAAACAGAGAGCATCTTTACCAGCAGCAGCATGAACCGTCAGTAAATCCACACCATAACGCGCTGCTGAGCGACAAGCACCAGCGACGGTGTTGGGGATATCGTGAAATTTTAAATCCAGGAAAATCCGCTTTTGTCGAGATTTGAGTTCTTGGAGAATTTGCGGTCCGGTGCTAGTAAATAATTCCAGACCCACTTTCCAAAAGCTCACCTGTGGAAGTTCCTCCACCAAAGCTATGGCTGATTGCAAGTCTGGAACATCAAGCGGAACAATAATACGTGTTTCTGGTGACATGTTAGGGAATGGCTGATGGGGAATGGGGATAATTTCTTTCCCCATTCCATGTTTACGGTACTAAACGGACAAATTGTTTTTTCCCGACTTGTAAAACTTTACCTTGCAAATCTTCGGGACAGACAAAATTTGCATCTACATCAGTGATGCGATCGCTATCTAAGCGCACAGCACCACCAGCGATTTTGTCGCGTCCGTCTTTATTACTTTTGCACAAGCCACTAGCTTTGAGGACAACAGCCAACTTCGCGGGAAATTCGACGCTAGATAGGGAAAATTCCGGTATGGCACCTTCTTGACCACCAGAGGTGCTGACTTTTTCTGCCTCTTGGGCTGCTTGTTCGCCATGATACAGCCGGACAACTTCTCGCGCCAGCATTTTTTGGCGATCGCGAGGATTTTCTGGTAGGGTATCGAGAGGTAAATTTGTCAGCAGTTCAAAATACTGTTCTAAGAGGTTATCGGGGATTTGTTGCAGCTTCTGATACTTTTGGGATGGATGTTCCGATAACCCAACATAGTTACCTAGAGACTTAGACATTTTTTGTAAGCCATCGGTACCAATTAAAATTGGTAATAACAAACCAAATTGGGGTTGTTGACCGAAATGACGTTGTAAATCTCGCCCGACAGCAATGTTAAACTTTTGGTCGGTTCCTCCCAATTCCACATCAGCTCGCACAGCAACCGAATCAAAGCCTTGCATTAATGGATATAGAAATTCATGGAGAAATATGGGATTCTCTTGTTTGTAGCGTTCGGCAAAGCCTTCTTTCGCCAACATTTGCCCCACTGTCATAGTGGAGAGGAGTTCTAAAATTTGCCCCAAATCTAAATCAGACAGCCATTGCGAGTTGTAACGTATTTCTAATCTCCCAGGTGTGTCAAAATCCAAAATAGGACGCACTTGGTCAAGATAGGTTTGGGCATTATGAGCGACTTCCTCTGGAGAAAGCTGACGACGTACTTCAGATTTACCCGTTGGATCGCCAATCCGCGCCGTAAAATCACCAATAATTAAAACTGCTGTATGTCCAGCATCTTGAAAAGCCCGCAATTTTCGGACGGGAATGCTATGACCCAGGTGAATTTCACTCCCCGTGGGGTCAATACCCAACTTCACCCGCAAAGGTCGATTGCAGGTTGTCAAGCGTTGTTCTAGACTTTCAATGTCACTTTGAGAATCGCTCTTGTCAGGAAAAATTTCAACTACGCCTCTACGCAGCCAGGAGAAATTTTGCGCCATACTTATACATTGACTATTATCTATGATTTGCACTGTTGAATCAGAGTTAGTTATACTCTTTGGCAATTTTTCAATGACTGAACTGCCAAACTACTATAATTGCAAAAAATTCGCCGCCTTTTAGCGCTAAAAAAATTGCAGCTAGCTTTACCAATGAGGAAGTGAACACGCCGTGTCGTCTAGCACCTTTGAAGATAAAAAATCTAAAAGTCAACTATCACCTGGCTTGGAATTTGTTCAAGGAGTCAGTCAGGTAACTGGCGGTACTCTCCTGGCAATCATTATGCTAGGTAGTTCTATTGTAGCTGGGGGACTAGTTGGCTTAGCAGTTAGTTTCCGTAATCTCCCTGATGTCCGGATGCTACGGAATTATTTTCCCTCGGAAACATCGTACATTTACGATATTAAAGGTAAACTTTTAGCCAGCGTCCACGGGGAAGCCAACCGAGAAGTTATACCTTACGATAGAATTTCACCGCATTTGAAACGGGCAGTACTGGCGATTGAAGACAGCCACTTTTACCAACACCACGGGATTAACCCCACAGGTGTTGGTCGGGCTTTATTAGTCAACTGGAAAACAGGTGGGGTAAGGGAAGGTGGTTCCACGATCACTATGCAGTTGGTAAAAAACCTGTTTCTGTCGCGCCGACGTGCGGTCAGCCGCAAACTGGCTGAGGGTGTACTAGCGATTCGCTTAGAGCAAATTCTCACCAAAGACGAAATTTTAGAAATGTACCTCAATCAAGTGTATTGGGGTCATAATAATTACGGGGCACAAACGGCATCGCGCACTTACTTTGGTAAGTCTGCGACCCATTTAACCCTAGGGGAAGCGTCAATGATGGCGGGGTTGATCCAAGCGCCAGAAGATTACAGTCCGTTTGTGAGTATGAAGCTGGCGAAAGAGCAGCAAAAGCAAGTTTTGGATCGGATGCTGGCTTTGGGTTGGATTACCCAAAAAGAACACGATACCGCCCGTAACGAAAAAATTAAACTAGGTGCAATTCGCTCTTTCCAAGGCAGTGCCCTACCTTATGTTACCAACGCCGTATCTGCCGAGTTAGCGAAGAAATTCGGTCGTGAGACCCTGCTCAAAGGCGGAATGCGGGTACAAACGACGGTGGATACAGATTTCCAGCTGATGGCAGAAAGAACCATCAGTCGCTGGCATTACATCTTGGAACGTCGGGGTATATATAACAACCAAATTGCTCTAGCGGCGGTTGATCCACGCACCCACTTTGTCAAAGCCCTTGTCGGTGGTGTAGATTCCAAAACTAGCGAATTTAACCGTGCTATTCAAGCACGACGGCAGCCCGGATCTGCCTTTAAGCCCTTTGTTTACTATGCGGCTTTTGCTACTGGGAAATATGCGCCTAACAGCATTATTTACGATACCCCAGTCAGCTATCGTGATGGTAACGGTTGGTACAGACCGAGAAACTACGATGGTGGTTTCGGCGGACCAATGTCAATTCGCTACGCTCTGTCAGTTTCCCGCAACATCCCAGCAATTAAACTTGGTAAGGCAGTGGGATTGAATCGAGTCATCGAAATTTGCCGCACCTTGGGGATTATGAGTCCAATGGAACCTGTAACTTCCTTACCTCTGGGTGCGATCGGTGTGACACCGCTAGAAATGGCTAGCGCTTTTGCTACCATTGCTAACTATGGTTGGCAGTCTCCGACTACCATCAT
>Ga0114939_10003532_pt1 | contig 10884 bp, 9 predicted proteins | sample AshMeaCrysSpring_FD_87196 | JGI IMG/M metagenome (GOLD analysis project Ga0114939, IMG submission 87196) | Groundwater microbial communities from Big Spring, Nevada to study Microbial Dark Matter (Phase II) - Ash Meadows Crystal Spring | ecosystem: Environmental > Aquatic > Deep subsurface >... | reverse complement strand
GTCGATGATCCGCCACAGCACGATGAAGTCGACGAGCAGCGGCTTCTTCTCGGACGTGGTGACGCGGTCGGGCTCGGGGTTGTCGAGCGAGAGGTTGCGCTTGTCGAAGTAGCGCACGTTCTGCAGCAGCGGCACCTTGAAGTACAGTCCGGCCTCCTTCTGCACCTCGACGATCTCGCCCAGCTGGAACTTGATCGCGTACTTGGTCTGGTCGACGGTGTACACCGACTGCGACAGCACGAGCAGCGCGGCGACGACGAAGGCGAGGATGGGCATCGTGAATCGCATGGCGTCCTCCTAGCGCTCGCGGGCTCGCAGCGACTCGCGGCCGCGCGGTCCGTCGCCGACCTGCGGCGGCACCTCGGCCGGGGCCGCGCGCGACGCCGGCGCCGACGGGGCGGCCTCGGCGGGCAGCGGCGTCGCCGTCACCGTCGCCGCGGGCGCCGACTGCTGGATCAGCCGGTCGAGCGGAAGGTAGAGCAGGTTGCCGCCGCCGCCGCTCTTCTGGTCGATGACCACCTTCGACGTCGAGCCGAGCACCGACTGCATCATGTCGAGATAGAGGCGGTCGCGCGTCACCGCGGGCGCCTTCTGGTACTCGACCAGGATCTGGCGGAAGCGCGAGGCGTCGCCCTCGGCCTTCTGCACGACTTCGGTCGTGTAGCCGTTCGCCTCCTCGAGGAGGCGCGAGGCCATGCCGCGCGCGCGCGGCACGACGTCGTTCGCGTACGCCTGGCCTTCGTTCTTCAGGCGCTCGCGGTCCTGGCCCGCCTTGACTGCGTCGTCGAACGCGGCCTGCACCTTGTCGGGCGGCAGCACCGTCTGGAGCGTGACCTTCTGCACGAACACGCCCGTGCCGTAGCGGTCGAGCATCTGCTGCATCAGCTGTTCGGTCTGCTTGGCGATCTGCTCGCGGCCCTCGTAGAGCGCGAAGTCCATCTTGCTCTTGCCGACGACCTCGCGGATCGCGGTCTCGGCGATGAACGCCACCATCTGGTCGGGGCGGCGGTTGTTGAAGACGTAGTCCTCGGCGCTCTTCAGGTTGTACTGGACGGCGAACTGGATGTCGATGATGTTCTCGTCGTCGGTCAGCATCACCGCCTCGCGCTCGACCTTGTTGCGCGGCGTGTTGCGGTAGCCGATCTCGATCGTCTTCACCTGCGAGAAGTCGACGAGCTCCACGGTCTCGATCGGGAACGGCAGGTGCCAGCGGGGGCCGGGCTGCGTCGTCTCCGTGTACTTGCCGAAGCGCGTCACGACGCCGCGGCGGCCTTCGTCGACGATATAGAAGCCGCTCGCGAGCCAGACGCCGAGCACCAGCAGCACGAGCAGCGCGGCGCCGCCGATCGGCAGCGCGGGGCGGGGCATCCGCGGGCCGCCGCCTTCGCCGTCGCCGCCGCCGCCGCGGCGGCCGAGCAGGTCGGAGAGGCGCCGGTTGACGTTGCGCCAGATCTCGTCGAGGTCGGGTGGGCCGGCATTGCCGCCGCCGCCACCACCACCGCGTTTGCCCCACTGGGGATCGTTGAGCGACATGGCTATTGCATCGGGCGTGGCCACGCACTCGCGCGGGTCTGCACCCGGCGCTGGGCGCGTGCCCGGTCGTGGCCCATTCAGGCAGGAAGTGGAAGGGTAGGTGCGGTGCCGGCTTCGGTCGCAAGACGTTCGGCCAGCGCGCCGCGCAATTCGCTGCAACCGGCGCCGGTCGTCGCGCTCACGCAAACCGCGCAGATGGTACCACAGGGGTCGCGCGTCACCCCGGGCCGGGCCCCGGACCGGTCGCACTTGTTCAGCACCCGGATCTGCGGGATCGAGTCGGCGCCGATCTCGGCGAGCACGCCTTCGACGGCCGCGACCTGGTCGTCCCGGTCCGGCGCCGATGCGTCGATCACGTGCAGCAGGAGGTCGGCTTCGGTCGCCTCGGCGAGCGTCGCCCGGAACGCTGCGACGAGGTCGTGCGGCAGGTCGCGGATGAAGCCCACGGTGTCGGAGAGCACGACCGCGCCGGCGCCGGGCAGGTGGATGCGCCGCAGCGTCGTGTCGAGCGTCGCGAACAGCAGGTCGGCCGCCTCGACGCGAGCCCCGGTCAGCCGGTTGAACAGCGTCGACTTGCCGGCGTTGGTGTAGCCGACGAGCGCGACCGTGCGCACCGCGGCGCGCCGTCGCGTGCGGCCCTGGGTCGCGCGGCTCTTCGCCACGGTGGCGAGACGCGAGGTCAGGAGCTTCACGCGCCGCGCGATCAGTCGCCGGTCAGTCTCGAGCTGCGTCTCGCCGGGGCCCCGCAGGCCGATGCCGCCCTTCTGGCGCTCGAGGTGGGTCCAGCCTCCGACGAGGCGCGTCGCCATGTGCTTCAGCTGCGCGAGCTCGACCTGCAGCTTGCCCTCGCTGCTCCGCGCACGCTGCGCGAAGATGTCGAGGATGAGGCTGGTGCGGTCGACGACGCGGCAGCCGAGCGCCTGCTCGAGGTTGCGCTGCTGCACACCGGAGAGCGGGTGGTCGAAGATCACCAGCTCGGCCGCGGCGTCGGCCTTGCGCGTTCCGATCTCCTCGACCTTGCCCTTGCCCGCGAAGGTCGCGGGATCGGGCCGATGCCGGCGGCCGGTGATGCGGCCGACGACCTCGGCGCCCGCGGAACCCGCGAGCGCGGCGAGCTCGTTCATGCGCTCGTCGACGCGCCCCTCTCCCAGGTCGAGCTCGACCAGGAGGGCGCGACTGCCGGCCTCGGGACGGTCGAACACGTCAGGCCGGCAGGGCCCGCCCGCGCAGCCCGCCGGTCCCGGGCGCGGACGGCGGGCTCAGCGCGCGTGAGGGACGCTTCATCACCGCGCCGGCAGGCTGCGAGCGATGGCGTCAGCCCTCGGCGTCCGCGGCCGGCGCGTGATGCGGCATCGTCACCGGGCGCGAGGGCACGACCGTGGAGATGGCGTGCTTGTAGACCATCTGCGTCACGGTGTTCTTGAGCAGCACGACGTACTGGTCGAACGATTCGATCTGCCCCTGCAGCTTGATGCCGTTGACGAGGTAGATGGAGACCTGAACGTGCTCCTTGCGCAGCGTGTTCAGGAACGGGTCTTGTAGCATTTGCCCTTTGTTGCTCATGCGCTCGCTCCGGATCTCTTGGTCGGCCGGTGAAGGCTGCGGAACCCGCGCCGGCGCGTCGTGCGGCTTCGCGCTGCGGGCCGGGGTCAGCCGCGGCGGCGGGAGGCCGCGTTGGCGTAAGGGTTGGCGCCCGTCTTGAATTGTATCCTAAGGGGGGTCCCGCGCAGTTGGAACGCCTCGGCGAAGAATCGTTCCAGGTAGCGCCGGTACGAATCGGGCACGGACGCGAGCGCCGTGCCGTGGATCACCACGACGGGCGGGTTCATGCCGCCCTGGTGCGCGTAGCGCAGCTTGGGCCGCGAGTAACCGGCGCGCGGCGGCTGCTGCCGCTCGACCGCCTGCTGCAGCGCGCGGGTGAGGCGCGGCGTCGACAGCTTCGCCGTCGCCGCGGCGTACGCGGCGTCGACCGACGCGACGATCGCGTCCAGGCCGCGTCCCTCGCGCGCCGAGACGTAGTGGGTCGCGGCGAACGCGAGGAACGCGAGCTTGCGCGACAATTCGCGCTTGACGTCGTCGCGCCGGGATTCCGGCAGCCCGTCCCACTTGTTGACGGCGACGACCACCGCCCGTCCCGACTCCAGCACGTGGCCGGCGATGTGCGCGTCCTGCTCGGTGATCTCGTCCTGCGCGTCGACGACGAGCACCACGACGTTCGCCTCCTCGATCGCGTTCAGCGTCTTGATCACCGAGAACTTCTCGACCGCCTCGAACACCTTGCCGCGGCGGCGCAGGCCCGCCGTGTCGATCAGCGTGTAGCGGCGGCCGCCGCGCTCGACGTCGAGGTAGATTGCGTCGCGCGTCGTGCCCGGCTCGTCGAAGGCGATCACGCGCTCGGCGCCGAACAGCGCGTTGACGAGCGTCGACTTGCCGACGTTGGGGCGCCCGACGATCGCCACCTTGATGCGCCGCGACCCCGCGTCCGCCTCGGTCTCGTCGTCCGGCGCACGCACGGGCGCGGGCACGTGCGCGAGCGCCTGCTCGAGCATGTCGCGCACCCCTTCGCCGTGCGCGGCCGAGATCGCGAGCGGCGCGGAGAGGCCGAGCTCGTGGAACTCGGCGACCGCCCGCTCGGGCGGCAGGCCCTCGGCCTTGTTCGCGACCAGCACGACCGGGCGGCCCGACTTGCGCAGCAGCATGGCGATGTCGCGGTCCTGCTCGGACATGCCGGCGCGGGCGTCGACGATGAAGACGACGACGTCGCACTCGGCGATCGCCGCGCGCGTCTGCCGTGCCATCTCCTTGAGGATGCCGGCCTTCGCCACCGGCTCGAAGCCGCCGGTGTCGACGACGAAGAACGGCCTTTCGCCCATCTGTCCGCGGCCGTACTGCCGGTCGCGCGTGAGGCCGGGGTAGTCGGCGACCAGCGCGTCGCGCGTGCGCGTCAGCCGGTTGAAGAGCGTGGACTTGCCGACGTTGGGCCGGCCGACGAGGGCGATCGTGGGTAGCATCGGGGCGCCGCCGCGGCGCGCGGCGAGCCGGGAGGGAGGGCGGGATCAGCGCGCGGACAGCGCGAACACCGTCCCCGCGGTCGACTGCCAGACGATGCGCCCGCCGGCCGCGACCGGCTGGTTCGTGGGCGGCGTGCCGTCGGTCGCGATCCGGCCGACGTAGTTGCCGGTCGCGGTCGCCAACAGGTGCACGTAGCCCTCGACGTCGATCGCGGCGAAGTGCGCGCCGGCAAGCTGACCCGCGACCAGGCGGCGCGCGGCGAGCTTGTCCTGCTTCCAGAGCGAGGCGCCGGTGCTGTGGTCGAGCGCGTGCACCGCGCCCGCGTCGTCGATCACGTAGAGGAGCGCGCCGTCGCCCGAAATGCCCGAGAGGCTCGACAGGTCGCGCGTCCACACCGGCGTGCCGCGGAGGATGTCGAAGCAGGCGATCCGTCCCTGGAACGCGACCGCGCAGGCCTGGCGCTCCTCGATCCAGGGTCGGCTCGTCACGTCGGCGATGCGCTCGAGCTCGGTCGCCCCCTTCGGCGTGGCGACCGCGCCCTCCCATCCGACGCTGCCGGTCTTCGGGTCGAGCGCCAGCAGCCGCCCGCCGGGGAGGCCGACGAAGGCGCCGCCGCGGCTCGCGACGCCGCCCGCGCTGTTGCGCACGGTGAGCGGCGGATTGGTGCGCTGGTTCACCCAGCGAGTCTTGCCGTCCGCCGCGTCGAGCCCGAAGATGCGGCCGTCGCCCGACACGACGATCACGGTGCCCTCGGTGACGACCGGGGGCGAGATCACCTCCGACGAGACGCGCGCGGACCACAGCGGCTTGCCGTCCTGCGCGAAGGCGATCACGTCGCCCTTCTCGGTGCCGACCGCGACGAGGTTCGCGTCGGCGCCGGGGCCCGCGGAGAGCGGCTTGCCCGCGCTCGCGCGCCACTGCGCGCGGCCGCTCGCCGGGTCGAGCCGGACCAGCGTTCCGTCCAGCGCCGCCGCGTAGATCGCATCCGGCAGCACCGCCGGCGAGAGGCCGGAGCGCGACTTGCCGACGCTCGCCTGCCAGTCGATCGTTGCCGTGGCGCTCGCCGCGAGCTCGGGCAGCGGCCCGGGCTTCCCCGCCGACGAGCGCCCGGTGAGCCAGTCGAGATTGGGGGCAGGCACCGACCACGTCGGCATCCAGCTCGGCATCGAGCTGCAGCCCGCGAGGAGAGCGGCGAGCGCGAGGCCCGCGACGGCGCGGCGCGAGCGGCGGGCGTTCATTTGGCGGGCGTCCCAGACGCCGCCGCGGCGGGGGCGGCCGGTGTCGACGATGCGGCCGGCGCCGTCGCTGCGGCCGGCGCGGCGCCGCCCGCTGCGGGCGTCTCGCCGCCCAGGGCGTCGAGCTTCACCTGCACGTAGTTGCGGTACGGCGACTTGGTGTCGAGCTTGGCGAGCGCGGCCTGGTAGGCGCCCTTCGCGTCGGCCGTGCGCCCCGCCGAGGCGAGCGCGTCGCCGCGCAGATCGGCATAGAGCCCGGCGAAGGCCTCGGGGTGCTTCGCGTCCAGCGTCGAGAGCGCCTGGTCGTACTGCCTGTCGTCGATCTGCGCCTCCGCGAGGCGGTAGCGCGCGACCGCCTTGAGCTCGTCCTCGCGGGCGTTCTCGATCACCCACGCGAGCTGCGCGCGGGCGCCCGGCTTGTCGTTGCCGTCCCAGAGCAGCCTCGCGTAGAGGAGCGCGGCCCGGGGCGCGTACCCCGTGCCGGCGAACTTCGCGGCGAGCTGGCCCATCGCGTCGCGCGCCTTGGCGGCGTCGTTGCCGCGCACCGCGCCGGCGACCGCCCCGTAGAGCACCGCCGCCTCCTCGGCCTGCTTCTGCTGCCACCAGCGCCAGCCCTGCGCGCCGATGTAGGCGAGGCAGACCGCGATCACCACCCCGGAGATCAGGTTGCCCCAGCGTTTCCAGAACGCCTTCAGGTCGTCGAGTTTTTCCTGCTCTTCGAGATCGTAGACAGCCATCGTCCTTCCTTGCCTTTCACCCTTGCCGGCCGGCCGCGAGGCGCGTCGGCAGAGCGTCGACTGCGACGCCCTCCTGCTCGCCCGCCTCGCGCAGCGGCTTCACCCCGACCACGCCGCGCGCGGCCTCGTCGTCGCCGATCACCAGCGCGTAACGCGCGCCGCTTGCGTCGGCCCTCTTCATCTGCGACTTGAAGCTGCCGCCGCCGGCGTTCAGCACGACCGCGTGGCCGGCGTCGCGCAGCGACTCGGCGACGCTGCGGGCGAGCCCAGACGCGGCCTCGCCCGCGTGCACCACGTAGGCGAGCGGGGCCGGGGCGCCGGCCGCGCCCGATTCGCGCAGCAGCAGGATCATGCGCTCGACGCCCATGCCGAAGCCGCACGCCGGCGTCGGCTTGCCCCCGAGTTCTTCGAACAGCCCGTCGTAGCGGCCGCCCCCGGCGACGGTGCCCTGCGCGCCGAGCCGGTCGGTCACCCACTCGAACACGGTGCGGTTGTAGTAGTCGAGGCCGCGCACCAGGCGCGGGTTCACCTCGAAGGGGATGCCGGCGTCGGCGAGCAGCGCCTTGAGGCCCTCGAAGTGCGCGCGCGACTCGGCGCCGAGCCGGTCGAGGAGCTTCGGCGCGCCCTCGATCACCTCGCGCAGCGCCTCGTTCTTGCTGTCGAGGATGCGCAGCGGATTGACGTGCAGGCGGCGGCGCGAGTCCTCGTCCAGCGCGTCCTCGTGGCGCTCGAAGTACGCGACCAGCGCCGCCCGGTGCGCGCGCCGCTCGGCGGCGTCGCCGATCGAGTTGATCGACAGCCGGATCGCGTCGGCGAGCCCGAGATCGCGCCACAGCCGCGCGAGCAGGATCATCTGCTCGGCGTCGACGTCCGGGCCGGGAAAGCCCAGTGCCTCCGCGTCGAACTGGTGGAACTGGCGGTAGCGGCCCTTCTGCGGGCGCTCGTGGCGGAACATCGGCCCGGCGAGCCACACGCGCTGCGGCCGCTCGTAGCAGAGGCTGTGCTCGATCGCGGCGCGCACGATGCCGGCGGTCGCCTCGGGACGCAGCGTCAGGCTCTCGCCGGACAGCTTGTCCTCGAACGTGTACATCTCCTTCTCGACGACGTCGGTGACCTCGCCGATCGCGCGCACGAACAGCGGCGTGGGCTCGACGATCGGCACGCGCAGGTTGCGGTAGCCGTAGAGCGCGAAGACGCGGCGCACCGCGTCCTCGAAGCGCTCCCAGAGCGCCGCCTCGTCGGGCAGCACGTCGTTCATGCCGCGCACGGCCTGCAGGCGGCCGGCCTTCGCCTCCGCGCGCAATCCGGGCAGCTGGGCCGTGGCGTCGGTCATGCCGCCACCGGCTTCACGTCGATCGTGCGGCGCTCCGGATCGAGCGCGGGCGAGCGCGGCTCGCCGCCGTAGGTCGCGCGCACGTAGTCCTCGACGATCTGCTGGAACTCCTCGGCGATGCGCTCGCCCCGCAGCGTCACCGTCTTCTTCCCGTCGACGTAGACGGGTGCCACCGGCGACTCGCCAGTGCCGGGGAGCGAGATGCCGACGTGGGCGAGCTTCGACTCGCCGGGGCCGTTGACCACGCACCCCATCACCGCGACGTGCATGTCCGCCACGCCCGGGTAGCGCTCGCGCCACGCCGGCATCGATGCGCGCAGGTACGCCTGGATGCGCGCGGCGAGTTCCTGGAAGGTGGTGGACGTCGTCCGGCCGCATCCCGGGCAGGCGGTGACCATCGGCGTGAACGAGCGCAGGCCCATCGTCTGCAGGATTTCCTGCGCGACCACGACTTCCTTCGTCCGGTCGCCGCCGGGATCGGGCGTGAGCGACACGCGGATCGTGTCGCCGATGCCGTCCTGCAGCAGCACCGCGAGCGCGGCGGTCGAGGCGACGATGCCCTTGCTGCCCATCCCGGCCTCGGTGAGGCCGAGGTGCAGCGGGTAGTCGCAGCGCTTCGCGAGCTCGCGGTAGACGACGATCAGGTCCTGCACGTCGGAGACCTTGCAGGAGAGGACGATGCGGTCGCCGGGCAGGCCGAGTTCCTCGGCGCGGCGGGCGCTGTCGAGCGCGGAGACGACCAGCGCCTCGCGCATCACGCCGTCGGCCGGCAGCGGGTCGGCGCGCGACGCGTTGTCGTCCATCATCCGGGCGAGCAGGTCGGCGTCGAGGCTGCCCCAATTGACGCCGATGCGCACCGGCCGGTCGTGCCGGCAGGCCTGCTCGATCATCACCGCGAACTGCGGGTCGCGCTTGCTGCCCTTGCCGACGTTGCCCGGGTTGATGCGGAACTTGGCGAGCGCCCGCCCGCAGTCGGGCACCTCGGCCAGTAGCTTGTGGCCGTTGAAGTGGAAGTCGCCCACCAGCGGCACCGCGCAGCCGATCGCGTCGAGGCGCTCGCGGATCGCGGGCACCGCGGCCGCGGCCTCGACGGTGTTCACCGTGACCCGCACGAGCTCGGACCCGGCGTCGGCCAGCGCCTTCACCTGTGCGACGGTCGCGGCGACGTCGGCGGTGTCGGTGTTGGTCATCGACTGCACGACGATCGGCGCACCGCCGCCCACGGCGATGCTGCCGACGCGGACGCTACGCGTGCGGTGGCGGACGATGACGGGTCGGTCCACGGCCGGCGCTAGGGCAGGCGCACCCGCGCGACGTTCTGGCGCAGGTGGGGCGAGAGGTCGAAGGGCGCGCCGCGCCACGTGATGGCGTTCTCGCCGGCGTTGCCGAGGGTGAGGTCGAACGGCGGCTTGCCGGTGACCGTCTGGGTGGTGCCCGGCGTGCCGGTCACCGAGAGCACCACCCGGCCATCGCGGTCGCGCACCTCGGTCCACGACGACGAGCGGTAGGCGATGACGAGCGTCGCCTCGCCGGCGGCGGGCGCCGTTGCGGGAGCGGGCGCGGGGTTGGGCGCGGGGGCGAGCGCGGGCGTGGCGATCGCGCCCGTGGACACCGGGCCGGGCGCGATCGTCGTGGGCAGCGGCAGCGCCGTGCCGGCCGCCGGCGCGGGATCCGACCCGGGGGCCGCCGATGGCGCCGGGAATGGGGCGGTCGATGGCGCGTCGGGACGCGGCGGCTCGCCTGCGACCGGGTTCGGAAGGGGCGTTCCGGCAGCGGGATCGGGCAGCGTTGCGCCCGCCGTCCCGGCGGCGGGCGGCGCCGCCGGCTCGGTCGACGCCGGTCGCACCGGCAGCGTGCGCGTCTCGAAGCCGCGCTTGATGTCGCCGGGCCGCAGGTACTCGTAGACCGCGGCCGCGCCGATCGCGGCGACCAGCAGCAACGGGATCGCCCAGCGAGCCCACGATCCGGAGCGCGCGTGCCCGGCGGCAGGCAGCTCGCCCATCGGACCGTGCGCCGCGCCGATCGCGGAACGCTCGAGCGTCGGCGCCTCGACCGCGCCGGGAATGGCCGCGAGCACGGCATCGGCGTCGAGATTGACCGCGCGCGCGTAGTTGCGCACGAAGCCGCGCACGAACGTGCGGCCGGGCAGGTTCGCGTAGTCGCCCTCCTCGAGCGCCTTCACCTGGCGGGGCGCGAGCTTCAGCTGCTGGGACAGCGCGTCGATCGACAGCCCGGCGGCCTCGCGCGCGGCGCGCAGCATCGCGCCGGCGCTCGTGGTGCCGGGGGCGGGGTCGACCGGGTTGGCCGGCGGAGTGTCGGTCATGGGCACGGGCCGATCGCCTTGGTCTCGGCGGCGTCGGGGAAGCGGTTGCGAAGCTGAAGCGCGTAGGACTGCTCGGCCTGCGCGTCGCCCAGCTTCTGCTCGACGCACATCCCGAGGTAGAGCGCCTCGGGCGGGACCGCGGTCTGCTGCATCACGATGCGCATCAGCGCGCGGGCGTCGCCGAGGCGCTGGCCGCGGTAGGAGAGGAGCGCCAGGTTGTACGCGGCGGCAGGGTCGTTCGGCCGCAGCTGCAGCGCGCGGCGGAAGTACTGGTCTGCCGCCGCCGGGTCGCCGATCGCGACGCTGCACTTGCCGGCGTTCACCAGCGCGATCTCCGGCGTGCGATACAGCGGGTTGCGGATCGCCGCCTCGAACTCGGCGATCGACTCCCTGGCGCGGCCGTGCGTGCAGAGGTACCAGCCCCAGTTCTGGCGCGCCTCCGAGTCGTTCGGCGCGAGCTCGAGCGCGCGGCGGAAGCTCGCTTCCGCCTTCGGGAGCTCGCCGATCGTCGCGTACACGAGGCCGTAGAGGTTGTGGATGCGCGGGAACGTGGGGTCGATCTTCTCGGCGATGCCGAGCTCCTCGAGGGCGACGTCCATCTGCGCGCGCTCGTAGTAGCCGGCGGCGAGCTCGGTGTGGATCTCGGCGCGCTGCCGCGGCGTCGCCTCGGGCTGCTGGATGCGCGGCGCCTGCGCCGGCTGCACCTGGGGC
>Ga0114939_10003531_pt1 | contig 10884 bp, 11 predicted proteins | sample AshMeaCrysSpring_FD_87196 | JGI IMG/M metagenome (GOLD analysis project Ga0114939, IMG submission 87196) | Groundwater microbial communities from Big Spring, Nevada to study Microbial Dark Matter (Phase II) - Ash Meadows Crystal Spring | ecosystem: Environmental > Aquatic > Deep subsurface >... | reverse complement strand
CGCTGCTCGCGCAGGCGCGGCAGATGCACGGACACGGCGTGGCACTCACCGATGCGGACGGCGATGGCTTCGAACTCTTCAGCCTGTTCCTGACCCAATTGCAGCGCGAACAGCGCGGCGGCAGCCCTGGCGGGGTCCTGGTCGAACGCCTGAAGCTGCCGCTGCTGCAGCTGGCGTTGCGCGACCACCGCTTCTTCATCGACCGCACCCATCCGGCGCGGATGCTGCTGGACGCGGTATCGCTCGCCGGCGCGCGCTGGCTGGGCGAGGACGATCTCGATCCGCAATGGCTGGGCCTGCTGCAGCGTGCGGTCGGTACCGTGAACGAGGATCCGGATGCCGGCCACGACACCTTCGTCGCCGCCAACCATGCGCTGCAGGGTGGCCTGCAGGCGGCCGCGCGCAAGAATGAAATGAGCGAACGCCGCCAGGTCGAGGCCGCACGCGGCCGCGAGAAGCTGGAACTGGCCCGCCAACGGGCCAACGACGAGATCGCCCGAGTGGTCGCCGGGCGCCAGTTGCCGCGCTTCCACACGATGCTGCTCGACCAGGCCTGGGCCGACGTGCTGTCGCTTGCCCTCCTGCGCGGCGGCGAGGAGTCGGACGCCTGGCGCGACCTGCGCGAGGCAACTGCCGCGATCGTCGAGGCCAGCGTGTCACCGGTCCAGCGCGACCCGGATCCCGCCTTCGTCGCGAAACTCCAGGACGCGCTCGGCGGGGTCGGTTACCACGCCGAGGATGCAAGCGCGATCGCCCGCCAACTGGCAAACGGGCGGACCGAAGACGTGGACCTGGCCTCGCGCACCGAGCTGATCGTGCAGCTCAAGGCGCGCGCGCGCCTGGGCGAGGAAAACGTGGCCCGCGCCGCCGCAACGCAAGCGCCGCGCACGCCGGCCGAGCAGGCCGCGCATGCCACGCTGCTCGCGCATGCGGATGGTTGCTGGATCGACCTGTTCGATCCCGCCGACGACAGCGTGGTCCGCCGCCGCCTGGCGTGGCTCAGCCCGCGCAGCGGGCATGCGTTGCTGCTCAACCGGCGCGGCTTGCGCGTGCCCGGCGATGCCAACCTGGACGCGCTGGCGCGGCAACTGGCGAGCGGACGCCTGCAGCTGGTCGATGCCGACCTGCACCCGGCGGAACTGGCCTGGCAGGCCACCATGGCCAACCTCGAACGGATCGCCGGCGACGCCAACCCGGGGGCTGCAGATGGGCGCTGAATCGAGGCGCATGCCGCGACGCACGGTCGCCGGCCTGACCGAGGTCGTCGACGTGATGACGGAGGAGGTCGTGGGCCATATCGGCAACCTGTCGGTGGGCGGGATGCTGCTGATCGCTCGCGCGCCGGTCGCCGAGGACGCGCTCTACCAGTTACGCTTCCACCTGCCGGACAGCGACGGGCAGGGGGTCGAGGTCGGCGCGCACGTGCTGTGGCGCGACGATGCCAACGCGCCGGGGCAAGCATGGGCCGGCCTGCGCTTCCTCGGGCTGGCCCCGCAGGCCACGCGCAGCCTGCGCGAGTGGGTCGGCCGCGGCAGCGCTGGCACCTGAATCCCGCCACGCGGGCGACTGCGCCCGCGACCGCAATCGGTCAAAATCGCGTTTCACCACCCATGGAACGCGCCATGCCCGCGACCACCCTCGCAAGCCTGTATCCGTCGCACGTGGCCGAACTGCAGGCGCGTGCCGCCACGGCGCTGGAGCGTGGCGGCTTCGAGCACCTGCTGGTGCCCAGCGGCACCCTTCACTACCACGTCTTCGACGACCGCGATTACCCGTATGCGGTGAACCCGCAGTTCAAGGCCTGGCTGCCGGTGACGCGTGCGCCCGGCAGCTGGCTGGTGGTCACCCCGGGCGCGAAGCCGAAGCTGCTGTTCCTGCAGCCGCACGACTACTGGCACGTGGTGCCGGAGGCGCCCGGCGGCTACTGGGTGGACCAGTTTGAGGTCGCGATCATCCGCAAACCCGAAGAGGCACTGCAGCACCTGCCGCAGGACCTGGCGCGTTGCGCGATCCTCGGCGAAGCGCATAGCGCGCTGGGGCCTTGCGTGCCCAACAACCCGCAGGCGGTCGTCGCCTGCCTGGAATACCACCGCGCGTTCAAGACGCAGTACGAAATCGCGATGATGCGCGAAGCCAGCCGCATCGGCGTGCGCGCGCACCGTGCGGCCGAGCGCGCATTCCGCGCCGGCGCCAGCGAGTTCGGCATCCACCTGGCGTATTGCGAGGCCGCGGGGCAGGACGCCAACGACCTGCCCTACGGCAACATCGTGTGCCTCAACGAGCATGCCGCCGTGCTCCACTACATGGACCGTGAGCGGTTGCCGCCGGCGACCTCGCGCAGTTTCCTGATCGACGCCGGCGCCAGCTTCGGCGGCTACGCCAGCGACATCACCCGCACCTACTCCGCGCAGGCGGATGAGTTCGCCGCACTGATCGACGCGGTGGACGCAGCGCAACTGAAGATGTGCGATGCCGTGCGCGCCGGCACCGATTACCGGTCCATCCACCTCGACGCGCACCTCGCGCTGGCACGCATCCTCAAGGACTTCGGCGTGATCACCGTGAGCCCGGAAGCAGCGGTGCAGGCCGGCGTCAGCAGCGCGTTCTTCCCGCACGGCATCGGCCATGGCATCGGCCTGCAGGTGCACGACGTGGCCGGCTTCGCCGAATCCGACCGCGGCGGCACGATCCCGAAGCCACACGGCCATCCCTACCTGCGCCTGACGCGTACGCTGCAACCGGGGATGGCGGTCACCATCGAGCCCGGCATCTACTTCATCGACATGCTGCTGGACGAACTCAGGCAGAAGGGACTGGCCGACACCGTGGACTGGGCACGCGTGGATGCGTTCAAGCCCTACGGCGGTATCCGTATCGAGGATGACGTGGTGTGCACCGATGGCGCGCCACTGAACCTCACGCGCGAGGCGTTCGCGGCCGCATAGCGATATGGCCGCGTCGCCCCGCCGGCATGGCGGGGGTATGCGATCGAGCGCGCCATGGATGGCGCGCGGCCGCGAATCGTAGCCGGACGCGAAGCCTGAGCGGCGAGCGCATGCCCCCGCCATGCCGGCGGGGCTGCGACATCACCTCGCCATCAAGGACTCCACCTCATCCGCGCTGCGCTCGAGCGCATCGGTCAGCACGCGGTGGCCATCCGCCGTGACCAGCACGTCGTCCTCGATGCGGATGCCGATGCCGCGCCACTTGGTGGGCACGCTGGCGTCGTCGGCAGGGATGTACAGGCCGGGTTCGATGGTGAAGACCATGCCCGGCTCCAGCAGCCGCGACTCGCCGTCGATGCGGTATTCGCCCACGTCGTGCACGTCCAGCCCCAGCCAGTGCCCGGTCTTGTGCCGGTAGAACCGCTTGTAGTCGGCGGACGCGATCGCGGTCTTCAAGCTGCCTTTCAGCAAGCCCAGCGACAGCAGCCCGTCGGTCAGGGTCTCCACCGCCGCGTCGTGGCCCGCCTCATACGCAACGCCCGGCCGCGCCTGCGCCAGCGCCGCCGCCTGCGCCGCGCAGACCAGGTCGTGCAGGGTGCGCTGCTCGCGGGTGAAGCGGCCGTTGACCGGGAAGGTGCGGGTGATGTCGGCGGCGTAACCGCGATACTCCGCGCCAGCATCGATCAGCACCAGTTCGCCATCGCGTGACTTCGCGTTGTTGTCGCGGTAGTGCAGCACGCAGGCATTGGCGCCGGCGCCGACGATGCTGGCGTAAGCCGGCTGCGCACCGTGCATGCGGAACACGCGTTCCACCTCGGCCTGCAACCCGTACTCGCGGATGCCGGCGCGCGCGGCGCGCATCGCCGCGCGATGCGCCTGCACGCTGATGTCGGCGGCGCGCTGCATCAGCTTTACTTCGTCTGCGGACTTGAACAGCCGCATCTCGTCGAGCAGGTGCCCGAGTTCGAGGAATTCCTGCGGCGGCTGCGCGCCCTGGCGCGCCTGCGCACGCACGCGATTGAGCCAGCCGATCAGCTTGAGGTCGAAGTCGGCGTCGCGGCCCAGGTGGTAATGGACGCGGCGGCGCCCTTCCAGCAGGCCGGGCAGGATGTCGTCGATGTCCGAGATCGGGTAGGCATCGTCCATGCCCAGTTGCTCGACCGCGCCCTCGGGGCCAAGCCGCGGCCCGTCCCAGCCCTCGCGTTCCGGATCGCGCTCGCGGCAGAACAGGATCGCCTCGCCATGCTTGCGGCCGGGGATCAGCACCAACACCGCTTCCGGTTCGTTGCAGCCGGTGAGGTACCAGAAGCCCGAATCCTGCCGGTACGGGTAATGGGTATCGCGGCTGCGGATGCGTTCCGGGGCAGCCGGCAGGATCAGGATCGCGCCGTCGCCGGCGCCCTGCATCAGCTGCGTGCGACGGCGTGCCAGCCGCTTGCGTTCGCTCGCCGGGACGGCCATCTCAATGCAGGCGCTGCCGGTGCTTCGGGCCGAGCGCGCAATCCGCGTGCAGCAGCAGGACCGCCATGCGCAGGTATTCCTCGATCTCGGTCAGCGACTCCTCGTCGCCCTCCGGGTCGACGTCGTCGACGCGTGCGGCGGCAAGGTTGGCGATGTCGCCCAGCGCCTCCTCGCCCTCCTCCGAGAGCTTCTTCTCGCCCACCGACAGCCCGAAGCCGCCAAGGAACGCGCGGCACCAGGCGAACATCGCGCCGGCGCGCTCGACCACCTCGTCCTCGTCGGGCAACAGCAGTTCGAACCCGAAATCGGCGTCGGAGAGCTGCGCCGCACTGACCGTGCGCAGCCGATCCAGCGCGTCGCCGCTGGCGGGCGCGGGCAGGATGGGATCCGCCAGCACCAGCGCGAGCCACGATCGCGCATCGCCGCCACCCCCGGCCAGCCACCCGCACAGGCCGCCGTGCAGCTCGGCGGGGGTCGTGGCCAGGTCCAGGCGATCCGCGGCTGCGGCGACGTCGGCCCAGCCCGGCAGGTCGGTTTCGCTCACGCGCGCGTTCTCGAAGCGGGGGGCGCAGTGTAACAACCGCGCGCCCCGCGATGCTTGTTGAGCAGGCGCCCGCCTGCCTACACTGCCCGGATGCCGGCTACGCACTACATGGCCCTGTTGCTCGCCCTGCTCGTGCTGGTCCTGGCCGGGGTGGTGCTGGGCGCGCACCGCCGCCGCGAACGCGAACAGCGCGAACACCTGCGCGCGCTGCGCGAACGCGAGGAAAAGCTGCGCCTGGCCCTGTGGGCATCCAACGAGTTCTACTGGCAGTACGACCTGGAACGCCGCGAACTGGAAAGCATCAGGATCGAGCCCGGCCGCAAGGACGACCTCAACCTGCGGATCGACCTGGACGACGACCACCAGATCCATCCCGACGACCTGCCGCTGGTGCTGGAGCGCCTGCGCGCCTACGTGGGCGGCGACGCGCCGATGTTCCTGTCGGAGCACCGCGTGCGGGACGGCGCCGATGGCTGGCGCTGGATGCGCGCCCGCGGCCGTGCGGTGGCGCGCAACGACGCAGGCCGCATCACCCGCATCGCCGGCACTGCACGCGACGTCAGCGCGCAACGCGAGCATGAACGCGAGCGCCGGATCGCCACGGAGGTCATGCACCACATGGCGGAAGCGGTGGTGGTGATCGACGACGAATTCCGCTACATCACCGTCAACCCGGCGTTCACCCGCATCAGCGGGTACGAGCTGGCGGAGATCGTGGGCAGGGATGCATCGCTGACCAACAGCGACCAGCACGATGCCGCGTTCTACGAGCAGTCCCGCCAGGCGATGCGCGAGCAGGGCCACTGGGCGGGCGAGATGTGGCAACGCCGCAAGGACGGCCGCGAATTCCTGTGCGCGGTGCAGACCAACGCGATCGGCGAACCCGGCAGCCAGCGCCGGCTGTTCGTGCTGGTGGCCACCGACATCACCGACCGCCGCCGGATCGAGCAGGAGCTGCGTTACCTGGCCAACTACGACACCTTGACCAACCTGCCCAACCGCACCCTGCTGGCGGAACGGCTGTCTCGGGCGATCGTGCGTGCGCGCCGCCAGGGCAGTTGCGTGGCACTGCTGTTCCTCGACCTGGACCGTTTCAAGGACATCAACGACTCGCTGGGCCACGCCACCGGCGATCGCATCCTGCGCATCGCGGCGCAACGGCTGCAACGCGCGGTCGGACCCATGCACACCGTCGCGCGCATCGGTGGCGACGAATTCACCGTGGTGCTCGAAGACCTCGCCCATGCCGGCGAAGCCGATGTCTGCGCGCAGCGGGTGATCGACGCCTTCGACGAACCCCTGCTGATCGACGACCGCCAGGAAATCGCGATCACCCCGTCGATCGGTATCAGCCTGTACCCGAACCATGCGCAGGTGCCAACCGACCTGCTGAAGCACGCGGACACCGCGATGTACCAGGCCAAGGCGGCGGGACGCCGCACCTTCCTGCGCTACACCGAGTCGATGGACAGCAACACGCGCGTTCGCGCCAGCCTGGTCGCCGCGCTGCGCCGCGCGGTCGAGCGCAACGAACTGCGCCTGGTGTACCAGCCGCAACTGTCGCTCGCGGACGGCAGCATCGTTTGCGTCGAGGCGCTGCTGCGCTGGCACAGACCCGAGCATGGCGAGGTCTCGCCGGCCCAGTTCATCCCGCTGGCCGAGGAAAGCGGGATGATCGTCGGCATCGGCGAATGGGTGCTGCGCGAGGCCTGCAACACGCTGGCCGACTGGCAGCGGGCCGGACTGGCCGGCCTGGGCATGGCCGTCAACGTCTCCGCCACCCAGTTGCTGCACAGCGACCTGCCGCGCACCGTTGAACGCACCTTGCGCGAGACCGGGATCGATCCAGGACGGCTGGAGCTGGAACTTACCGAAAGCGTGCTGATGGCCAAGGCGGGCCTGGCCGCCGAGCGCCTGCAGTTCTTCCGCCGCATCGGTGTGTCGATCGCGGTCGATGACTTCGGCACCGGATACTCGTCGCTCGCCTACCTGCGCCGCCTGCCGATCACCACGCTCAAGATCGACAAGGCCTTCATCGACGACCTCGGCCGCCCGGGCGACAGCGAAGACGCGGCGATCACCACCACGGTCATCGCGATGGCGCGCTCGCTCGGGCTGAGCGTGGTCGCCGAGGGCGTGGAAACCCCCGAGCAGCTCGCTTTCCTGCGGCAGCACCGCTGCGACGTGGTGCAGGGCTATCTGCTGTCGAAGCCGTTGCCCGCACAACAATGCCTGGAATTCATCCGTGACTGGCCCGGGCGCTCCGGCCTCGCCCCGCTGGCGGTGGCCAGCGACGCCGGCCACGCAGCGCCTTGACCCTGCTGCGCCGCTGCGCCCATCATGCCCGGCATGGAAACCCGCGACCTGGCCGCCGAACTGCAACGCTTGCTGGCGCGCATCGACCAGCTGGCGACGCTGATGCAGCGCCTGCAGGACGAGAACCGCAGCCTGCGCCAGCAGCATGAGCAGATGGCCAACGAACGCGCGCAATTGCTGGCCAAGCAGGAACAGGCGCGCTCGCGCGTGGAAGCGATGATCAGCCGCCTGAAATCGCTGGAGCAGCACACGTGAGCGGCAACGCATCCGGCAAGAGCGAACCGGTCACCGTTCGCATCCTCGACCGCGACTACACCGTCGGCGTCAGCGATGCCGAACGCGCCAGCCTGACCTCGGCGGCGCGCCTGCTCGACCAGCGCATGCGCGAGCTGCGCGGCACCAACAAGCTGGTGGCGCCGGATCGCCTTGCGGTGCTGACCGCACTCAACCTGGCGCATGAACTGCAACAGTTGCGCGACGGTGGCGACAACCGTGCAGCGTTCGACTCGCTGGATGCAGCCAACCGCAAGCTGGACGCGCTAATTGGCCCCGCAGGCTGAATCGCGTCCATCCCCCGGGCCGACAGACGGCCATTGGCGTCGAAGTTCGCGCGGTATACTGGTCGCGTTCTCTGCTGTGTGCGACGGCGTGTGCAAACATTCGCCTTGTCCCTTAATGACGACCACGGGGATGCATTGGCGACCCGGCGTGCAAGTCCGCCCTGAGCGGGAAGCCCGAAGGCCGCCACGCGTTCCCACTTGAACCCCGGGTTCAAGGTCGTTTCGCACGCATCGCCACGGCGGAGACATTCCTTCCTCCTCGATGCGCGCCGCGTGAGTTCACAGACCGACCGCCACGCCCTGCGTCGTGGACTGCGCGAACGCAGGCGTGCGCTGCCCGCCCCGAATCGCATCGCCGCCGCCGAGTCGCTTGCCGACCGCCTGTTGGCGCTCCCCGCGTTCAGTGCGGAGGCCATCTCGGCATCGGGTCATGTGGCGGGCTATTGGGCGATGGATGGCGAGATCGGCCTGCACGCCTTCCAGTTGCGCCTGCCTGCTTCGCTGACCTACTGCCTGCCGATGCTGCATCCTGATGGGCTGCTGCGCTTCGCGCCGTGGAAACCCGGCGACGCATTGGTCACCAATCGCCATGGCATTCCCGAGCCAGTGATCGATCCGGATGACGCGCTGGACGCACGGCGGATGACCCTGGTGGTGCTGCCGTTGGTCGGATTCGACGCAGGCTGCCAGCGGCTCGGCATGGGTGGTGGTTGGTACGATCGAAGCTTCGCGTTCCGCCACGCGCAGGCGCCGCCACCGTGGCTGGTCGGCGCCGCATTCGATATCCAGCGCGTCGATGCCGTCGCGGCCGAGGCATGGGACGTGCGGCTCGATGCCGTGTGCAGCGAACGTGCCACCTACCTCGCCGGGGATCCTGCATGAGCAAGCCGAAGCGCTACTGGATGGTGAAGTCCGAGCCAGGCGCCTTCTCCATCGACGACCTCGAGCGCGTCGGCACCGAGCCGTGGAATGGCGTACGCAACTACCAGGCGCGCAACTTCATGCGCGATGGGATGCGCGTCGGCGACGGCGTGATGATCTACCACTCCAATTGCAAGGTGCCGGGCATCGCCGGGCTCGCGCGGGTGGCCAGCATCGCCCATCCCGACGAAACCCAGTTCGACCCGAAGTCGCACTACTTTGACGGAAAGGCGACCCGCGAACAGCCGCGCTGGTTCCTGGTCGACGTCGCGTTCGAACGCAAGCTCGAGCGGGTGATCCCGCTCGAAGAGATCAAGCGCCACGCTGATGCACTGGGCGAGGGCTTCGCGCTGACCGCCAAGGGCAGCAGGCTCTCGGTGTTCCCGGTGACCGGCGCACAGTGGAAACTGCTGCTCTCCCTCGAATGACCACGCAGGAGCGGCATCGGCCGCCACCGCGACACCCGACCATCGCGGCCGAAGCCGCTCCCAGACCACGCAGGAACACGCCATGAGCGAAATGAAGAAACTCGCCGCCGAGAAGGCGATCGACTATGTCGAAGACGGCATGATCGTGGGTATCGGCACCGGTTCCACCGTCGCCTATTTCATCGATGCGCTGGCCGCATGGAAGGATCGGATCGCCGGAGCGGTGTCCAGCTCCGAGCAAAGCACCGCACGGCTGAAATCCCACGGGATCGAGGTGATCGACCTCAATGCCGCCGGACCGCTGTCGCTGTATGTCGACGGCGCCGACGAATGCGACCCGCACAAGCGCCTGATCAAGGGCGGCGGCGCGGCACTGACCCGCGAGAAGATCATCGCCGAAGCCAGCAAGACCTTCGTCTGCATCGTCGATCCGAGTAAGCTGGTTCCGGTCCTCGGCACGTTCCCGCTACCGGTGGAAGTGATCCCGATGGCGCGCAGCCTCGTCGCCCGCGAACTGGTGCGCATCAGCGGCGGCCAGCCGGTCTGGCGCGACGGCGTCGTGACCGACAACGGCAACCTGATCCTCGACGTGCACAACCTGTCGATCATCGATCCCGTCGGACTGGAACGCGAGATCAACCAGATCCCGGGCGTGGTCAGCGTCGGCCTGTTCGCACGGCGCCCCGCCGACGTGGTGATCGTCGGCGGCGAGCCACCTCGAGTGCTCTAGGGAACTAGCGGGGCTGCCGCCCTACTTCAAGTTGCGGATCGAGTTCAGCGCAATGTCGTGGCGGGTCTTCAAGGCACCGCCCTGCACTGCGAACACGAACGTGATCTCCAGGCGCTGCGGCGCCGCGGTTCGGACCTGGGTCTTCAAGGTGTCCTTGAGGCCGCTGGTGGCCTTCTCGACCACCAGGGTCAACGTGTAATCGCCATCGGCGAGTGGATCCAGTACGTCGATCTCGCCCGGTGCGCGCGTTGCCGTCGCGAGACCTTGCTTGCCTCCTTCGAGCTTGCGACCGGAGGCCGCATAGCTGGCGGCCGCGGCTCCGCCTCCGCTTCCAGCAAGGGTGCCGACCGACGACACCGCCGCCGACAGGATGCTGCCGCCCGGCAGTGCCCCGCCCAACAAAGATGCGCCCTGAATGATGCCCCCGCGTGCAGCGTATGCGCCAGGGTCACCCGTCTTGTTCGACTTCAGCACCTCCACCCGCCGCCGTTCCAGGTCAGCGCGATAGCCATCCCCCTGCGGCAGCATGAGCACGCAGGCGGCCGATCCACATTCGATCCTGATCGACAGCGAAGTACCCTGCGCGACCGCGCTGCCCGCGGCCTGCAACCCGGCATGCACCTTTTCGCCGAAGGTGGCGCCTTGAGTTTGCTTGGATTGCTTGGGGACGGTGACGTTCATCGAAATCCGGTTCGGCATCCCGCCATTGATGCTGTTGATGCCACTGGTGTGGGCGGCCGCCGACGCGAGCAAGGTCAATGCACAACCGATCGATATCGCGCTTTTCATTGCGTTCCCCTCCGGATGAGTGCCTGCAGGGGATCCTACGCCCCTTCAGGTGTCACGCATCAGCTGGCTTCTGCTTTTTTTCTCGCCCCAAAGAAAAACCCCGCATCGATTGATGCGGGGTTTTGGGATAAGGCCCTGGCGATGACCTACTCTTGCATGGCTTGGGCCACACTACCATCGGCGCGGCTGT
>Ga0114939_10003530_pt1 | contig 10885 bp, 10 predicted proteins | sample AshMeaCrysSpring_FD_87196 | JGI IMG/M metagenome (GOLD analysis project Ga0114939, IMG submission 87196) | Groundwater microbial communities from Big Spring, Nevada to study Microbial Dark Matter (Phase II) - Ash Meadows Crystal Spring | ecosystem: Environmental > Aquatic > Deep subsurface >... | reverse complement strand
TCCCATGGCCGGCGCCAGCCTCCTCGTACTGCTCGACGACATCGCGACCGTCCTCGACGATGTCGCCGTGATGACCAAGGTCGCCGCCAAGAAGACGGCCGGCGTGCTCGGCGACGACCTGGCGCTCAATGCGCAGCAGGTCACCGGCGTGGACGCCGCGCGCGAGCTGCCCGTGGTCTGGGCGGTGGCCAAGGGCTCGCTGCTGAACAAGGCGATCCTGGTGCCGCTGGCGCTGCTCATCAGCGCCTTCGCGCCGTGGGCGGTGACGCCGCTGCTGATGGTCGGCGGCGCGTTCCTCTGCTACGAGGGCTTCGAGAAAGTCGTGCACAAGCTGCTGCATCGCGGGGAGGCCGCCGAGCACGAGGCCGAACTGCGTCGCGCGGTCGTCGATCCCGCGCAGGACATGGTCGCGCTCGAGAAGGACAAGATCAAGGGCGCGATCCGCACCGACTTCATCCTCTCCGCCGAGATCATCGTGATCGCGCTCGGCACGGTCGCGGCGCAGACGTTCGGCATGCAGGTCGCCGTGCTCGTCGGCACTGCGCTCCTCATGACCGTCGGCGTCTATGGGCTGGTCGCGGGCATCGTCAAGCTGGACGACGCCGGGCTGGCGCTCGCCGGCCGGCCGGGGGGCGGGATCGACGTCGCGCTCCGTGCGCTCGGGCGCGGCATCGTCGCGATGTCGCCGTGGCTGATGAAGTTCCTGTCGGTCGCAGGCACGATCGCCATGTTCCTGGTCGGCGGCGGCATCCTCGCGCACGGCCTGCCGTCGCTCCACCCCTACGTCGAGGCGTTCGTCGCGTGGCTCGCGGCCCTGCCGGGCGTCGGCGGCGCGCTCTCGGTGCTCGGGCCGACGCTGTTCGACCTCGCGGTCGGCGTCGCCGCCGGCGCCGCACTGGTGGCGGTCGTCGCCGTCGCGAGACGCCTGTTCGCATTGCCCGGCAACGCGGCAGCGAGGTAGTCGCGCCGGAGGTCCGCGCCCGCCGGTGGAACCGGCACTGCGCGCGTCGCGCCTTCGCCCCGCGCTCATGCGGCGTGAGGCGCCCGACGCCGCCAAGCCAGCCAGCCGACGGCGGCCGCGATCGCGACGAGCACGGGAACCGCGCCGAGGTTCATCCGCTCCCAGCCGGCCGACGAAACCAGCGCGCCGGACGACAGCGACGAGACGCCCATCGTCGCGAACACGACGAAGTCGTTGAAGCCCTGCACCTTCGCCTTCTCGGCCGGCTCGTAGGTCTCGGTGAGGAGCGTCGTCCCCCCGGTGTACATGAAGTTCCAGCCGATGCCGAGCAGCACCAGCGCGAAGGTGAAGTGGGCGATCGTGTTGCCGGCGAGCGCAGTGACGACGCAGCCGGCGACGAGCAGCACGCCGAGCAGGATCACCGGCAGCACGCCGAAGCGCTTGATCAGGTCGCCGGTGACGAAGCCCGGCGCGTACATGCCGACGACGTGCCACTGGATCACGAAAGCCGCGGCGGCGAAGGGATGCTGGCAGAAGCTCATCGCCAGGGGCGTGGCCACCATCAGCAAATTCATAACGCCGTAGCCCAGCGCCGCCGAGAGCACCGCGACGACGAACGCCGGCTGCCGCGCGATGGTCGCGAGCGGACGTCCGCCGTGCTGTTCGTGCGCGTGCGGGCGGGGCACGTGAAGGAGCGATTGCACGCCGAGTGCGACGAACGCCACCGCGGCGAGCAGAATGAACGAACCGAGGAACGGCGTGGCGAGCCAGTCCTTGGCGAGGCTCACCAGGCCGGGGCCGAGGAAGCCCCCTGCCACGCCGCCGGCGAGCACCAGCGAGATCGCCCGCGCGCGGTCGGCGGGTGCGGCGACCTCGGCCGCCGCGAAGCGATACTGCAGGCCGATCGCGTTGTAAACGCCGATCACCGCGGTCGCCGCGCAGAACAGCACGAAGCTCTTGGTGAACAGTGCGGCGACAGCGATCGCGCAGCCGACGACGTTGACCAGCGCGCCCGCCATGAAGCCGCGCCGGCGCCCGACCTTCGCCATCCACAGCGACGCCGGCACCGTCGCGAGCGCCGAGCCTATCACGTAGGTCGTCGCCGGCAGGCTGGCCAGCGTCTTGGTCTCGACGAGGCCATAGCCTACCAGCGCGCTCATCGAGATCAGGCCGGCGCCGTTGGTGAGGAGCAGCGCCTGGCAGCACGCGAGCAGCAGGATGTTGCGATAGGATGTCTGCATGGCGGAAAGTCGAGTCTGACCCTACTTTAGCGGATCGGCATGAGCACCACGACAGAGGCGCGCGCGGTCCTGGACTTCTGGTTCGGCCCGGCGCCGCACGCCGCGCGTGCCGAGTGGTTCCGCAAGGACGCCGCGTTCGACGCGACGATCCGCGAACGCTTCGGCGCGGCGATCGGGGAAGCGCTCGCCGGGGGCCTGGGCGAGTGGTGCGCCGACGCGCGCGGTGCGCTCGCGCGCGTGATCGTGCTCGACCAGTTCACGCGCAACGTCTACCGCGACACGGCGCGCGCCTTCGCGGGCGACGCGCGCGCGCTCGCCAGTGCCGAGCACGCGATCGCACGCGGCTTCGAGCGCGACCTCGACGGCTTCGAGCGCTGGTTCCTCTACCTGCCGTTCGAGCACTCGGAAGACCCGGCGATGCAGGAGCGCTCGCTCGCACTGTTCGCGAAGCTCGCCGAAGACACCGGCGACCGCGCGCCGCTCGAGTGGGCGGAGAAGCACGCGGCGGTGATCCGCCGGTTCGGGCGCTATCCCCACCGCAACGAGATCCTCGGCCGCGAGTCCACGCCCGAGGAGGTCGCGTTCCTCCGCGAGCCCGGATCGCGCTTCTAGGGCGCCGTCCGGCGTCCTGCCGGCCGGGGAGGCGATGAGACGCTACTTCGCCTTGAGCTTGGTGATGCCCATCATGCTCATCACCGACTTCTCGTAGAACGGCTCGGACGTGCCCTTCTTCATCTTGCGGATGAAGTACTTCTCGAAGCCGATCTTGGCGAGGTGCACCCACTTGCCCTCGGCGAACCAGTTGACGTTGCGCGGCGGGATCTGAGGCAGCGCGACGAACGCGATTCCCGTGTCGCCCATGTCGGCGAGGCAGACCGCGTTCCACGTCGCACGGTGGGTCGGCGGCTTGCCGTCGATCACCTCGCGGATGTTGTGCGCGGTGGCGGTCACCATCGACTCGATCATGTAGCCGGTCTTCGGCGCGCCCGTCGGCACCGGCGTCGCCTCGACGGGCGGGATCGCGACGCAGACGCCGACGCCGTACACGTCGGGGTACTTCGGATTGCGCTGGAACTCGTCGATCAGGAGCATGCCGCGCGGGTTGACGAGGCCCTCGATGCCGAACACCGCGTCGATGCCCTTGAACGCCGGCAGCATCATCGAGAACCTGAACGGCAGCGCGTGCTCCTTCTTCGGCTTGCCGTCCTCGTCGTGCTCGGTGACGTGCATCTTGCCCGCCTCGACCTTGGTCACCTTGGCATTGGTGATCCACTTGACGTGCTTGTCGCGCAGCGCGGACTCGAGCAGCGTCTTCGAGTCGCCGACGCCGCCCAGGCCGAGGTGCCCGATGTAGGGCTCGGAGGTGACGAAGGTCATCGGCACCTTGTCGCGGATCTTGCGCCGCCGCAAGTCCGTCTCCACGATGAACGCGAATTCGTACGCGGGGCCGAAGCAGGACGCGCCCTGCACCGCGCCGACTACGATCGGGCCGGGGTCGGCGACGAAGGCGTCCCAGCGCTCTGCGGCGGCCTCGGCGTGGTCGACGAGGCACACCGACTGCGTGTGGCCCGCCGGGCCCAGTCCCTCGATCTCGTCGAACGCGAGCTTCGGGCCGGTCGCGATCACGACGAAGTCGTAGCCGATGCGCGTCCCGTCGCCAAGCTCGAGCTGGCTGTCGGCCGGATGGAGGCGCTTCGCGCCGCGCGGCTCGAATGCGATGCCCTTCTTCGCGAGGTACGGCGCGACGGCGAACTCGATGTCGGCGCGCTTGCGCCAGCGGACCGCCACCCACGGATTCGACGGCACGAAGTGGAAGTTCGGCCCGTTGCCGACGACGGTCACCGTATCGCCCGGCCGCAACTGCTCCTTCATCTCGTAGGCCATCGGCATGCCGCCGAGGCCCGCCCCCACGATGACGACGTGCGCCACGCTCTCCTCCTCGATGGTCGGCGGGGTCGCGCGCTCCCGGCGCGCGACGCACCGTGGTCGTCCGCCCGGCCGCCGCGGCGAAACCGCAAGCATCGCGTGCGCGTGGCGCCTCGCCTTGACGCGGGTCAACGAAGAAATGACATGCGGCGGCACGCATGTCCGATGCACGGCGACCTCGCACCCGCACCGTCTCCCGGGCGGCACCGCATTGCATTCGGTGGCTTCCTCGTTCAACCTTGCGGCGCCATGACCTCGCGCCCGACCGCGTCCATCGGCCTCCTCGGCGGCACGTTCGACCCGGTGCACTACGGCCACCTGCGCGCGGCCGACGAGGTGCGCAGCGCACTCGGCCTCGCCGAAGTCCGGCTCGTGCCGGCCGGCGACCCGCCGCACCGCGCCGCGCCGTCGGCTTCCGCCGAGCAGCGGCTCGCGATGCTGGACCTCGCGGTCGCCGAATTCCCGGGGCTCGTCGTCGACCCGCGCGAGATCGCGCGCGACGGCAAGAGCTACACCGTGCTGACGCTCGAGGAACTGCGCGCCGAGGCGCCGGCGCGGCCGCTCGTGCTGATCGTCGGCGTCGACGCGTTCGCGGGCTTTCCGACGTGGCACCGATGGCACGAGGTGTTCCGGCTCGCCCACGTGGTCGTCGTCACGCGCCCGGGGGCATCGGTGGACGACGCGATCGTCGGCGCGCTCGGCGAAGAGTGGGTCGCGCGCGCCACTGCCGATCCCGCGCGGCTTGAAACGAGGCCCGCCGGCGCCATCTACGTCCAGCCGATCCGCCCGCAGCCGATCGCAGCCACCGTGATCCGGCGGGCGCTCGCCCAGGGGCCGGCCGGTGTGGCCGAAGTGCGCGGTTTGCTGCCGCCGGCGGTTTTGGCCTATATTGACCGCAACCAGATCTATCGCCCGCGCAAGGATGCGACTTAACAAGCTCCAGAAGACCGCCGTCACCGCCCTCGAAGACATCAAGGCTCGCGACATCAAGGTCCTCGACGTCCGCAAGCTAACGAGCCTGTACGACACGCTGGTCATCGCCACCGCGGAGTCGAACCGCCAGGTCAAGTCGCTCGCGCGCAACGTCCGCGACAAGCTGAAGGAAGCCGGCGCCGACATCCTCGGCGTCGAAGGCGAGGATGCCGGCGAGTGGGTGCTGGTGGATGCCGGCGACATCGTCGTCCACATCATGCAACCGGCCGTGCGCGCGCACTACAACCTCGAGGAGCTCTGGACACCCCCCAGGCCCGCCCGGCGCACGAGCTCCCGCAAGCCCGGGGACGAGGCCGCCACGGCCTGAGCTGCCCGGCCCCGGCCTGCCGATGCGTCTTCGGATCGTCGCGCTGGGCCAGAGGATGCCGTCCTGGGTCGCCACGGCCGTGGCCGACTACGCGAAGCGCCTGCCGCGCGAGACGCCGCTCGACGTCGTCGAGCTGAAGCCCGCCGCCCGCGATCGCGGGCGCACGGTCGCGCAAATGCTCGGCGAGGAGGCGCGTGCGGTCGCGGCGGCTTGCGCCGGCGCGACCGTGGTCGCGCTGGACGAGCGCGGCGCGGCGTGGACTACGCGCGAGCTCGCCGACCGGCTCGCCCGGTGGCGCGGGGAGGGGCGCGACGTCGCACTCGTCATCGGCAGCGCCGACGGCCTCGACGATTCGGTCAAGTCGGGCGCGGCGGCCGTCGTGGCGGTATCGGCGATGACGCTGCCGCATGGCCTCGTCCGGGTGATCGTGGCCGAGCAGCTCTACCGCGCGGCGAGCCTTCTCGCCGGGCACCCTTATCATCGAGAATGACGCCAACGACCGGAGGATGCCCGTGATCTACCTCGCATCGAAGAGCCCGCGGCGGCGCGACCTGCTGAAGCAGCTCGGCGTCGACTTCGAGGAGCTGCGCCTGCGCGAGGCGCCGGGCCGGTCACGCGACGTGGTCGAGGAGACGCTCGACGGCGAGCCTCCGGCGCACTACGTCGAGCGCATCGCCCGCACCAAGGCGAGCGTGGGCTGGAAGCGCATGGAGCAGCGCGGGCTTGTCCCGCATCCCGTACTCGGCGCCGACACCGAGGTTGCGCTGGGCGGGGAGATCTTCGGCAAGCCGCGCGATGCGGCGCATGCGGCGGACATGCTGCGGCGCCTGTCCGGACGGCAGCACGAGGTGCTCTCCGGCGTGGCGCTGAAGCGCGGTGAGGACATCCTGTTCGCGCTCTCGGTCACGCACGTCACGTTCCGCCCGCTGTCGGACGTCGAGATCGAACGCTACGTCGCGACCGGCGAGCCGATGGACAAGGCCGGCGCGTACGCGATCCAGGGCCGCGCCGGCGCGTTCGCCACGCGCCTCGACGGCAGCTACTCGGGCGTCATGGGCTTGCCGCTTTTCGAGACGGCCGACCTCCTCGCGAAGGCGGGCGTTCCCGTGCTATAAGACCGGCGATCCGGCGATTCGGCACCGTTGGCCACGGGCCCGGACACTCAGCCCCCGAGAATTGGGGTCAGACTCCCATTTCCGTCAGATCGCGCACGTTGGTCTCGGGCACGGTCGGAAATGGGAGTCTGACCCCAGTTTTCAGCGACATCCGATGCATCCCGCCCTTCCCCGTCGATGGCCCATGAGATCCTCATCAACGTAACCCCCCAGGAAACGCGCGTCGCGATGCTCGAGCAGGGCGTGGTGCAGGAGCTCCACGTCGAGCGCGCGAGCGCGCGCGGGCTGGTCGGCAACGTCTACCTCGGCCGGGTCGCCCGAGTGCTGCCCGGCATGCAGAGCGCGTTCCTCGAGATCGGCCTCGAGCGCGCCGCGTTCCTGCACATCGCGGACATCTGGGAGCACCGCCAGAACGGCCACGGCAGCGAGCGGCCGATCGAGCGGATCCTGCACGAGGGCCAGTCGCTGCTCGTGCAGGTGATCAAGGACCCGATCGGCACCAAGGGGGCGCGCCTGTCGACGCAGGTGAGCCTCGCCGGGCGGCTGCTCGTGTACCTGCCGCAGGACTCGCACATCGGCATCTCGCAGCGCATCGAGGACGAGGCCGAGCGGGAGCTCCTGCGCGGCAAGCTGCAGACGCTCCTGCCCGAGGGCCTGTCCGGCGGCTTCATCATCCGCACGATGGCGGAGGCCGCGTCCGACAGGGAGATGGCCGCGGACATCGAGTACCTGACCAAGCTGTGGCGCGACCTCACCGCCCGCGCGCGCGAGGTGCCGGCGCCCGCGCTGCTCTACCAGGACCTCTCGCTCGCGCAGCGGGTGCTGCGCGACATGACCGTCGATGAGACCTCGCGCGTGGTCGTCGACTCGCGCGAGACGTTCCTGCGCATGCAGGAATTCGCGCAGCTGTACACGCCGGCGGTGGTCGACCGGCTCGAGCACTACCTGGGCGACCGGCCGCTTTTCGACACCGGCAACGTCGAGGAGGAGATCGAGAAGGCGCTCGCGCGGCGCGTCGACCTGAAGAGCGGCGGCTACCTCATCATCGACCAGACCGAGGCGCTCACCACGATCGACGTCAACACGGGCGGCTTCGTCGGCGGGCGCAGCTTCGACGACACGATCTTCAAGACCAACCTCGAGGCGGCGCAGGTGATCGCGCGGCAGCTGCGGCTGCGCAACCTCGGCGGCATCATCATCATCGACTTCATCGACATGGAGAACGCCGACCACCGGGCTGCGGTGCTGGCGGAGCTCAACCGCGCGCTGGAGAAGGACCGCACACGGCTCACCGTCAACGGCTTCACCCAGCTCGGCCTGGTCGAGATGACGCGCAAGCGCACGCGCGAGTCGCTCGCGCACATCCTCTGCGAGGCCTGCCCGACCTGCGAGGGCCGCGGGGCGCTCAAGACCGCGCAGACGGTCTGCTACGAGGTGCTGCGCGAGATCGTGCGCGAGTCGAAGCAGTTCAACGCGCGCGAATTCCGCATCCTCGCCTCGCAGTCGGTGATCGACATGTTCCTGGACGAGGAGTCGCAGAGCCTCGCGCAGCTCGGCGACTTCATCGGCAAGCCGATCTCGCTGCAGGTGGAGACGCTCTACACGCAGGAGCAGTACGACATCATCCTCATCTAGAAGCAGGGTCAGACTCGACTTTCGCGGGGTGCGGCAGGACGCGATCAGGAGAAGCCGGGGTCCGACCCCAGTTCGCGGCGAGGGCCGAAAAGTCGAGTCTGACCCCGGTTTCCGGAATTCGAATCTGGCTCAGGTTTCGCGATGACGGACGCCAGACCCACGCTGTGGTCGCGGATCAAGGCGCGCGTCGGCGGCTGGCTCGGCCGGCCGGCGCCGTTCGGGCGGTGGGTCAAGGGCGGCGCGTGGTCGCTTCGCGGGTTCATCGGCACGCAGCCGCTCGTCCTCCCGCGCCGGCGCTTCCGCCTCTACGTGCCGCGCGGCTGGGCGAAGGGCAACGCGGCACCGCTCGTCGCGCTGATCCACGGCTGCAAGCAGACGTCCGACGAGTTCGCCCGGGGAACGCGCATCGAGGCGCTTGCCGACCGCGCCGGCGTGCTGGTGCTGATGCCGCGGCAGAAACGTACCGCGAACCCGTACCGTTGCTGGAACTGGTTCGACCGCCGCACGGCCGAGGGCAAGGGCGAGGCCGCGATCGTCGCCGCGATGATTCGCAGGGTGCTGCATCGCTACCGCGCCGATCCCGCCCGAGTGGTGGCGGCGGGCATGTCGTCGGGCGCGGGCCTGGCGGCGATCCTCGGCCTGCGCTTTCCCGGCCTGGTGCGTGGAGTCCTCGCGCATTCGGGCATCGCCTGCGGCGCCGCGACGTCGGCGCTCACCGCGCTCGCCGTGATGAAGCGCGGCCCCGAGACCGACGTCGCGGCGATGGCCGCGGAAGCGCGCCGCGCGTCCGGAACCGGCGCACCTGTGCGCCTCCTCGTCGTCCAGGGTGGCGACGACGAGGTCGTCGCCACCCGCAACGCCGCCGCGCTCGCCCGGCAGTTCCTGGCGCTGAACGGTGTCGACGTGCCCGGCGGCGCCGCAACCACGCTCCCGGCCCCCGACCGCGACGAGCGCGACGCCACCGACCAGCTGCGCGTCGTGCGCACGCGCGAGTGGTCGCGCGACGCCCGGCCGCTGGTGCGGCTGGTCGAAGTGGACGGCCTGGGCCACGCCTGGAGCGGCGGCGACGCCGCGCTTCCCTTCAACGACGCACGGCCGCCCGACGCCACCGCGATGCTCGGCGCGTGGCTCACGACGACCTGACAGCCCGGGACGTCCCCCGATGACTCCGCTCGCCGAACCCGACCACCTGGTCGTCGCCGCCGCCACGCTCGCGCAGGGCATCGAGTACGTGAGCGCGCTCACCGGCGTCGCGCCGCGCCCCGGCGGCAGGCACGTCGCGATGGGCACGCACAACGCGCTCCTGAAGCTCGGCCCGCGCTTCTACCTCGAGGTCATCGCGATCGATCCAGACGGCGCAAAGCCCGGCCGGCCCCGCTGGTTCGACCTCGACAGCGGCGACCTCCAGGCCGACCTGCTCGAGTGCCCGCGGCTCATCCACTGGGTCGCGCGCACCCGCGACATCGCGCGCGCCGCGGCACAGTGCGGCTACGCGCCCGGGCCGGTCCTGCCCTTCGAGCGCGGTACCTATCGCTGGCGGATCACCGTGCCCGACGACGGTCGCCGTCCCGGCCGCGGCGTGCTGCCGACGCTGATCCAGTGGGACGTGGCCGAGCACCCCGCCGACGCGCTGCCGGCGAGCGGCGTCGCGCTCGCCGAGCTCGCCGCCTCGCATCCCGACCCGGCGCCGGTGCGCCGCGCGCTCGCGACGCTCGGGCTCGAGGACGGGATCCGCGTCACCTTCGACCGCGAGGCGCGCCTCGCGGCGATGCTGCGCACGCCGCGGGGGCTGGTGGCGCTGTAGCGGTCGTGCAGCGGGCGGCGGGCGCCGCGCCGGCCCATCCCCCCGGCGTCAGCGAGCGTGAGTCCTCGCCGCCGCCGCGCGCGCCACGGCAAGGCGCCGCTCGTAGACCGCGATCACCTGCGCGCCGAGCAGCAGCACGACCGCGGCGATCTCGAGCGAGAGCAGGATCGCGATCGTCGTCGCGAACGCACCGTAGACGAGGCTCACCTGCGACAGCGTGCCGAAGTACCAGACCAGCGCGTGCCGCATCGCCTCCCAGAGGAGTCCCGCGACGACGCCGCCGATCAGCGCGTGCCGCCACGACAGCCGCCCGACCGGCATCACCAGGTAGATGGCAGTGAGGAGCAGGATCTCGCCGGCCACGCCGATCGCGTACAGGATGCCCGACGACACGGTGCCGAGCCCGTGCGCCGCCCCGAACAGCAGGACCTCGTGCGCGGCAAGGGTCCGCAGCGCGCCCGACACGATCGTCACGATCAGCAGCCCGACACCCAGCACCAGCACGAAGCCGTAGGGGATCACGGCCGACACCAGCCAATGGCGCGCGCTCGCGCGCACGCGGTGGTGGAAGATCACCGCCATCGCGCTCTCCAGCGCGCCGAAGGCGAGCGAGCTGAACAGGAGCAGCGACGCGAGCAGGATGCCGCTCATCGCCGCGCCGTCGGCGAGGAACGCGGCGAGCGTCGAGACCACCGCGTCGCCGGTAGCGGGCGCGACCAGCTCGATGTAGCGGTCGAGCGTCGACAGGAGCTCCTCGCGGCTCACCACGAACTGCAGCGCGAACACGAGCAGGATCAGGAGCGGCACGATCGACAGCAGCGTGTTGTAGGCGACCGCGCCGGCGAGCAGCAGGCCCTGGTTGCGCCGGAATTCGCGCACCACCTCGCGCACAAAGGCCAGGGG
>Ga0114939_10003529_pt1 | contig 10886 bp, 21 predicted proteins | sample AshMeaCrysSpring_FD_87196 | JGI IMG/M metagenome (GOLD analysis project Ga0114939, IMG submission 87196) | Groundwater microbial communities from Big Spring, Nevada to study Microbial Dark Matter (Phase II) - Ash Meadows Crystal Spring | ecosystem: Environmental > Aquatic > Deep subsurface >... | reverse complement strand
TTTTCTAACATACCGTCAATCTTTCCTCCTAATTCACCAAATCCGCCTTTTGTGACATCTATCAATTTTTTAAGTAAGTCTGCTGCCGTATCAAGCCTTTGATCAGTCTCTCCTTCGTCAACACAACCCATTCTCTATTATTTTAATTTTTTTGACCACCCTCCCTACTTCTACTTCGTCCTTTTCTCTATCTTATCGAACCTACTGTCGATATAATCAGATAAAACCTTTATTGAATCGTTGTAAAATACTATAGTTTGAAATCAGAACCTTTCTTCATATTTGAATTTAAATTCAAAATATCTATATCTTTCTTACCATGAATATAATCAGTAACATCCCAGAATTTGAAATCTTCTGCATTTTTCATAAATACGTATATACCATTATCGATTTCATTATCTTTTCTATCTGATCTTATGCGAATTTCTTTGTCGTTTTCATCTACTATATCCCCCTCAACAATCTCAGGCGCATATTTAGCCTTATTTACTGCCATATCTAGAAAATCCATCTCGCTGTATCCAATATGAGGAGTCTTCATCAGCCTATATATTCTATTATTTTCATCCTTATAGAAAACTATGTCATACGGAATTAACGACATGGCTATTCTAGTTATCAACTTAGTTAGTTTCATTCTTCTTATCCTGAGCGATTAAATGATGACTGGTATCGGAAGTAAAGAAATGTATCTATCATATCTGATGTCATCTGTCTTTTGAGACCATATGATATCATCCATGATTCCAATCAATTCTAAATATTTTCGATATGCCTCTTCATGGTCTCTATTGTCGTCAACCGTTTCATATTCTTCTCCATGCCCTTTATTCTTTTCCATATTTTTCACTCCTTTTTGTCTGATTCTCTATTTTAAATCATGTCAGTATCTGTCTTCTAGTTATCTCATCTGGATATTTTTCTTCTAGTAACATATTCATTTTTGACAATATAGTGTCTGTTACCCTATCTATACCATATTTATGCCCATTGTGTATTATAAAGCCTCCTGTTCCATTATGTACAGAACCAACACATATATATTTTGGTCCTTGCTTTCTCTCAGGAGCATATATCTTATGAAGAGTGCCGTCTATTAGAGATATTTGAAAAGTTCCTATACTATTGGTTATTATCAGTTTCTTTCCTTGTAATACCACGACATTTTTCGATTTTATTCCTGGAAGTATCTTCTTTAGTATCTCAATTCTTTCTGGAACTCTTTCAACATTTATTATGTTTGTAAAAGCAGATAGAATGGAGTACACATTACACCCTTTAATCAGGGAGTCTACATCAAATTCACGAATCTCAGACTCCTTTCCATATATAGATGTGACGATAAAATCATCGCCTGATTTAACCACTCTGAACTCTCTACCCACCTTATCTGCGTCGAAGTTATCGTTCCTGTACCTATTTCTTAGGTATTCATCGGTAAGTACGACATTTACCGGTGTCAAATATACAAAGTCTGGAGCATGATAATCTTTTCCGGAAAGATATTTCGCAAATTCTATCGCTTGTTCCTCTGTTAAATTTCTTCTATCAAAATAGATATTCCCGTCACTTTCCAGGATATATGTCCACCCGATATCTTTGTTAAACTCTTTTCTTATACTGTGTTTTACCGTCAAAAAGTCTCGTTGTCTTTTTATGTACCATCCATCTAGATCCATGTTGTTAAAAGTCTTAAGCATGGACTGAGGAAATCCTTCTCCGCCAAACCCATCCAATTTTCTCATTGTGAAGAAATTTTCTTTTCCATTGTTTTTTATATGTACACCAATTCCCTCATAGTATAACAGAAATCTTAGCCAAGAATATATAGCGGCATCACTCTTATTTTCTAACCCAAGATCTTTTGCTACATCCCTGGTCCTCATTGTTATTGCTCGGCGCCAGTTACCCTCTCTATCAATTCTATCAATTTCTGAATATATCCAGGGAACTAACTTTAGAACCTTTCCTTTAAGATATGCATATTTTTTCCGTTTCGATTTCTTCTTTTTCCTAATATCTTCCTTTTCTATTAAAGGTAGACTTACTGCATTACGAAGTCCAAACTCTCCTCTTTTATGTACGTCTTCGTCTCCAATTAAAGGTAACATTCCACTATCACCTCAGCAAAATTTAAGTAAAGGTCGATTCAAATATCTAGATCAGCTCTAAAAAATGTCTAAATTTTTTCCTTGATTATCTTAATCCGTATGCCTCCAGGTGATGTCTTTATCGGTAATTTCAGACCAGTATCCAGTCTATAAAGGTCTGTAATTACTTTAGGTAGTCGTAGCGAAAAGTTGTCGCCTGACCTACATACGGTGGCAGTAATTCCATTATGTTCATTGCCACATTCACAGCGGAATCCTCTTATTAAAAATCCTCTGACGTTTATATCATCAACAGGCATCATCTCTTTTCCGCACAGATTACATTTATGAGTCATATTTTCCTATCATTGTTCTCGATTTATCTTTCGTAGCTCGTATTTTTCCGACATGTCCAATCAACCAGTAGTCATCATAATCTCCAACTGTCACGATATATATACCTTTTCCTCGTTGGCACCATTTCTCAACTATCCCCCTTTTTCTCTTATTGATTTCGATACCATCTTCCAGTATATCCACAATCTGGTGCATATCAAGATTGAGGTCAAGCGTCTCACCGTCGGCATATCTGTTAATGTCCAATAATAATGGTTCGCAACGCCATGTTAGCAAAATATGCCAACTTCTTTGCATTAAGACTCTAAAACGAACCCAAAAAATATAGGAATTGGCCCTATATTAACCTCCTTGTAACGGAGTTAATACCAGGACCGTTCCCTTTACCTCATCGTCAAGTCTGAGTTTGTGTCCCTCAGACATGGCGACGATCCTTCCACTCCGGAATTCTACTATCTGTTCTTGAGTCAAGAGACTCTTCAGGATCTGCTTTTCTTTCACTTCTATTTCATATTTTTGTTTTGGAGGCTCCATTATACATTCTTGCATTTATTCACTCTCCTCTTATTATTTAGTTGTTTTTTATCCTAGGTCGAAGACCCCCGCCTTTAGGCGGGGGTTCTACATACATCACATCAATATTATCTTCGTTATATTCAATTCCAAGCATTATCAATCCCTTTCTGTATTGTACTACTTTCGTATATCTTATTTGATTCTTTTATCATCAACTTCTTCTCTTTATTTTTCACCTTAATCATCTCCTTAATTTGTCCAATATTTACATTATTTCCTTCTGGATCTGTCTGCTTTGTTCCAAATTCACATATGTCTTCAGCATCCTTGATCCAAGACAATCTCAAATTAATTAGTCCATGATTCCTATCTAATAGCCTAATGCTATCCGGAGAAACAGATGGATATTGTTCCCAGTCATAACTCGATACGTATATCCTATTTCCTGTATATCCCGATATCCATCCTCTAATCACTTTTTTATCCAATGGTAATCTTGCTTCTACATAATCTCCTTTTCTCAATCCTTTGAATGTTTCGTTGTTGGGGATATGTCCTCCAGCTCTTTCAAATAATCCTCCTTTACCTGGTTGTTCTGCAAATAATACCCTTCTAGAATATTTAGGTCGACTTACCACATCAAATTTGAATCTACTAATCGGTATATTGGATATCCCAAGTACAATCGTACCCATCGCAATTCCGTCAGTCACATGAGACTGTCTTATTCTTGCAGTCTTATCTTTTGATTTTGGTAATTTTAATTGTTCTCTTCTTCTTGCGGTCTCGTATCCTTTAATTATTTTCACTCTATCTTTAGGAACTATCTTTCTTAGTCTATCTAACAACCAGTTCTTTCCTATTTCTACTTGTGAAAATGATTGACCTTTTATCCCATCTTTATCTCCCCAGTGATTGAAAGATACATCTTCAAATCCTATTTCGATAATTGGATATAATTTTGATAATACTTTGACGGTCTCTAATTCCAATTGTTTCTTTGCTAACATTGATGGTGCTAATTTACCTTTCTTTGATCGATTTAGGAATCTACATTCTCTTCTTCTACATTTTCTGTGTCTTCTTCCTCTTCTTAGTCGACTTCTAGTCTCTATTCTTTCTACAATGGTATTAGGCCATTTCTCTATCTTCACGATCTTACCATTGTTCTTACCAACCCTCTTCAACTTCTTCTCTATGATGAATGGCTTTGAGTCTTTCTTATAACCCGGAAGCTCTAACATATAGCTGATCAGAATACATCTCTTACTCATCACAACAATTCCTGTAAATGTGCTTCCTGGGTCAATACATATCGCTATTGGTTGTAAATTTCTGTAGATTGGCCAGAACTTCAGCTTTATAGCAAAAATGTTCAATTTATTTTTCACTATTTCGGCTTTACCCTCTTCAATCCATTTGTTAGCTCTCCTATTTGTTGTAGGCATTCCTGGTTTTCCATCTGGATATAGTACAGGAACTCTATAACTAAATCTCTTTGATATTTTGCTTTTGACTTTCTTCGTCTTCAAATCCTTAATCATCTCTGGATTCTTATTATCGGGTATAAGCCGAGCAGTATCCATTGATTCTTTCGAATTCGAAGAATCTTTAGACGTCCCTTCGCCATCGAGAACAGTCTTGTTGGCACTTATCGTGTCTTCAGTATTTCTACTGTCAAGAACTGATTTTTCAGAAGCTGTATCAGGTTTTACCTCCATGCCCTCACGATGCACAGCTTCATCCCATCCAGCAATTAGGGAAGTGTTGGTGGGTGTTAGTCTTCTGTCTCGCGTATTCATAGATTAGATATTTCTCCTACAGGCTAGTTAACTCTTACGCTGTATTCTGAGCTACAGGCCGCGCCCTTCAGGGCGGGGTAGTTGACTCAAGTCGCTATTTTTGTTCAATTACTATTCCACATTCCAGTCCATATCATCTAGAGATCTAATATTTTAGAAAACTTATCAACCATCTCCTGTTATATATACACACGTCGCATATCTACCATTATGCCGTTAGATAACATCGTTAGACGACAATGGTGTTACATAATATAATATGTTAGCACTGTACATATACTTTTTGTAGCTAGAATTACTGCGATATGTGCAGATAGCTACAGACAAAAAAGTTGAGATGTATAAAAGTAGAATAATAGAATTGGATATCACATTTTTCTATTTTTTCCAATCTCTGTTATTTCTACACAGTCGTCAGCACTCACCAGAGCTATTCTCCCAGATTTTTTAGCTCTGTGAATCGCATCTTCAATATCCTTCCAGAACCTGAATCTCTTACTATTTCTTTTAATCATTTTTCTTATTAGGTTCTCATCTATTCTCTTATCCAATGAGAAATGAAGTTTTTCCATTATCTTTATTGTCATTTTTCCCCTACTGCCACCTTCTGAACATCCATGTATTTCAGCTAGCGCTCGGAGGTCTTCTATATGATAATCAAGTAAGATTCTCAGATCTACACTCTCTCTCCCTGTTATGAATTCATCGTGTTGACACATTTCTTCAGCATCATCACATATGACACACTGGTCTTCATACACTGAATTGAATATTACTCCGCAACGAATACATATAGCATCCGTGGGCAATATTGTTTTCTTAGTATTTCTCTTATCTTCTTGACACATCTCATTTTTAGGTACTAAATCTAATTCCATCCTATCCATCTCCATCCGTTAATTATTTACCCAGTATTAAGACCACATTTCCATATCCGGAGTCCCCGTAATTTTTTCAAATTTCAGTTTTATGTTTTCAATCAACATACCTCCAGTACTTATTTCTGAAATAGTATATTCTTTCTTTTTCTCGAGCTCTTTAAGAGCAGACTCCAGAGATTTTATCTGGTTAGTTGTCTCAATTATAGTATTATCAATCTTTTCAAGATTTTCCTTTCTAAGGACATTTGCCATAATTGCTTCTTTAGATTCTTTTATCACACCGGCAACTTCTGCATCGAAGATCTCATCAAAAATAAATATGTGTTTCTTATTATCCGCACAATCCCCTTTTATTATTGACAATACGGCAGTATAATCTCCAGGTTTGGGCCTAAGATTATACCTCTTGACTATATGTGCTAACAATTTAACATCTTCTTCTCCTAATTCGTCTTCTCTCTTACATTTGACGCACTTTATCTTCATTTAACTCCTCCGTACTCATTAGCTCTATTTTTATATATTTTCATAGGATTATATGTCTAATCCCAATGATCCTAATATTGCGACATTTCTCTTATATTCTTTTTTATGCTTCTCATAATGCTCTTTTCCTTTTTCAATGTCAGCTTTCATATTCAGCCTGCTATCATCAAGTTCATATACCTGCTCTTTACAAAACGGACAAAGACCATTTGTAAAGATTAAAATAGTCGCAAACTTATAAGGTAGGTGATCTTCTGATACCTGTATTATACTCATATAATATCGCCTTGGCTATCAAAAAAAAATTATGTAATTCCATATCTTTTCTTTATATTATCAATTTCTTCCCTTATAGCCATCTTTTCGTCTATAGTTTCTGCTTCCTTATATCTTTCCTCTAGATATGCTATTTGGTCCAGTATATATTTTGGAACTATTGGAATAGGTACAGCCTCTATCTTCTTTTCTAATTCTTTCTCTAATTTTTCTTTCTCCTCTTTTTCTATAATTTCTGGCTTCTTTACTTCTGGAGGTCTCACGACTAATGTCTCACTTGTATATATTATCTCAACTTCTATACTCGTAGCATCACAAAACACAGATGTACTTAGAGACTGACACGAATTTTCGCACATTTTCTTTGCTACGATATTCCCTAATCTTTTGGCCCATTCGTCTATATCTTCTATAGGTCTTTTTTCATACTCGTCCTTTATAGCTACTCCTACCGCATGGTGTTTTGTATAATAACCTCTTGTCGTATAACATCTCCAAACAACCCTCACTCTAGCATATCTTATCCATACCATAATTGATACCCTATTCTAATCCGTACTGGTATTTTCCTTCCTTGAATACTGCGTCTACAACTATATCACTCGTATATCCAAAAGGTGTTGGATATAAACCATAAATTTCTCCAGATATTCTTTCTTTTATTTTCTCAGCCCTTTTTGGCTCTTTCTTTTCTATTTCCTTAAATCTTTTACGGGCAACTTTGGCAGGGCTCACCTTTTCTTTCTTCTCTCCTTTGTCTACATTTTCTTTATCATCCTGATTCATCTCTGGATCTGCCATATCATCACTTCCAAACCTTCAGTATCTCATTAACATTATCTGCAACATAATTGGGACTACATATTTCCATAAATTTTTCAGCACTCATCCCATTAACCATATCTATACTTATAGGTATTGCGCTGGCGTCTAACCTCTGGTGAAGGCTCATGGGAGTTTTTAGAAATTGCATCGTGTATGGCTCCCGCCCCTCAATGGTAAAATTTTTATGCCTTCCCTCCAATTTTTTGACTTCACTATTAATCCAATCCGCCCAACCTGACGATATTATATTCCAAAACTGTTCTCTTGTCTCTCCTTCTTCTATTTCATCTTTTTCGACAATTTTATTTGTAATAAAGTAGCAGCCATTTCCAGAAAATTGGATTTTATATCCTATATTCTCAGAATCAAGAACATCTCCCACATCTACCAACATATCAAAAAAAGTATTCCATATATCTTTATCGAATATACTATTAATATTTTTGTCAACTATATCGATATCAAATACTAAGTTAAGAGCAGTTATCTCATTCCAAGATTTGTCTGTAGGTTTATCCGCCAGACTATAATCTCTTATAGCAGGTTGCCAATACATAGACCTAATAGTAGAAAATATACCTGTTTTACTCTCAATCATATTTATGGTCCATAATATCCTGTTACTAATATTATAATACCTTTCCCATCCGCTTGATAGTTGGCGTTTTAGATTAAATTCGCATGTCCAGCAAGACATTTTATCATTTGCTGCCTGGGTAAGAATCATATGAGCACTCTCTGGAGTTATATCCTTATTTTCTGGACAAATCTTGTGACATCTGCATTTTCTCCTTATTTCTCCCATCGATAGCCACCAAGAAATATTCCTTCCCATGACTACAGGACGATAACCCTCAGGTTGGTTGTACCACCCTTTAAGCATGGGCATTAGTTTGGTATAGTATTGGAAATATTGATCTGGAGTCCAATAATCTATCTCTTTTAATTTGTTTATATCAGTTTCGAACATATTAATATCCTTCTAAAAATTAAACCCTTTATCTTTGATCAGATCTATCATTCTTACAGGATCTTCTCCTGGTATATGAAACGCAACGGTATCTTCACATTTTCTTTTGTCAGATTCGTCAATATCTCTTATTTTTCCATTTTCAATTATCTGTATCTTTTTATCTTTTGAAAATGCGTATTTCATTTCTATTACCGCGCCGATAGTGAATCTTTTCACATTCTGGGAAGGTACAATTATCACCACATCGCTATTGTCAATTAAAGGAAAGAAATATTTTTCTTCCACATGTCTCATTCCTTTATATCTATCATTATTGTCTATTTTATCGTTAATAGTGCTAGAACTAATTATTTCACCGCCAGGATAATATTCTCTTATATTATCTAACCATATTTTCTCCTGTTCTGTGCCATAATCATAAACAGAGTGTGCAAAGAATATTTTCATGTTATTTCTTACTCCGTGCGCGATCTATAGTCTACAAAATCTAGCAATGTCTTTTGTATCCTGCCTCTTATATAATAAGTATATAGAATAATGCCAGGCATGTATCCAATAGCGGCTGCCAAGCTAAATAGGAACAACTGCCATAGATTATTTATTCCTATCTCATAGTATATATACATCAGAAATACTGTTGGTACTCCGAACATTAATCCAAAAAATACTTTTGGATTCATTCTTATACCTCCTATGTGTTTAAAGGTCTTTTATGTCTCTTTTTGTCTATAATAGACATTATAGTTACAATTATTATTCCAACTCCTCCTAAGAGGATCATATAATTTGAATCTTTTAAATGGAAAATGCTATACATACCAATGTATATACCAAATATTCCAATAAACAGGAATGTTATATAAGACGCTATTTCTCCAATAGTCATATATTTATATCTCTCTTCAAATTTACCTTTATATATCTTTTTTGTTATCTTCGTCTAGCCTGTTAATCATATCAATAAGCAAAAATCTATGACACGGATATTCTTTTTCATAACATATCAGAAATATATCTTTACTCTTTGCCTCCCACTTTATTTTTCTCATAGCCGCTATACACACATCGTTGTTCATCTCCTGCTCGAATCTTTCCACATATTTATCCCAATTTATCTTCCCATGTCTATAATCGTTGAGAAGATCCCAAGACGGGCTTAGTATGTGACCAGCTGTTCTCGTCACCACTATCTTCACGGCATTTTCAGGCAAGTTCCTTAAATTGGCCAAATAACTCTCTTTTAACATTTATCCTCCTGCATATGATATCTCTTATGAACTCAACATAATAAATAGTAAACATCGCCCCAATAGCTATCACAGTAGCATCGCCCAACAATGTAGCGAACATTATATAGACTAATGCGATCTGTATCACCCACGCCGGTATGTTTATATATATACATCTCATATTTTATATTTCGCCTCCTTTATATTTGCGTATGTTGTCAACAGTCATTTTCATCCTCTCAGCATGCCCTCTTTCTATAGCCTTCCACAACATTACTTTCTCTCTTCTTTCCAACTCTTTGTTAGCAACAAAAGGATTAACTTCATGAGCTATATCTAAAAACCTTCTATTAGGCTTTATTCCTCTTCTATTAGCAGGAACTGTTATTCCAAGTTTTGCCATCTCTTCTGCTACAATTTTTCTTTGTCTGTCAGTATCAGAATAACTCATTCCTTTGAGCTCATTTTTTCTTTTATGAACGCTTATGATTAAACCGAGAAAATCAGCAAAGCTGTAATTGTCAGGATTTAACCTTATGGAATGAGATGTTATTAGGTCATACACGTCTTTAACTGTTTCTATTTTAAACGGAAAATTACTTTTGGACTTTTTTAATTCGTCTTTTATTTTCTCCAACACTACTTTAGCCTTTTCATATTCAAGACTTTCTGAAAGTCTATCCATATCTTCGATTAAAGGTTCTATGATATCTGGATGTAACTCTCTCTTAAACAATTCCTCAAATTTGACCATATTAATTTACCCGTTTTTTAATATTTCTCAACGATCAATAGCCCCAGTCGGATTCGAACCGACGTCACAGGCTTACTCCGATACTCTATTTTATATTTACTTTTGGGTCACTGACCCATCACCCGGACCAGTATCCCATCACCGAGACCAATGCCTCATCAATGAGACATATAGAGTATCTTCAAAGGCCCGTAGGATTGACCAACTACCCTATGGGGCTACTATGGTATTATTCATCTCAAACATTCCTTTATTTCTTTCTGTCTCCATTGTTCGATTTCCCATTCTTCTATACTGCCTCCAATTTCTACAAAATATCTTTGGCCGCACATCAGACACCAGCACTTATCAGGTTGTAGTCTTGCTGTCGCCATATCTCTTGGCATCTTTACTACCCCTCCACAGTACCTACACTCTCCCGAATGTGCAACCATTTCAATTTTTTCTGGAGGTTCTTCAATTCTTACATCAAAATCGGTATCTGGAACTTTCATATCATATCATCCCTTCTATAATATCTTCTATCTTAGGCCTTACCATATCTTTACCTTTGTCTATTACACCCATGAAACATTTTCCAAGGTCTGTTAATACTACAAGACCGGTACCCCTCCATCTCTTTACCAATCCAACCTTTTCTAGCTTATTCACTCTTGCATTAGCAGGAACTTTTGTCAATCCGAGTTCTTTCATT
>Ga0114939_10003528_pt1 | contig 10887 bp, 12 predicted proteins | sample AshMeaCrysSpring_FD_87196 | JGI IMG/M metagenome (GOLD analysis project Ga0114939, IMG submission 87196) | Groundwater microbial communities from Big Spring, Nevada to study Microbial Dark Matter (Phase II) - Ash Meadows Crystal Spring | ecosystem: Environmental > Aquatic > Deep subsurface >... | reverse complement strand
TCCTGTGGGCGCCGCCCGTCGCATCAGACCTAGGAGGGTTCAGTTGGCTACCACCACCAGCCCGTCGCCGGTTGCGACGTCGGGTCCGCAACCCCAGGGGGGGTCGTCCGGCGGGATCCTGCGCCGGATGGAGATCGACCCGCGCCTGTTCGGCATGCTGGCCGCGCTGGCGATCATCTGGGCTGTCTTCGAGATCTGGTCGGACGGCATCTTCATCTCGCCGCGCAACCTGTGGAACCTCTCCTTGCAGACATCGGCGATCGGCATCATGGCCACCGGCATGGTGCTGGTGATCGTCACCCGCAACATCGACCTGTCGGTCGGCTCCATGCTCGCGGTCATCGGGGTCACGATGGCCCTGCTGCAGGTGCGCTGGCTGCCGGACTGGTTGGGCCTGGGCAACCCCTGGATCTGGGTCATCTCGCTGGCCGCCGGGATCCTGCTCGGTGCCGCCATCGGCGCGTTCCAGGGGGTGATCATCGCCTACGTGGGGGTGCCGGCGTTCATCGTCACCCTCGGCGGGCTGCTGGTGTGGCGGGGCGTGGCGTGGGCCCTGTCCAAGGGTCAGACCATCGCGCCGATGGACTCAACCTTCAAGCTTCTCGGCGGCGGCGGCAACGCCACCATCGGAGGCACGGCGACCTGGGTGCTGGCCGGCCTCGCGTCGATCGGGCTCATCGCCGCCCTCGTCCTCGGCCGGCGCCGGCGGGTCAAGTACGGCTTCGCGCTGCGCCCGATCTGGGCCGACATCGTCATCGGGGCCGTCGGGACGGGCGCGGTCCTGCTCGCGGCCTGGTACCTCAACCAGTACTACATGCCGGAGGCCCTGGCCCGCAGGTTCGTCGAGCAGAGCGGCGGGACCTACACCGGCCAGCAGATCCCGCTCGGCCTGGCCAACCCGGTGGTGATCTTCATCGTGGTCGGTCTCGTCATGACGTTCGTCGCCACCCGCACCAGGTTCGGCCGGTACGTGTTCGCCATCGGCGGCAACCCGGAGGCCGCCGAGCTCGGCGGCATCAAGACCCGCTGGACCGTGGTCAAGGTATTCATCGTGATGGGCGTGCTCACCGCGATCTCGGCCGCCGTGCTCACCGCCCGGCTCGACGCCGCCACCAGCGGTCTCGGCACGCTCGCCGAGCTGTACGTGATCGCCGCCGCCGTCATCGGGGGGACGTCGCTGGCCGGGGGCATCGGCACCGTCCCGGGAGCCATGCTCGGTGCGCTCGTGGCGCAGTCGCTGCAGTCGGGCATGGTGCTCATCGGGGTCGAGGCACCCATCCAGGACATCGTCGTGGGCATCGTGCTCGTGGTGGCCGTGGCCCTCGACTCCCTCTACCGCAGGAGAGTCTCCGTATGACCGCCGTGACCGAAACACCGCTGCCGACCGGGCAGCGGACCCCGCTGGTGCAGATGAACAACATCCGCGTGTCGTTCGGCGGCGTGCACGCCGTGGACGGGGTCTCGATCGACCTGTTCCCCGGGGAGGTCGTCGCCCTCGTCGGCGGGAACGGCGCCGGCAAGACGACGCTCATCAAGACGCTGTCCGGCGCCCACAAGGCCGACGACGGCCAGATCGTCATCAACGGCCAGCCCGTCACGATCAACAGTCCCCGGGATGCCCGGCTGCTGGGGGTCGAGACGATCTACCAGACCCTGGCGCTGGCCGACAACCTCGACGCGCCGGCGAACATCTTCTTGGGCCGAGAGCTGCGCACCCGGTGGGGCACCCTCGACGACACGGCCATGCAGGATGCCACCTACAAGCTCATGGCCCGGCTCAACCCGCGGTTCAAGAACTTCAAGGCGCCCGTCATGTCGCTGTCCGGTGGTCAGCGCCAGTCGGTGGCGATCGCGCGGGCGGTGCACTTCGACGCGCGGATCCTCATCATGGACGAGCCGACGGCAGCACTCGGGCCGGCCGAGACCGAGGAAGTGCGCCAACTGATCCGCCAGCTGCGCTCGGAGGGCCTAGGCATCTTCCTCATCAGCCACGACATCCACGACGTGTTCGACCTCGCCGACCGCATCAGCGTGATGATGACCGGCAAGCTCGTGGGCACGGTCAACAAGGACGACGTCACCCAGGACCAGGTGCTGGCCATGATCATCGCCGGCAAGAAGCCCGAGGATGTCACCGAGGCCGACATCGAGGACCTGCACCGCTAGGCCCGGATCGCCTCGATCACCGCCAACGTCGCGACCGCGTCGGAGGGCGGGACGGGGGCGGGCGTGCCGTCCAGGATCGCTTGGCCGAAGGCCTCGGCCTGAAGCGTGTACTGGTTGGCCGGGTCGAAGGTGAGCTCGGTCGTCGCGGGCGACACCGGGGGGTCCCCCCCGGCCGTCACCAGCACCCGGGTCGGGCGGTCCGACGGGACGTTGAACGGGATCTCGACCTCGATGCGGCCCTGCGTACCCACGACGTGCACGCGCTGGTAGGGCTCGCTGCGGATGCCGACGGTGAACGACGCCTGGCCTCCGCCGGGGAACTCCAGCACCGCCGACGTCAGCGTGTCGATGCCCATCACCGGGTCGAGCCGAACGGCGGCGTGCACACCGACTGGCTCGGCGTCGAACAGCAGCCGGGCGGCGTTGATCGGGTAGCAGCCAATGTCCATCAGCGCGCCGCCGCCGTGCTCCACCCGGTTGCGGATGTTGGCCGGGTCGTCGTTGAAGTACGAGAAGAAGACCTGGACCGCCTCCAGCCGGCCCAGCTCCCCCGAGCGCACCTGGCGCACCACCTCCACCCAGCTGGGGTGGTGCCGGTACATGAAGGCCTCGCCCAGCAGCACGCCGGCCTCGGCGCAGGCAGCGACCATCTCCTGCGCCTGGGCCACGCTCATGGCCAGGGGCTTCTCGCACAGCACGTGCTTGCCGGCCGCAGCAGCCCGCATGGTCCACTGCGCGTGCTGGTCGTTGGGCAACGGCACGTACACCGCGTCCACGTCCGCGGCCTCCAGCAGCGCCTGGTAGGAGCCGTAGGCCGCCGGGATGCCCAGCGCGGCCGCGGCGGCTCGGGCCCGATCGGCGTCCCGGGACGCGATCGCCACCACCTGCGCGTTCGACGCCTCCTGGATGGCCGGGGTCACCTTCGCCATCCCGATCGCGGCCGTGCTGAGCACACCCCACCGCACCACACTCATCGCACCCTCCTCGTGCTGCGATCGTGCCACGAGACCGTCCCGCAGTGCCTCGCGTCCTGCGGGCTCGTGGTACGAATCCTCCCGTGACCGACCTCGTCCCCTTCCGGCTGACCCCGCTGCTCGTCGACAAGCCGTGGGGCGGGGCGCGGCTGGGTCGGCTGGGCCGCGACGTGGCCGAAGGCGGTCACGTCGGCGAGTCATGGGACCTGGTCGACCTCGACCCGGCCATGACTGCGGTGGACGACGCGGTGAGCCGCGTGGCAGGCGGCCCGTTCGACGGCACCAGCCTGCGCACCCTGGTGCTCGAGCATCCGGCCGAGCTGCTGGGCCCGGCGTTCGCCGCGGCCGCGCGCTTCCCACTGCTGGTCAAGCACATCGACGCCCGCGAGCACCTGTCCGTCCAGGTGCATCCGCCGGCGGCGGTCGTGGCCGCCACGCCCGGGACCTGGCTCAAGACGGAGTCCTGGGTGGTGGTCGCCGCCGACCTCGGGGCCGAGCTCATGCTCGGGCTCCAGCCGGACGTCACGGCTGCGCAGCTGCGGCAGGCGGCAGGCACAGCCGCGATGGTCCCGCTGCTGCGGCGCGTCCCGGCCCGGGTAGGTGACGTGCACCACCTGCCCGCCGGGGTGGTGCACGCCCTCGGTGCCGGCGTGGTCGTCGCCGAGGTCCAGTCACCGTCGGACACCACGTTCCGCCTCTACGACTGGCCTGAGGAGTACGGCCGGGCCGAACGCGAGCTGCATCTGGCCGACGCCCTGGCGGCGATCGAGGCCGCCTGGGATACCAACATCACCCCCCTGCCCCCGGTCCAGCACGACGGACGCGTCGTCGACACCGACCTCTACACCCTGGACCGGTGCCGTACCGCCACCCGGCGGCTCATCAACGTGCCCCCGCGGGAGTCGGCTCGAGTGCTGATCGTGCTCTCAGGGCGGGTACGGATCCCCGACCTCGGCCGTCCCCTCGAGATCGGCGAGGTCGCGGTGGTACCGGCCGCCTGGTCCGGCGAGATGATCAGCGGTGCCGGTACGGCCTGGCTCGAGGTCGACCTGGCCCCGCCTGGCGACGGCTGAGGCGCCCGGGAGGCGCTGGGGCGTGCGTAGGACGGCACAATGGAGCCGTGAGCCCGCCGGGATCGTCGGTCGCCGAGAGGTCCCCTGCCGTGGCACCGCTGTCCCCGGTGCGGCGCACGCTGTCGGTGGTCGGAGAGGTGCTCATCACGCTCGGTGTCGTGCTGGCGCTGTTCGTCGCCTACCAGCTCGTGTGGACGAACGTGCGGGCGGACCGCGAGACCGAGGTTGCCAGGGCCGAGGTGGAGGAGTCGTGGATCCGGCCCCCCCGCAGTGCGTCAGCGCAGGCCCCGGCCGCCGAGGCCCCCACCGTTCAGCCTGGGGTGGGCTTCGCCCTCATGTACATCCCACGCCTGCGGGAGTCGGTGTGGGCGACACCGGTCGTGCACGGGGTGACCTCCGCCGACCTGACCCGTGGCCTCGGCCACTACCCGACCACGGCGCTGCCCGGTGAGCCCGGCAACTTTGCCGTGGCCGGGCACCGGGCGACGAACGGCGAGCCGCTGCGTGATGTCCAGCGGCTGCAGCCCGGCGACCTCGTCGTGGTTGAGACAGCCGACCAGTGGTTCACCTACCGACTCGACCGCGACCGGATCGTCCTGCCGAGTGACGTGTGGGTCCTCGACCCCGTCCCGGGCGACCCCACCGCCACGCCCACCCAGGCCCTCATCACCCTCACCACCTGCCACCCTCGATGGGAGTCGGCTCAGCGCTGGGTCTGGTGGGGCACCCTGGTCGAGGTGACCGGCAAGGACGGGCCGCCGCCGGCGGCCGTCGCCACCTAGCGGAGGGACGAGATGTACGCAGCCTTGTGGCGGGCTCTCCCCGGCCCGACCGCGATGAAGGTGCTGGAGGCCGCGCTGCTCCTGCTGGCCGTGGTGTGGGTGCTGTTCGAATGGGTCTTCCCGTGGGCCGAGCAGTCCTTACCCTTCCTGGACGTGACGGTGGACGACGGCCAGTGACGACGACGGGAGGGCCGCGGAGCGACCGGGCTCCATCCTCTTCAGCCGCCCCGCGAGCATGAGGAGGCTGCGGGTGAGCAGACCGCCCGCTTCGCTTCTGCCCCGCAACCGGCCGGCGCATCCTCCCGCAGCAGTTCGCGCGATGGCGTTCGGGTCCTGCGTAGGTGTGACGGACGTCTGCGACCGCCTGCTCGCGGCCTGACCAGCGTCCCTGGCGCGCCGGCAGCGAGAGACGGGAGTACCGAGCAGAGAAGCCGCAGGTCGTCGCAGGTCCCTGGCGGCCCTGGACGCGTTCTTCGCCTCAGCACGCGATGGAAGCTGAGCGCCGAACGCCTCGACTTCCGCGGCATCCCGGCTCCCAAGAAGTTCGCCCTGGTCCGGCATGCGGGGTCTCCCTTCGCGCGGGCTCACCCGCTCGGTGATCCGCTTGATCGTGCCCACCTTGCCGGCGGTGTCGCGGCCCTCGAAGACCACGCAGACCTTCGCGCCCGTGCGCTTGACCCACTCCTGCATGGCGACCAGCTCACCCTGCAGGCGGGCCAGCTCAGCCTCGTAGGCCTTGCGCCCCAGCTTGCCGGCCGGCACGTCGGTCGTCGCGCTCGCAGCGGGCGCCACCGGCGTCCGGACGCCCCTCTTCTTGGCGTTCTTCCTCGCCTTCTTCGCCGGCGTGGCCACGATGCCCTCCTTGGTCGTGGCGCTCGCGGGTCAGTGGTGCACAGCCCCTACGGTCGCTGCTCGCTCGGGTGAGACCACGCGTTCCGCTGGCACCGTGGCCTCGGGTGGCGACCCAGCAGCCCCCGGACGTCGTCGCCGTACCCACTTGCTGGTCTCGACGACGATGGGCAGCAGCAGCGACAGCCCGATGGATGCCAGCCACTGGCCCCCGGTGAGTCGTTGGGTCAGCAGCGCACCGCGCAGCACAGGCAGCTCGGTGGCCAGGACGATCATCGCCACGGGCACCAGCGCGATCGCGGCCGCCTTCAGCACCGGGGGTGTCAGCCCGCTGGTCGGGTCACGCCGGTTGGTCAGCGCGTTGAAGACCGTCCCCAGCCCCATCACCACGAACGTCATCGTCATCGACGCGCTGGCCGCGTCCACCGCGGGCTCGTCCGGCCCGGCCACCAGCGGCACGAACGCGGCGACGAACAGCGTCGCGCCGTAGAGCACCCACAGCAGCACCGCCGAACGGTTGGTGATGGTGACCTTCGGGTCGCGAGGTGGGCGGTGCATGACGTCCGGGTCGCCCGGGTCGACGGCGATGATCACCACACCGGCGGCGGTCACGAAGAACAGCAGGAACAGCACCATCGACGGGGTCAGCGCCACCCCGTCGTTCACGTTCACCGCGGTGGCACCCAGGAACAGGAGGATCAGCCCGAGCAGCTGGGTCATCTGGTAGCGGATGTAGGACACCACCTTCGCGTACACCCGGCGGCCCAACTCGACCGCGTGCACGAGGGTGCCGAAGTTGTCGTCGGTGAGGATCATTCGGGCCGCCTGCTTGGACACCTCACTACCGCTGCCCATCGCCACCCCGATGTCGGCCTGCTTGAGTGCCGCGGCGTCGTTGACGGCGTCCCCGGTCATCGCCACCACGAGCCCCTGCTTCTGCATCACCTGGCACAGCCTCAGCTTGTCCTCCGGCGACACCCGGCCGAAGACGTGCAGCCGCGGCAGCCGCCGCTCCAGCTCGATGTCCGGCAGTACCTGCAACTGCGCACCGCTGATCGCCCCCGGGCCCAGGCCCAGCTCCGCCCCGATCGCCGCGGCCGTCACCGCATGGTCCCCGGTGATCATCCGCACGTCGATCCCGGCCCCCAGGGCGGTCCGCACCGCGTCTTTCGCCTCGGCCCGCAGCGGGTCGATGATGCCCACCATGCCGACCAAGCGCAGGTCGTCCACCAGCGTCATCGGGTCGGACGCGGCGGCCAGCTCGTCCTCGTCGACGAACCTCCCGGCGAAGGCGAGCACCCGCAGGCCTTCTTCGCCCAGCCGCTCGTTCGCCGCGTCCATGGCGGCGCGGGCCTCCTCGATCGGGACGAGGTCGCCGGTCAGCACCGTCCCCGAGTACGTGCACCGGGCCATCACCACGTCCGGCCCACCCTTCACCAGCTGCACGATCCGCTCCACGCCGTCCACCGGGACACGGTGGAAGGTGGCCATGAACTTGTACTCGGAGTCGAACGGCACCTCCGCCAGCCGCGGGTAGGCCCGCCGGGTCGCCTCGGCGTCCACCCCCAACTTGGCCGCCAGCACCACCAGCGCCGCCTCGGTCGGGTCACCGACCACCTCGCCCGTATCGCTGACCGTCGCGTCCGAGCACAGCACCAGGCCGTACGCCAGGTTCGTGAAGTCCGGTACCGGCACCCCGGCCGCCGACCGGATCGCCCCGGTCTTGTCATAGCCCTGCCCCGAGACGGTGAACCAGGACTGCCGGGCAAAGATCGTCGACACCATCATCTGGTTCATCGTCAGGGTGCCGGTCTTGTCGGTGTTGATCACACTGGTGGCACCCAGCGTCTCCACGTCCGTCAGGTTCTTCACCACGGCCTTCGCTTCGACCAGCTGCTTGGCACCCATCGACAGCAGGCCCGAGACGAACGCGGGTAGGCCGGTGGGGATGGCCGAGATGGCCATCGCCGTGCCCAGCAGCAACAGCTGCACGGGGTCCACGCCGCGCACGAGCCCGACCACCACGATGAACGCCACGGCCCCCCATGCGATGACACCGAGCAGCTTGGTGAGGGAGTCCAGCTCCTGCTGCAGCGGCGAGCGGGTGCGCGTGACCGAGGTCAGCATCGTCGCGATCCGGCCCATCTGGGTACCCATCCCGGTGGCCGTCACCACCATCGACGCGGTGCCCCGGGTGACCGAGGTGTTCTGGAACAGCATGTTGGAGCGGTCCCCGAGGCCGACCTCGACATCGGGCAGCACGCCCGCGTTCTTGGCCACCGGCGCGCTCTCCCCCGTGAGCGCCGCCTCCTGCGCCTCCAGCGTGGCCGAGCGGACGATCCGTCCGTCGGCGGGCACCAGGTCACCCGCCTCGAGCACGACCAGGTCACCAGGGACCACCTCGCAGGCCGGCACCAGCCCCACCGCGCCGTCCCGCAGCACCTTGCACTGGGGCACCTGCAGGCTCGACAGCGCATCGACGCTCTCGCGCGCCTTCAGCTCCTGGCGGGAGCCCAGCACCACGTTGAGCAGGATGAGCAGGCCCACGATCAGCCCGGTCGAGACCTGGTCGATGAGGAAGCTGACCACCACCACCGCGACCAGCATCAGGTTCATCGGGTCCCGCAGCTGACCGAGCGCGACTGCCCACACCGACGGGGGCTTCTCCCCGGTGATCTCGTTCGGGCCGAACCGACTCAGCCGGGCCGCCGCCTCCACCGCCGGCAGCCCGCGCTCGGTGTCACCACCCACCGCCGCGACGACCGACTCCGCCGGCTGGGCATACCAACGGGCATCCTGGTCCGCCTCTGGCAGCGATGCCGACTGCTCGGGCATGGACATGCGACCTCCCTGCTGTGCCTGCACCTGGCATTGTGGCGCAATGGCGGTCCGCCGGCCTCACCCGAAGGAGACCAACCCGCAGGCGCCCCTCTGCCAGCCCCCGGAGACCAGGGCACGCTGGATGCTCATCCCTGTCCGGCACTCGCGGCGGGGTCTGGCACACCGCGTCCCGATGGTGCTCCTGCCCGGCATCGAGCCCTCGCCGACGGCTGGAGGCGCGCTTCCCGGTTCGGGGACGACGGTGGGGGGGAGCCGTGGACGGCCCAGCGGGCGTCGGCGGACGCCAGGCGCCCACCGGAGTGCCTCGGTCGGCGTCCACCGCCTGGTGGCAGCACGGCGCGCCCACGCTGCACGGGTACCGCCGCGGCTGGCTCGCCCGCGACATCGTCGCAGGGCACGTGCTGTCGGCGCTGCTCGTGCCGCAGGGGATGGCCTACGCCGAGCTCGCCGGGCTACCCGCGGTCACCGGGCGGTACACCTCGATCCTGTGCCTGGTCGGCTACGCGCTGGCCGGGGCGGGAGGCGACCCGCCCGGGCGATCGTCCTGGCCTCGGCCCTGGCCCTGGTCACCGGAGCGATCATGGTCATCGCCGGGACGGCGGACCTCGGCTTCGTCGCCGACCTGCTGTCCAAGCCCACGATCCTCGGCTACGTGAACGGGCTGGCCCTCACCATCATCGTCGGCCAGCTGCCCAGGATGCTGGGCTTCTCCGTGGATGCCGACACGTTCGGCGGTGAGGTCGCCCGCGTCGTCCAAGGCGTCCTGTCCGGCGACGTCCTCGTGCCGGCGGCGCGATCGGGCTGCTGTCGTTGGGCGTGATCCTGCTGCTGTCCCGGTGGCTGCCCAAGGTCCCCGCGGTCCTCGTCGCGCTCGGGGACACCATCTCCACCGCCTGCACCTTCGCCGAACGCCACGGCCAGCGACTGGACGGCAACAAGGAGATGGTCGGCATCGGCGTGGCCAGCATCAGCGCCGGCCTCTTCCAGGGATTCCCCGTGAGCACGAGCGGCTCCCGCACCGCCGTGGCGGAGAGCTCGGGATCCAGGACGCAGCTGACCGGCCTGGTGGGTGCCGTGGTCATCGCGGCCATGCTGCTCGCTCTGCCCGGGCTGTTCGCAGACCTGCCGCAGCCCACCCGGGCCGCTGTCGTGATCGCCGCCGCGCTGACGCTGGCCGACGTGCCGGCGACGCGCGTGGCGGACCGGCGTTCCTGCCCGTCCTCCAGAGTCAACGAGACGACGCCGAGACCAAGGGCCAGACCAGCCGAGCGCACCTGTTCACCCGGCTCCTCCAACAGGCCGCCGACCAGGACGCCTCATGATCAACTTGACGCCGATCACCTGCATAATGTCGCAAGTAGCGCGTTCGCGATCGTGCTGCGAGTAGCGCGACATGCGGGGCTGTGACGCTGGCCTTAGCCCCTAGCAGTCACCCCAGGTCGCCGATCTCGCCAGGTGGTATCGCTCGCGGTATCATGGTGATCATGGCCATGACTCTGCGCCTTGACGAGCAGGAGACCGACGCACTGCGGCAGCGGGCGGCACGGGAGGGGCGGTCGATGCAGGACGTGGCGCGCCAGGCCGTGCGGGAGTACATCGACCGGACCAGCACGCGTGAGCTTCTCGACGATGTGCTCGACGAGGAGATCCCGCGCTATGCCGAGGCGCTGCGGCGGCTCGGAGAGTGATCTATCTCGACCTGGACGACCTGCTCCATATCGCCGGCACGGTGCTGCCTTCGGTCGACATGCGAGATGTCGGGCTGCTGGAGTCGGCACTGGCCCGACCCCAGGCCAGCGCCTTCGGCTCCGACGCCTACCCCGAACTGCACACCAAGGCAGTAGCGCTGCTTCACTCCGTTGCCAGCAACCACGGACTGGTCGATGGGAACAAGCGGCTGGCGCTGGCGGCCACGATCGCCTTCCTCGGGATCAACGGCTGGCGACTCACCTTGACCAACGACGAGGCCTACGACCTCGTCATCGCCGTCGCATCCGGGGAGCTCGATGACCTGCAGGCCATCGCCGACAGCCTCCGAACAGGCAGCCAGCCGCGCCGTTAGACCTCACGAGGCAGGCCGCCCGACCAACGCACAAGCCCGCTCCATAGTTCGCGCAGCGATGCTGGCCCGGGGGCCGAGTCCGCTCTCGTGCGCCCACAGGCGGCGCAGTGACGCACGTGATCTTCGTTGTCGCTTGGCTT
>Ga0114939_10003527_pt1 | contig 10888 bp, 10 predicted proteins | sample AshMeaCrysSpring_FD_87196 | JGI IMG/M metagenome (GOLD analysis project Ga0114939, IMG submission 87196) | Groundwater microbial communities from Big Spring, Nevada to study Microbial Dark Matter (Phase II) - Ash Meadows Crystal Spring | ecosystem: Environmental > Aquatic > Deep subsurface >... | reverse complement strand
TTTCTCTGCTGGTTTGGTTGAGTTCCACAACCTTTGGTTCATTAATTGGTTCGGTATTAAATACCGTGACTTCTGGCTTTCAAACAATTGTAAATACCGCCACTGCAGCCTTGGGTGGTAAAGCTGTGAGCGATCGCATGGTAGCCACTGCTGAAGCTGCTGCTGCTGCTATGCGTCGGGAACTGACCGCTGGTATAGATCCTGATAACTTGCGCGATACCTTAGAGGATTATTTAGAAACATTAAGACCAGCAGAACTTGATGTTAAAAGTATTCGTCAGGAATTTGAAAATTTACTGCGCGATCCGCAACTACAATCTTTGGCGGATAGTGATGTTGTAAAAAACATTAATCGCCAGACTTTTGTAGATTTAATTCGCAGCCGTACCGACCTTTCACCACGGGAAGTAAATCGCCTAGCAAGCGAATTAGAAGCTGCTTGGAAGCAGGTAATTGGTGAGCAGAAAAAGCCAACTGATATGGTGGGTGAATTGCGCGATTATCTCGCTTCCGCTCTACCAGAAAGACTACGCTCAAATGAACTATCTAGCAAACTTGACAAACTAATTGCAGTAACCAGCAGCAAGTCCCAAAATGGCAATGGTTCCAAGCAAGATAATAGTCTAGTAAATCAGGCATTGCAGTTTGCAACAACGACTTTGACGGGGGTTGTATTAGGCAGACAAGACCTCTCAGACTTAGATGTAGAAACAATTTTGAGTAAGCTAAGAACCGCCACAGATAAAGTGGGAGAACAAGCAGACAAGCTGGTTTCTCAGACGAGCAGTAAAACTCCAGAATTATCGAGTAGTATCATTTGCTCAGATGTAGAAAATTATCTGCTAAATAGTTACTCTTGGCAGATGAAACCAGAGAATATTGAGCGGGATTTTCGCGAAGTTCTTCATGACCCAGACGCGGACCCAGGGACAGTTCGCCAACAGTTAGAATCTTTAAATCGTCTCTATTTTGTGCAACTGCTCAAACAGCGCGGTGACTTGACTCAGTTGAGAATAGCAGCAATTGCTGACCAATTAGAAAGAATTCGTCGGGAAGAATTTCAAAAGGCAAAAATAGCAGAAGTTCGCGAGCAAGCAGAAGATGTATACAGTCGAGTTGTTAATTATTTACGCACAGCATCGCTAACAACTTTATCGTCTAAAAATTTGCAATTAAATTTTGCAGAATTACTAGATGACCCTGATGCAGAGCCAGAAATACTTGCACAAGTACTGAAACACTTGGATAATGCAACTTTGAGTCGTATCCTCAGTCAGCGCAACGATGCAAGCATGACTCCCTTGGAAACGGAACAAATTATTAGTCAACTTTCCCAGGGACGCGATCGCGCTATAGAAAAAGTCGAACAACGGCTAGCTGGTGACAAATCGCAAATGCAAGCACTGCAAATGCGGATTGAATCATATCTGCGTCATACCGATAAAGCAGAACTCGATCCCGAAGGGATAAAGCGAGATTTGCAAACTCTCCGTCAAGACCCACAACTAGGATTAATTGCTCTGCGCTACCGCTTCTCGCAATTCGACCGCGATACACTGGTGCAACTTTTGACTCAGCGGCGGGATTTGAGCGAGGAACAGGTAAATCAAATCCTTGACCAATTCGAGTCTACATGGGACCGTGTTGTTCATACACCGCAAGCATTAGCTTCTCAAGCCAAAGAACAAGTCAAAGCACAATATGATGAAGTTTCCTCGCGGTTGGCGGATTATTTGCGTAGCACCAACCTAGAAGAACTTAACCCCGAAGGTATTCAACAGGATTTATCAAGGCTGTTTAATGACCCCAAAGGGGGTAGTATCGCTCTCAAACGCAGACTTTCCCAGGTAGACCGGGAAACTTTGGTCAGGTTGCTCAGTCAACGGGGAGATTTAAGCGAAGCGGAAGTTAACCAATACATTGACCAAGTTCAGTCAGCCATTCGTCAGATGGTCAGGGCACCCCGGCGCCTTGCAAGTCGAACTCAAGCGCAAGTACAAGACTTTCAATCAACTCTGGAAAATTACCTCCGCAATACCGACAAGGAAGAACTTAACCCAGTAGGTATAAAGAGAGACTTGCAACTATTACTGCAAGACCCCCGTGTTGGACTGGAAAGTTTGAGCGAGCGCCTGTCCAAATTTGACCGCAGTACCCTAGTTGCTTTGCTGGCGCAACGTCCCGATATCAGCGAAGCCGAAGCAAATCGGATTGTCGATGAAATGCAAGCTGTACGCGATCAATTTGTCGAGCAAGTGCGTGATGTTCAGCGGCGCATTCAATCAGTAATTGACGGTATATTTGGGCGCATTCGCAGATATCTTAATTCTTTGGAACGTCCCGAACTCAACTATGATGGTATCCGGCGAGACATCCGCAAGTTATTTTACGATCCACAAGCTGGATTTGAGGGACTGCGCGATCGCCTGAGTCATTTTAATCGTGATACTTTAGTGGCAATTCTTTCCTCCCGCGATGATATTTCTGAGGCTGATGCTAACAGAATTATCGACCAAATTGAAGGCGCTCGGATTAACGCTCTACAACGTGCAGAACGCCTCCAGCAAGCGGCTCAAGAACGCTTAGAAGATGTGAAAGCAAGAGCTAAAAAGCAAGCAGAAGAAACTCGGAAAGCGGCGGAGGTTGCTGCTTGGTGGTTATTTGGTACGGCGCTTACATCTGCGTTTGTATCTGCTTTAGCGGGTGCGATGGGAGTTGTGGGGTAAGAGGCTGTGATACCGTTTCACTTTTCTAATGATACCAATTGGTAGGTAGGGGCAAGGCAATGCCTTGCCCCTACGTATATTTTTATGTATCGCGATAGGGGTGAAATGGTATTACACGTCTAATCAAAAATTTGGTTTTGAATTACTTTAATTGTTAACTCCCGCTCAGGCGGGCTTTTTTATCGGAGAAGGGAACGGGGAACAGTTAAGAGTTCTCTGTTCCCTTTTATTCGACTAATTTTAACGTTGCTACTAAGATTCGCATTACTTGTTCCAAATCTTCCGGAACTCGATAGCTATTAATCCCCTGTTCAAAGTGCTTAATAGTGCGGTCGAGTCTGCCAAACTGCCAAATTGTTCCTGTAGAAACTGCACCTACTAAAATTGGCTGTTGGTCAACTGTAGGCGCATTTTCCCACTGGTCAAGTGCCACCAATTCAGCGACTAACTGCGTAAAGCCTCTTGTTAAATCCTCGTACTTTGCTTCAATTACTAATAATTGATTGTTTGTATTTACCCTGAGCAAATAATCTAAATTACCCTAAAGTAAATTAGAAACTTTTAACCCATACTCAATCCTCAGTTCGGCTTGCGTGTAATGAATCAACTCCGTCACTACCCGTGAAATCAGGATTTCTCGTCTTGCAAGTTCGCTAGTTAGCGGTACAAAGGGTAACACCTCTTCGATGCGCTCCTTTAATTCTTGTAGGCGGTCGAGTTCGCCGGAGAATTGCGGTAAATTTAGCGTTTTTCGAGATAGCTTGTAGCCAAATTCTTTAGCTAGTTCGCTAGCTTCAAAACCAAGGTCAAAGTATCGGCTGAAAGTATAGCTTTGATTGGGGTCAAGGAGTGGCATAGCTAAAACAAGAGTTGGGATTATTGGTGATTTTTTATTATATAAATTATTCTTTTGCAGGCACACCTCGTAGGGGCACAACACTGTTGTGCCCCTACAATAAACTTTAGTAGTTAATAGGCTAGATTGTACATTTGGTTTTTATGAATCTGATGAGCCTGTGCGAGGCCAGTGAAAATAGAAACGCCCATCATAGTAACTTCGCTTCAAATAAGCCAAGTCAGATTCCCAATCTTGAATTGCTTTGTTCAAACTACTCGTATTACGCCGCTTTGCATTGCGTGTAAATGCTGCTATGGATTCAGCTATCTTTTTCAGCCTCTTATCTGTATTCGGTTCTCCCCATTCATTCAAGTAGATAGCGTCGTCTATAAATGGCAAGGGACGCAAAAAAATACTGTCAAGAATCTGCCGACGCTGATGTTCTGGCAAGCCACTTACACCAACTTTGTAGCCGCATTGTCTCAACAGTCCCTCTCCATATTTGAAGACTTCACTCGATAAATTCTGTGAGCCTTTTGTCGCTTCTGTAGTCGGCCATGTAAAGTTTTTGCCCTCTAACTGAGTTAACCTTTGTGATATACGCTCGCGCAAAGCATGAGCTTTTTTTCTTGAGCGAAACTCTAACTCATGATGAATCTCGCTCAAAACTTTCAAATTATTCCAGTGTGAATTAGTAATTTTTTCAAGCTCATCAAAATGACATTTTATGTATGGACGATTTTGTAATTCGGTATCTGTAGGTGATGTTTTGGCTGCAACGCTCTGAACAGGAGATTGCAATTGATGGTTTGTTTCATTATTAGAGACAATTTTCACCCCTTTCATGCGCTTGATGGCGAATGTTCTGTCCGCCTGTCTGAGATGACAGTACCCCTGTAGACACACAGTTTGCTCAACAATCTTAAATCCGGTTGGAGTAACTGTCCGCTCTATATTGCCTCCATTGTTTGTTTCATAAATAAACTGTACCTTCTGATTATTATGGATTGCCGGTTCGAGTAATTTAACTTGCTGCCTAATATATTCAGTTTCTAGTTCATCTACTTGCGTTGAGAATGGCTGAGCAGAAATATGTGTTTTAGGAACAACATTCCGCACCGATAAAGGAGGGGAAATGCTGAATTGTCTTTCCGACTTAGCTTGAGGTGCTTTAGATACAACTTTCTCTCTGTTAGTGTCAGGTATGTTGATTTTTTCTCTGAACAGATATCTAAGAACAAAAATCATCACAAGGGCAAAAGGTATAATAGCCCCAAAGAATTCCTCAAAAAGCGGTTTATCAGCTACAGGGTGTTGCTGAGTGGAGTTTTGTTGCTGACTAGAGCTTCCAGAAATAATATTTTCAGATGACTGTTTAGTAGTAGGCAGAGTTAAGGTTTTAGATGGATTAACAGATGCTGGTTCAGTTATTCTTTGTTGTTGACTTGCGTGATGGCGCCCGATAGTTTCATTTAATAGCTTCATTGCTTGCTCTGTTGCAGATGTATCTGGCTGCAACAGCTTGTTGTCAAGCGTCGGTAGTGGAGGTCCCTCAATTAGGTTGAAACTATCAACAATATCAGGCAAAGTATATGGTTTCGGTGTAGGATAAATGGAAGGATGTGGCTGCACATCGATTGTTCGTCGTCCATCCTTGTTAACTAACGGCGGTTTTAATTGTGAATGCTCTATTTTGTCCACATTTCTTGTTAAGTCAACTAAACCAGGCTCTTGGACTGTCTGTTGTTGTTCCGCAGAATTTTTGAGGTTTGGGGATGGTGTGCTTGTGTCAGGTAGTGACTGAGATGGGATTATTGGTGTTGGCTCTTCTACGATGTGATGATCCTGTGTAGAATTCTCAACTTCTGACTGTACAGTTGTCTCAGACAGTGGTTGAGATACTGTTGGCGGAGTAGATTGCTCTATGGAGACATAGTTATTTTCCATAGTATGATTACGTAGAAATAATTATAGATAACTACAATTTTAACAAAAACAACAGCTAGTGGTCTTGTTTTATCGAAAACTATAATATTTATTGATACAGTCTAAATAAAGAATCATCAGGAAAAACTGCCACAATTCTAGATTGTGTAATCAAAGAATTAACTATATCATTGAGAAAATATGCCAAAACTAGCATATTGACAGGTATGAGTTCTTTGTTAAAACCAGTTGAGTGGGTTGGCAGCTCGCTTGATGATTTGAGAGAGTTCCCAGAGGAAGTTCAGCAGGTAATGGGTTATGCTCTTTACTTGGCTCAATGTGGCGAGAAGCATGATTCAGCAAAACCGCTGAAAGGATTTAAGGGTGCTGGGGTGTTGGAAGTGGTGGAAGACTTTGATAGAGATACCTACAGAGCCGTTTATACAGTTAAACTCCAAGGTGTAGTTTATGTTTTACACGCTTTTCAAAAGAAATCAAAGCACGGTATTGCCACACCCAAGCAAGACATTGAATTAATCGAAGCAAGGCTCAAACGAGCAACAGAGCATTACTCACAAAACTATAGCCAAAAGTCAAAGGAAGATAAAAATGACTGAAGAAATCAGCGTTCAAACAAGTAGCGGCAATGTATTTGCAGATTTAGGTCTAGCTAACCCAGATGAACTACTAGTGAAAGCAGAACTGGCACGTCAAATTAATCAAATCATCACCAAACAGTCCATGACTCAAGCTGAAGTCACCGAAATTTTTGGGGTAGACCAACCTAAAATTTCGGCTCTGATGAAAGGAAAACTATCAGGTTTTTCAACAGAAGAATTGTTCCGATTTTTGAATGCTTTAGGTTGCGATGTAGAAATAGTTGTGAAGGCAAAACCACAGTCCCGAAAACAAGCTCAAACAAAAGTCTGTTTACTTCTAGGCAATAATTAAAAGCAAAATCAAGCAAAATGTAGAAACTTTACATGTAACGCCTCTACAACTTTAATTATTATATAAATTCTTCTTTGGCGCGCACACCTCGTAGGGGCACAACAGTGTTGTGCCCCTACAATAAACTGTAGTAAACCCAATTTTCTTCCATAAAGACAAGTGGAAAAATGACCCTTACTTTTGACCAAAATACTTATTGCAATCTCTTGGCGCAAATAGCACCTATTGCTATAGAAACAGAGAAAGAGTATGAACGTATGGTGATTATTTTAAGGTGTCGCCTAGCCTGTTTATTTGAGCTTTTTTACCCTCAGAAACTAGGAACAATAAAAACCTCCTAGAGACCTTCCCGCGAAACGTCTTTAGAAGGTTTTAGTTCTCTACAACAAACTTCCATCAAACAGGAGATAGCTGCTTAACCTTCTCCTCCATTGATGCCATCAGGGATTGAAAAGGTTGAATAAATTTATCAATCCCTTCTTCTAATATTTCATCCATCACTTCATCCAGATTAATATTAATATCTGGGTCTTTCAAACTTTCAATCAATCGCTTGGCTTCTTCCACCCCAGTATCAATTCGACTGGCAACATTGCAGTGATCCATACAAGCTTTGATTGTCGCTAGAGGTAGGGTATTAACGGTATCGGGACCTATCAACTCATCGACATACATTACATCGCTGTATTGGGGGTTTTTGGTGCTAGTAGAAGCCCACAACAAGCGCTGTACATTTGCTCCTTTTGCAGCCAAATCTTGCCAACGTGCCTCCTTCGGAGGAGCTTCGCTAACACTGTGAAAAAGTTCTTTGTATTTTTGGTAAGCAAGTTTAGCATTGGCAATGGCTACTTTGCCTTTAAAGGCACTCAGGCGAGCTTCTGCATTCAAATCCTCAGTTCCTTGGGTTTTGAGTTTTTCATCTATGCGCTCGTCAACTTTGTTGTCAATACGGCTGAGGAAAAAACTTGCCACGGAGGCAATTTTGCTGATGTCTTGACCGCGATTTACCCTAGCTTCTAAACCGCGAATATATGCCCTAGCTGCTGCCTCATAGCTTTGAATAGAAAACAGGAGGGTAACGTTAACGTTAATTCCCTCATCAATCATCTGTTCTACTGCTGGTATGCCATTGGTAGTGCCGGGAATTTTAATCATCACATTTGGGCGATTAATTTCCCGATAATAACGCCGTGTTTCATTAATTGTGGCTTCTGTATCGTCGGCAATTGTTGGAGGTACTTCGATGCTGACATATCCATCCAAACCACCTGATTCTTCATATATAGGTCGCAAAATATCACAGGCGTTGCGAATATCTTCAAAAATTAGCGATTCGTAGATTTTGTAAACAGGTAAACCAGCATGAATTCCCGCTTCTATATCAGCATCATAAATGGCATTTCCGGCAATTGCTTTTTCAAAGATAGCGGGATTAGAGGTAATGCCACGAATCTCACCATTTTCAACCATGCGTTTCAGTTCGCCAGATTGAATTAAATCACGGGTCAAATTATCCATCCAAATACTTTGACCGCATTCTTTGATTTCTAAGAGATGATTGCTAGCCATAAATTTGTTAATTCTCCCTGATGTTTTTGTTAACTAATTTTCATCGCGTCTCTACAATTAGGGTTTGAGGACAATTTTGATACAGTTGTCTTTCTTGTGCTTGAAAATTTCGTAGCCGTGTTTGCTGTTCTGGTTCTTCGCCAAAAAGTTTAGCAATGGTAGAACCCACTACCCCTCCAGGCGGGCTATATTCCATAACGATTTTTACCTCAGTACCGCGATTACCAGGTGCTGGCTTAAAGCGAACAAAACCACTATTATCAATATCTGCACCTTCAACCGAAGCCCAAGCAATTAACTCGTTTTCTCTGTCTTCAATAATGTCTGCATCCCACTCCACACTGTTACCCATTGGTGCATTAGCTATCCAGTGAGAACGCTGCTTATCATACACCTTTACATGTTTGAGATGCTTCATAAAGCTAGGCAGATTTTCAAAGTTGTGCCACAAACGGTAAAGTTCATCTGCTGGTTTATTAATAGTTACCATCTTTTCAACTTTGATAGCTTCATTTATATCTGTACCGATTGCTTCCTGTACTTGCTTAATTGTGCTTTGTTTTGTTGCACCTTGATAAATTAAACCTCCCCCAGTTATCGCCATTAGCGCACCGCGCAGCGAGCGTTTTTTTAAGCCTAAAAGAACCATTGTACCCCCTCCGATGAGAGACGCCCAACGTTCCGTTTCACTAGCGTCTCCATTCTGGCTTTTAGTCAGCTTATCCTCTGGTATCGAAGTCACTTTTCTATCTCCTTATCGCCAAAAAATCACTACCAAAATATGGCAACGGATGTGGCAACGGATGGGTAACGGATGTAACGGATAATTGATTATAAATTGCCACAGATAAACCAAACCATCCGCTACATCCGCGCTTGCCTTTATGCTATCTGTTGCTTACATTGATACTGCCGGATTTGTTGTCGGTTTAGCAGGCTTAAGTTCCGCACCCATTCGTGCGTGATATAGCTCTATCAACCGCTGCTCGCACATCAACAAATCGTTGTATATTTCTGTAAAAATTGCCGTTGATCTTGGGTCGGTGTACATGGCACATAAGTTGCCAATATCGCCTATCCCAGTCTGCACATCACCTAAAGCACAACGTAACTGATATATGTCATCGCTTCCTGTCAAGGCAGCTTTCACCTTGGCATATTGATTAGCAATATTTGCGCTTAAAGAAGGTTTTTCATCAAGTTCAGCTAGCCGCGCTTCTAACTTTTGGATGTGACTCCACTTGTTAGCAATCATCTCTTGAAACAGAGATTTCACTTGTGCATCCGATTCTTTTTCAGCGTAGTTTTCTAAGGCTTCTAATGAATAACGTTCGCCAGCAAGCGCGGTATTTAAACCTTTGACAATATCACCCTTTGTTGAACCACCCCAAGCATCAGCAACTTTCCACCATTCGGCGTTTGTATCCTTCTCATTTGGCAAAGCTGCTTCTTTACCACCGTAACCCAGACGGCTGAGGATAGCGGTTGTAAAAATTGCCAAATCTCCGGGTTGACGTGAAGTAATCAAATTTCCGTCAACAACTAACGGCTCATCTATATAGTTTGCTCCCGCATTAATCATATCTTTGCGAATAGCTTTGAAGCCGGTAGCTTGTTTGCTTTTGAGCAAGTCGCCTTCAATTAAAACTTGGGGTCCGTGACAAACAGCAGCTACTAATTTTCCTTGCTGCATAGCCTCTTGCACGAAGCGTACTGTGTTAGGGTTACGCCGCATTTTATCAGGTGCCATACCACCTGGAATTACCACAGCATCAAACTCAGAAGCCATTGCTTCGGTTGTGGTTCCATCCGGTTGCATGGAGAGTTTGCCACGTTTCCCGGTGTATTTTTCATTGATGCGTGAACCGAGGACAGTTACCTCCACCCCCGCTTCTTTTAGTCCATTGTAAGGTACTTGAAATTCCACATCCTCTACGTCATTTTCTATGAGAATGGCAACTTGTTTATGACTCGAATAATTGTTATGTTTGCTCATGATTTTTCCTGTTGTCCTGATTCTTTTTTGTGTAGATGCCAAATTTATTGTTTATCATTTTTAGGCTTAAATACCAGCTTAATAAGCGCTATATATGAGATTTAATCTTTCAATAAACAATCTTTAATTTGAAATAATGATTTTTTATTGAGATGATTTTATATTAAAATGCCACTTCATTTTTTAGAAAAAATTATGAGTTATGACTGGCTTGCGATCTGGCAAAATCAATTCAAAATCCTGAATCATAACTCATAACTTTGGATGCCAAGGTGTCGGAGCTTGAAGTTATATTTATGAGTCTATAAATTATTGGCTAACTTTTCTTAACCCCAAAGGGATAGATTATTCCTGCCAGCAATACATCTATAGGAAGAAAAACCTGAGACAAGAAAACGTTATCGTGAAAATGCTGCAAGAGTAATGATTATGGCAGAACCAAAAGATTCACCAGACCAAAATAATAATGAAGATTTACCGCAGGAAATTACCGAATCCTATGGAACTGGTGTCAAGGAGTTACCAGGATATAACATCGGTGGACGAGAAATTGCGTCAGAACTGCGTCAGTATACACAAACCAGTCCCTTACTAACTGGGGGTGATGTTGATGCTTATTGGGAAGACGCTGATGCTGTTGGAGATGAAGCTGTAGGTGGTACTGTTCCCACTCCAGATCAAAGTGTAACTGAGGATATAGAAGCCGCAGTGGGATTGGAGATGGACGATAGAGCGTTTCTTCGCACCAATGATATTTTAGAGGAGCGCGACGACCGACGTTGGGAGTTAGACCCATCTTCTAGTGAAGATTATCAACAGCGAAAGGATTGATAATTGGCTGAAGTCTCTCAAGAAACACAGGGAACTCTTAACAGGGAACAA
>Ga0114939_10003526_pt1 | contig 10891 bp, 4 predicted proteins | sample AshMeaCrysSpring_FD_87196 | JGI IMG/M metagenome (GOLD analysis project Ga0114939, IMG submission 87196) | Groundwater microbial communities from Big Spring, Nevada to study Microbial Dark Matter (Phase II) - Ash Meadows Crystal Spring | ecosystem: Environmental > Aquatic > Deep subsurface >... | reverse complement strand
CGCGGACGCGCGCCCGGCGTCGCGGGCGCGGCCGGCCGCGGCCAACGCGGGCCGACGGCCACGAACACGCGGGCCGCGAAGCCGCCCAGCGAGTCCTCGCCGTAGTACGCCGAGACGCCCTCGTCCCCGAGGATGTCGTCGATGCCGCGGTAGTGGGCCTCCACGCCGACACCCAGCCAGCGCGACACCGCGAACTCCACCCCGCCAAACGCGACGTAGCCCGTGGTCGACTCGTCAACGTCCTCCTCGTCCTCGCCGAGGCTGGACGTCTCCTTGTACTGCAGGAACACCACGCCGGCCCCGGCATAGGGGACGATGCGGCTCGACGGCCTGCCGAATCGCCAGCCGGCGGACAACTCGATCGGGGTCAGGGTGACCTCGAGCGGGATGCCCAGCGGGAAGACCTCGCCGTCGTCGATGTAAACGCGCTCGCCGTCCTCGGAGGTCGTCCAGAAGGCGCCTCTAACGAACAATCCCCGCCAGAGATGCCGGCCCTCGATGCCGCCGCCGAACACGGTCAGGCGCGAGGTGTCGAACAGCGTCTCGAAGCTCTCGCTCGACGACATCCACCACGACTCGATGCCGCCAATGGCCACTACGCTGGGCCGCGCGGGCGGAGCCGCCTGCGGTCGGGCGGCAGCCGACGGCGGTCGGGTGGACGCGGGATTGGTCTGGCCGCTCACGGGAGCAACCGCGAGGAGGAGTACCGGCAGCGTGGCCAGTCCGACGAACGCGGGCAGGTGACGGGTGCGCATGGTCGTGGCCTCAACGGGCCAGCCCGAGGCCGCGCAGCGCGGTTCGCGGCTGGATCAAGCCATATCCGTACTGTTCGTCGAACCCCGGCGTGCCCAGGTCCCTGGCCGTGCGCTTCAGCGCCGACTCGACTGCGGCCGGGGTGGTGATCCCCTGGTTGATCAGCAACGCTGCCACACCGGCGACGTGCGGGGTGGCCATCGAGGTGCCCTGGTAGTAGGTCGGGTACCCGAGCATGTCGAACCGCGGCACCATCAGCAGTTCAGGCGGCCAGTCGAAGTATTCGTCCAGCAGCGTCTGCTGGAGGATCGCCCCAGACGACCCGCTCTGCCTCGTGTCGCCGCCCGGCGCCATCAACTCCAGGTGCGGCCCGGTGTTCGAGTACCAGGCCCTGACGAGACTCCGCCCGACGGCGCCCACCGACACCATCCCGTCGATGTCCTTCGCATAGGCGGCCGGGTAGTCCACGGGGTTGCCCTCCTCGTACTCGTTGCCCATTGCGGCCGCGACGAACACCCCCTTGCCCACCGCGTAGCGCAGTGCATCTGCGTAGAGGGTGCTCGGTTCCGCCCCGCCCAGGCTCAGGTTGATCACGCGGGCGCCCTGGTCGGCCGCGAAGCGGATCGCCTCGGCGCCGGCCGCGGTGCTGCAGACGCCGGACAGGTACGGCGCGAACTCCTGGATGCCGAGTTCGCCCCACAGGAACTGGATGTCCCACTGGCTGATGCACACCTTCAGGGGCATCAGCTTGACGTTGTAGGCGATGCCGGCCGCGCCGCGGCCGTTGTTGGTGAGCTGCCCGACCGTGCCGGCCACGTGCGTGCCGTGCACCTGCATGTCCACCGGCTCCTCGTCCTCCCAGAAGTAGTCGTGCGGCGAGACGATGCGCCCGTCGCGGATGAGGTCGTCGGCCTCACGGAAGGGGATGCTCACCGGTACGAAGACGCGCCCGTTCCAGTAGCGGAAGCCGTAGGTGATCGTCTTGAACGCCATCCCGGTGTCGATGACGGCCACCGTGACGCTCTCGGCACCGCCCGGGTTGATCGCCCACGCACGCTCCATGTCGAGGGCGCCGAAGTTCCACTGCGACGTGTAGTAAGTGTCGTTGGGAGCTGCGCGCAGGCGGTACAGGCGGTTGGGCTCGGCGTACTCGACCTCCGGCTGGGTGTTCAGCACCATGGCCGCTCGCGCCGGGTCGTCACCGTCTCCCTCGAGTGGCACGAGGTAGGCATCGCCGATGGCGTGCGGGGTGCCAGGCCGCTCGCGCCGCAACGCCAGACGCAAGACCCGCTGGCCGGTGTCCAGGGACACACCCTCGCGGAACTTGACCACCACCTCGCCGGGCACGTAGTCGAGGCCGCGGACGGCGGCCTCCGCCCACCGGCGTGCCCGCTCGGGGTCGCCCGCCTTGCGGTGCTGAACCGTCTCGTCTTCCTGGGCGTCGAGGCCCAGCATGCCAAAGGAGGGGACCATGGCGATGGCCGCCAGGAACGCGATGAGCGTGAGACCAAGTCGGTGCAGCATCGACCACCTCCAACGTCGCATCGGCGAACGTCCCGGGGCCCCGACGACGCGCCGGGGAGCACAGGCGCGCATCGCGGCTCGGGGCGAACGCGAAGGACCGGATCACGCGCAGCCACCCGGCTGGTGTGCGCGCTCGTGCCTCGGTGATTTGTCCGGGTCGCGGACGAAGACCCGCGGCGATCACACAACAAAAGCGAAAGCGGCAGAGTGACGTGTGCGCGTCCACCGCTGCGATGGGCCGTTGCTGCGGCAGCTCGAGGTGCTCGTCCTCGCCGGCTCGGTCGAGCGGACGTCGTTGCCGAGGCCGCCGAGCCGAAGGGCTACGGCACGGCGAAGGCTCGCCTGCGTCGTGGGCGACCGGATGCGGCGGCCGTCGGGGTCACGGCTTCGTGAGGAAGACCTCGAGCCGCTCGCGCCCGGGCGCCTCCTGCCGGTAGGTGGCGCGGAACGTCTCGAAGCCCTCCGTGCCCTTGCGATTGAGCCGGCCGAGCAGCGTCTCGACGTCGGGACGGTCGAGCATCGTCATCGCCTCGTCGGTGGGGCGATCGACGAGCGGTTCGGCAACCACGTCGTAGCTCGCGCGGTGGCCCTTCTCGTAGATGGCCACCTGCTCGCCCTTGAAGCGGGCCCAGTCCACCAGCCGCCCCGAGAGCGAGCTGATCGCGGGCAGGCCCAGCGGGTCGCCGTCCACCTCGTACTGCGCCGGCCTGGGAGGGGGGGCCTGCGCCGGCACCACGAGCAGGGCGTTGAGGAAGTCCCGCGCGGCCCAGGCGATCACGGCGCGGTGGCCGTTCGCGCCGAACTCGTTCAGGGCGCGCTCGAGTTTCCCGGTGCTGTTCTCCCACTTCAGGGTGTAGACGAGCGGGCCGGCGCCCGCGCCCCGCCGCTCGAGCAGGAACGTGAGGTCCCCGCGCGCCGCGGTTGTGAGGTCGGGGCGCCAGAGGATGTCGAGCACGCGGAACCCCTCGCGCCCGGCCCGTTCCAGGGTGCGCCAGTCCCCGTCGCGCAGGCCGGTGCGGACCACGCGGTAGGTCGAGGGCGGGTCGCCATCGGCCGGGTCGCGGGCCATCACCGCTTCAAAGGCGTACTCGCGACCAAACAGCGGGTCGGCCGCGAGCGTGACGCCTGCTACGCGGTAGCCCTGCGCGGCCAGCTCGTTGATGCGGGCTTCCACCTGCCACGCCAGGAACGACCCGACCACCTCGTGTCGGACGCCGACCGGCCGCGCGTCGCCCGGCGTACGGGCCATCAGCGCGACGAGGTTTCGCGGCACGAACGGGAACTCGGGCTTTGCCACCGTGACGAGGCGGTAGCCCTCGGCGGCGCGCGCGTTGAGCCCGTCGGCGAGCGGCCTGAATCGCGTCGGGTGGCCCGCAACGCGCCGCTCGGCGCGCTCGAGCGGCGACACGAGGTGCGAGGGCGCGGGACGGCCCTGGCGTGCGAGCAGGTCCAGTTCCGCGGCGGAGGTGGCCGCCCAGCCCGACAGCGCGTCGCCGTCGTACCGGACCTGCGCGGCCGTGACCCGCGCGGGGGCCACGACCACGGCGTACTCCGCCGCAGGCGGCGGCTGTCCGCCGGCCCACGCATTCGCGACGAGACAGAGGATCAGGGCGAGCACCGCCGCGCGGGCCTGTCGCGCGAACGGGCACGGGTGTCGGCTCACTCGAACACCACCCGGAGCTTCCGCGTAGACACCTTCCAGGCCCCGTCCTCCTTCTGCATGATCACGCGCCCGCGCATGGTGTCGCCGTCCCAGTTCGTGCCTGAAACGTTCAGCGCCGCCGTGTCCTCGCGCAGGAGCCCGCCGTCGATCGCGGCGGTCTTCAGCTCGATTTTCTTCACGAACGTCAGCATGCCCGCGGCGTCCTTGTCATTGTCGCCGAGCAACGACGCTCCCTCGGCCTTGGTGAGCAGCGCGCGGATCGGCGGGATCTTGCCCGCGGCGAGCGCCGCCACATACTTGCGGTACGCGGCACCGGGCTCCCCGCCATCGGCCGGCAGGGACGTGCCCGTGAGCGCGCCGCCAAGCACGTCGGCGGCCCAGGAGAAGTCGAACTCGAAGGTCTTGTCGAAGAAGGTCTGCGGCCCGCCGCTCGCGTACCGCCCTTCCGTGCGCGTCTCCGTGTTGACCGTCACCTTCGGCGTGCCCTGGCCGCCGAAGCCGAACGTGTCGTAGGGCTCGGCGGACTCCCAGCCCCCGTCCAGCCGCTCCGTGTTCTTGCCCACTGTGACCGTGACGAACGCCGGCTTCCGCCCCGCGATCTGCTGCTTCAGCGTGTCGACGGGATCGAAGCTGGCGTTGGCCGCGGCGCAGTCGAGCGGGATGGTCGCGAGGAACACCTCCGTGACCTGGGCCCCGGGCGTCGTGTCGTCGGGCACGCGATAGGCGCACGCGGCGACGAACGTCGTGGTGGTGTTGTGGAGGCGAAACGAGCCAGACGCCGTGCCGCTCTGCGGCGGGGTCGACGCCATCGCGCTGACGGCAACGGTCACGGACAGGAGGGTTGCGAAGGCACGCATCGAGACGATCTCCCTGGGCGGCGGCGCGCGCCGCCGCTCTGGCCTCCGGGGCGCCGGGTACAGCGGCCCGGGGAGGCGTGGTTGACGGACTGTTGATGGAATGGCATTGTCGCACGGGCGGCGAGAGGCGGGGCCCCGGCCTCCCGGCGCGAGGCCCCGCCATGGACCGACGCCAGCGTGGGTCGTTCAACCCGGCGTGCCTCGTGTTCGTCAGCGATGGCGAGGGTCGGCCGTGAGACCCGAGCTGACGGTGAGCGCCCGTACCCTGAGGTTGTCGGCCTCGTTCGTCTCGGGTCCAGGACCAGCGGGACAGAAATCCCGACGACCTTCCGCATGCGGTGGTTAGCACTATCCGCGATGAAGAGGCTGCCCGCCGCATCGACTGCCGACCCCTCGGGCTGGTTGAGGCAGGCGCTGGTCGCCGGGCCGCCATCCCCGCAAGAGGAAACGAGTCCGTTCCCGGCCACGGTGGTGATGATCGGCTGCGCCGTGCTCGGGTCAGCCAGCATGGCGCTCGCCGCGAAGAACCACAACGCTCGACGCATGGTGCACCCCCTTCGCGAGGGCCGCTGCCCTCCGGTGACCGGTTCACCGCGGTGCGGTGACCTCAGGCTGGGGGCGTCTCGCGGCAGGCAGGGGGGTGGTTCCCTTGACGCGACGCGCCGGCCGGCGTGCCGTCGATCCAGCGCACGGGCAGGTCGTACCCACGAATGCGTGGGACATCAGCACGTGGGCTCATCTGTCCCGCAGCCGGCATGCCGGGCGACGCCTCGGGCACCACGCCGTGCTGGTGCGGCGACCGCGACGTGGTGGTTGTCGGCCTTCGGCCGGGGATGCTCGACCACGCGTCACCTTCCTGATGAACAAGTTCACGAGGCTCGGGTTCATCGACCGCGGCCGCCGGAGTCTCACGATCAACGGCTCGCTGCTCAGCGTCGTGCGTCACGACTGAGCCCGTCGCGACGCCCGCGCCGGGTCCGACAGACGCGATATAGTCGTACTCGATGCCTTCGGGTTCCTCGGCAGCACGCATGGTCACAGCCGCCGTGGTGGTTGCGCTGGCCTTGTCGACGGTCGCCCTCTGCGGCGGGCAGAGGGCGCGCGAACCTCGCGCATTCTTCACCAAACAGATCGGGCTGAGTGATGACGAGATGGCCGCCATCGATCGCGGCAACGCGGTCGTGAAGGTCCTGTCTTCCCGAACACCGGCGGAGATCCTCCTCTTCGGTGCCGTGCACGTGGAGGGGACCCCTGAGGCCTACGTCAGGCTCGCCTTCGACATGAGCCGCCTGCGGAGGCTGCCGGGCTACATGGCCGTCGGGCGGTTCAGCGATCCGCCCGCGCCGTCGGACCTGAACGGCTTCAGCTTGGAGCCCGATGACATCACGAGCGTGAGACGCTGCCAGGCTGGCCGGTGCTCCGTGCAGCTACCAGCCGACGCGATGCGGGTGCTGCAACAGGCCGTTGACTGGTCGGCCGCCGACGTGGGCGTGCAGGTGAACGACGTGGCGCGGAAGATGGCGCTGGCACTCGTGCGACGGTATCAGCTCGAGGGCAACGGCGCCCTCGGGACGTACCGTGACAAGGATCGTCCCGTTCAGGTCGCCGAACAGTTTGCATCGCTCCTGAGTCGGTCCGACGCGCTACCCATCTCGCTTCCGGAATTGAACGGCTATCTGCTCGACTACCCCGACACCACACTGCCGCACGAGTCGTTGTTCTATTGGGAGAAGATCGACTTCGGCCTCAAGCCGACGCTCCGCCTCAATCACGCGATTGCGTACCAGTCCAGCGACCCGGGCGGCGCGGCCTGGGTGGTGGCCGTCAAGCAGCTCTACGCCAGTCACTATTTTCAGGTCGCGCTGGACCTTGCCGCGTGCGTGCCCGACACTGGTCACGCCGGCAACACGGGCTTCTACCTGGTCACGTTGAAAGCCTCGAGGCAGGACGGTCTCACGGGATTGAGAGGCTCACTCGTGAGGAGACGGGTCGTGAGCAGGACACGCGCCGCACAGGAGAAGGCGCTCACCAGCATCAGAATGGCGCTGGGGGCGCAGTGAGTCCGGTCGAGCCGGCACGGTGCCAGCCGGGACGTGACGCGACGGGTGGTCCGCGGCGCGACGTCGGCCCGCAACGGCGCCGACGCTTCCTGATGGGGTTCTGCCGGAGCGGTGTTCACAAGTGGACAGCCGTCCGTGCCCGCGGCTCGTAGCCTTATCCTGGCGGCATGCCGCCAGCTTGGCGCACGCTGTCGCTGCGGCACGGTCAGCGGCGCGCCCGAGGCGAGGAGTGTGTTCACGACCATGTTCGGTCTGCTGGAACGACGGCCCGAACCGAGCGCCGACAAACCCCTGCGCGACGAACTCCTGAGCATCGAGCGGCTCGAGGAGCGGGCCAAGGCGCTCGCCGCCCGCTTCACGGTCGACCCGAGTCCCAGGCGTCTGTCGAGGAGCGTCTTCCCGCGGTTCAAGGAGAACGCCCGCGTCCTGAACCAGGCCTACCGCATCCTCGCAGACGACGTCCATCGGGGAGAGTTCGTGACGCCGGCGGGGGAGTGGCTCCTCGACAACTTCCACCTGGTGACGTCGGAAATCCTGGACGTCCACCGCAACCTTCCACGAGGCTACTATCGCCAGCTTCCGAAGCTCGCGCTGCGTGAGCTGGCGGGCCACGCTCGCGTCTATGCACTGGCCGTCGAGCTCATTCGGCACAGCGACAGCCGCCTTGATCGACACCAGCTCGTTCGCTTCCTGAACAGCTACCAGACCGTGGCGCCGCTGACGATCGGCGAACTGTGGGCCTGGCCCAGCATGCTGAAGCTGGCCCTCATCGAGAACCTGCGCCGACTGGCGCACGAGATCCTCGAGGCCCGCACGGCACGGCAGGCCGCCGACGCCTACATCGCGCGAATCGATGCCACCGGCCAGGCGCCCGCCCCGACGCTCGCCTCTGCGCTCCCCGCCGCCTACCTCGTCCGTCTCCTCGAGCGGTTGCGTGAGTACGGTCTCCGCCTCTCGCCCGTCCGGGCGACGGTGGAGGATCACCTGGCCGCCCTGCAGATGACGTCGGAGGATGCGATCCGGAGTGAGCATCAGCGCCAGGCTGCCGCCCAGGTGTCGGTGGCCAACGTCATCACGAGTCTCCGCCTCTGCGCCACCCTCGACTGGAGTCATCACTTCGAGGCCGTGAGCCTGGTCGAGCGCGTGCTGCAGCGCGACCCGGCCGGCGTGTACGCGAGCATGGACTTCACCAGTCGCGACCGCTACCGCCAGGCCGTGGAGGAACTGGCCGATCCCACCGGCGAGGCGCAGATGCGCGTCGGCCTGCGGGCCGTGGAGAGCGCTCGCCAGGCGGTGGACGCCGGCTCGACCGCCGATCGCGCCGCGCACGTTGGCCACCACCTCATCGGGAAGGGCCGCCGCGACCTCGAGGTGGACGTGGCCTATCGGCCCGGCTTCTCCAAGCGTGCCAGGCGGTTCGTCTTCGCTCACGCGACACCGGTCTACCTCGGCGCGATCGGGCTCGTGACGGCGGTGCTGCTCGGCATCGGGTTGGCCTGCCTCCGCGCGCAGGGCTCCACATTCGGCATGCAGGTCTGGGCGGCGCTGCTCCTGGCGCTGCCGGCCAGCGAGGTGGCCATCGCGTTCGTTCAGCGGTTGACCGCCCGCCTGGTGCCGCCCCGGCGTCTGCCGCGCCTCGACTTCCAGGCCGGCATCCCCGAGCACGCGCGGACCATGGTCGTCGTGCCCACGCTGCTCACGAGCGTGCCCCAGGTGAACGACCTGATCGAGCACATCGAGGTCGTGGCGCTCGGCAACTTGGATCCCCGGGTGCACTTCGCCATCCTCAGCGACTTCACCGACGCGCTCGCGCGGGAGATGCCCGACGACGAGGCGATTCTGGCGGCCGCTCGTGCGGGCGTCGAGGCGCTCAACGCCCGCTACGGCGAGGGGCGCGCGGACGGCTTCTACCTCTTCCACCGGGTCCGCCGCTGGAACGCGCAGGAACAGACGTGGATGGGCTGGGAGCGGAAACGGGGGAAGATCGAGGAGTTCAACCACCTCCTGCGTGGCGCCACCGACACGACCTTCCACGTGCAGGTCGGCGACGTGTCGATCCTCCCCAGCGTGCGCTACTGCATCACCCTCGACTCGGACACGCGCCTGCCCCGTGACGCCGCGAAGCGGCTCGTCGGCATTATGGCGCACCCTCTGAACCGCCCGCACTTCGACGCCTCCGTCGGCCGCGTCACCGAGGGGTACGGCATCCTGCAGCCGCGAGTCAGCGTGACGATGGCCAGCGCCGCGGGGTCGCGCTTCGCTCGCCTCTACGCCGGCCACACCGGCGTCGATCCGTACACCACCGCCGTGTCCGACACGTACCAGGACCTCTTCGGCGAGGGCATCTTCACCGGGAAGGGGCTCTACGACGTCGATGCCTTCATGGCGGCCCTGGCAGGGCGCGTGCCCGAGAACGCCCTGCTGTCGCACGATCTCTTCGAAGGCGTTCACGCCCGCACGGCGCTCGTCACCGACGTGGAAGTGGTGGACGACTATCCCTCGAGCGTCCTCACCCATGCCCGGCGGCAGCACCGATGGGTGCGCGGCGATTGGCAGATCCTGTTCTGGCTCCCGCCCGTCGTCCCCACTCGCGCGGGCCTCCAGCGCAACCGCCTGCCGCTCATCTCACGGTGGAAGATCGCCGACAACCTGCGGCGCAGCCTGCTGGCCCCTGCAACCGTGACCCTGCTGTTGCTGGCGTGGACGGTGCTGCCGGGGCACCCGGCCCTCTGGACGGCGGCCGTTCTGGCGAGCCTGGCCTTCCCTGTCTTTCCAGTGATCCTCGAGATCCTCGCCGGGCCCAGGGGCCGGCAGCCGTGGCGCGTGTTCCTGCGAGTCGTGTCCGAGGACGCCAAGACCGCCCTGGCCCAGGCGGCGCTGCAGTTCACCTTCCTCGCCAACCAGGCGTACGACATGGCGCACGCGATCCTGGTCACGCTCGTCCGTCTGGTGGTGACGCGCCGCCGACTGCTCCAGTGGGAGACGGCCGCGGCGAGCGCGGCGCGGACGGCGGGCCTCGCGCGGCGGGCCGGCGCGCGGCTCTTCCTGGTGGAGATGGCCGCCAGCCCGTCGATTGCGCTGGCCGGCCTCGCCGTGGTCTCGCTGGTGCGCCGTGGTGCGCTCTCGACGGCCGTTCCGGTGCTGGCCCTGTGGGCGGCCGCCCCGTTTGTCGCTCACGGGCTGAGCCGGCCCGTGACCCCGCGACGCCGGGAACTGACCCCGGAGGACGAGCGGTTTCTCCGGGACGTTGCGCGCAAGACCTGGCGGTACTTCGAGCAGCACATGGGGCCAGAGGACCACGGCCTGCCCGCGGACAATTTCCAGGAGACGCCCGCTCCCAGGGTGGCCCACCGGACCTCGCCCACCAACATCGGCATGGGGCTGCTCGCCGCGCTGGCGGCCCACGATCTCGGGTTCATCCAGGCCGACGACCTCCTGCTCCGGATCGAGGCCGCGCTGACCAGCATGGAAGGCCTCGACCGTCACGAGGGCCACCTGCTCAACTGGTACGACACCCAGAACCTGGCCCCGCTAACGCCGCGGTACGTGTCGACGGTCGACAGCGGGAACCTCGCGGGCGCGCTGCTGACGCTGGCCGAAGGGCTGCGTCAATTGAGCCGGAGTCCTCAGTCGGCGACCCACCTCGCCGGGCATGCGCAGCACCTCGCCGCGCGCGCGGCCGCGTTTGCCGACGGGATGAACTTCCGGTTCCTCTACGACCAGCAGCGCCGGATCCTCGCCATCGGCTACCGCCTCGGGGATGCCGAGGGACCAGGCCGTCTGGACGATTCGTACTACGACCTTCTGGCCTCCGAGGCGCGGCTGGCCAGCTTCATCGCGATCGCCAAGGGCGATCTCCCCGAGACGCACTGGTTCCACCTGGGACGTCTCGTCACCAGCGTGGACGGCATGGCGACACTCCTCTCGTGGAGCGCGACGGCGTTCGAGTACCTGATGCCGCTCCTCGTGATGAAGACCTACCCGAACACACTGCTCGACCAGACGTGCCGCATGGTGGTGCGCCGGCAGATCGG
>Ga0114939_10003525_pt1 | contig 10892 bp, 10 predicted proteins | sample AshMeaCrysSpring_FD_87196 | JGI IMG/M metagenome (GOLD analysis project Ga0114939, IMG submission 87196) | Groundwater microbial communities from Big Spring, Nevada to study Microbial Dark Matter (Phase II) - Ash Meadows Crystal Spring | ecosystem: Environmental > Aquatic > Deep subsurface >... | reverse complement strand
CGTCGCCGGACTGCTGCTGATGGCCGCGATGGCGGTGGTGCTCGTCGATGGGATCCGTCCGGCAGGGCTGCTGGGCGTGCTTCTTGTCGCGCTGAGCGCTCTGGCCGCGAAGCGGGCGTTCGCTGTGCACCTGCGCCTGCCGGGTGCGCCGCGGCCGACACGGGCAGTGGTGGTGTACAACGTCAAGTCCGGCGGGGGCAAGGCGGTCAGCAGCGACCTGGCGGAGCAGGCGATCCGGCGGGGCATCACGCCGCGGCAGCTCCAGCCCGGCGAGGACTGGGAACAGGTCGTCCGTGGCCTGGTCGCCGACGGCGCCGACGGGCTGATGGCAGCCGGTGGCGACGGGACCCAGGCCCTGGTGGCGACCATTGCAGCCGAGCACGACCTGCCCTTTGCCTGCATCCCGGCCGGCACCCGCAACCACTTCGCGCTCGACCTCGGCGTCGACCGCGACGACGTGGTCGGGGCCCTCGATGCCTTCGTCGACGGTGGGGAGAAGCGGGTCGACCTGGGCGAGGTCGGCGGCCGCGTGTTCGTGAACAACGTCTCGTTCGGGCTGTACGCCGAGGCGGTGCAGAGCGAGGGCTACCGCGACGCGAAGATCCGCACCTTGCTCGACACGGTGCCGACCACGGTCTCCTCCGGTACGGACGGCGCCAGTGGGCAGCTGCGCTGGACCGACCCGGACGGCTCGTCGCACTCCTCGGCTGTGGTGATCCTGGTGTCCAACAATGTCTACCGGCTGGGCAAGGTGATCGGCTCGGGCACCCGCCCACGCCTGGACGCCGGCGTGCTGGGAGTCTCCGTCATGGGTGCCCCGTCCGCCGACGGTCGCCGGAGCCGGCTGCGGCAGTGGGCGACGCCCGAGTTCGTGATCGACTCCGACGGCGACGTGCCCCTGGGCGTGGACGGGGAGGCTCTGAGAATGCCGACGCCTCTGACCCTGCGGGTGCGGCCGGGTGCGCTTCGGGTGCGCATCGCATCGCAGCACCCGGGCGCGTCTCCGTCTTATGCCCAGCCAACGGGCATCACCGATGCCCTCGGTGGCCTGGTGCGCATCGCCCGCGGCGCCGACCCGGCCAGCCTCACGCACAGCGCGCAGAATCGGACCCCGTCGATCGGTTGATCCGCGCTAGAGCCCGGACAACGCCGACGGCCGGCCATCCCTCGCTCTCAGCAGGTCTATGGCCGCCGGAAACGACCTCTGCCTCATCCGTGCGGTGAAGCGGTAGCGCCGCACTCGACACGTCGTCCCGCAGGAGAAGGTGTCCCCCCGCCCGGGTCACCTGGTCGCTCGAGGACGAGGAGTACGCCGCCACCTGCGTGAGTTGCCCTCGCCGTCCTGGCTGGCCGACACCGTGGTGTGGGAGCTCCTCCTACCCGACGTCGGCGCCGTCAGGTGGTGGAGGGGGACGCCTGGGCTGGCTCCGGTGTGTCGGCTGGGACGGGGTGGCGCAGGTGCCACCACCCGGCGGCGAGGCCGAGGAGCAGCATGCTCACGGCGGCGATCCAGCCGAACTCGCCCAGCAGGCTCTGTGGTCCGGTGAACAGGTGGTCGCCTCCGGCGAAGTCCGGGCAGGTGCCGTCGGTGCAGGTGGGGATCGCCTGGCCGGAGACGGACGTGTAGTAGGCCTTGGCCACGATGCCGTTCCAGGCGCCGTGGGCCAGCACGCTGGGCCAGATCGCCCGGGACCGGTCGGTCAGCACGCCGACGAAGAGGATGAAGCCTGTGATCGCCACGGTGAAGGGCAGCAGCCCGCCCACCGAGCCGTAGCCCCAGAACAGCACGGCGGGCAGGTGGTACAGCCACCAGATCGGCAGCATCACCAGGCAGGAGACCCAGAACCCCAGGTGGCGGCGGAACAGTGGCCACAGGAACCCCCGCCAGCCGATCTCCTCACCGATCGCGGACAGGGCGCCGGACAGCGCGAACACGGGGGACAGCGCCACCAACGTGACCAGCCTGTCGGGCTGGACCGACACGTCGGTGACCAGCGACGCCACCCACGTGGTCGCCAGGATCACCAGCGGCGGCAGGAACGCCAGGAACACGTGCTTGGTCAGTCGTCCGAACTGGATCCGACCGTGGGCGAACACGACCGCCGCGACCGCACCGACGGTCGGGGCGAACATCACCCCGAGCGCCACCCTCGAGATGTCCCCCTGCCCGGGCCGCAGCACCACCACCACGGCCGCGTAGAACACGATCAGGCCGAGGAAGTAGACGACGAGCCGTCGCCGGTCGTACCGGGGGTCGTCGCGCTTGGAGATTCCTACGCCTGCGCCTGTCGGCATTGACACTCCTGTTCCGGAAGCCGCTGAGGCTGGACCGTACTGCCTATCACCGGGCGACCGCGCCCGACGCACCGGTGAGGCCGCGCGGACCGGACGCCGTCGCGGCTCGACCCGGAGGGCCTCGACGAACGGGTGGGTGGGACCGGGCGATCAGGCCACCGCCCTCGAGCCTGCTCGTCGCCTCGGACACCCACGGCAGCCGGACGCCGAGCGCGTCGGCGTTGGGTGCCGTCCCGGCGGTGATTCACCCCATGCATGGTCTGTAGTGTCTGCGCGACCGATTCGGTCGCAGACCCCTCGAGCCGGCCTTACGCGCTGCGCGCGCTCGGAGTAGACAGGGACGCCGATGAGTCATGCCGCGAGCCCGGATCTGGCCCTCCCCTCCACCCGCGCCCAGTGGAGTGCGGTCCTGGTGACCGTAGCCTTGATGGTGGTGCTCGGGCTCGGCCTGCCGCGCCTCGCCGATTCGACGGCACCCGCAGATACCGCGGTCGCCGCAGGTGACCGGGTGGTCGCCCGCGGGGTCGCCGTCACCGTCTCTGAGGGCTGGGCCCTGGCCGGGGGGACGGACCTGCTGGTGCTGAACAAGCAGGACGCGAAGCTGTTCGTGCTGCCCCCGAGCGCGTCCACTCAGGCGCCGGAGGACGCCGTGGAGCAGGCGGAGCAGGGCTACACCACCGACACGAGCGTTCAGGCCACGATCGGTGAGGTGCAGTCGTTCACCACCGACAGCGGCCTCGAAGCGGCGTCTGTCACGATCGTGCAGCCGGATCTGGTGACGGTGCTGTACGCCTTCAGTGACGGGACGACGTTGGCGACGGGGAACGCGAGTGCGACCCCGGGCACCTGGTCTGACCTCAAGGACGAGGTTGATGAGATGGCAGCGACCGTCGAGTTCGAAACAGGGGCGTCGTCGTGAGCGAGCCGCGTGCCGCGGTGACACCGGCGGCCGGCCGGACGTCGGTGACGTGGAGATCGGGATCGGTCGCGATCGTGGTGGCCATCGTGGCGGCGGGCCTGGTGGGCACGATCGGGCTGGCGCAGGACCTGCGCCTGCCGATGACCATCGCCGGCCCCGCCTGGGTGGCGATCTCCCTCGGGTTCTGGGCGATCTACGGGCTGGTGCTCCTGCTCCTGGTGCGCACTCCCCTGAGCCGGGCGGAACTCGTGCGGCTCGGGACGGTGCTGGCGCTGGTCTGGGGCGGGCTGGCGGCCACCGACATCGCAGGTCGCGCGAACGGGGCTGTCGCCACGATCGCGGCGAACTTCTCCGCGGAAGCGTCCGGTGGGTGGACCACCTGGGCGGTTGCCCCGGCGTTCGAGGAGACCATCAAGACCGCCGGCATCGTGCTGCTGGCGCTGCTCCCCGCCGCGAGAAGGTTCGGGCCCGCAGCGGGGCTGGCGGTCGGCGCGCTGGTCGGGGTCAGCTTCCAGGTCGTGGAGAACTGGGTGTTCACCATCCAGGCGATGGAGCAGGCGGTGGAGAGCGGCGGCACGCCCCTGACCGCTCTGCTGTCGACGGCCTTCATCCGCGGCGTCGTCGGCTTCTTCTCCCACATCGTCTACTCCGGCATCATCGGGGCAGCCATCGGATGGGCCGTCGTGAGTGGACCGGGCCACCGGGCCCGCCGCGTCGGCGCGGTCGCGCTGGTGTGGCTGCTCATGGTCGCTCTGCACATGTGGTCCAACTGGACCACCACCGCTGGTGCCGGGCTGCTCTACCTGCTGACCATGGCCGTGGGCCTTGCGGTCTTCGTCGTCGCGTACCGAGCCGTCGCCCGGTGGCGCCCCGACGACCTTGGACCCCCACTCGTGACCTGACGGGTGCAGCGCAGGCCCCGCACCCTCCACACGCGAGCGAGGAGACCTCATGGGAGCAGCCCAGGCTCACAGCACACGACGACCGCTCGGCCGGCGCGGCAGGGGCCGCGTCCTCGGGGCCGGACTGGGCCTCGTCCTCGCCCTCGGGGGGTGCTCAGGCGGGTCAGACGGAAGTGCGCGGGGCCCTGCTGCGCTCTCCGACGGCACCTACCGGTTGCTGGCCACCTCGGCAAGCCAGGACCCGGACCCGACCGTGACGCTGGAGATCATCGGCGACACCGTCGAGCTGACCCAGGGGACCGACTCGGTGCAGGGCGCGCTGGGTCAGGCCGGGTCAGGCGAGTACGTCCTGTGCCCACCCGAGGGCACGGGATCCCCCAGACCGCTCGGATCGCCGGTCGAGGTGGGCGAGGTGCGCCTGGCGAACCCCGCGCTGTTCGGTGACTGTGGCACGACCACACCGGTTCGGGTGACCCTGGTCGACCTGTCCGTGACCACCGACCAAGTGTTCCCGTTCCAGAACTGGGCCGAGTTCTGTGACACCACAGACCCGGACTGCTGACCCCGGTCCAGCCCACCGCGCACCGATGCGGGCGCGCCGACGGGCGACGGCGGCCCGGCGCCCACCAGGTGCTGGGCTCGGAGCCCAGACACGGCGACGGGTTCGAATCGTTCTGGCGGAGCCTGGAGCCAGCCTTGCGTCGCAGGACAACGAGTCGCGTCCAGCAACGTCCGCTGACCCCCGGCCAGGCATCGACCGGAAGGACCCGACCATGAGGGTGGGGTCGTCCGAGGCCTCCGGGAGAAGGCGACCGTGAGTCCGCCCAGGCCAGCCTCGGCACGTACCCGCGCCTCATGCGCCGCGCGCGCCCGCGCCGGCCGAGCGGCCGCATGACAGTCCGGGCGCCTCACAACAACGGGAGAACACCTTCGTGGGGGCCCTGGTCCTCGGGCAGCGCTGGGAACGTCGGCTGCACGAGTGAGCCCTCCTCCGGAAGCCCCGACTCCCGCAGCCGGCCCTTGGCGGATCCGCGAGGCCACTCACGAAAAGCCCGGAAGGCCATCGGGACCCCGCAGGCGGTGGCGACGTCGAGGCTGTCCATGACTTGGACGTGCACGTGCGGCTGGGTCGAGTTCCCCGAGTTGCCGCACGACCCGAGCGACTGCCCCGCGACCACAGACTGACCCGTCGCGACGACGATCGAACCGAGCCGAAGGTGGACCAGTGCCACGTAGGGCCCAGCCCGCCCGAGCGTGATGATCACGTGGTTGCCGGCGATCGCCGCCGCACCGCGACGTGCGCGTGCCGCCTGGCCCAGTGCGTAGGGCGCCAACGCCAGCATCGAGCGCCGCGCCGGCTGGTCGGGCTCCCCGTCGTGCACCCCGGCAACGACCCCGTCAGCCGGCGACAGGATCGGGCGCCCGAAGCCGATGAACCGGTCGACCGGTTCGGTGCTGAGCCACGTGCGCCAGTCCCGCCGCTCGGCGGTGCGCCGGCGAGGGTCAGCCGCGATGAAGTCGATCGCAAAGGTGGTGGCGAACAGGTCGCTGCCGTGACTGGGTACCCGTGCGGCGGGGCTGTTACGCACCAGCCACAACCCGGTGAAGGGCAGGTCCAGCAGGACCGCAGGCCCGTCGCGGTCCGCTCGCCGCCCAACGCTGGGCACGGCCCCCACGGTAGCGCCGGTGCCCGGCCACCGGCGTCGTCGGCAGCAACCGCTTCGCCGAGACCTTGCCGTGCGACTTCCTGACCCGCGCTCGCTAGCTCCGCCGTCGGCTACGACACGACACGATGAGCGGGGACGCTACCCGGCCACCAGCAGGGACCGCTCCCTGCCCACCAGTGGGGACTCCCTCCTGGCCACGGACACGCTGGTGCGCGTCTGCCGGGGACGCGCTGTACACCCGTCGCGCTCGCCGGTGCCCGGTGCCCATGTCGCTCACAAGTCGGTTGTTCAGCCCCCGCCCCACCGCAGGGAGCGTGATGCTAGGAGGGCAGTCCACCTCGGAGGTGTGTGATGTCCTACCTCGCGCGCGAGCAGCCGAGCGGCGCCTTCTTGTCGGAGACGACGAACCCGGCCTACGCCCGCCGCGACAGCTGGGAGAGGCTCGGACGCCTGTCCGAACGCCTCGCCCACGCTCGAAGGTCCGGGGCCGACGTCTCTGCGCTTGAGAGTGAGCTCGCCGACCTGCTGGCGTTCCTGCGCGGAGTGGAGCGATTCTGGGTCTACCCCGGCGCGGAAGGCTTGGCACTGCTGGAACTCCATGCGCAGCACGAGGACTACGAGGCGCTCGCCGAGCAGTCCCGCCTGGCGGCCTGGCAGCTCGGCCGCTGGAGCGACAAGGCCTCGCTGTTCGGTGGACTGGGTCAGCCCACCCGGCAGCCTGACCCGGGCGAGCAGCTACCCGGGTACTTCACCGTGCTCGTGGTGAGCGACACAGACCCGGAGGTGCTGCGTTCCGGCCTGTCGGAGATGCTGAGCTACCGGCGTCCAGGAGACGACCTTCGCTACGAGATCGTGGCGGTGGAATCCTTCGAGGCCGCGTATGCCGCGGCGCTGGTGAACCACGACGTGCAGGCGGTGCTCACCCGATACGACATCCCCTTCCGGTCCGACGCGGCCTTCGGCTTCTACAGCGACCGGATGGACGAGCTCGACGCGCAGCTGGGGCTGTCTGCCGTGGACGCCCCGCCGCGCTCGTTCGCGCTGGCCCGCGTCCTGCGCTGGCTGCGTCCGCACCTCAACCTCTACATGCTCACCGACGAGTCGATGCCGGCTGCCGTCGACACCACGTACGAGGTCTTCGACCGGGTGTTCTACCGCTACGAGGCCCGCAGCGAGCTCCACATGACGGTGATGGCGGGTGTGCGGGCGCGGGTCGACACCCCCGTCTTCGACGCCCTGAAGTCCTACGCCGAGCGACCGATCGGCAACTTCCACGCGCTCCCCATCGCCCGGGGCAACTCGGTGTTCAACTCCAAGTGGATTCACGACATGGCCGACTTCTACGGCCGCAACATCTTCCTCGCTGAGACATCCGCGACGTCCGGTGGACTGGACTCGCTGCTGTCCCCGCGGGGGATCCTCAAGGACGCCCACGACAAGGCTGCCCACGCCTGGGGTGCACTGCACACGTTCTTCGCCACGAACGGGACGTCGACCTCGAACAAGATCGTGGTGCAGACGCTCACCCGACCAGACGACGTCGTGCTCATCGACCGCAACTGCCACAAGTCCCACCACTACGGGCTGATCCTCGGCGGTGCCCATCCGGTGTACCTCGACGCCTACCCGCTCGAGGACTACACGATCTACGGAGGGGTCTCCCTTCGCACCATCAAGCAGACGTTCCTCGCCCTGAAGCGGGCCGGACGTCTGGACGCGGTCAAGATGCTGCTGCTCACCAACTGCACGTTCGACGGCATCACCTACAACCCCCGCCGGGTGATGGAGGAGGTGCTGGCCATCAAGCCCGACATCGTCTTCTTGTGGGACGAGGCCTGGTTCGCCTTCGCCAACGTGCACCCCTTGGTGCGTCGCCGGACCGCGATGACCGCCGCGCGCATCCTGGACGAGCAACTGCGATCCGCGCCGTACCGCGACGCGTACGCCGCCCACCGTGCGGCGATGGACACGCTGGACCCCGACGACGACGCGACATGGCTGGACCACCAGCTGCTGCCGGACCCGGACCGCGCGCGGGTGCGCGTGTACGCCACGCAGTCGACGCACAAGTCACTGTCTGCGCTGCGCCAGGGCTCGATGATCCACATCTACGACCACGACTTCGAACGCAAGTCAGCCGCGCAGTTCCACGAGGCGTTCAACACCCACACGTCCACCTCGCCCAACTACCAGATCCTGGCCTCGCTCGACCTGGCCCGGCGACAGTTCGACCTGGAGGGGTACGGCCTGGTCGCCCGGGCCTACGAGATCGCCCTGACGCTGCGCCAACGCATCACCGAGGACCGGCTGCTGTCCCAGTTCATGCGCGTGCTCGATCCGACCGACATGGTCCCTGACGAGTTCGCCGACGAACGTGCGGAGTCCCTGGCGACACAAGCAGCACGCGACCGCGGGTCGTGGAGCCACCTGAACTCGGCGATGCGTCACGACGAGTTCGTGCTCGACCCCACCCGCATCACCCTGTCCATCGCGGGGACGGGACTGAACGGGGACGAGTTCAAGAACTCCGTTCTCATGGACCAGTTCGGCATCCAGGTGAACAAGACCTCGATCAACAGCGTGCTCTTCATCGTCACCATCGGCGCCACCTGGGGGTCGGCCGACTACCTGCTCGACGTCCTGCGCCAGATCGCCCGACGGCTGGAGCATGACCTCAGCGAGTACAGCCCTGCCCAGTCGAAGGTGTTCGAGCGCAAGGTTCGCCAGCACTCGGTGGGCTTGCCGAGCCTGCCCGACTTCAGCGCCTTCCATCCGGCCTTCTCCCCGCACCCAGGCAGCCCGGAAGGTGACATGCGCTCGGCGTACTTCCTCGGCTACGACCACGACGCCGTGGAGTACCTCACCTTGGCGGAGTCCTTGCAGGCGATCGAGTCGGGCCGTGAGCTCGTGTCGTCCACGCTCGTGGTGCCCTACCCCCCGGGATTCCCGATCCTTGTCCCGGGACAGGTCCTCAGCCCGGCGATCCTGGAGTTCATGACGAAGCTGGACGTGACCGAGATCCACGGCTATGACCCCGACCTCGGCCTGGCTCTGTTCACTCAAGAGGCCCTCGACGGCGTGACCGCCCCATCCGCGGGGCAGAGCCCGGCGGCCTCGGCAAGCCAGCGGTGAGGTCGACCTCCACCCGCAGAAGACCAGCATGGACGCCAGATCGGCGCGCCTCCATGCACCAGTGAGGCAGCGGGTGCTGGAGACGACCGAGACGGTCTTCTGGGCCTTCTGCGAGACCTACCTCGAGCTGGTCGTGCCGGCATCAGCGACCTCCGCGGCCCTCAGGGCGAGGTCGACCGGGCCCAGGCCGCAGCGTCGGACCTGCGCGCCGGCCGGGGCGTGGGCGACGTCATCCCTTCGAGGCGACGGTGACGGCGTGCTCCCCATCGACGTGGTCGTGCCCCAGCCGTCGGGCTGAGCGTGCCCGGCCGGGTCTCGGACGCAGTCAGCGACTCCCTCTCAGCAGGGACGATCGGGACGTCGCTGCGGGGGCACGAGTGGTCCGCGTCCGGCAGTTCGACGCGGTCAGCCGCGGGCTGCGGACGGCCGGTACGGACCGGCAGCCTCCTCACGCCCCCACCAGACCCCGGCCACCACCAAGATCACTACGTTCCCCAGGCCACCGCCGCACAGGCACGGCGGTGGATGCGGGCTTGCCCGGCTGGCGCGGCCTGGCCCAGAGTGCGCTGCACCGAGTTGGTCGGCCATCGGGCCCGGTGACTCCTGGCCGGGTTTCACCGTCCTCGAGGTCATGCTCTCGGCGGTGACACCGGGATGATCGGCGTGTACGCGATGAAGTCCCGGGGCTGGGTGCCTCTGCACCTGAAGTCCGCCTCGGTGGGCAAGAGCACCGAGCCCCGGGTCGGTCGCAGGCGCGATCTGAAACGGCTATGTTGACGCCCTCGTGGGAGGCTTGATGGGCATCCTGATCGGAAGCGGCCTGTTCGCGGCACTGTATCCGTGGCTGGGTCGGGGTGTTCTCATGCTGGGCTGCTTCGGTGCCGTGACCATGCCTCAGTTGCTCCGGGTCAACGAGTGGCTCGTCGTCGTGACCGTGGCCGCGCTGATCATCTTGGTGCTGGTGGCGGTGGAGGGTGCAGGTGCGTGACCCCGACACGTCCACGCCGGGGAACAGCGACTGCGAGCGGCTTCGTACCGGATGGGTGGCGCAGCCCGCGAACACCGTGAGCAGCCTGGCCTACGTTGCCGCCGGGTTGGTTCTGATGCGCTGGGCGCGAGTCCGGCCATCGATCGACGAGAGCTCAGCGTGGCCGATCGCGACCGGCTTGATGACCGCCGGCCTGGGAAGCCTGGACTACCACGGCTTCCGGAGCCCACTTGCGCAGTGGGGCCATGATTGGGGCATCGCCGTACCGCTCGTGGCGGCCGTCCATGCAGATGCCGGCGAGCTGCTGCCGCAGGTTCCGCCCCGTCTTCGATCCGCGCTGTCGGCAGGCGCGCTGGCAGCAATGGGCCTGCTGCTGGCACGTCGTCCACGTTCGGGCCCTCTGGGCGCAGCGGTGGGGGTCCTGGCGCTGGGGACCTTCGAGCTCGCGCTGTGGGGACGGGGTCGCCGCCCGGGACCTCGCCGACGGTCCGGGCCACTGCTGGCGGCTGCGGCTGGCTGCGGGCTCGCGGGGGCGGCCGTCTTGACGCTGAGCCGCAGCGGGGGCCCATGGTGTCGTCCTGACTCGCTGCTGCAGGGCCACGCCGCCTGGCACGTGCTCTCGGCGATGTCGCTGGCGTCCTGGGCCCTGGCAGTGCTCCCCGAGGGCGATCGTCCGGGAGCGTCGGGATGAGTGACGGGGGTCGGTGGCAGCGTGCGAAGGCACGCTACTCCGAACCGTCGACTCGGGTGGACCGCACCGTGGACCGGCTGGCTGACCGCCTGGGCGCGGCCCTGTACCGCGATGTCGAGGTGCGTGGGGAGCTGCCGCCTCGCACGGGAGCCGAGCTCATTCTGGTCAACCATGGAGGGGGCTTCTCCGACCCGGTGGTGCTTGTGGCGGCGTGGCCCCGGTTGCCCCGGTTCGTCGCCCGGGACGTCATCTGGCAGGTCCCGGGCGTGCGGAGGCTCATGGATGGGATCCGCGCAGT
>Ga0114939_10003524_pt1 | contig 10908 bp, 4 predicted proteins | sample AshMeaCrysSpring_FD_87196 | JGI IMG/M metagenome (GOLD analysis project Ga0114939, IMG submission 87196) | Groundwater microbial communities from Big Spring, Nevada to study Microbial Dark Matter (Phase II) - Ash Meadows Crystal Spring | ecosystem: Environmental > Aquatic > Deep subsurface >... | reverse complement strand
TTGATGTAGGACTAATAATACTTGCAGCATCGTGAGATTGCCGTCCTCCTTCCACTTCATCATCAACTAAATTTAATAATGCTTCCAATGCCGCAAATTCCCCATCAGGAATATAATCAGAATCCTCTACATGTGTTTCCTTTTCAAGTAAAGCTTCTAAATCAGCAAATTCATCAAATTCATTAAATTCATTAAGTTCATTAAATTCATGAAATTCATTAATCTCTTCAATCTCTTCAACAGCTTGAGAAATTATTTCTGCCCGGTTTGCAACTGCATCATTAACTATTTCTGGAGTATCGAAGAAAATATTTGGATGTGTATCATCTATATTTATCTCATCTATATTTATCTCATTGCTTATGAAATTATTCTCTAAACTACCATAATCATATTCCAAACTATTTTCAGTAAAAATAGGGTCCTGAAAATTTTCTAATTCACTATTTTCTAATTCAATATGTTCTAATTCACTATCTTGATGTAATCCAAAATTTAGATTAGATAATATTTCTTCATCATTAATCTCTGGTAATTCATGAATATCATTTTCTTGAAGACCAAATTCATCTGTCTCCAGGTCATTAATATAACTATCGTGTAAACTATTTATATTCAGAAAATCACTAGATTCAGTTTGTATTTCAGCAATAGATAAATTTTCTAAGCTGCCAATATATAATGATTCTAATGATTCGTGTTCAGCAGATAAATTCACATCTTTAGATTCTGTTTCTTCTTGATTCTCAGAGAATTTTTCTGATGTGAAACTTGTTGATGTATTTATATTTAAATCAGAATTTTTGTGGTTAGCATAATAATTTAAATCAGTTATTTCTATCTTGAGTTCGTCATCAAAGAAGTTTTCTAAATTTTCTTGAGTATTGACATTGTAATTAAAATTAGATGCTTTGCTATTGTTATAATAACTTAAATCAGTCGTTGCTATATCTAACTGATTGTCTAATTCATTAATAGATAAATCTTCTAAATTATTTGTATTTAAATCTAAATCAAATTCCTCATTATCCGCATAATAGTTGAAATCATTAACTTGTACATCTAATTGATTATTTAACTGCTTATTTAATTGATAACCTAGTTCATTAATAGATAAATTATCTAACCCATCCTTATTAGATAAATCCTGATTAAAAGAGTCTAAAACAGAAGAACTTGCGGATTCATCAACTAAATTTTCTTTGATATCATTGTCTTCAACTATTTCTGAAACTCCCTTTTCATGATTTTTTCTAAATTCAATAATTTCTGTTTGTGCTTCATGAATTGAAAAAGAATCAAGATGATAGTTATTTATTTCAGAAATATTATTGTTATCATCAACATCAAAAGTATCGTTTATATTATTTAAGTTGGTATTATCTAAGTTGGTATTATCTGAATTATTCTGATATAAATCTTCCGAAGCATTGTTATCTTCATCCTCGAAATCAAATGTATAAAGTATTGTTTCACGACTATAATTATTAATGTCATTGTTTTCTGATAAATCAAAATTATTTTCAATAACCTCTAACGTCGGAGGAGATATGTTAGTAACAGCAGGAGATATGATACCTGTTTTTATATTCAAACTTAGATTGGAAGCTTCTTTATAATCTAAGTCATCATCTAAACCAATTTCTTCCTTAGATGGTAAATTTTCTGCGGCATTAATTTGAATTTTAGAATCGGATATATTTATATTTTCTAGATTAATATTAATCTCATTTTGATTAATTTCATTAGAAACATTAGTAAATTGTGCTTGTAAATCTAAACTCTCTGATGTCTGATATAAATCGCTTTTAACTAACCCAATAATCTCAGCATCGTCGGAGTCTAAGAAATCAGTAAATAGTTCATTACTATCGTCTGATAAAATCTCTATATCTAAACTTTCACTAATGTTTATATCATCGCTAAATAAACTATTTTCATCCTCGACAAAGAATTTATCATCTATATTATCTAATTCTGGATAAACAATATCTTCTGGCAAAATTTCAATTTCTTCTTGCTCATTATCCATTTGCCAGAAATCATCAAAATCACCATCTAAAGATAAATCCGAATTAGAATTAGAGGATGGTGTATCAAAAAAGTTACTTAAATCATCTAAAGCACCATTTTTATTTGCTGTTAATGCTTGAGATTTATCTTCAGATAATTTATCTTTTGTTGCAATACTACTGGATGTATTAACTGATAAATTAGTGTTTGTAAGATTTGGGACTAATTCTTCTTCAGTGCCCAAAAGTTCTCCAAAACTGACAAAATCTTCTGTATTACTGAAAGCAACTTCTAAATTATCGTTGTCAACTTTATCTACAGCTAGATGTGAATTATTTTCTTGTGCATCAATATCTACATCTACATCGACTAAATTTTGTAATAATTCTTTTGTTTCTTGGTTATTTTTAGATTCTTGATTATTTTTATATTCTTCTTGATGATTAGGAATAATATTTTGATTATCTTGTGCAGAAGTTTTACTTAGACTGTGCTTAGATATTTCACTTTTAAAATCATCATCTACAAAATCATCACCAAATAATTGAACAAGAGTCAGTTCTTCTTTTCTGGCTGTTGTTTGATGAGTATTATCTTTAAACTCATTCTCAAAAGCTAGTAAATCAGCTAAATCACTATCTTTATCTTTATTATCTTCTTGAAAAGGATTAATATTTGTTTCTGTTGTATCAACAGCTTCAATTACTTCTTCTTCTTGCCAAGTTTCATCAAGGTCTTGAGATTCTCCTTCAAATAAATCAGCCAAAGTATTTAATTCTGCTAAACCAACTTCAGGACCATTAGGGTCAAGATTAATAAGGGTATTATCTGATTTTAATTGTGAGGATTCGTCGGATTCATCAATAAAACTAGTTGTCTTATTTTGCTGTATAGATTTTGCTGTAAAAACACTAGTAAAAATATCTTCTTCTGGTAATATTTGACTGTCAATAAATAATTGTGAAGTTGGTTGTACTTCTGTAAGAATTGGGGCTATTGGCTCCAATTTCTCTTGTGAGTTATCTTGTGGCTTATTTGCCTCAATTTTTATTGTGTCAAATTTGATAGTTTCAATTTTGATTTTTTCAGCTTTTGGAACGTTAATTAATTTTTGTAATTGGGGGCTGGCGGTAATTTCGCATTCTCTATCTTGGATAACTAGTTCTACAGCCTGTTTAATTTCTGTGATTACAACCTTAGCTAAAGTGAGATAGCTGTTATCTGTATTTACAATAGCGATCGCTGCATCTTGGCATAAGACAGACCAGTTAGGGTAATTATACTCAGAACCTAGTGCATTTAAATCTTCGCAGCACTGGTCTAGAATATTTCGGTTTTCGGGAGTTGGGTTTTGCTTAAAGACTTGCAACATATCCCGCAGTTTTTTCAAAACTTTTGTCTGAAATTCCTGGGAGTTATTTCTAGAGGAAATAACTGGAGTTGCCTTGGGCTTCTCAACAGCTTTAATCTCAACAGGCTTAATATCAACAGATTTAAGAACTGTTTGTTTTCCATCTCCATCCATTTGTTGTACGAGCATCGATAAATGCTCATTTAGCCAACCAAAAACTGGTTCAGCTTCTGACATCAGGGTATTAGCAACCTCGTCAGTTAAACCAAATGGCCCGGTCAAATGCTCTAAAAGGGCTTTAAGAGTATCAGAGACACCTAAAAATAAGGATTCTAATTTTTGGTCAACTTTAATATTAGGGCGGTCTTTTAGGACTTTAAAGCAATCTTCCAAACGGTGAGACGTATGCTGAATGCTACTTAAGCCAAGCATTGCAGCCCCTCCTTTAATAGAGTGAGCCGCCCGGAAGACTTCGTTTATCATTTCCGAATCGCTAAGGGTACTTTGAAGTGAGAGTAACCCCTGCTCGATGGTATTGAGGTGGTCTCTTGCTTCCTCAATGAAGTAACCCAAAATGCGCTGTTGTTGTTCCGGCAGCATAGCTAAAATCAAAAATGAAGGATGAAAAAAATTAAAAAATAAAATTGAAAGCTAAATTTAAAAACTCATAAAAGATGAATGATGAAGGATAAAGGTTGAAGGATAAGTTATGGATACTTCATACTTAATACTTCATACTTCATACTTTTAGCGAGATTCAGTAATTTCAACTCGGAAACGTTCCACAGAGGCAATTAAGTCGCGGGAGACACTTACCAGGTATTGTAAAGCACCAGAAACTCGTTGAGCTTCTTGGGAAGTCTCTTGGGCTGTAAGCTCTACAGATTGCATAACCTGGGCTACAGCGCGGGAAGTTTCCGTTTGTTCCACAGTATCAGCGGTAATAGAGCGCACTAAAATATCAATCCGATTAGCAACCTGAATAATATTTTCCAGCGATCGCTTAGCTTCTTCAGCTAACTTAGTACCCTTAATAACCTGTTGGGTGCCTTCTTCCATAGCTGTCATTACGGAACCTGTTTCGCTTTGGATTTGCATTACGATTTGTTCAATTTCCTTTAGGGATTTAGCTGATTTATCAGCCAGCTGACGAACTTCATCAGCTACAATCGCAAAGCCTCGCCCAGCTTCTCCTGCCCTTGCTGCCTCAATGCTAGCATTGAGTGCCAATAAGTTTGTGCGGGAAGCAATTTGGGAAATTAAAGCAACAATTTTAGAAATTTCTTGGGAAGATTCTGCTAACCTTTTAACTTTACGGGTAGTTTCAGCAACAGTTTCCCGAATTTCTAAGATACCAGCGACTGTATTTTCCACTGCTTCTCCACCTTTGAGAGCAATGGAAGAGGCATCTCTTGCAACAGCTTCAGCTTCCCGCGCAGCTTCCGCAACCCGCTGAATAGAGTCAGTCATCACCTGTACAGAATTTAAGGTAACGGCTAACTCCTCTGCTTGACGTAAAGCATCGCTAGACAATGCCCTTGCAAAGGTTTCAGAGTTAGTAGCACCTTTAGTTACTTCCCTTGCAGCAGCTTTAACCTGTTGGACAATATCCCGTAGATTCTGAATTGTCAGGTTAAAAGCATCAGCTACAGCCCCTAATACGTCAGCACTAACTTCTGCTTGTACTGTTAAATCTCCTCTAGCAGCGCCTTCCACATCATCAAGTAAGCGAATCACTTGGCGTTGCAGGCTTTCTTTTGCTTCTTCCTGTTCGTCTGCTTTTCGCTTAGCTTCACTGGTGGTAGTTAAAATTACCCTAGCCATTTCATTAAAGCCAGCGGCTAACTGTCCTAGTTCATCTTCTGAATAAACAGTTGCCTGAACGTTTAGATTGCCTTGGCGGACGGAATCAAATTGGGATTGTAAATCTCTAGTAGTTCGGCGTATTTGCCGTAACGTCAGGTTTCCCATAATACCCGCAGTTCCAAATCCTGCGACGCCAGCAGCTAGAGCCATTGCCCAGCCAGTATTACGAATGGATGCTCTTTGCCCAGGTTCAGAAAGATTTGCAGCTGTAAAGCTAATGGTAGCCACCACTAAGGCAGAAATGGCTCCCACAGCACCAGCAATAAACCACTGTTTATTTTCCAAGGAGGCATTTTCAATGGGAGCAAAAAAGCCTTGTTCAACATTAACAGTGGGTTCTATTTTACTGACATCCGATTGGGTAAAAACGGGTACAGATTCTTGGGAAGCTGTGATACTAAATAACTCATCATCGCGATCGCTTTCTAAATTAATAGATTTAGGGTTTTCCAGAGATTTACTTCGGGTAGGAATGCTAGAAGTATCAAAAGGTCCAGAGCGAAGTTTAGTATTACTAAAGCTATTATCTCCCGTAATGTCTATGTGGGAAAGATTGCCTAAATCATCAAATTCATCAAATTCATCAAAAAATTCAATATTTCGAGCCTGGGTCTTGCTTTCATTAAAGCTACTAACGCTAGGGCTAGAATTTTCAAGGCTAGCAAAACTATCGGCACCAAATGCCGATTCAAAGGCTTCAAAATCGAAGTTATCATCAACCTCGGTGGTATTTTGTTCTTTTTGGGGAGGGTAAGAAAAAAAATCTTTTTCTCCGAAAGCAGCACCAAAATTTAAATTATTATTCGATTTGCTATTTGGTAGTGGGGCATCAGAACTTGTATAGCCAAAAGTATTTAAACTATTTTGGTTATTAAGCTCTTTTTTTAGCTGGGTTTCCCCGATCATTAATGTTTCATCCTCAAAGGTTTGAACGCTAAAGTTCAAACCTTCAATGCTTTCTTCTAAGGAAATGCCGGATAATTCACTATCATCGAAACTACCACTGGGTGGCAATGCTGATTGCTCAAAGGGAGAAAACTCCCGGCGATCGCCACCGCGAGGTGTGGGTTCTTTATCATCGGACTTTACAGTTTCCGATAACTCCTTAACAGGCATAACTTCCCGGCGATCGCCACCGCGAGGTGTAGGTTCTTTATCGTCAGACTTTACAGTTTCCGATAACTCCTTAAAAGGCATAACTTCCCGGCGATCGCCACCGCGAGGTGTGGGTTCGCCCCCCTTATCTTTATCCTTAGGATTTTTGCCTGAACTTTTTTCTGTAGCCGTCTCCTCTTGATTTGATGCTTTGACATCATTAGACTCGGAAATACTGACCTCTTCAACTAAATCCTCTTGCCAAAAAGCTGGTATTTCAAAATCTGATTTTGATTTTTCATCAACAGCTGCACCTCTATCTGTTGTTATAGGAGTGGAAATGCTAAAAGGATTTTTGTTGCCAGTGTATTCTAAAGAATCAGATACGGCACCAAAGACAGTAGTATCAGTTGGCATATCAAAGGGACTATCAATAGAAGATATTTCCTCCAAACCATCAAGAGAAGGAAAATTGTCACCTATGGCATCTAAATTAAATGCACTGGCATCAAAGTCTGCAACATCTGCAAAATCTTCTCCCTGGTCCTGAAAACTACTACCTGCAGCACCTTGCAAATTTACCTGACCGATATAGGCAGTCGCAGTAGTAACAGAAGCCTGAGGTTGTTGAAATTGTGCAATATCCTCCAGACCATTTCTGGCAAAACCAGTAATTTCTGGGTCATCACTTAACTGTAAGACTTTTTTATATTCTTCTACAGCTGTATCAAACTTTTGCAAAACGTAGTAAACATGTCCCCTTAACAAATGGGTATTAGGGTCATCAGGAAAAGAAATTACAGCTTTATCCACTAGTGTTGCTGCTTCATCATAATTCCTTTGTACATAGGCTTTATAAGCCTGCTGATAGGATTGGTCGTAATCTATACTTGCTGCCATTTAATCCCTCCCAATTTCATCCTGCCCACCGCGCACTCCTTAAAATAGCCATTTGGTCTAGTAGTCTCAAACAACAAGGATTGGAGTCACTGCTGTTGAGAAACCATTCACCCCTTAAAAAAGGTGCCATTGTATCAGGGACATTACTAGGAGCCACTAAATTTTGCACATCAAGCCAATCCATGCCACCAATTTCCTCAACGGCTAAGCCCACAATGGTGTCTTGTTCCTCAACGGCGATGACGGACATTTCAGCTCTATCTGTGTTCAAAGCAATGGCTTCCCCTAAAAATTGACCCAAATCAGCGACCCAAATTACTCGACCTCGCAAATTTAGGGTACCCAAAATTAATGGAGAAGCATTAGGGATGGGGGTAATTCTATCAGGACTCAGTTCGATGACTTCCCGAATACCTGTTGCTGGTAGTGCAAACTCCTGGTGCGAAGGTATGTAAAACCGTAAGTGCAACTCTCCTTCTGGACTCTCCACCTGAAATTCTGGACGAAACTGGTCTTGACCATCGCCTCCTAAAAAGTCGGGTTTACCAACCATCTTATTTTCATCCTTATCCTCGCAACAGTTGTTTGACTGTTCCAACCAACTCGGTTGGTTGAAAAGGTTTGGCTATATAAGCATCTGCCCCTTGCCTCATGCCCCAGTAGCGGTCAAATTCTTCTCCTTTAGAAGAACACATCACCACGGCGACATTTTGAGTCTTGGGGTCTGATTTTAACCGTCGGCAAACTTCATAACCATTCATCCGGGGCATGACAATATCTAACACAACTAAATCCGGGGGAGCTGATTGGATTGCTTCTAATGCTTCCAAGCCATCACAAGCGTGAGTGACTGTTAAACCACTGGCTTTCAAGAGGTCTGTTATCATCTCCCTTTGTGCGATACTATCTTCAACTATCAGAACTATACTCATAACCGCCTATCTACCTCCTGATATCGTTCCAAGTGGAACATTCCCTGATTTGCCTAAAGCATTTAATGTTAAAAATAATACTAATCCTTTACTGATGGACTAAACGGGGCTGTTTTGGAGCAGACTGGTGTGGGTGATACTATTTTTTATCTCATCTTGCATGGAATCAACAAGTCTTAAATTTTTGCTTGTTCTGTTTATGAGACTTAAATTCACGTACTTTTCTACTACCGCAATTAACTCTGACTCTAAAAAGGGCTTAGTTAAAAAATCTTTCGCTCCTAGCATTTTGGCTTTTGTTTTATCAAGGTAGTTGTCATCAAGGGTAAACAAAATAATTGGTATTTGGCAAAAAGTTGTAGATTTACAAATCAGAGCGCAAATCTCATAACCATTTAATTCCGGCATATTCATATCACATAAAATCAACTTTGGGTGAAACTTAAAAATCATGCTAAGCGCTTCCCAAGGGTTACTAACAGTAATTACTTGATGCCCATATGGCTCTAAAGTTGATTCTACCTGTTGAAAAATAGTTGCTGTCGAATCAATACAAAGAATAGGTACTTCCTTCTCAATCTGTTCTTTGGATGCAAAGTCTGATTTGTCGTCAAAAGTATAATTATCCGGGTATACCATCTTCAGTAAACCTTGATGGACATAGGGGTAAATGACTTTTGCTACAGACAAAATATCCCGATGGAAAAAGCGTCCCATTTGCCTAAGGGATGTTTTACCTTCAGCCCAACGCAACAGTTTATTTGTTGTTGCAGGGGGTAAGGATGACTGTAGTTGAGCCAGATTATTCACAAAAGGAAATTGTTCGGGAGACTCAAGAAAAGGACGCATTTGCATCCACTCCTGCAACTGCGTCACTGTGGAATTTACTAAAGGGGTTATCTCCAAGGAAATTAATTGAGGGTTCAGCGCTATATCTGTTTGAAATAAAAATTTACCTTCTCTTAAACTAACTAAATCAAATAGTGTTTCATTAGCTAAGCACTTAACAATACTACGAGCTTGAATTGGATTAATGGTATTTTCCTCTAAAAGTTTCCAAAGGAAAGCGTACTCTAGTGGGAGCGACTTTTCTATTGAAGATAGCTCTATTTCAGAATCTGGTAGTTGTATTTGGTAGTGACGTAAATATTCACTAAGTCTGGATAAATTTTCATTTCCATTGGCAGTGTAGACTATTTGACCATTTTCCAAGAAAATAAACCACGACTGCGGTTGGCACAAATTATAACCTTTAGAAGAGTATCTACCGTAAGACAAGTCACAACAAGAACTACACCTTTCAACAAATAGTTGTCCAGTCCCCTGTTGTAACTCAATCAATTGCAGGATACTGCGAATATCAATTTCATTTAAGTTGCCCTGCATTTAATAAAAAGGCACTCCTTGCTATCTTGAGAAAATTGAGAATAGCGACTAGATAATGGTAAAAGGTAAAAAGTAATCATTTAAAAGTTTTATTTTTACAAATCCGACTCTCTATTGCCTATACCCCAGTCCCTACTTTATTAATATTCCCAAATTAATTCTAATCAGACGTTAATACTAACATCTGCTGTGCAATTTACTGATACAGATTAGCAGACAATCAAGTATGTAATTATACTGAGATTTAGTCAATAAATATAATTTTCTTTTTATTTATCTTAATGGACCTCGACCTTCACCCTTTCTTGGTGCGTTCCAAAATTAAACTTTGATTCTGACAGGGCAAAGCTTCTACATTCTTTGCTGAAGATATCTAATATATTATTCTTTAAAAGACTGACATACAATAATAAAAACACAGTTATTCAGTGCCATTTACTTACAGCAATTACATCGAATACTTAAAGTTTTCTAAAAAGATTCTCAAAAGTTAGTAATAACACGGTAGTCAGAATCCCTACAACCAGCTAAAAATGTATAAATGCAACAAGTTCATTATATATATAAATGTGATTCTTCGTATTCTCAATAAATAGTTTAATTATCTCTAGTTTTGCTGTTTTACGGTGAAATTACATAGATTAAATTAATTAACGAAGGTATATCCCTCTAAAAAGTTAAGTGCATCAAAAGGATTAAAGGTGTGCTGTATTTAGCAGAAGTACAAAAACAAAAAGGCAAATTACTCGGTAACGGTAATAAAACCGAACTGAAATTGCTTGCTTGTCAAAAAACAGAACAGTCTTGGAGTAATGTTTCAGAAGAAATTATTGCCGCAGAGGAAGCAAATAAATTAAACGACGGAACCCTTGTAATTGTAGAGTTAAACTCTAACCGACAAGTACAAAGGCTTCAAGAAGCAGGACGTCCTTTAGTTAATATTTTGCAAAATTTTTCTCGTCAGTTAGAAAAATTTAAGCTTAAGGAAGAAGAAATTGACCAATGGAAAGAGTCCCTAACTTTTCAAGCTCAAGAACTTAATCGTCGAGAGTTAGAAATTGAAGCCAGTTTAGAGCAAGTACAGCATATAGAGGAAGATTTACAACGCCTAGAAACAGAAAAAAAAGATTTTGAGAAATATCGCCATGAGATAGAGGAAATTAGGACTGAAATTGAGCGTAGTAGACAAGACTTAGAAACTGCTTGGGAAAACTTACAAGGCGAACAGCGCCGTATGGAGGAACATCAAGCTGATTTCAAAGCAGGGGCTAGTTTAGATGAACAACAAAGCTTAGTATTAAGGCAGCTACTGGAGCGCTTACCATCTCATAATGGTTTAAAAAGCGATGAGATGCAAGATAGTTT
>Ga0114939_10003522_pt1 | contig 10909 bp, 6 predicted proteins | sample AshMeaCrysSpring_FD_87196 | JGI IMG/M metagenome (GOLD analysis project Ga0114939, IMG submission 87196) | Groundwater microbial communities from Big Spring, Nevada to study Microbial Dark Matter (Phase II) - Ash Meadows Crystal Spring | ecosystem: Environmental > Aquatic > Deep subsurface >... | reverse complement strand
GCGGACTTCGACCCGACGCGCTGCGACGTGTACTACCAAGGCAAGCTCTCGCCCGACTTCTACGCGTGGATCTTCCCGCACGGGCCCACGACCAGCATCGGCGTGGGCACGGCACACAAGGGTTTCTCGCTGCGCAACGCCGTGGGCGAACTGCGCGCCGCGACCGGTCTCGACCGCGTGGAGACCGTACGCCGCGAGGGTGCGCCGATTCCGCTCCGGCCGCTGAAGCGCTGGGACAACGGCCGGGACCTCGTCCTCGCGGGCGATGCCGCAGGCGTCGTCGCGCCCGCGTCGGGCGAGGGCATCTACTACGCCATGACGGGCGGACGCGTGGCGGCCGATGCCATCCACGCGTTCCTCGAGACCGGCGAAGCCCGCGAGCTGGCCACGGCCCGGAAGCGCTTCATGAAGGCACATGGCCGCGTGTTCTGGGCGCTCGGCATGCTGCAGAAGTTCTGGTACTCGAGCGACGCGCGCCGCGAGCGCTTCGTCACCATGTGCAGCGACCGCGACGTGCAGCGGCTCACCTGGGAGGCGTACATGCACAAGCGCCTGGTCCGGGCGCAGCCGATGGCACACGTGCGCATCTTCCTCAAGGACATGGCGCACCTGCTCGGTCTGGTTGCGCCGGAAGGGCAGTCGCGCCGCACGCCGGACCGTGCGTGAATTGCTCGGGGAATTGGTCGCGAGCGGACGCGCCGTCGACCTGATCCTCGCGCTCGTCGCCGTCGAGGCGCTGCTGCTCTTCGCGCTCCATCGTTGGCGCGGTCGCGGCGTGCCGCTCGCCGACTTCCTGCCAAGCGCGCTCGGCGGCGTGTGCCTGTTGCTCGCACTGCGGGCGGCCTTGACCGGCCGGCCGTGGACGGCGATCGTGCCCTGGTTGCTCGCCTCGTTCGCCGCGCATCTCTGGGACCTGAAGCGGCGCTGGCACCACTAGAGCAGCCGGCCGCGTCCGGGTCTGAGAGGCACGTCCGATAAACGCCGTGCGTTGGGTGACGGACTTCCATGGGCCCGGCTCCGGGCGTTCGACGCCGCTGCCCGCGCCGCTCGTCGTTCGCCGCGCCCGCTGCCGTCTCGGCGCGCACACCGGGGCCGTGTATCCGGCGGCAGATTGCTTGGCGCGTCGCCCCGGCGGCGTGTTGCGGTCGCGAGGCCGCATCGCGCCGCGCGCGTAAGGCCCCTATTCTGTCGCCGAGATCACCGGCCCCACTCGCATGTCCGCCGCCAACGAACGTCCCGCGCCCGACGCCGTCCTCGTCGACATCGCGCGCTATGTGGTCGATCACTGCGTTACCTCCGCGGAGGCGTTCGCGACCGCGCGTCACTGCCTGCTCGACACGCTCGGCTGCGGGCTCGAGGCGCTCGAGTATCCGGCGTGCACGAAGCTCCTCGGCCCGATCGTTCCCGGCACGGTCGTGCCCAACGGCGCGAAGACTCCGGGCACGCCATACCAACTCGATCCGGTGCTGGCGGCGTTCAACCTTGGGGCGATGGTCCGCTGGCTCGACTTCAACGACACGTGGCTCGCGGCGGAATGGGGGCATCCTTCCGACAACCTCGGCGGGATCCTCGCCACCGCCGACTGGCTCTCGCGCACGCGGGTCGCGGCGGGCCGGCCGCCGATCCCGATGCGCACCGTGCTGGAGGCCATGGTCAAGGCGTACGAGATCCAGGGGGTGCTCGCGCTGGAGAACGCGTTCAATCGCGTCGGGCTCGACCACGTCGTCCTCGTCAAGGTCGCCTCGACGGCTGTGTGCACTTGGCTGATGGGCGGCACGCGCGAGCAGGTGGCGGACGCGCTCTCGCAGGCTTTCGTCGACGGCCAGGCGCTGCGCACCTACCGGCATGCGCCCAACACCGGATCGCGCAAGTCGTGGGCGGCGGGCGACGCGACCTCGCGGGGGGTGCGCCTCGCGCTGCTCACGCTCGCCGGCGAGATGGGCTACCCGTCGGCGCTGACGGCGAACACCTGGGGGTTCTACGACGCGTCGTTCCGTGGCCAGCCGTTCCGCTTCCAGCGACCCTACGACAGCTACGTGATGGAGCACGTGCTCTTCAAGATCAGCTTCCCAGCGGAGTTCCACGCGCAGACCGCGGTAGAGTGCGCGCTCGCCCTGCACCCGCACGTCGCGCATCGCATCGACCGGATCGCGCGCATCACGCTGCGCACGCACGAGTCGGCGATCCGCATCATCGACAAGCGCGGGCCCCTCCACAACCCGGCCGACCGCGACCACTGCCTGCAGTACATGGTGGCGGTGGCGCTGATGAAGGGGCGGCTCACGGCGGCGGACTACGAGGACGAGGCGGCGGCCGATCCGCGCATCGACGGCCTGCGCGGGAAGATGCAGGTGAGCGAGGACGAGGGCTACTCGCGCGACTACCACGATCCGGCGAAGCGCTCGATCGCGAACGCGGTGCAGGTGCACTTCGAGGACGGCAGCGCCACGGAGGAGATCACGGTCGAGTATCCCGTTGGCCATCGGCGCCGCCGCGAGGAGGGCATCCCGCTCCTGCTCGAGAAGTTCCGCAGGAACCTCGCCCGGCGATTCCCGGCAAGCCGGCAGCAAGCGATCCTCGATGCGTCGCTCGATGCCGCAGGGCTCGCGGCGATGCCGGTGCACGAGTACGTCGATCTGTACGTGCCCTGACCGGTCTCGCGCGGCGCACGGAGGTGGGACTCCGACATCGGAATGAGCCAGTCCAGGCACTCGCGTCGCATGGTGCCAATCAGGCGTTCACAGATCGCGTTGGCCATCGGACTGTGTGGTGGCGATCTCAGCACGTTCAGCCCGAGGCTCTCGATGGACTGGTCGAGGTGTCTTGCGAAGATGCCGACCAGCTCGCCGAGCGGAGTGAGCGCGCGTCCTTCGACGTCGTAGGACATGGTCCTGGCTCGCCTCCCGGCCTAACCCTCGGGACATGGTAGCGATGCCGGCGCGCGGTTGTAAAGAGACCGAGCCCGAAGGTGATTCGCCGGCGACGACTTCGGGCTCTTATCGCCGTGCGAGCTACTCGGCGGCAGTTTGCCGAGTCAGTTCGCCTTCAGCCCCAGCAGGAAATCCATTACCAGCGCCTCGATGTCAGTATGGCTGATCTCGCGGCCGCCGAGCTCCAGCAGCCGCGTGACCATGTCGAGGTCGTCCGAGCGCAGTTGCTGATTCGGCATCACCATCGAAACCCCCTCTGGCGTGATCAGGACATTGAGGCTCTTCTCGCCCCGGATCGAGTCCCGGGTGTTCTTCTTGCTCAACGTGAACACGCGCTTGGCGCCGCCGGGCAGGACGACGTGCAGCTCGTCGCCGAATGAGCTGAAACGGCTGTAGTGCGTGCTGAGGATCTGATCGAAGCCCTGCTGAAAGCCCTGCATCCCGGACTTCACCTCGAACTTGACATGGATCAGCAGGCCGCTGGGTGTGACCTCCGCGATGATGCCGTCCCAGATCTGTCGCGGCGCCTCGGCCGCGGTGACCAGGCCGAGTCGCGTCAGCCGCGTCATCGCCATGACGCCCTCGATCAGGATCGCATTGGGGTGGAGCTTCTGGATCTCCTCAAGATGGCCCTGCTTGACCGAGGCCGACAGCATCTCCATCACGGCGCCCTTGACGCGCCAGAAATGGAAGTCGGTGATGAACCGCGTCGCGTGGAGCGTCGCGATGACGTCCTTCTCGGCGAGCTCTTTCATCAGCCGGGCGAGCCGCGGATCGTCGGCCGACACGACCTTCACGAACTCCTTCTTGAGCGTTCCGAAGTCGGCGGGGCGCACGATGTTGTTGGCGGAGACGGCGCGCTCGCCGGTCACTTGCAGGACGAGCCGAAGGGTCTCCAGATCGATGCCGGTCAGCAAGGCGCGAATCTCGTCGACCAGCTTCGACCGGCTGTTGAGGAACCAGTCCAACGCGTCGGTGAACTTCATCTTCCGGCGCACTTCCTCCTGATACACCTTCTGCAGCACCTCCATCGTCGTGTGGAGGTCCTTGTCAGACTTGAGGACCGGTGCGATCTCGGGGAAGATCTCGGTGAACACCTTTCGTCCGTTCCGCGCTCCGAGGCGTTCGCCTCCCTCGCTCATCGAGATGACGGCCTCGATGACGCGCGCATTGACACCGGCATTCTTCAACTTGAGACGCAGGCTTTCGACGACGTCGACCAGATCGCCGTAGCGTGCCACTGGCTTCAGCCTGCCGGCGTCCGCAGTTGCGCCAGCGCCTTCGCGCTGTCGTCTGCCACGGCGGCCAGCATCGGATACACCTCCCGCGAAACAAAGTTGACGCCGCGCTTGAGGGCGCCGAAGCTGACGAACGGCAGCGCCGCGGCGATGCCGATCAACACCTTGTCCGCGTCGGTGAGCTTGTTGCCGAAGGCGTCGCGGTCATACTGCACCGCCGTGTACAGCTCGTAGAGCCCGAAGGCTTCGCCGGCGATCGGCGTGAACCCGATCATCAACGACACCTGGAACTCGAAGAACTGCTGGCCGGGGCTCTTCGTGAATTCGTAGTTGGCTGGCGCCGGCCACGACTCCTCGAGGGGCCCGCCGCGAATCGGCTTGCCATCTTCGTCACGCAGCCCGACCCATGGCAGGTCGTCCTGGTAGTTCACGGAGCGCCTGAGAGCGCTTGCCGAGGGCAGCTGGGCGAGCAGCGACCGCGTGCGCGTGTCGGAATCGGTATCGCGGCTGATCGTGCCTGCCAGGTGCACGTTCGGCGACTTGGTGATCATCAGCGTGGTCTGGCCGTGAACCATGCGTCCCTCCTTCAGCTGGAGAGACTTGCTCCAGGCGATCTCGTAGCTGAAGCGCTTCGGTTGCGAGACAAGCTGCGCGGCCTCGTGCTGCTTCGACAGGGCGTCCTGGAAGTTCATGTCCGCCGGTACGCTTTTGTTGTCGATCTCGTCGTAATGCTGGTCGAGAACGCGCAGACTGTACGTGCTCTCGGGGAATGTGAACTGGGTGCCCAGGTCATCGTAGGCGACCTGCATCCAGGACCGCCGAGCCTTGGCGTGATCCGCCGCAGCGATGCCGCGCGCCTCGATCAGCGCCGCGAGGTGCGGCAGCAACGTGAAGTTCGACTCTCCCTGGCTGTCTGCGTAGAAGGAAAACGTCGGCTGGGCGCTGGGGAAGTAGAACGGGGAACCTTGCAACGGAATCTGCGCTTCGCGGTGCACCCGGCGCAGGCTTATCTTGGGACGCACTGGCGAAAACAAGGCGTCTCGATCTCGGGTGCTCAGGTCGAGGCCTTCGAAGCCCACCTGCTGGAACTCGTCGATGGCGCGGGTCATCCGCTGGACGATGACCTTGACCGTCGAGAACACGATCAGGTCGATGCTCGGATACTGCCGGGTGAGGCTGGTCGTGCTGTCGTTGGCGTCCTTCGGCCACGGCAGGATCACGGGCTGGTAGTAGAACCAGCAGCGCAGCCGGGCCGCAGGCGCGGTGAGTTCGGTGTCCACGAGGGTGATCCAGACGAGCTCCTCGCGGCGCCCGGGGAGCTCGACAAAATAGCGCAGCGTCAGCGTCCGGTATTCGAGCTCGCCCCTCGGGCGCCTGGTCAACGACGCCTCGAACTGCAGGGCGCCGAGCGACAGCGGCTTCATCCGCGAGCGTCTAGCCGCCGCAGCCGACCGCGCTCGCCGGATACGGAGCGCTGTCCGTGGGCCGGTAGATGATCGTCAGATCCGTCGGAATGATCTCCTCACGGTAGACCGGCTCGGCGGTGGGCAACTGCTGCCGCTGCAGCACGAGGTCGCGGTAGATCTCCGTGAGCTCGCTGAGGGGATCCGCCGAGCTGTCCAGTTGCGCCAGCAGATCGGCCTCGAAGTCCACGCTTCCGGTTTCGAGGTACTTCACCATCACCTGTTCGAGCCGGTCGTCTTCCCGGAGCGGAATCATCACCTGCGTCCAGGCGGCGTTCATGAACTGCCTGCGGCGTTCGTCGGCGCCGGCGAAGAAGCCAAGCTTCTCGTACGCGACCTGCGAGCCGTTCGGCCCGTAAGCGAACAGGCGGTAGGTAAGGTTCTCCCAATCGATCGCGTGCTCGAACAGCCGCAGTTCATCGAGAGTTGGCAGACCGCCCGCACCGCCGCCGTACTTCTGGTGCAGCGCGCGCATGATGCGGCGCTTGAGGACCTCGAGCTCTTCCAGGCGCATGAGGCCCGGCGAGCCGCGAAACGCCGGGCCTGCGGAGGTCGCGTTGCGCCGGCCCTGGTAGTCCGCGACGAGCTGGTAGTGCGCCTGATTGAGGCGATCAAAGGTCTCCAGGCGCCACGCGTCGAGCGCCACGTCATCCACGCGTACCATCGACACGGTCAGGTTGATGGTGACGCCCGGCTTCAGCGACACGCAGTTGAACGAGACGGGGAGCGCGTCCGTGATGCCTTTCGCCCCGGCAAAACGCTTCGTCGCGGTATCGTCCATCATGGCGATCAGCAGCTCGAAGAGGTTGCCGATCGAATCCTGCATCAGGTCCTCGATGTGGGCGATGATCGCGTCGAAGAACTCCTTGAACGGGGCGAGGATCGCCTTCGGGATCTCGAGGACCAGCGCCGGGTCGAGGCTGGGGATCGACGGCAGGCTGGGGCCTGACGCCGTGTCCCCGGCGATCAGGTTGGGGATGTACGTCGTGATCATGTCCTGCAGGTACTTCGTGAGGTCCTTGATGAAATCGTTGATCTCCTCGCGGACCTCGTCGTTGACGTCCGTCAGCGCCTCGAGCACGCCGTTGCCGTCCAGATTGGTGAACGCGTCGTACAGAAGCTGCAAGCGCCCCTTGATGTAGTCGATGAACTCCTCCGTCATCACGAACGAGTTGCCGAGCGCGTCGAGGAACTCGCGGATCAGGAAGTCCGGCTCGAAGAAGAAGTACGGCGACTCCTTCGTCTGATGCGCCACGTTGATCGTCACGTTGGACGAGTCGGCGTTGTAATGCAGGATGGGCGACGCCGTGTAGAGCACTTGCCAGATCGCCAACGGCAGATAGAACAGCGTGTACGGCGGCACCGACGCGACGCCGATCGTCGGCAGCGCATAGATGCTGGCACCCAACAGCGACAGCGGCAGATGGGCTGGGATGCTGACACCGTTGGCGCCGTGCGTGACGGTGACCATGACGTCCTGCACGGCGTAGCCTTCCGGTATCTCGATCGTGTCCTGGATCAGGAAGCGCTTGTACTGGCCGAAGAAAGGCGTCAACGTCTCGGCGATCTTCTTGACGTTGAACTCGGCCGGCTCGCGGGTCTCGTTGGTGAGGTCCGTCTTGTAGGTCTTGGCGACGACCTTCACCGGCGGAGGAGGAGGCGATACGTTCGACGCGCGCAGCTTGCCGACGAGCCCGAGGTAATTCTCGGGAGAGATGTCGCCCGGCGAGAGATCGAACGCCGGCGGCAGACCGACATCGCTCAGCGTGAGCATGTGCTTCTGGGCTTCCTTGTTCACCAGATCGACACCAGGCCGCAGGATCTCCGCCGCCAGGAACTGCCGAAGACCGTAGATGCGCTCGGTGATGCAGATCCGCTTGTCGAGGAAGCAGTAGATCGCGCTGGTATGGTCGGCGCCATCTCCGGTGTTGTCTATCTCATGGCGGTAGATCGTCTGGAACAGCTGGTACGACCGGCTCCGCCGCAGCTCGGATGTCGTCCGCTTCGTGCGCTCGACCGCCTTGCTGACGATCTCCTGGGAGAAGTCGGATTCGGTGGACGTGCTGATGGCGCTGTCGATGCCGAGGGCCAGACCGGCGCCGAGCGATGCACCGCCTTCGAGATTGACCACACCGATCGTGCCGCCGCCGGTACCGTTGAGCGACGCGCTGATGTCGGTGTTGAATCGCGTCGAGAGCTCGGTCTCGATGCTCGAGCTGAGGTCCTGCTTTACGGTCGACTGTGTCTCCGACTCCGCTTCCTCGATCTCCTGGGTGATCCGCTCGGTGATCTCCTCGAAGACCTTCGTGCTCTTGACCTTCTTGCGCCTGAGCTCGCCTTTAAGGACGTTCTCGACCGCGCTGATCTCCCCCGGCAGGTACCCCAGCCAGCGCTCTTCCACGGTAACCAGCTCGGCGATCCCGAGCGGCCGCACGTCTTCGGCCCCGCCTATCGCAGGCACGTCGAGCGCAAGCTGATCGACGCAGGGGTTGCCGCTTTCGTACACACAGCGCCGGCTTCCGTCGACCTTGCCTGCTTCCTGGTACTTCGTTTCCGCGTACAGCTGCGGGAAGCTCGGGGCGTGGCGATGCGTCGAGATCACCATCTTCGCGACGACGCCGGCTGCGCCGTCGCCGTGGGTGCGGGCAACCTGCTCGAGGTAGGCCGTATCGTCCTTCATCATCGCCAGCTGCTCGCGCACCGACGCACCAGCGAGTCGCTTCGATTCCTCGGCGAGGCTCTTCATCGCCTCGATCTTGGTGGCGATGTAGGCACGGTACTCGACCTGCCGCGCCTTGCTCACCCGCGCCCGTGCGGCACCCTTCGTCGCCTTGCCATTGGATTTGCCCTTGGTCGTCGGCGTGAACGTCCGCGACTTGATCGCCTCCATTGTTGCGTCGAGATCCTGTCGGCGACGCTCCCAGTAGTCAGCGGCCAGGGTCCACGCAGTGAGCACGTCGCGGCTCGACATCGAGGGCGACGACGTGTTCCGTGCGCCGGCTTCGGTCGCCGCCGCCGTCGCCGTGTCGACGCGCGCGCGCGATTTGTGCGGATCGCGGCTGAGCACCACGGGTGCGTACGGGTGCCGGCGGGTCGTCCTGGGCAGTCGAGGCAACAACTCGACGAACTGCAACGCGTGCGAGAGCCGCGTGATGTCGTCGCGGCGGCCCAGCCGGACCGCGGACCGTAGCGACCGCGTCAGCTGCCGCTTGACCGCCTCGGCGCGCGCTGTCTCGGTGCGGATGTAGCTCTCGAACTCGTCACGCCTGGCGATGATGTCGCGCGTGGGGAGGCGATCTTCCGGCACGCCGTCGATCTTCAACCGCTCGAAGAGCTCGGGCCACAGCCCCGGCAGATCGTCAAAGGAGTCGGTGGACGCCCCAATGGGTTGCGCTCGTGCTGCGTCAGCCGTTTCCGTGTTGCCTTCGCGTGGCGTCTCGAGCCTGGTGGCCAGATTGAAGATCCGTGGCGGCCGAACGCGTGCGTAACGAAAGAGCTCGCGCGCACCACTCGCAGGAGATTTGATAGGCATGTTGGACGGCTCCAATCTGGTTGCAGGTCACGCTGGAGACGCGCAAACTGCCATTGCGCGAAGGACGATCCCTACACTATAGACTATAGATACGGAGCAGCGAATCCACCCACCGGAGGGTCGCAAGCGGTGCGGGCCAGAGGCGAGATAAGGCGAGGAACGAAGCCCCGCAAAATACGCCGGGATCCGCCGAGATGAAGCAGCACGTGTCGCGCTCACTCGGGGGCTATGTCCGGCAGACCGAGCCCCGGTTCGCCCGCGGACGTCGCATGTGCAGCGCGGATTTGGCGGACGGATGTCACTGGCCAAGCGGCAAGTCCTCCGTGAAGATCCAGTCCGCACGCCAGCGGCGGTTCGGGAAGCGCCGCGGCAAGCTCCGCGGCGGCAGCAAGCGCGACCGGGCCGTCAAACGTGTGGGTCACCGTCAGTTGGAGTCCTCGCGCCGTGGCGGCGCGTGCGCGTCTTAGGCATTCGGCCAGGCCGCCCAGCAGAGTCGGCTTTAGGACCACCACCTGGCACATCGAGGCCACCGCAGGCCACGACGACGGGTCGGCAAGCGACTCGTCGGCGGCCAAGGACACGGGCGAGTCTCTCAACTTGGGCAGGAACTGAGGTGGAACGGCCTCCTCGACGAACTCTGGTTCGAAAGGCGCCAGAGCCGTCAGGTATCGGCTTGCCGATTCTGCGGGGAGTGTGCCGTTCGCATCGCAGCGCACTTTGACGGCAGTGCCGAACGCGTCGCGCAGCGCCTGCAGGAACCGCAGGTCGCTGTCAAAAGTCGTAGGGGAGATCTTGAGTTTGAAGGTGCGGATTCCGCGCCGGTAGGCCTCCTGTGCGCGGGTGATATCGGCCACGAGCGCGGACAGGGGAACGGTGCGGATGCCGGCTGCGGGAGCGGCGAGCAAGCGCGCCACGCTGATCCCCCGATGACGCCCCCACCAGTCGAGCAAGGCCGTCTCGAGCGCGAAGCGCGCTGCGGGGGCCCAAAGAGCCGCCGTTGACAGCGCGCGGTCGATCCACTCGGGTGTCGGCCGATCGTCAGGCAACGGCAATCGTGCGACATCGACTGTGGCGAGTTCGCGCGCGCAATCCGCGACGGTGTCAGGTGAGTACCCCGGCAACGGGGAAGCCTCGCCTTGTCCCGCGCAGCCTGCGTCGTCCACGATGCGCACGAGCAGCGCCCGTCGTTCGGTCTGTCCACGCGCCGCCCCCAGCGATCCTTCAACCTTGCCGCGTATGGCGTTGACGTGCAGTGAGCGCAGGTGCATTCAGCGGTTCGGGTCGCGGGCTTCGTTCAATCCGTCCAGTCGACGGCCTCGCCGCTCGTGCCGGGTGCTGGCAGCAGCAAGGCGTTGCAGACCTCGCTGGGGCATTCGAGCAGTACGTTGTGCCCGGCTCCGCGAACGATGGTGAGTCGTGACGATCGCAGCTGCTTCTTCATCTGGCATGCGAGGCCGACGAACTTCGAGTCCAACTCGCCGACGACGAGGTGCACGGGGACAGCGATCTCCGGCAGGAAGGGGTGCCAATCGGGCATGCGAGCGAGCGACAGCGCTCGCATCGCGCGGCCGAGCGCCGCCGCATCATGCTCTTCGCGAATTCGCTGCTGCGCGGCGCGGCGCGCCGGCTCCACGCCGCGCTGCGACTCGAAGAGCGGCTGCTGCGCCCACCGTGCAAAGAAATCCCTTGCGTCGCTCTCCGCAAGAGACGCCCAGCGTTCGTCCAGCTCGGCTCGCTCGCTTCGTT
>Ga0114939_10003520_pt1 | contig 10916 bp, 8 predicted proteins | sample AshMeaCrysSpring_FD_87196 | JGI IMG/M metagenome (GOLD analysis project Ga0114939, IMG submission 87196) | Groundwater microbial communities from Big Spring, Nevada to study Microbial Dark Matter (Phase II) - Ash Meadows Crystal Spring | ecosystem: Environmental > Aquatic > Deep subsurface >... | reverse complement strand
TCCAGCACGGCCGCCCCGAACAGGCGGATCGTGACCGGCTCGGTGTTGGACAGCGCCAGGAACAGGAGCACGACGAACACCGCCAGGGCGGCGACGACACGCAGCACCGGGCTCATGGGCGTGGGCGGTCGACGGACGGCGGCCGGCGGCGCGGCCGCCGGCGCGCCTACGCTTCCGGCTTCTTGAAGTCGACCCGCTCGCGCAACTCCTTGCCCGCCTTGAAGTGGGGCACGTGCTTCTCGGGCACGTGCACCTTCTCGCCGGACTTCGGGTTGCGCCCGGTGCGCGGGGGACGATAGTTGAGACCGAAGCTGCCGAACCCCCGGATCTCGATGCGCTCCCCCTTCGCGAGGCTCTCGGCCATCGCGTCGAGGATCATCTTGACCGCGAGCTCGGCATCCTTGGCGACCAGTTGCGGGAACTGGGCGGCCAGGCGGTCGATCAGCTCCGACTTGGTCATCGCCGCGGGCACGTCGTCAGCCGTTGCTCTTGTCGCCGAGCTTCGCCTTGAGCAGCGCGCCCAGGTTGGTGGTGCCGGTCTGCGCCCCCGCCGTGTCGGCCTTCATCGACTGCACCGCCTCGCTCTCGTCGGCGTGGTCCTTGGCCTTGATCGAGAGGTTGATCGCGCGGTTCTTGCGGTCGATGTTGATGATCATCGCCGTCACCCGATCGCCCTCCTTCAGGTGCTGGCGCATGTCCTCGACGCGATCGCGCGACACCTCCGAGGCGCGGAGATACCCCTCGACCTCGCCCGCGACGAGGTCGATGACCGCGCCCTTGGCGTCGAGGCTCTTGACCGTGCCGCTGACCACGCTGCCCTTGTCGTGCGTGGCTACGAAGTTGTTGAACGGGTCGCCCTCGAGCTGCTTGATGCCGAGCGAGATGCGCTCGCGCTCGACGTCGATCGCCAGCACCACCGCCTCGACGTCCTGGCCCTTCTTGAAGTCGCGCACCGCGGTTTCGCCTGCCGCCGACCACGACAGGTCGGACAGGTGAACGAGGCCGTCGATGCCGCCCGGGAGGCCCACGAACACGCCGAAGTCGGTGATCGACTTGATCGTACCCTTCACCTTGTCGCCCTTCTTGTGGTTCATCGCGAACTCGTCCCACGGGTTCGGCATGCACTGCTTCATCCCGAGCGAGATGCGCCGGCGCTCCTCGTCGATCTCGAGGATCATCACCTCGACCTCGTCGCCGAGCTGCACGACCTTGGTCGGGTGGATGTTCTTGTTGGTCCAGTCCATCTCGGAGACGTGCACCAGGCCCTCGATGCCGGACTCGATCTCGACGAACGCGCCGTAGTCCGTGATATTGGTGACCTTGCCGAAGAGGCGCGTGCTCGGCGGGTAGCGGCGCGACAGGCCGACCCACGGATCCTCGCCCAGCTGCTTCAAGCCCAGCGAGACGCGGTTCTTCTCCTGGTCGAACTTGAGCACCTTGGCGGTGACCTCGTCGCCGACCGCGAGCACCTCGGAGGGGTGCTTCACGCGGCGCCACGCGAGGTCGGTGATGTGCAGCAGGCCGTCGATGCCGCCCAGGTCGACGAACGCGCCGTAGTCGGTGATGTTCTTGACGATGCCCTTGACGGTCGCGCCTTCCGACAGCGTGGAGAGGAGCTTCTCGCGCTCCTCGCCCAGGCTCTCCTCGAGCACGGCGCGGCGCGACACGACCACGTTGTTGCGCTTGCGGTCGAGCTTGATCACCTTGAAGTCGAGCGACTTGCCCTCGAACGGCGAGGTGTCCTTGACCGGGCGGATGTCGACCAGCGAGCCGGGCAGGAACGCGCGGATGCCGTTGATCATCACGGTGAGGCCGCCCTTCACCTTGCTGGTGACGTGGCCCTGGACGACCGAACCCTGCTCCATCGACAGCTCGAGGTCCTGCCACGCCTTGAGGCGCTTGGCCTTGTCGCGCGACAGGCGCGTCGTGCCGTAGCCGTCCTCGATCGACTCGATCGCGACGGTGACGAAGTCGCCCTCCTTCACCTCGATCTCACCCTGGTCGTTCTTGAACTCCTCGATCGGGATGAACGACTCGGACTTGAGGCCCGCGTTGACGACGACGACGTTGAAGTCGACGCGCGTGACCTCGGCGGTGATGAGCTCGCCCTGGCGCATCTCCTGGCGCGCGAGCGATTCCTCGAAGAGCGCGGCGAAGTTCTCGGCCGCCTGGGGCTGGGGGGTTTGCGTGGCAAGAGCCATCGGGTTCGTTCCTTGGTCAGTGCGTTGGCCGCCTGCGACGAGAACCCTGTTTCTCGCGCGGGCGGGCAGTTGTCGACATTCCCGCACGACAGGCGCCGGCTTGGTGAGCGCCGCGGCGGGACCCTTTGCGTGAACACGGATGCCGCCGGGTCTCGGGGCGCGTTCGTCCCGAAGCCGGCATCCGTGCAACCATCCTGTCCTGACCGATCACGCGGCGAGTCCTGCGGCCCGCACACGGGCCATCACGGCTTCCACCGCGGCGTCGATCGTCAGTTCCGTCGTGTCCACGATCGCGGCGTCCGCGGCGGGGACGAGCGGAGCGACCGCCCGGGACCCGTCGCGCGCGTCGCGCTCGAGGATATCGCGCAAAAGACTTTGAATATTAACATCAATTCCCTTCTGCGCCAACTGCTGCTGGCGCCGGCGGGCACGCTCCCCGGCGGAGGCCGTCACGAACACCTTCACCCGGGCGTCCGGGAACACCACCGTGCCCATGTCGCGGCCGTCGGCCACGAGTCCCGGCAACGCGCGGAACGCCCGTTGCCGCTCGAGGAGCGCCGCCCGCACCGCAGGGTGGACGGCGACCCGTGACGCGCCGGCCGACACCGCCTCGTCGCGCACCGCGTCGGTCACGTCCGTCCCGTCCAGAAGCAGCCGGCCCGCCCGGAAGGCGACGTCGAGACGCCGCGCGAGCGCCGCCACGGCGTTGGCGTCGTCGAAATCGGCGCCGGCGCCTAGCGCGGCGAGCGCCACCAGCCGGTACAGCGCCCCGCTGTCGAGGTAGCGGTAGCCGAGCTTCGCTGCCACGCGCTCGGCGATCGTGCCCTTGCCCGACGCCGCGGGCCCGTCGACGGCGATCACGGGCGCGGCGTCAGGCGTGGACATACGCAGGCTCGAAGCCGGCGATCGACGCGAGCACGGCGAAGTACTCGGGGAACGTCTTGGAGACGCACCCCGGGTCGCGGATCGTGACGGGCACGCCGCCGAAAGCGGCGAGCGAGAAGCACATGGCCATGCGGTGGTCGTCGTAGGTGTCGATGGTCGCCGTCCGCAGCCCGTGCGGCGGCACCACCCGCAGGTGCGACGGGCCGGCGTCGACGTTCGCGCCGAGCTTCGCGAGTTCCGCCGCCACGGCGGCGATGCGGTCGGTCTCCTTGACCCGCCAGCTGCCGATGCCGGTCAGCGTCGTCGCCTCCTCGGCGAACAGCGCGGTCACCGCGAGCGTCATCGCCGCATCGGGAATCGCCGTGCAGTCGATCGTGCCCCCGCGAAGCGGGCGCCCGCGGCGCGCCTCGATCCAGCCGGGCCCGAAGCGGACGTCGGCGCCATGCCGGGCGAGCACGTCGGCGAAGGCGACATCGCCCTGGATCGAATCGCGGCCCACGCCCGTCACGCGCACCGGCCCGCCGCCGAGGACGCCCGCTGCGAGGAAGTAGGACGCGGCGGAGGCATCGCCCTCGACGGCCAGCCGCCCCGGGCTGCGGTAGCGGGCCCCGGCCGGGACGAGGAACGCGTTCTCGTCAGGGCTCGGCACCTCGACGCCGAAGCGGCGCATCAGGTTGGTGGTGATCGCCACGTAGGGCCGCGACACCAGCGGCGTGGTCACGCGCACGGTGCTTGCAACCTCGCGCGAGCCGCCGGCGAGCGGCAGGGCCATCAGGATCGCCGAGAGGAACTGGCTCGACACGTCGCCGCGGATCTCCACGGCCTCCCCGGCACGTGCCCCGCTCGGCCCGATCGCGAGCGGCGGGTAGCCCGGGTGGCCGAGGTAGCGGACGTCGCAGCCCATCTGGCGCAACGGCGCCACCAGGTCGCCGATCGGCCGCTCGTGCATGCGCGGCACGCCGCGGATCGTGTATTCGCCGCCGAGGATCGCGAGCGCGGCCGTGAGCGGGCGCACCGCGGTTCCGGCGTTGCCCAGGAAGAGGTCGGCCTTGCCGACCGGGAAGCGCCCGCCGCAGCCCTCGATGCGCCACTCGCGCGGGCCCGCGCCGGGCGCGACAGCCACGCCCAGCGCCGCGAGCGCCTGGCGCATCACCGCAACGTCGTCGGCGTCGAGCAGGCTCGCGAGAACCGTCTCGCCGTCGGAGAGCGCGGAGAGCAGCAGCGCACGGTTGCTGATGCTCTTCGAGCCGGGCAGGTCGACCGTCCCGGTCGCGCCGCGCAACGCGGGAATCGCCAGGGCGTCGTGGGGTCGCTTCGCGGTCGTCATGGTCGTCGTCGGATCGGTGCGGGGGCCGCCTCCGGGCGCACGGGGACCGCCGTCAATCCCCGGTCGGCCGGGTGCCCCACGCGCGCCGCGCGCTGGCCGCGGCGTCGAGCATCGCCGTGAGCGCCGTGCCGTCGCCGTCGCGCAACGCGGCGTCGAGCACGTCGAGCGCGCCGCGGAAGGCGGCGATCTCGCGGCGCAGCGCTTCGCGATTGGCGAGGCCGATGTCGTGCCACATCGCGGGCGAGGCCGCCGCGATGCGGGTGAAGTCCCGGAACCCCGAGCCGGCCATCCCGAAGAGGTCTCCGGATCCCGGCCGCACCGACAATTCGGCGACGTAGGCGGCGGCAAGGAAGTGCGGCAGGTGCGACACCGCGGCGAAGATCCGGTCGTGCGTCGCGGGCTCCATCGCCACGACCTCCGCGCCGCAGGCCTGCCACAGCGCCCGGACCCGCGCGAGCGCGTCGTCGTCGGTCTCGGCGAGCGGCGTCAGCACCGCGCGGTGCCCCTCGAAGAGCGTCGCGAAGGCCGACGCCGCGCCCGAGCGCTCGGTGCCGGCGATCGGGTGCGCGGGGACGAAGCGCGGCAGCGCGTCACCCAGGCAGGCTCGCGCCGCGGCGACCACGTCCTGCTTCGTGCTCCCGGCGTCCGTGAGCACGGCGTGGCCGGCGAGCGCGTCCCCGATCGCCTCGAACAGCGCCGGCAACTCCCCGACCGGGGTGGCGACGAGGACGACGTCGGCGTCGGCGAGCTCGCGCGTCCAGGGACCGTCGCGGGTCACCGCACGGTCCACGACGCCGCCGGCAAGCGCCTCGTCGAGATTGCGGGACGACCGGCCGACGCCGACCACTTCGCCGACGACGCCGCGTGACTTCAGCGCGAGCGCGAAGGAGCCGCCGATCAGCCCGACGCCGACCACCACGAGCTTGGGAAGGCGCGTCAATTCCGCTCCGCGAGCGCGCGCTCGAGCGCGGCGAGAAAGCGCTCGTTCTCCGCGGGCAGGCCGACGGTGATGCGCAGCCACTCGTGGAGCCCGTAGTTGGCGACCGGGCGCACGATCACGCCCTGCTTCAGCAGCGCGACGTTGACGCGCCCCGCCTCGCCGACCTTCGCCAGCACGAAGTTGGCGTGCGAGCGCAGCCAGGGAACGCCGAGGCGGTCGAGGCCGGCGTAGAGCTGCGCCAGGCCCGCGCGGTTGAGCGACCGGCTTTCGTCGACGTAGTCGTCGTCGGCGAGCGCCGCGACCGCGGCGGCCTGCGCGAGCGCGTTGACGTTGAACGGCTGGCGCACGCGGTTCAGCAGATCCGCGACTGTGGCGTCCATGACGCCGTAGCCGACCCGCAGCGCGGCGAGTCCGTGGGCCTTCGAGAAGGTCCGCGAAACGACCAGGTTCGGATGCTGAGCGATCCAGGCGACGCTGTCGGCGCGGTCGGCGGGCTCGAGGTACTCGTTGTACGCCTCGTCGAGGACGACAAGCACGTCGCGCGGCACCGAGGCCACGAAGGACCTCACCGCGTCCGGGGGCAGCCAGGTGCCGGTGGGATTGTTCGGGTTGGCGACGAACACCACGCGCGTGCGCGCCCCGATCGCGGCGCGCATCGCCCCGAGGTCGTGGCCGAAGTCCCGCGCGGGCACCTCGAGGCCGTGCGCGCCGCGGGCCTGCGTCGCCAGCGGGTACACGGCAAAGGCGTGCCGCGAGTACACGGCCTCGTCGCCCGGTTCGAGGAACGCGAGGGAGACGAGCTCCAATATGTCGTTGCTGCCGTTGCCGAGCACGATCTGCCCCGGCGGCACGCCGACCCGGTGCGCGAGCGCCGCCTTGAGCGCGAAGCCGTTGCCGTCGGGATAGCGCGTGAGCTCCCCGGTCGCCGCGGCGATCGCGGCGCGCACCTTCGCTCCCGGCCCGCGCGGATTCTCGTTCGAGGCGAGCTTGACGATCGTCGCCGGATCGATCCCGAGCTCGCGGGCGAGCTCCTCGACCGGCTTGCCGGGGATGTACGGTGCGATGCGGCGCACGTAATCGGGCGCGAGCGCGGCGAGGGCGGGATCGGTCATGGCGGTCAGGAGGCAGCCGGGTAGGAGCCGAGCAGCTTGAGGAACGGCGCGCGCAGCGCGAGCTCGGCGAGCGCGGCGGCGACCGGTGGGTCGCTGCGGTGCCCCGCGAGGTCGACGAAGAACAGGTACTCCCAGAGGCCCGTGCGCGCCGGCCGGGACTCGAAGCGCGTCATCGACACGCCGTGCCGCGCGAGCGGCTCGAGCAGGTGGTGCACGGCACCGGGCTGGTTCGGCGCGCTCATCACGAGCGAGGTCTCGTCGCGCCCGCAGGCCGCCACCTGCTGGCGGCCCAGCACCCAGAAGCGCGTCGTGTTGTTCGGCTCGTCCTCGATGTGCGGGCACATCACCGCGAGGCCGTAGATCGCCGCCGCGTTCTCGCCGGCGATCGCGGCCGCGCCCGACTCCGCCGCGGCGAGCCGCGCCGCTTCGGCGTTGCTCGCCACCGACACGCGCGTCGCCGTCGGCAGGTTGCGCGCGAGCCACTGCACGCACTGGGCGAGCGACTGCGCGTGCGAGTACACCCGGTTCACTTCGGCGAGCGAGGCCGCGTTGGAGAGCAGGTTCTGCTGGATGCGAAGCTTGATCTCGCCGCAGATCGCGAGCTCGGTCGTGCACATCAGGTCGAGCGTACGGCCCACGGCGCCCTCGGTGGAATTCTCCACCGGAACGACCGCGTAGTCGGTCCGTCCGGCCTCGGCCGCGCGGAAGACCTCGTCGATGGTCGGCAACGGCACCGCGTCGACGAACGCGCCGAACTGCTTCGACACCGCCGCGTGGCTGAACGTGCCTGCCGGCCCGAGGTAGGCGACGCGAATGGTCTGCTCCAGCGAGCGGCAGGCGGAGATGACGTGCCGGAACACCGCAGCGACGTGCGCCCCGTCGAGCGGTCCCGGGTTCTGGGCCACCAGGCGGTCGAGCACCTGCGCCTCGCGCTCCGGGCGCCACGCGGGGCCACCGGCCTCGGCCTTGAGCTGCCCGATCGCCTGCGCGTGGCGCGCGCGCTCGTTGAGCCGCGCGAGCAGCTCGCGGTCGAGCCGGTCGATCGCTTCGCGGTGGCGGGCGAGATCGGCGTCGCGATCCGCATCACTCATCGCCGCTCCTCCGTGTCACCCCGCCACGCCGGCAGCTCGCGTCGGCGGGTGTCACTCGCCCTCCTCCTCCTCGCGCTCGGCGACCCGCTCGATGCCGGCCAGCGTGTCGCCGTCGCCCAGGTTGATCAGCGTGACGCCCTGCGTGCTGCGGCTCATCTCGCGGATCGACCCGACCTCCGTGCGGATCAGCACCCCGCCGGTCGAGATCAGCATCACCTCGTCGTCCGGGCGGACCAGCGCCGCGGCGACGACCTTGCCGTTGCGCTCCGACTGCTGGATCGCGATCATTCCCTTCGTGCCGCGGCCGTGGCGCGTGTACTCCACGATCGGCGTGCGCTTGCCGTAGCCGTTCTCGGTGGCGGTCAGCACGGACTGCGTCTCGTCCTCGGCGACCAGCAGCGAGATGATCGTCTGCCCCTCGTCGAGCGCCATGCCGCGCACGCCGTGGGCGTTGCGCCCCATCGGGCGCACGTCGTTTTCGTCGAAGCGCACCGCCTTGCCGCCCGAGCTGAACAGCATCACGTCGTGGGCGCCGTCGGTGAGCGCGACGCCGATCAGCCGGTCGCCGTCGTCCAGGTCGACCGCGATGATGCCGGCCGTGCGCGGCCGCGAGAACTCGGCGAGCGGCGTCTTCTTCACCGTGCCCATCAGCGTGGCCATGAAGACGAACTGGGTCTCGGTGAACTCCTTGACTGGAAGGATCGCCGTGATCTTCTCGCTCTCGGCGAGCGGCACCAGGTTGACGATCGGCTTGCCGCGCGAATTGCGGCTGCCCTGGGGCACGTTGTACACCTTGAGCCAGTAGACGCGGCCGCGGTTGCTGAAGCAGAGGATGAAGTCGTGCGTGTTCGCCACGAACATGCGCTCGACGAAGTCGTCCTCCTTGGTCGCGGTGGCCTGCTTGCCGCGGCCGCCGCGTCGCTGCGCCCGGTACTCGTCGAGCGGCTGAGCCTTCATGTAGCCGCCGTGGGACATCGTCACCACCATGTCCTGCGGCGTGATCAGGTCCTCGATCGACAGGTCCTCGCCCTGCACGACGATCTCGGAGCGGCGCTTGTCGCCGAACTCGTCGCGCACGGCGACGAGTTCGTCGTGGACGATCCTCGTCACCCTCGCGGGCTTCGCCAGCACGTCGAGCAGGTCGACGATCAGGGCCATCACCTCCCGGTACTCGCCGGTGATCTTGTCCTGCTCGAGGCCGGTCAGGCGCTGCAGGCGGAGCTCGAGGATTGCCTGCGCCTGCGCCTCGGAGAGCCGGTAGCCGGGGGGGGTCGCGTCGGCGCGCCAGCCGAACTCGGGTGCGAGCCCGTCGGGGCGCGCGGCGTCGGCCGCGGCGCGCGCGAGCATCTCCTCGACCAGCGGCGAGCGCCAGACGCGCGCCATCAGCCCGGCCTTGGCCTCCGGCGGGGTCGCCGACGCCTTGATCAGCGCGATGATCTCGTCGACGTTCGACAACGCGACGGCGAGGCCCTCCAGGATGTGGCCGCGCTCGCGCGCCTTGCGCAGTTCGAAGCGCGTGCGGCGCACCACGACCTCGCGCCGGTGCGTGATGAAGTGCTCGAGCAACTGCTTCAGGTTGAGGAGCCGCGGCTGGTTGTCGACCAGCGCGACCATGTTCATGCCGAAACTGTCCTGCAGCTGCGTCAGCTTGAACAGGTTGTTCTGGACGATCTCCGGCACCTCGCCGCGCTTCAGCTCGATGACGACCCGCATGCCGGACTTGTCCGACTCGTCGCGCAGGTCCGAGATGCCCTCGAGCTTCTTCTCGCGCACGAGCTCGCCGATGCGCGCGAGCAGGTTGGCCTTGTTGACCTGGTAGGGGATCTCGTCGACGACGATCGCCTGCCGGTTGCCGCGCTCGAGGTCCTCGATGTGCGTGCGCGCGCGGATCACGACCCGGCCGCGCCCGGTGCGGTAGCCCTCCTTCACGCCCGCGAGGCCGTAGATGATCCCCGCGGTCGGGAAGTCCGGCGCCGGCACGTGCTCCATCAGCTCGTCCACCGACAGCTGCGGGTTGGCGAGGAGCGCGAGGCAGGCGTTCGCGGTCTCGGTCAGGTTGTGCGGCGGGATGTTGGTCGCCATCCCGACGGCGATGCCGGAGCTGCCGTTGATCAGGAGATTCGGCAATCGCGACGGCAGCACCGACGGCTCCATCTCCTTGCCGTCGTAGTTGGGGACGAAGTCGACCGTCTCCTTGTCGATGTCGGAGAGGAGTTCGCCCGCGACCTTCGCGAGCCGGCACTCGGTGTAGCGGTAGGCCGCAGCCGAGTCGCCGTCGACCGATCCGAAGTTGCCCTGCCCGTCGATCAATGGGTAGCGCAGCGAGAACGGCTGGACCATCCGCACCAGCGCCTCGTAGGTCGCGCTGTCCCCGTGCGGGTGGAACTTGCCGAGCACGTCGCCGACGACCCGCGCGCACTTCACGTAGGGCCGGTTCCAGGCGATGTTCGCCTCGTGCATCGCGAACAGCACGCGGCGGTGGACGGGTTTCAGGCCGTCGCGAACGTCGGGCAGCGCCCGGCCCACGATCACGCTCATCGCGTAATCGAGGTAGCTGTGCCGCATCTCGGCTTCCAGGCTGACCGGCAGGGTTTCCTTGGCGAACTGCTCCATGGGGGGTCGATGTCCTTCGGGATAAAAGCGTTGCCGGGCGGGGGCGTTCGCGGTTCGGTCCGGGTGAGGGCACGCGCCGGCGGTTTTGTGCCGCGAGCGAGGCCTCGCGACCCCCGGTCGCCGACGCGCATCCAAGCCGCCGAGGCGTCCGGAGAGCCTTGAAAATGAAGCATTTTAGCACGCCGTTGTAACGCCGCGACAGTCGCAGGCCGGATTGCCCGCGCCGCGGCTTCACCCCGGCCCGAACGACTGTTCCCGTGCTATATTCGCCGCAGGAGCAAGAACATGGTGCGTCAGGCAGTTACGCCTGCGCGCCCCGATTGCAGCGTTCCATAAAACCTGTTGAAAACCAAAGCCAAAGGGGTGAAACAATGACTCGACGTCCCATGTCCGGTCTCGTCGTTGGCGCGCTTTTCGCCGCGTTCGCCGGCAGCGTCGCCGCCCAACAGCCCGTCTACACGACCGGGTATGTCCCCGGCGTCGCCGGTTGCGACGTCAAGAACTGCGGCTACTGGCTCACCACCAGCGGCCCCGCCAACAACAACGTCCTCAAGAGCGCGACGTACAACGGCGCCAAGGGCCTCGCCGGCAACCTCTGCTGGCGCACCGGCTACTGGTCCCCGTCGATGGCGATCGCCGAGTGCGATCCCGACCTGGTGAAGAAGTCCGCGCCCGCACCGGCACCCGCCCCGGCTCCGGCGCCCAAGCCCGCGCCGGCTCCCGCGCCCGCGCCGAAGCCGGCGCCCG
>Ga0114939_10003519_pt1 | contig 10917 bp, 13 predicted proteins | sample AshMeaCrysSpring_FD_87196 | JGI IMG/M metagenome (GOLD analysis project Ga0114939, IMG submission 87196) | Groundwater microbial communities from Big Spring, Nevada to study Microbial Dark Matter (Phase II) - Ash Meadows Crystal Spring | ecosystem: Environmental > Aquatic > Deep subsurface >... | reverse complement strand
GTCCCGTCGGCCCCGCCACTCCTCACCATCGCTTGTTCGTCCTGCCGGAGCCGACGGCCGCGGTCAGCGGCGCGTCGCGCCGCGACGCGCCCCAGTGCGAGTCCCGTCGGCCCCGCCACTCACATCAGAGCTGACACCGCTGAGGGCGCAGGGGCGTCATCGTGCCCGGGAAGCCGCCGGTGGCTCGGATGGGCAACCGCTGGGAAGCCTCGCGTCCGATCCCAACGGCGCGGCGTGCGTTGATCGCGGCAGTCACCGCTGGACGGTGGCGAGTTGCTGGATTAGCGCCTGTGCGTTCTCGACGCGGGACTGCTCGGCCGGGTTCTTCTCCAACTCGACGTAGCGCCGGTAGCACGCCAGCGCGTTCTCGGTGTCTCCTTTCGCCCGGTGAGCGTGACCCAGGTTGTACCAGGTCCGCGCATAACCGGGCTCGATCTGGCGCGAGAGGGTGAGCAAGCGAAGGGCCTCGTCGACATCGCGGCGGAAGAACGCGAGGGCGCCCAGGTTGCGCAGCGTGAGCGGCGAGTACGGGTCCCACCTGAGCGCCCGCTCGAGCCCGGCCCGGGCCTCCTCCGGCCGGTCGGCATATTGCGCTCGCAGCGACGACAGGTTCAGCGACTTGACCAGCAACCCGACCTCGCGGTCCTCCCGCGGCACTTGGGCCTCCAGCCGTCGCCGCGCCTCGGCGGCCCGATCGGCGAGTCCGCGGCGCACGTACATGTCGGCCAGGGTGAACCACCCATTGAGATACGTCAGCAGGCTGGCCTGTGGGTGCCCGCGGCCACGCACGGCGGTGCCGGCACGATGCAGGCCGAGCCGTTTCAGGCGGCGGTGATCACCCTGCGCCTGCTCTCGGGCGAGACGGCGGAGACCGGCGCGGCGTCCCCGTCGCGGCGCCGCGAGGCAGCCCGCGCGATTCCGCCGGAGGTCCCGCTCGATGCGGGGCCGCTCGTCGTCCTGCTGTCCCGACGCAATGCCTGCCACGAGCGTGCCCGGGGGTTCTTCACCGCCTGCGCCCCACCGCCTTCGATCTCCGGGACGGCATCCGCGACGCCAGCGTGAGGGTGCCGCACCAGGCCCTGCTCGAGTTCGTCGCCGCCGTGACACGACCGCTGAAGGGCGGCGCGCCCCTGCTGTCGAACGGCGAGGCTTGGCGCGAGGCAGAGGACCTGATGACCGCCTGCCCGGTGCTGTTCCCCACCGAGGCGGTCTTCAGGAACGCCCTGAGGGGCGCGGCCGTGTACCAGCTCTCCTGGTTCGATGCGCACCTCTGGGCGTTTGCCGAGACGTTCGGCATCGCCGACCTCTACTCGGAGGACTTCCAGCACGGGCGGCTCTACGGCACGGTCCGCGCCGTGAATCCCTTCCGGAACGTGAGCTGACAGCACGGTGCCGCCCGTTGCCGTGGCCGCCACGCGTGGCGGCAACGAGCCACCATCCTGCAACACGCACCTCCGCGCGCCCGTCGCAGTTCCTGCGATCACAACGGCTGCGCGGCGCGATTGTGGCCGGTTTACACGACTGCCAGCGATCTCTCGGCACGGCACGGACGCTGCAACCCGACGATGTAGAATGCAGCCTGTGCCGCAGGTGAATCTCGGGCGCCCGGCGGTGTACCAGGACGTCATCGATGCCCCGGAGCACGTCGTCGCGGAGATCGTGGACGGGGAGTTCTGGACCTCGCCGCGGCCCGCACCGCGGCACGCTCGAGCATCTTCGCTGCTCGGCGCCGACATCGTCGGACCCTACGACAAGGGCAGGGATGGCCCCGGCGGGTGGTGGATCCTGGACGAGCCGGAGTTGCACCTCGGCAACGACGTGCTCGTGCCGGACCTCGCGGGCTGGCGCCGCGAGCGCATGCCCCGGCTGCCCGAGACGGCGTTCTTCCCGCTCGCGCCCGACTGGCTCTGCGAGGTGCTGTCGCCGCACACGGCCCGCCTCGATCGGACCCGGAAGCTCCGCATCTACGCGCGCCACGGCGTCTCGCACGCCTGGCTCATCGACCCGATCGCGCGAGTCGTGGAGGTGCTGCGGCGACACGAAGGCCTGTGGGCGATCGTCGCCACCCACGGCGGCCCAGGCGTGCTGCAGGCAGAGCCGTTCCCCGCAGCCGCCATCGACCTCGAGTTGCTGTGGGGCGAGCCGACAGGCGCAGGAACCCCGATCCCGTAGCGTCGCGTCGTTCCCCCAGGCAGACGCTCACGCCCGAGAGGGGCACGCCGATCGGCGGCGGAGTGCCGTGACGGTACCGCTCGCGGGGCCTCCGGCCGCGATGCCGGTGGCTCCGGCGAGGTGCCGCGATTGGTACTGCCTCACTTCCGCCCGGCCGCGTACACGTGCGCCGCCACCTCGGCGGGTGTGAGCACCCGGTCGTAGATCGCCACCTCGTCGATCGTTCCCACCAGTCGCTGGTTGAAGGCCGTGTCCACCCAGGCGCCGACGAGCAGCCCCTCAGACACCGTCACCAGCGGCCGGACGACGCTGTCGCCCACGATGGCGAGCGGCTTGCCGTCCACGTAGCCGCGGCCGTTGGTGCCGTCCCACGTGATCACCAGGTGATGCCACTTGCCGTCCTTGAGGTTCTTCGTGGTGCTGAAGTCCACAATCCCCTGGTAGGTGTCGAGCCAGATGCGGTTGGCCAACACCGCCAGCCCGAATGCCCGCCCCCGGCCCGTGGTCCCCCACGCGACGAGACCGTGCTGCAACGCGTTGGTGCTCTTGTACCAGGCCTCAATGCTGCGGGGCGCGTTGCCCGCCGGCAGGAAGCTCGCCGCCGCCAGGCCGCCGACGGGGTTCGCGCCGCCCGACGACGAGACCGCCTTGTCCGGGTCGGTCAGCAGCGCCCCCCCGACGCGCTGCTTCACGTTGCCCGCCGTGCTGTAGACGGCGTGACGGCCGCTCCCGGAGGCGTCGGTCATGACGGCCCCGCGATCCGACAGCCGGTAGTACGCGACGGGGTCGGCGTCGAGCACGGAGATCCGGTAGCCAGGCGTCACCGCCACTGGCGCGGACGCGGTCCCGCCGAGCGCCCCGGTTGCCGCTATGGTATGTCCTCCAACAGTCGTGGCGAGCGGCACCTTGACGATTTTCGCGACGGTGCCGGTCGCCGTGACGGTGGCGGTGGCGACGGGCGTGCCGTCGAGCGCGATCGTGAGGATGTCGGCCGGGACGAACCCGGCGCCCACCACCTTCGTCTTGCCGCCCTGCGGTACCGACGCGGGCTTGAGTGTGATGGTCGCCGCCGAGGCATCCGCAACCGGGCCGGCGGCCATGCTGACGATGCCAGCCAGCAGGCAGCCCACCAGCCAGACACTACTGCGCGACAGTCTCCTCATCGCCTCACCCTCCTCCCCGTCCTCTCGTTCGGGCTGCGGTCCGGCGACATGCGTCGCGCGGGCGCACGCAGCCCCGGGGGCTTGGGCGGGACCAAAGCTGTACTATAGCGCCGCCAGCCCGCAACGGATGCCCGAAGGGAGGGGGGACCGATCAGGCGTCGCCTGTCCGTGTGCACGGCGGCGCCGACGGCGCGGCGCGCTCCAGGCCCGCGGGTGAAGACCACGTCGGAGCAGCGCCCCCGCGGTGGAGGGCAACGCGCCGTCGTTGCCGCGCGGAGATCGTCACCGCCACCACGCGCGCAGGGCCAGCAGGGCGAACCCCACGGCGAGGCCGGCCACCGCGCGATACTCCTTGTTGCGCACGGCGCGCGTGAGGGAGAACTGCCGCGCCACGGCTGGTGCCGCCCCGCCGGAATACGCGTCGTATGCCGCGCCGAACCGCGCGCGCAGGAAGGCCTCCTCGGTCCGGATGGCGCTCGAGATGGTCGCAACCAGGTAGACCGCGACGAGGGCCGCCACGCCAAGGTGCGCCGCGGCGATCGCGAGCCCGATCCCGATCACCGACGACCCCACGTACAGCGGGTGCCGGCTCCAGCGATACGGTCCGGAGGCGGTCACCTCGCGGCTCTTCTCCAGGTGCCCCGCAGCCCAGACTCGGATCGCCTCGCCCGTCGCGCTCACCGCCGCCCCGAGCAGCAGCGACAGCCACGTGGGGCGCGCAAGCCACAACACGAGCGCCGCCGCCAGGAACCCGAGCGGCACGCGCCAGCGCGCGAGCCACCGGGCGAGCGGCGACGAGGACGCGAGCGCTGGCCGCGCCGCCACGGGCTCCGCGCCGTGGCGCTCGTCAGCCATCCGTGCGCCCGGCCGCCGCGCGGCTCAGCCGCTCGTCCACGGCCGCGAGCACCTCGGCCGCCGACACGTCGTCGAGGCACCAGCGGGCCGCCGTGCACCGCCGCAGGTGCGGGCACTCGCACACCGTGTGCCGCGTCACCCAGACGTCGTCGGGCGACCAGGGGCCGTTGCGCGCAGGATCGGTGGGGCCGTGAATCGCAACGATCGGCGCACCAACTGACGCGGCGAGGTGCAGGGGGCCGGTGTCGCCCGACACGACCAGCCGCGCGGCGCAAGCGAGGTGCAGGATGTCGCAGATCGAGGTGACGGGGGCGAGCCTCGCGGCGCCGCGCGAGGCAGCGACGACCTCGCCGGCCAGCGCCTCGTCGCCCGGGCCCCAGAGGACGAGCGAGCCGAGGCCGTAGTTGCGCAGGATCTCGGCGGCCAGCTCACCGAACCGATCCGGCGGCCAGCGCTTGTTCGGCCAGCCGCCGCCCGGATTGAGCAGCACGAACCCCGCGTCGAGCTTCGACAGGGCCAGCGCCACCTCCTCGCCCGGCTCGCCGAGCTCCAGGGGGAACTGCCACGCCGGCGCGTCGATCCCGACGGCGCGGAGCAGCGCGAGGTTCTTCGCCACCACGTGACGGGCATCGCCGGGGTCCACCGTGTCGGTGTAGAACACGCGCGCGGCACGCTCGCGCAGGTGCGCGGCGGCGAAGCCGATCGTGCGGCGCGCGCCGGCGAACCGCGCGAGCGCCGCCGACTTCACCAGGCCCTGCGCGTCGAACGCCGCCTCGTAGCGCTCCTTGCGCAGCGCGTGCAGCGTGGGAAGCCAGCCGTCGCCGCGCACCACGTGGCGCGTGCGAATCGGCGCCACGCGGCTCACCGGGGTCACGAGGCCGAGCAGCGGCGCGTGCCGTTCCTCCACGAGCCAGTCGATGCTCGCCTTGGGGAACCGGTCGCGCAGCGCCGCCGCCATTGGCACCGCGTGCAGGATGTCGCCGAGCGATCCGAGGCGGACGATGAGGAAGGCCGACATGGGCGTGGGCGTGTCGGGGCCCCGGCCGCGCGGCCTAGGAGCCGGCCCGCTCCAGGAGGGCCTTGGTGGAGTGGTCCTTCGGGTCGCCGACGATCGCGGTGCGCCCGCCCCACTCGCGGACCACGTCGCGCTCGGGCACGGAGTCCACGGTGTAGTCGGTGCCCTTGCAGTGCACGTCGGGCCGCACCGCGCGCAGCACGCCGGCGACGGTGGGGCCCGGGAAGATCACCACGTAGTCCACGCCGGCGACGGCCGCCACGAGCTCGGCGCGGTCGGCCGCGGCCAGGATGGGCCGCCCCTCCCCCTTGAGCCCGCGCACCGACGCGTCGTCGTTGACCGCCACCACGAGCCGGTCGGCCTCCTCGGCGGCGGCCTGCAGGTAGCGCACGTGGCCTACGTGCAGGATGTCGAAGCACCCGTTGGCCAGCGCCACGGTGCGGCCCTCGTCGCGGTCGAGGCCGATCCGCGAGAGGAGGTCGGCGAGCGCGAGCACCTCGCCCATCAGGCCGCTCCCCCGCGGCCGTGGCGCAGGATCCATGAGGCGGCCGCCATCGCGTGGTCCACCACCGCCGCCGCGTGCACACCCTCGGGGCGATGAGCTTCCTCGGTGGCCCCGTAGCCGGACCGGACGAGGAGACCGGTCGCACCGACGGCGCAGGCCACGCCGACGTCGAGCCAGCGGTCGCCCACGACGAAGGAGCGCGCGAGATCGAGCTGGAGATCCTGCGCGGCGCGCTGCACCATGCCGGGCTTCGGCTTGCGGCAGTCGCAGTCGAGGCGGTAGCGCTCGACTTTCGCCGCCGGGTGGTGCGGGCAGTAGTACAGGCCGTCGAGCCGGACCCCGGCAGCACGAAACCGCTCGGCGATGTGGGCGTGGATCCGCTCGACCGTCGGCTCCTCGATGATACCGAGCGCGACGCCGGCCTGGTTGGTGATGACAACCAGCGCGTAGCCGGCGCAGGCCAGCACCCGGAGCGCGTCGGTGGCATAGGGGTAGACCTGCAGCCGGTCGAGGCGATCGAGATAGCCGACGTCCTCGTTGAGCGTGCCGTCGCGATCGAAGAAGACGGCGGGCCTCACCGCGCGGCTCCGGGCAGGTGCGGCGCGAGGGCGGCAAACACGGCGTCGGGCGCGATGCGGGTCATGCAGCGGTGGTCGATGGGACACTCGCGCAGCAGGCACGGCCGGCAGAAGACGGGCTGCTGGATCACGGTGTGCGGCCCGAGCGGGTGCGTGGCGCGCTCGTCGGTCGGCCCGAAGATGGCGGCCACGTGGACGCCCGCCGCCGCGGCCAGGTGCATCGCACCGGAGTCGTTCGACACGAACGCCCGGCAACGCGCGATCACCCCGGCGAGCGCCGGCAGGTCGGTCCCGCCGATCAGGTTCACGACGCGTCCGCCGACGCCCGCGTCGCCAACCGTGCGGCGGAGTTCCGATTCTATCGCATGGCCCGTCTCGCGGTCGGCCGGCGCGCCGAGCAGGATCACGATGGCGGGCGTCTCGGCGGCGAGTTTCCGCAGGACCGCCGCCATCCGCGGCGGCGGGTACCGCTTGGCCCCGCCATAGGCGGCCCCCGGCGCCACGCCGATGAGCACGGCGTCGCCGCCCACCCCGTGTTCGGCGAGCAACTGCGCGGCCCGGTCGCGCCAGGCGGCCGGCACGTCGAGCCGTGCCTCGACGGGCGGCGAGGAGATCCCGAGCCCAGCCACGAGCGCGGTGTAGTAGCCGGAGTGGTGCCGGGTCGCGGCGGCGCGGTGGGCGCGGCGCGACACGCTGCGCGTGAGCAGCAGCCGGCGCCCGTCCGCCCGGTAGCCCCACCGCTCGGGCACGCCCGCCCGCCACGCCGAGAGCGCGGTGCCGAAGGAGTTGGTGAACAGGATCGCGAGGTCGAAGGAACCGGCCGCCAGGCGGGTGACATCGGCCCGGACGCGGGCGTAGCCGCGCGCCGCGCTGAGCGCCAGCGCCTCGTCGACCCCCGGCACCGCCGCGAGCAGGGGCACGAGCGGGGCGGGCGCGGCCGCAGCGAGGCGCGCGCCCGGAAACGCGGCCCGCACCGCCCCCAGCGCCGGGAGCGCCATCACGATGTCGCCCAGCCAGTTGGGGAGCCGGACGACCACACGGTCACTCATCCGGCACCGCCTCGCCCCCACCGGCCGGCGGGAACATGCCGGACACGGCGGGCTGCCCGTCGTCGCGCCACCGCCGGTGCATCCAGAGCCAGCGTTCGGGGTACCGCCGCACGTACATCTCGAGCACGTCGGTGCACCGCTGGGTGAGCTCGCGCACCGGGTCCTCGCAGTCCTCGGGCGGCAGCTCCACCGGGTGCTCGTAGATCAGGCGATAGCGTCCGCCCCCGAGCGGCAGCGCGAACACCGGGATGATTGCCGCGCCGGTGCGCAGGGCGAGGGCCGCCACGGCGGAGGTGGTGGCGGCCGGCCGATCGAAGAACTGGACGGTGACCGCGTCGGCGTTGTGGATGTGCTGGTCGATCAGCATGGCCACCGTCCGGTTCTCGGCGAGCGCGGAGAGGATGCGGCGGAGGCCGCGGTGCCGGTAGATGACCGTGTTGCCCGTGGACGTGCGGATGTCCTCGAGCAGTTTGTGCAGAAACGGGTTGTCGAGGGGGCGCGCCACGAGCGAGCCGTGGCCGAACCGCGCGCCGTGCGCCAGGGCGTGCAGCTCCCAGAAGCCGAAGTGCCCGGTCACGCAGAGCAGGCCCTTTCCCCGCTCCATGGCCTGGAGCACGTGCTCTTCCCCCTCGAACTCCACGGCCTCGAGCACCTGCGCGGGCGTCCGGCCTCCGAAGCGGAGGATCTCGACGAGCAGCTGGCCGAAGTGGCCGAACACGCCCCGCGCGATCGCCTCGTGCTCGGCCGGCGGGCGCTGCGGGAAGGCCGCCGCGAGGTTGGCGATGGTCAGCCGGCGGTGCCCGGCGTCGAGGGCGTAGAACGCCGCGCCGAGACCGGCCCCGACCCGCATGGCCAGCCGCCACGGCACGAGACGCACCATCGCGCGGACGACCAGGACGGCACCGTACTCCGCCCGGTGGCGCCAGGCCTCACCAGCTCGCGCCATGCCCCTCCCCTCCCGGCGCCAACGGTGGACCGGCCGCGCGCCGCACCGTCCGCGCCGCCGCCAGGCGCCCGAGCAGCCAGGCGCGGAAGTCGCCGGCTGGCTCCACCGCGACCTCGAGCGGCACCCATGCCAGCGGCAGGCCGGCAGCCTGCGCCGGGTCCAGCCGCATCAGGTCCTTCTCCGTCGTCAGCACCAGCGCCGCGCCGGTCCGCCGCACGCGGTCGGACACGGTCGCGAGGTCGCGCGGCGTGTATCGGTGATGGTCGGGGAAGGTCATGCGGTCGATCACGTGCCAGCCGGCCTCGACGAGGTCGGCGAAGAACCGGCCGGGGCCCGCGATCCCGGCGAGCGCGAGGACGGGCGCCGACCGCGGGTGGCGGGGCGGGCTCCCCCACGGCTCGAGCATGCGCGGCACGCGCACCGCGCGGCGGAGACGGAACACCGGATCCACGCCGAGGGAGCGCGCCACGCGATCCACGGCCGCCGGGTCGCCCTCCGCCACGACCCACGCGTCGGCGGCCGCGGCCGCCTCCACCGGCTCGCGCAGGCGGCCGGCCGGGACGACGCGGCCGGCCGTGACGTCGTCGGCCGTCACGAGGAGGAGGTCGACGTCACGCGCCAGCCGGTGGTGCTGGAACCCATCGTCGAGGACGTGGACGGTGGCGCCGAGGCGCATCTCGGCGAGCCGTCCCGCAAGATAGCGATCCTCGCAGACCACGACCACAGAGCCCGGCAGTTGCCGGGCCAACATCAGTGGCTCGTCGCCGGCGACGTCGATGGCGGCGAGCACGGCGTCCGCGGAGCGCACGACGACGGGCCCCTCCATCCGGCGCGTGCGGGCGTAGCCGCGGCTGAGCACCGCCGGGACCTCTCCCTCGGCGAGGAGCAGGCGTACGAGGTGCGCCACCGTGGGCGACTTGCCGCGGCCGCCGAGGGCGAGGTTGCCCACGCTGAGGACGGGAGCCTCGAGGCGCCGGCGCAGATCGGGACGGCGCCCGGCGCGGCGGCGGCGCCAGAGGGCGGCGTGGCCGTAAAGACGTGACACGGCGCCGAGCGCCGGGAGTGGCAGCGGGATCACTGCGCGCGCCTGAAGGGCATCACCACCCCGCCGCGCGGCGTGCCCGGGGGCAGCAGCGCCGCCAGCACGTCCAGCGTCCGCTCGCGGGCCCCGCGATTGGCGGCCACCAGGGCGCGCGCCGCGGCGCCGAGGCTCGCGCGCTGCACGGGATCGCGGGTGAGTGCCACGAGCGTCTCGGTGAGCCCGCGCGGGGAGTCCACCTGCACCGCGGCGCCGTTCTCGAGGAACATCGCCGCGATCTCCGCGAAGTTCTGCATGTGCGGGCCGAACACCACCGGCTTGCCGAACACGGCCGGCTCGAGGATGTTGTGGCCACCCGCGTTGACGAGGCTGCCACCGACGAAGACCGCGGTCGCCACCTGGAAGAGCCGGGCCAGCTCGCCAATCGTGTCGAGGACCACCACCTCGGCCCGAGGCTCGGCATCGATGGGGAGCGCGGAGCGGCGCGCGACCCGGAAGCCCTCGGCCCGGGCTCGCGCGGTGACCTCGTCGAACCGCTCGGGGTGGCGCGGGGCAACGACCAGCAGCGCGTCGGGTTCGCCGCGTTGCACCTCGCGGAACGCGGCGAGCACGGGCCCTTCCTCGCCGTCGAGGGTGCTGGCCGCGATCAGGACGGGGCGCCCCTCGCGCACTCGAAAGTACCGCAGCACGCGGTCGGGGCCCGAGGCGCCCGTCATGGGGCCGGGTACCTCGAGCGCGTCGAACTTGAGGCTGCCGGTGACGCTCACGCGGTCGAGCGGCGCCCCGATGTCGATCACGCGCCGCGCCGACTCCTCGCTCTGCATGCAGAACCGGTCCACGTCGGCGAGCACGCGGCGCAGCACCGGGCGGATCAGCCGATACCGCGGGTACGATCGCGCCGAGATGCGGCCGTTGACGAGGGCCGTCTTCACGCCGCGCGCCCGGCAGGCGCGGAGCAGCGTGGGCCAGATCTCGGTCTCCACCATCACGAAGAGGTGCGGCCGGATGCGGTCGAGCGTGCGGCGCACGGAGAACGGCAGGTCGAGCGGGAAGTAGAACACGCCGTCGGCATCCGGTACGCGCTGCTGGGCGACCTGCTGGCCGGTCCGCGTGGTGGTCGACAGGAAGATCCTCAGGTGGGGGTAGCGTCGGCGGAGATCCGGGATCAGCGCGCGCGCGGCGAGCACCTCGCCGACCGACACCGCGTGCACCCAGACCGAGGCGTCCTCGTCCACGTTGATGCCGACCGGCAGCCGGCCGAGGCGCTGGCCGAGTGAGCCGACGTACTTGTGGTGGCGGAACGCCTGCCAGGCGAACCAGGGTGAGGCCACGACGAACGCGAGTATCGTGAGAAGCGTGTAGACGGCGTACATCGGGCGCCCGGCCGGAGTATAGCAAGAGCAGCCTTACGCCTTACGCCTTACGCCTTACGCCCGCGTCTGCCTTGCGCCCTGCGCCTTGCGCCTTACGCCCGCGTCTGCCTTACGCCCTGCGCCTTACGCCTTACGCCCGCGTCTGCCTTGCGCCCTGCGCCTTGCGCCTTACGCCCGCGTCTGCCTTACGCCCTGCGCCTTACGCCTTACGCCCGCGTCTGC
>Ga0114939_10003517_pt1 | contig 10925 bp, 11 predicted proteins | sample AshMeaCrysSpring_FD_87196 | JGI IMG/M metagenome (GOLD analysis project Ga0114939, IMG submission 87196) | Groundwater microbial communities from Big Spring, Nevada to study Microbial Dark Matter (Phase II) - Ash Meadows Crystal Spring | ecosystem: Environmental > Aquatic > Deep subsurface >... | reverse complement strand
GCAGCGGTCCACGCCCGGGCCCTTGCCGTACCAGATGCCGAACACGCCGTCGTAGTTCTTGCTTTGCGGGTACAGGTCGAGCATCTGCGTGCCCCACACCGCGGTGGCGCCGAGTTCCTCGTTCACGCCCGGCTGGAAGACGATGTGGTGTTCGGCCAGGTGCTTCTTCGCGGCCATCAGCGCCTGGTCGTAGCCGCCCAGGGGCGAGCCGCGGTAGCCGCTGATGAAGCCGCCCGTGTTCAGCCCCGCGGCCAGGTCGCGCTGGCGTTGCAGCATCGGCAGGCGCACCAGCGCCTGCACGCCGCTCATGAAGGCGCGGCCGCTGTCGAGGCGGTATTTGTCGTCGAGGCTGGCGCTTTGCAGCGCCTTGCGAATGGCTTCGGGCAGGGGTGCGTTCATGCGGCAGCAGCTCCTCGCGGGTGAAGGCGGCAGTTTAGGATCTTCGAGTCGCGATGTCTTTTCTTTCTTTGCCGCAACAGCGATACTTCGGGCAAGGATCGTGCTGAAGATGTCCACGAGAGAACAGAAAATAGCGCAGACCTCGAAGTCAGGGAAAACCCTGAGGTCGCCGTCCGAGACCGGCGACGAACCGCACGGCGTGGCGCTGGACCGCTACGACATCGCCATCCTGCGCGAATTGCAGCAAGACGCGCGCCTGAGCAATGCCGAGCTGGCCGCGCGCATCGGCCTGTCGGCCGCGCCCACCTGGCGGCGCGTGAAGTGGCTGGAGCAGCAGGGCTACATCACCGGCTACCGCGCCGAGATCGACCGCCGCCGCATCGGCCTGGGCGTGCTGGCCTTCGTGCGCGTCGATGCCGAGCGCAACAACGCCGAAGCCACGCGTGCGCTGGAAGACGCGATCCGTGCGCTGCCCGAAGTGGTGTCCTGCCACTACATCAGCGGCGCCGGCACCTTCGAGCTGCAGGTGATGTGCACCGACCTGGATGCGTACTCGCGCTGGTCGATGGACAAGCTGTTCAAGCTGCCCAACGTCAAGGACCTGCACACCAGCTTCTCGCTGGGCGAGGTCAAGGCCGGCGCGGCGCTGCCGCTGGGACACCTGCGCTGAGGCGCTCACCGACGGGAGGAAGGCCATGGCCGGCAAGAACACGATCTGCCTGTGGTTCGACGGCGGCGCCGAGGAGGCGGCGCGCTTCTACGCGCGGACGTTCCCCGGCAGCGAGGTGCTCGCGGTCCATCGCGCGCCTGGCGACTACCCGTCCGGCAGGGAGGGCGGCGTGCTCACGGTCGAGTTCACGGTGATGGGCATCCCCTGCCTGGGGTTGAACGGCGGCGCGGCCTTCCGCCACAGCGAAGCCTTCTCGTTCCAGGTGGCCACCGACGACCAGGCCGAGACCGACCGGCTCTGGCACGCCATCGTCGACCACGGCGGGCAGCCCGGCGCCTGCGGCTGGTGCAAGGACCGCTGGGGGCTGTCCTGGCAGATCACGCCGCGCGCACTGACCGCCGCGCGGGCGCGCCGGGCTACCAGCGCAGCAGCCGCGGGCCCAGCAGCGCGCCCAGTCCCGTGCTGATGGCGATGCCCAGCGTGTACCAGACGGCGACGAAGCTCGGGGCGAGCTCGGTGCAGGACAGCGCGTAGGCCGCGGCGCCCAGCGCGCCGGCAAAAAGGCCGATCGCCGCGCCGGCCAGCCGCGGCCGCGTTGGCGCCAGGCCGCGCAGCGCCCAGAAGGCGGCGGCCATCGGCGGCACGGCCAGCAGCACGACGTTGCGCGGGCAGGTGCTCCACGAATGCCCGAGCAGCTCCAGCCAGCGCAGCTCGGGCATCGCCGAGAACCAGTAGCCGATGCCCAGCGCCCCCATGCACGCCAGCACCACCATCAGTGCGATCTGCGGCGCGCCCAGGCGCTGCACCGGACGCGCCAGGCGCGCGCACAGCCAGCCGCCCACGGCCACCAGCGAGACGGCGTAGCCGAGCTTGACCCACCAGCCCCACTGCATCATCACCGACTTGGGCACCAGGCCGAGCACGATGACGCCGCACAGCGCGCTCGCGCCCAGGCCCATCAGCGCCACCGGCCACAGGCGGCGCTCGACGGCGTGCCTCGGTGCCGGGCCGGCGCCGCGCGCGAGGATGTCGATCAGGCGTTCGGTCTTCATGCGTCGTCCTTCACCAATGCCGCCAGCTGCTTCATGCCGCGGTGGACCTGCACCTTCAGCGCCGCCACCGAGACCCCCGTGCGGGCCGAGGCCTCGGCCATCGACAGGCCTTCGATCTTGGTCATCACGATCGCCCGCTGCTGCGCCATCGGCAGGGATTCGAGGAGCACGCCCAGGTCGCGTCGCGCCGGGGCCTCGGTCGGATCGACCACCGGATGCTGCGCGTCGTCCAGGTCCTCCAGCGTGTCGTGCAGTGCCTCGCGCCGGCCGCGGCGCCTGAACAGGTCGACCAGCTTGTGGCGCGCGATGGCGTGCACCCAGGCGCTCACCGGCAGGCCCGGGTCCCAGGTGCCGCGCTGCAGGTGCAGCACCAGCAGCGTCTCCTGCACCAGGTCCTCCACCTCGTCCGGAAGCGACTGCAGCCGGCGGCCGAAATAGCGCCGCAGCCGCGCCGCGATGCGCAGCAGCGCGTCACGATAGGCGGCCTCGTCACCGGCCTGCGCACGCTGCCAGAGAGGAAGCAGACCGGATTCGAAGGCGTCCAGACCCATGCATCGGCCCATTCGTCGACGGCGCGCCGGAGGTTACGGCCGGGCGCGCGCTGCCGGAAATTTTGCGCGCCGTGTAACCGCCGGCGCGGCGGCGGCGAATGGGTCGGTGTCGCGCCGATGCAGGGCGCGGCCTCGAAACCCAGCCTTCACAGGAGTTCCCCATGTCCGCCTCGAGAACCAACCCCATCGCGCTGGCCAGCGCCCTGTCCGCCGCCCTGATCCTGGCCGCCCCCGCCGTTCACGCCGCCGATGCCGCCGACAAGAGCTCGATGGACAAGGAAAAATGCTTCGGTGTCGCGATGAAGGGCAAGAACGACTGTGCGGCGGGACCGGGCACCACCTGCGCCGGCACCTCCAAGGTCGATTACCAGGCCAATGCCTGGTCCTTCGTGCCCAAGGGCAGCTGCGAGAAGACTGCGAGCAAGACCTCGCCCAGCGGCTTCGGCATGCTCAAGGCCTTCGAGCCGAAGAAGTCCTGAGCGCTCGAGGCCCGGAGCCGCGACCATGCCCAGCGTCGACGCCTTGGCCGGCATCGGACTGAAGACGGCCCACCTGCCGCGCATCCTGGGCGGCGGGCGCGTGGACCTCGACTTCTTCGAGGTCCACGCCGAGAACGCCATGTCTGCCGGCGGGCCGCTGCCCGAGCGCTTGACACGGCTGCGCGAGCGCTTCGCGCTGTCGATCCACGGCGTCGGGCTGTCGATCGGCGGCGAGGCGCCGCTGGATGCGGTGCACCTGCGGCGCCTGCGTGCGCTGGTCGACCGCTTCGAGCCGCGCTGGTTCAGCGAACACCTGGCCTGGTCCAGCCACGGCGGGGCCTTCTTCAACGACCTGCTGCCCATGCCCTACACCGCCGCCACGCTGCAGCGGAGCTGTGCGCACATCGACCAGCTGCAGTCGGCGCTGCGGCGCACGATCCTGCTCGAGAACCCGTCGACCTACGTCGAGTTCGCCGCCTCGAGCTACGGCGAGGCCGAGTTCGTCGCCGAGCTGCAGCGGCGCACCGGCTGCGCGCTGCTGCTGGACGTGAACAACGCCCACGTCAGCGCGGTGAACCACGGCCGCGATGCGCGCGCCTACATCGACGCGCTGCCGCTGCATGCGGTGCAGGAGATCCACCTCGCCGGCCACGCCGAGGACCGCGATGCCGCAGGCGACCGCCTGCTGATCGACACCCACGGCACGCCGGTGGCCGACGAGGTCTGGGCGCTGTATGCGCACACCCTCGGGCGCACCGGCCCGCGGCCGACGCTGATCGAGCGCGACCACGACCTGCCGTCCTTCGAGACCCTGCAGGCCGAGGCGCTGCACGCCGCGGCGCTGATGCGCCGGGTGGCCGGGCCGCCGCCGATCGCCTGGGCCGCATGAGCGCCGCCCCGACCTCCGCCCCGAACCCGGCGATCGGCGCCGACTGGAGCGCGGCGCTGCTCGACGCCCGCCGCCCCGTGCCGCCAGGGTTGCGCACCTGGAACGGGTCGGACCCCGGCACACGTTTCGACGTCCACCGCAACAACGTCGTGGTGTCGCTGGTGGCGGCGCTGGCCGACACCTTCCCGGTCGTCCGGACGCTGGTGGGCGAGGACTTCTTCGCCGCGATGGCGCGGCACTTCGTGCGCCGGCATCCGCCGCGCTCGCCGGTGCTCGCCGAGTACGGTGACGACCTGCCGGGCTTCATCGCCGCCTACGCGCCGGCCGCTTCGCTGCCCTATCTCAGCGACGTGGCCCGGCTGGAGTACGCGCGGGTACAGGCCTTCCATGCCGCCGATGCGCCGCCGCTGGCGTCGGCCCGGCTTGGCGCCCTGCTGCGCAGGCCGCTGGAGCTTGCCCGGTCGCACTGGGCGCTGCACCCGTCGCTGCGCTTTGTCGCTTCGGCCCACCCGATCGTCGACCTCTGGGCGGCACACCAGGGCCATGGCACGCTGCAGGCCGTGGACCTCCGGCGCGCGCAGGCCGCGCTCGTCGGCCGCGATGGCGACGACGTGCTGGTGCTGGGTGCAGACCGCGCGGCGGCGGCCTTCGTGCAGGCGCTGCAGGCCGGCGAGGTCTTCGGCGCGGCCGTGGCGCAGGCCGCCGAAAGGCATGCCGGCGAGTCCCTGGACTTGCCGGGCACGCTCGCGCTGCTGCTGAGACACGGGTGGCTGGTGCAGCCGCCGACAACCGAGTCGACCCCATGAACGGCCCACTGGCGACGGCGCTGTCGGCGCTGTCGCGCATCCCCTACGATGCCGTCGCGCTGCTGGCGCGCATCTCGGTCGCGGCCACGTTCTGGCGTTCGGGGCAGACCAAGGTCGAGGGGCTGGCGATCGACCTCGCCGAAGGCTCCTTCGTGCTCGGCTGGCCGCGCCTGTCGGACAACGCGGTGGTCTTGTTCCGCGACGAATACCGGCTGCCCTGGCTGAGCCCGGAATGGGCGGCGTCGCTGGCCGCGTTCGGCGAACACCTGCTGCCGCTGCTGCTGCTGGCGGGGCTGGCCAGCCGCTTTGCCGCGACCGGCCTGCTGGCGATGACGGCCGTCATCCAGCTGCTGGTGTACCCCGGAGCCTGGCCGATCCACGGCACCTGGGCGGCACTGCTGCTGATGCTGATGTCGCAGGGCCCGGGGCGCTGGTCGCTGGACCACGCGCTGGCACGCGGCGCACCGGTGCCGGCGCGCTGAGGCGCACTGGCCTTCGAGACGCGGTGTCAGGAGGCACGGCGTTTGCGGCGCGCCTGCGGCCGGTGCGCGAGGGTGATGGCCGGGGTCCGGCAGCGCCTGCCGAAACCACCCCTCAGCGGCATGCATCGGCCGCGGCTGGCAACCCGGCAGCGGATGTCGAAGCTCGTCAACCGGCTGGTGCGCACTCATGCGAATTCGCGGTCAACGCCACAAAGGCGCACGTCCGTTGTCGGTGCCTTGCAGCCGCTCGGCTTGTTCCATGCGGGCCGAGGCTGGCGGCCTTGGAGCCGGGCCGCGCCCAGCCCGCCTGCGCGGGGGGCGGGCCAACTCGGCAGACGACGCCTGCGTGCGGGTGCCGGACCGGCAGGTCGGGCTTTCAGGCCACCGGCGCTGTCTCGACCACGCCGAGTGCCACCTGGCTGAAGCCGCAGTCCACGTGCGTGATCTCGGCAGTGACGCCCTGCGCCAGGTCGGACAGCAGGAATGCGGCCACATTGCCGACGTCGTCGATGGTGACGTTGCGGCGCAACGGTGCCGACTTGGCCACGAGGTCCAGCAGCTTGCCGAAATCCTTGATGCCCGATGCCGCCAGCGTCCGTATCGGCCCTGCCGAGATGCCGTTGACGCGGATGCCCCGCGGCCCCAGGCTGGCGGCCAGGTAGCGCACGCTGGCCTCCAGGGACGCCTTGGCCAGACCCATGGTGTTGTAGTTGGGAACCGCGCGCTCGGCGCCCAGGTAGGTCAGAGTCAGCAGCGAACTGCCCGCGCGCAGACGCGGCAGCGCCGCCTTGGCCAGCGCGGGGAAGCTGTAGGCCGAGATGTCGTGCGCGATGCGAAATGCGTCGCGCGACAGCCCGTCGAGGAAGTCGCCGGCGATGGCTTCGCGCGGCGCGAAGCCGATCGAGTGCACCAGCCCGTCGAATTCCGGCCAGCTTGCTCCGAGCTGTTCGAACATGGCCGCGATCTGCGTGTCGTCGCCGACGTCGCAGTCGAAGACCAGACTGCTGTCGAATTCGCGCGCGAAATCGACGATGCGGTCGCGGAAGCGCTCCCCCACGTAGCTGAAGGCCAGCTCGGCGCCTTCGCGGCGGCAGGCCCGGGCAATGCCGTAGGCAATCGAACGATTCGACAGCAGCCCGGTGATGACCAGCCTCTTGCCAGCGAGGAATCCCATGTGTGCTCCCGGTTCGGCCCGACCACCCCAGGGCAGCCGGCGCGCCGGGGCGGGATTCTGGCATGGCCCGGCGCGTGGCCCGGCGCTGCAGGTCGATGCATCTCGCGAGGTTGCCGGGCCGTTCACCAGGGGTTACAATGCGCCTTTCGCTGATACATCGGAATGGGCGGATCTGATCCAGCCCATTTTTTATGGTTGGTTGCATTTCGAGCAGGGTGCCGGCGGGCCGCCGGACGGTCGCCGCGGGCCCTGGCGAAGTGCCACGGGAGCGGTAGACGGATTTGGCAACGACGCACTGGCACACGACGATCGAGCGCACGGTCACCGGCTTGGGCTACGAGCTGGTGGACGTCGAGCGCTCGGCTGCCGGCTTGCTGCGCGTGACCATCGACCGCGTGCCTGGGCAGAGCTACCCGACCGGCGATGCGGAATCGGTGACGGTGGACGACTGCGAGCGCGTCACCCGCCAGTTGCAGTACGTGCTGGAGGTCGAGGGCGTGCCGTACCAGCGGCTCGAGGTGTCCTCGCCTGGCCTGGACCGCCCTCTGAAGCGGCCTGCCGACTACGAACGCTTCGCCGGCCAGGAGATCAACCTGACCTTGAAGGTTCCCTTTGAGGGCAGGAAGAACTATCGCGGCAGGCTGCTGGCGGCCGGCGAGGGCTGGCGGCTGGCGCTGACGGGCGACAAGGCCGAGCAGGCGCTGGACTTCAGCCTGGACGAGGTGCGCGAGGCGCGGCTGGTGCCTGTGCTGGATTTCAAAGGCCGGGCCGCGCGCAGGGCGCCGGCGGCCGGGCCGGCGGCTGACGTGGGCCGCGGCGTAGACGGAGGTCAGACACGATGAATCGCGAAATGCTGATGCTGGTGGACGCGATCGCGCGCGAAAAGAGCGTCGAGCTCGATGTCGTCTTCGACGCTGTCGAGGCGGCGCTCGCCTCGGCGAGCAAGAAGTTCCACGGCGCCGACTGGGACATCCGCGTGGCCATCGACCGCGAGACCGGCGAATACGAGACCTTCCGCCGCTGGCTGGTGGTGCCCGACGCCGCCGGGCTGCAGAATCCGGATGCCGAGGAGATGCTGTCCGACGCGCTCGACCGCATCGCCGACATCGAGGAAGGCGACTACATCGAGGAGCCGATCGAGTCGGTGCCGATCGGCCGCATCGGCGCGCAGGCCGCCAAGCAGGTGATCCTGCAGAAGATCCGCGACGCCGAGCGCGAGCAGTTGCTCAACGATTTCCTGTCGCGCGGCGAGAAGATCTTCGTCGGCACGGTCAAGCGGCTGGACAAGGGCGACATCATCGTCGAGTCCGGGCGCGTCGAGGGCCGGCTGAAGCGCAGCGAGATGATCCCGAAGGAAAACCTGCGCTCGGGCGATCGCGTGCGCGCCTTCATCACCGGCGTCGACCCGACGCAGCGCGGCGCTCAGATCATGCTGTCGCGCAGCGCGCCGGGTTTCATGATCGAGCTGTTCCGCCAGGAAGTGCCGGAGATCGAGCAAGGCCTGCTGGAGATCAAGAGCTGCGCCCGCGACCCCGGCTCGCGCGCCAAGATCGCCGTCGTCAGCCATGACCGTCGCGTCGACCCCATCGGCACCTGCGTCGGCGTGCGCGGCTCGCGCGTCAACGGCGTCACCACCGAGCTTGCCGGCGAGCGCGTGGACATCGTGCTCTGGTCGGAGGACCCGGCGCAGTTCGTCATCGGCGCGCTGGCGCCGGCCAACGTGCAGTCCATCGTCGTCGACGAGGAGAAGCACGCGATGGACGTGGTGGTGGACGAGGAGAACCTGGCCATCGCCATCGGCCGCGGCGGGCAGAACGTGCGCCTGGCCAGCGAGCTGACCGGCTGGCGCATCAACATCATGACCGCCGAGGAGTCGCGCGCCAAGCAGGACGAGGAGACGGACAGCGTGCGCCAGCTCTTCGTCGACAAGCTCGACGTCGATGCCGAGGTGGCCGACATCCTGATCGCCGAGGGTTTCACCAGCCTGGAGGAGGTGGCCTACGTGCCGCTGCAGGAGATGCTGGAGATCGAGGCCTTCGACGAGGACACCGTCAACGAACTGCGCACCCGGGCGAAGGACGCGCTGCTGACGATGGAGATCGCGCGCGAAGAGAAGGTCGACGAGGTGTCGCAGGACCTGCGCGACCTGGAAGGCCTGACGCCGGACCTGATCGGCAAGCTGTCCGACGGCGGCATCCACACCCGCGACGACCTGGCCGACCTGGCCGTGGACGAGCTGACCGAGATGACCGGCATCGACGAAGACCAGGCCAAGGCGCTGATCATGAAGGCGCGCGAACACTGGTTCACCGCCTGAACCCGCTGCCCCCGTCCCGACCGCCCCACAAGCCGCACTGAAGGAAAACCCACGATGGCCGTGACCACCGTCGCCCAGTTAGCCACGGAGCTGAAGCGCCCCGCGGCCACGCTGCTCGAGCAACTGGAGTCGGCCGGCGTTCCGAAGAAGTCGGAGAGCGAGACGCTGACCGAAGCCGACAAGGAGCGGCTGCTGGAGTTCCTGCGCAGCGCGCACGGCACCTCCGGCACCGAGCGCAAGAAGATCACGCTGGTGCGCAAGTCGACCACCGAGATCAAGCAGGCCGACGCCAGCGGCAAGGCACGCACGATCCAGGTCGAGGTGCGCAAGAAGCGCGTCTTCGTCAAGCGCGACGATGTCGCCCCGGGAGCCGACGAAGCCGCCGCGGCCGCCGCGGCGGAGGCCGAGCAGGCCGAGCTCGAGCGGCGCGAGGCCGAAGCCCGCGCCCAGGCCGAAGCCCTGCGCCAGCAGGAGGAGGAACTGGCCGAGCGCCGCCGGCAGCGCGAGGAGCAGGAGCGTGCCGAACGCGAGGCGGCCGAGGCGCGCGCACGCGAGCAGGCCGCAGCGGCCGAGGCGGCCGCGGCCGCCTCGGCGGCCCGGAAGTCCGACGCGACGCCGGACACGGCCGTTTCGCCGGCCGCCGCCGCGGCGGCGGCCCCTGCGGCCGAGGCATCGAAGCCGCCGTTGCGCGTGATCAAGGCGTCGACCATCGAGGCCGAGGACAAGCAGCGCCAGGCCGATCTCGACCGGCGGCGCAAGGCGGCCGAGTCCGAGGCCGCGGCGATCCGCGCGATGATGAGCCAGCCGAAGAAGGTGCTGGTCGCGAAGGCGCCGGAGGCGCCCAAACCGGCCGAAGGCGCCAAGGAAGGCATCACCGGCACGATCCACAAGCCCAAGGCCGCGCCCGGCGCGGCCACCACGGCTGCCAAGCCCGGCGACAAGAAGGCGCTCAAGTCCGAAAAGCTGTCCTCCAGCTGGGCCGACGACGCCGCCAAGAAGCGTGCGTTGAAGCCGCGCACCGACGGCGGTGCCGCCGGCCGTCCCGGTTGGCGTGCGCCGCGCGGTGCACGCCGCGGCGACCAACGCGACGGCGCGGCCAGCAGCTTCAGCACGCCATCGGAGTTTGTCGTGCAGGAGGTGCACGTGCCCGAGACGATCAGCGTGGCCGACCTGGCGCACAAGATGTCGGTCAAGGCCTCCGAGCTGATCAAGCAACTGATGAAGCTGGGACAGATGGTCACCATCAACCAGCAGCTCGACCAGGAGACGGCAATGATCCTGGTCGAGGAAATGGGCCACAAGGCCGTGGCCGCCAAGCTCGACGACCCCGAGGCCTTCCTCGAGGAGGAGCACGCGGCCACCACCGGCGACGAGACGCCTCGCGCGCCGGTGGTCACGGTGATGGGCCACGTCGACCACGGCAAGACCTCGCTGCTCGACCACATCCGCCGCACCCGCGTCGCATCGGGCGAGGCCGGCGGCATCACGCAGCACATCGGCGCCTATCACGTCGAGACGCCGCGCGGCATGATCACCTTCCTCGACACGCCGGGCCACGCCGCGTTCACCGCGATGCGTGCACGCGGCGCCAAGGCCACCGACCTGGTGGTGCTGGTGGTGGCGGCCGACGACGGCGTCATGCCGCAGACCAAGGAAGCCATCGCCCATGCCAGGGCGGCCGGCGTGCCGATCGTCGTGGCGATGAACAAGATCGACAAGCCGGAGGCCAACGTCGATCGCGTCAAGACCGAACTGGTGGCCGAGCAGGTCGTACCCGAAGACTTCGGCGGCGACTCGCCCTTCGTGCCGGTGTCGGCGCGCACCGGCCAGGGCATCGACGAGCTGCTCGAGCAGGTGCTGCTGCAGGCCGAGGTGCTGGAGCTGAAGGCGCCGGTCGACGCCATGGCGAAGGGCCTGGTGATCGAGGCGCGGCTGGACAAGGGCCGCGGTCCGGTGGCCACCGTGCTGGTGCAGAGCGGCACGCTGAAGAAGGGCGACGTCGTGCTCGCCGGCTCGGCCTACGGCCGCGTGCGCGCCATGCTCGACGAGAACGGCAAGGCCACGGACGAGGCCGGCCCGTCGATCCCGGTCGAGATCCAGGGCCTG
>Ga0114939_10003515_pt1 | contig 10926 bp, 13 predicted proteins | sample AshMeaCrysSpring_FD_87196 | JGI IMG/M metagenome (GOLD analysis project Ga0114939, IMG submission 87196) | Groundwater microbial communities from Big Spring, Nevada to study Microbial Dark Matter (Phase II) - Ash Meadows Crystal Spring | ecosystem: Environmental > Aquatic > Deep subsurface >... | reverse complement strand
TCATCATCACGGCGATCTACCAGGAGCTTCCTACGACGCCTCCGACCACAGATGTCCTCGTGGGATGCCGGATCACGGATGAGAGCAATAGCCACAGCGCGGGTTCGGACGCGCTCGTGGTCGAGGTAACGATCGACATCATGCGGATCACCAGCGACGGCAAGGTCGCGGTCTTCGACAATACCGGCACGCCCTGACGCGTGACGCAGGGGCCGTAAGCCCCGGGAGTGGACAAGATGGAAAGAATCATGATGCACGCCGCGATTGCGGTGATGCTTGTACTCGCGTGCGCGGTGCCTCCGACGGGCCACGAACCTGTGGACAGCACGGCCGACACCGCCACGACGGAGGCCTTCAGCGACGCAGGCGGCACTTCGGACGGCGACGACCCGCAGGCGTCCTCCATCTCGCTCGGCGGCGGGGTTCTAGGGACGAAGCCTCGACCCACTCACGGGATTGAGTGCGACGCAACGGTCTGCCGGTGCTGGGGGCCGAGCTCGAACCCGACGGACTGCCGCAACTTCCGGCGGCTGTGCGGATCACCTCCGAATTGCCAGAGCAGCTCCAACGGCACCCAGTGGGGATGCTGGTGCAAGAAGTGACCACCATGACCCACACCGTCCCGACAGCCACCGCCCAGGACCTCAAGCATCGCCACGGGGAGGACCTCGTGGTGATGACGACGAAGATGGGGCCGCTGGTCTTCCGGTGCCCGACCAAGGCCGTCTACAAGAAGTTCATCCGTGACGTGTCGGACCCGAAGCGCAACCGGGCCGACGCCATGGAGGGGATCGTGCAGGACTGCTTCGTCTGGCCGGAGAAGGACAAGGGGCAGCCGGACTACCAGGCCCTGCAGGCGGCGATTGAGCGCCAGCCTGGGATCATCGGGCGCGCCGCCGACCAACTGCTCGAGATCGCGGGGACTGAGGACAGCCTCGACGCGGGAAAGCTCTGAACGCCCTCGTGGCCAACCGAGACCTCGGGGCCATGGGGCTGCTGGCCCTGCTGAGTCCTGGTGACCCGCGGTTCAGCGACGACGACCGCCTTGACGGCGCGCTCTTGCTGCACGACGCGGTGAAGTCCCTATGGTGCCTGCGCACCGCGCTTGTGAAGGAGCAGTGACATGCCGACAGTCTGGACACCGACCGGGAAGATGGTCGCCAAACACACGCTGCCGACGGACGGCGACAATCTGAGCGCGGCGTCCTTCAACACCCCGCTCCAGTCGATCGGCGACTACACGAAGGTCGTGCAGGCGCTTGCGCTGCGGAACTGGTCGACCAAGCTCGCTCAACTGACCGTGGGCCTTGGGTCCACGATGGTGGCCATCCGAGGGTGGGCGAGCGGCGTGGCAGCAACGGGCGAAGACGTCACGTTCGCCGTCGGCGATAGGGGTTCCACGGGTACGGGCCAACTCGTCCGGATTCCCGGCGTGCAGACTCCGAGTCTCGACGATTCCTCGGGTCCTTCGACGGTTGGCAGCTGGTCTTGCATCGCCTACAGCGCGGCCGCGGCGACCAACAAGTGGGTCGCCCTCGCGAAGCCGACGCCTTCCTCCGGCGTCGACGTAGCCATGTCGGCGAACGGGTCCACGTGGACGACGGCGACGACGGGTGGGACATCCGTCTACTGGCACGGTATCGCTGCGAGCAGCGGCGGTGTCTTCGTCGGCGTCGGCTGGACGGCTCTCAACGCGGGCAAGACGGTACGGCTCGCCGGCGGTGCATCTCCTGTGGTTGCAGACCTGGCGGCTGAAAGGCTGTCCATCGCATTCGGGGCGGGCCTGTTCGTGGCCGCCGGCGGGGCGGCAGGCGGCGGGAGCCCGGTGGTCTACACGTCCCCGGACGGCATCACGTGGACTGCGCGCGCGTTCGGCGGCATCCGGTGCATCCGAGGCATCACCTGGAACGGCTCCGTCTTTGTGACGCTGGGTGACTTAGGCGAGGTCTACACGTCGCCGGACGGCATCACGTGGACTTCGTCCACGCTGTCCACCGTGACCGGTATGGCGTCGTCGCGCGGGGCCATCGCGGCGGATCCCGTGACTGGGGCCATCGTCCTCTACTCCAACACGACGCAAGGCGTCATGTTCTCTGTCGACAACGGCAAGACGTTTCAGCGATGCGGCCTCATCTCGAGGTCGGACCCGAGTTACCTTCAGTTCGAGTGCGAGGCCGTGGGGTTCGCAGATGGACGATTCTGGATTGGCGCGGCTCCGTCCGCTGGCGCCAACGAGATCGGAATTGGATACACGCAAAGGATCACGTAAGTGCCTGCCGCCGACTACGTCGTACGCCTCATCGACCGAGTGACGTCTGTCGCTCGCGGGGTCAGTCGGTCGTTCGAGCGGGTCGAGGGCGCGGCGACGAAGGCGACGAAGGCGGTCGACAGGGTCAACGCCGGACTCGGCCGTTCGCGTGATGCCATGGGGCGGTTCGTGGCCGATTCGAACAAGGCATCCGGCCAAGGGAGTGCAGCCTTCAGTCGACTGGCCGGTGACGGCACCAGGTCGACGACCAAGGTGCAAAAGCTGTTCGAGGGGCTCGCTGAGAAGTTCGAGCCCCTCGGTGTAAAGGTCCTGTCCATCGGCTACAAGGCGGTCAAGGCTTCGGCCATGGTTGGGGGTCTTGTAGGGGCCCTCGGCGCCGTGGCTGCCATGACGTTCACGAAGCAGGTCCTCGAAATGGGCGTCTTCGCGGAGCGGACAAAGACCGCGCTCGGCTTCCTCGAGAAGAGCGCCGCCGGTGGGATCGCGGCGTTCAACCGGTTTCGGATCATCGCCAGGGACACCGGTGGTGACGTCGAAGACATCGCCACGCAGGGGCTAGCCCTCCGGCGAGCGCTCTTCGGCCAGGGCGAGAGCGAGGAACTCCTCAAGCTGATGGCCGACATGCAGTCGATGGGCGTGACGGCTGAGCAGACGGGGCGGGCCGTGGCCGCGATCACGCAGATCAAGGGCAAGGGCAGGCTCCAGAGCGAGGAGCTCGTCGGGCAGCTCGCTGAGGCCGGCGTGTCCACCATCGCGGTCTTCGAGCAGCTCGAGAAGATGACCGGCAAGAGTCGTTCCGGGGTCCGGAAGCTGCTCGAGGGCGGCAAGATCGACGCCACGATGGGCATCGACGCCGTGAAGGCGGCGATCAAGGCCCAGATGGGCATCACCGAGGCGGGTGAGCGGGCCAGGGCCTTCGCGATGAAGACGACGTCGGGTCTCCTCGGGATGCTCCAGTCCCTTCCGAAGCATCTCTTCCTGGACGTCTCCGAGCGGCTCAAGGAAATGGGGACGTTCCGCGACATCCTCCGCGACGTCATCCGGTTCCTGGACCCATCGCAACACGGCGCAGAGGGCCGGGAGAAGCTGGCGCAGTTCGTCGACCGCATGGTGAAGGGGCTTCGGGTCGCCACCACTCTGGCGCTGGACTTCGCCAAGGGCTTCGGTTCGAAGTTCGACCAGATCATCAAGGGGCTGGACCTCTCGGCCCCGAGCCAAGAGGCCCGGGCGTTCGCGCATGGCGCGGGGGCCAGCCTGGCGAGCTTCTTCGCGAAGCTGCCGGCGATGGTCGGCGTGGCCTACGAGGCGGTGAAGGGATTCTTCCGCGGCCTCGGGCTAGACAGCAACAGCGCAGGCAAGGCGCTCGACAAGATCAACTTTGACGTGCTTGGGGAGCGAGCCGGTGCCGCCGCTGAGATTGTCGGCAAGACACTTCGCGGGATGTTCGACGACCTTGCAGATGGCGAGTTCATCGCGAACATCGGATTCAGGATCGGAGCGGGCCTGGTGCAGGCCATCGAGGCCGCCTTCCTGAGGTTCGACATCAAGCGAACGGTCTTCGGTGACACGTTCGCCGACGTCACAGACTGGATGAACTACCACACAGATAAGATGCTCGGGCTTGGCACGGACGTGGACACGAGCGCGTTTGCCTTCGACGGGCCCGCTTCGCAGAATACAAGGTTCCTGCCGTCAGATTTCGCCCGCGTACAGGCCATCGCTGCTCCACGCGCGTCCGCGGAGGCTCCCAACGTGATCGACGCGAGGCTGCACCCGAGGATGTCCATGGAGGACCCGTACATGCTCGGGCTCCGGACGAAGGGTGCCCCCATGGCTGGTGATACCACCACCACCAACAACAACATCACGGTCAACGTGGAGGGCACGAACGCGAGCCCCCAGGCCATCAGTGATGCCGTGCTCTGGTCGATGGAGAGCCGGGAGCGATGACGTCCCCGCACTGGGAGGACCCGGTTTCGGCCGGGCTCTGGGATTCGCTGCGTCTGGGCGGAACATCCATCCCCGGTCTCTGGACCGTACGAGGTGGCCTCACGCGCCGCCTTGACGTGAAGGTGGTCCGGGGCTCGGACCGGGCGTACATCAAGGACCAGGGCTACGACCCCGCGAAGCTCGAGCTCGTCGGGCGCCTGCTGACGGCGGAACAGTGGGCGACCATGCAAGCGCTCATCCCGACGATCCACCCACGGCGCCGCGGCGCGTTGCGGCAGCCGCTGGCGATCTACCACCCTGGCACGGAATACCTGGGTGTCTCCTCCGTGTACGTCGAGTCCATCGAGGCGCCCTCGCTGCAGGACGGCGTGATGCACCTGACCATCCGCGTGCTCGAGTGGGTGCCGAAGCCCGAGAAACGCGGGAAGCAGGTCAACGCCACGCCGAAGCCGGACGTTGCCGTCACCGAAGCACCCGACCCCCTGGACAAGTTGACGCCCCTGCAATGACACACGACGACATCGACATCCCGACGATGCTTGGCCATCGCTTGATCGCTTCGCTGGCCAAGCGGATCGCCGCTGAGCGCTTTGGACATCGGATCGATTCGGTCGAGTTTGAGGCGCTTGCGGAAGCTGTCGAGGTGGTCCTCTCCGCCGCCCTGCTCGTGGTCAAGCCAGGCGCGCCAGCGCGACGCGAGCCGATCGACGAGAGGCCGCCACGGCATGGGGACCCATTGTATGGCGGGAGACGGACGACGCCCCCGGCACCTCCACCACCGGCTCGACGGCCGAAGTAGCCGCCGCAAAAAAATGAAAGCCGCGAGCCGTAGCCCGCGGCCTGCGACGGGACGGGTCCCGCCGGGGAGAACTTCGAGAGCGTACCAGATGACCGTACCCACCGAGATCGTTGGAGCTGCCGTAGGCGTGTGCGGCGTCCTTGGGGCCGTCGCGGGCTGGATGGCCGGCTTCGGCCGGCTCGAGTCACGTGTGCGCTCCCTCGACGAGGCCCAGCGAGGGCTAGCGACCCGCGAGTCCCTGGACGAACTGCGTCGGTCCGTCCGCACCATCGAGACCATCGCTGAGGCGATGACCGAGGTGAGGGAGCGGGTGGCTGTAAACGGCAAGGCGATCGAGGGGCTCGAGCGCTTCGTCACCATGCTCTCGAGCGCCGCGGACAAGTTCGAGGCGCTGCAGAACGACCGGCACCGCAGCGTCGGGCGGAGGATCGACGACCTCCAGCGGGGGGTCTATGACCACGCGGCCCGCAACGCGGAGCATCGCCGCCTCATCACGCAGGAGTTCGAGCAGAAATGAGCGGTTTCGAGAGCGAGATCAACGTGAATGGGCTGCCTGCCCTGCAGGGGTTCGTCACCCAGACCGAGGCGAACACGTGGCGGTTCGTGTGCGTGCTCGACGTGGGCGACGGACCTGCCCCGAAGCCAGGTGACCCCGCGAAGCTCAGCTTCGGCCCGGGCTTCGAGCCGTTCGTCGGCGAGGTCCGCCTGGCCATCGTGGACGAGGGGAAGTGCCACCTCACGGTGTTTTCGTGCGAGTCGCGGAAGGACGTGCCCGCTCGGCACTACCGCGGCGTGACGCTGCAACACATCCTCGAGGACATCCTGCGAGCGCCGGGCCTGACGCCCACGGCCGCGAAGCTCTCCCCCCGCTGCGACACTGCGATCTTGCAGCAGCGCGTGAAGCACTACCTGCTGATGCAGGGCGACCACATCCGCTGCCTGAACGACCTCACGCGCCACCTGGGCGCGGGCTGGCGCCATGAGCGGGACGGCTCGGTCCTGGTCATGGGCGCGCTGGCCCTGCGCGGTGAAGACGAGCAGACGCGTCCGGCCCAGCCGACGCGGCACGAGGCCGAGATCGTTTCAGCGAACCGCGACCTCTTCGTCCTCGAGGCCGAGGGCCCCGCCCTCTACCCGGGATGGGCGCAGGAAGGTCGTGTCTACACGGAGATCCGGACCATCTGGGACGAGACCAAGCTCCGGATCATCGCGTTCCACCGCGACGATCAAGGGCTCTACAGCGACCCCGCATCGATGGAGCCCGAGCGGATCGAGCGGGACACCATCGGGCGAGACCTCTCGCAGCGCTTCTGGCCGGCCGTGATCACCGCCCAGGACGCCCGCGGGCTCGTCGACCTGATGCCGGACGACCCCGAGGTGCGCGGTGAGGGGGTGCAGGGCGTCCCGCTAAGGCACGGCATCCCGGGCGTGTCGGTGAAGGTGAAGCCCGGCGAGCGGGCGGCCCTGTTCTTCGAGGGCGGCGACCCGCAGCGGCCCGCCTGTGCGCTCTGGCCCGACGGGTCGAGCGTGCTCGAGGTCGCGGTGAAGTCCGACGTGAAGATCACCGTCGAGGCGCCACAGGTGATCGTCGACTCGCAGAACATCTCCCTCACGGGGGCTGCCGCGGCGGATCACGTGGCGATCGCCGAGCTGGTGACCGACAAGATCAACGAGATCGTTAGAGCGATCTCCAGTGCTACACCCGTGCCGATGGACGGCGGAGCTGGCCTCAAGACGGCGATCTTGGCATATCTCGCCAGCAACCAAATGGTCCCGCTGTTCCCTGAGGCCATCTCGAGCACGAAAGTGAAGGTCTCCTGATGGCGCTCTCAGCCGGAACCACCGCACTCGAGAACGGGTCGCTGACGAAGGGCATCTACGAGGAGTTCAACTCTGCCTTCGGCACGGTGTCCGGCGCAGGAGACACGACTCGCCGGCAGATCGCCGCGGCAATCGCCAAGGCCGTCGTAGACCACATCAAGACGAGCGCGGACGTGGTGGTCACCACGTCTCACGCCGGGCTTCAGAGGGTCAGCGGAACCCCGACGGACGCTCCTGCTGCCCCCGTGACCCTGGCCGGAGCGGTCGACTAGACCGCATCCCTGAAGCGGGCTGAGAAGACAACGTCCACGTCCACGGGACTCCCAGACGAGGTCCAAAGTCTCACCTCCACATGGCCCGAGAGCGAGCCTCCGGGTACGGCGGAGACTTCCGTGACGTCGAGGTATCCGTTTGGCATTGATCGGCTGTCGTCGAAGCCGAAGCCATCGCTCGAGCCATTCGTCCAGACAAATCCCTGACTGTCCCAATCTGGTTGCCAGTCATTCCTACCAACCTTCACTGATGCGGGAACCTGGAGAATGAAGCTGCCGACGCCGTATGTCGTGAACAGCATCGAGATCCATCCGGACTCCACGCGGTAACTTCGCAGGTCCGACGCCGTCCGGTCCATGACGTAGGTCTTCCCCTGGTACGTCACCTTGACGACCGCCCAGCTCTCGAGCGCGACGCAGGCGTGGTCCGGCCCGCACTCGGTCTTCTCGGGGCTCGGGCACTGCTCCCGATTCGCGCACCCGACACAGGCCCCGCCGAAACACCCACCATCGCAGGCGGTCGAGACCACCCCGCACGCGCCCTCGACGCAGCGGCCCACGGTCTTGTCGTCGACGCAGGTCGAGGTCCCGGGCGTGCACGGGTTGTCGCAGGCGGGCGGGCCATCCGTCCCGCCGGTCGGGCCCTCGGTCCCCGTGTCGGTCCCCCCGCCCGAGCTCGAGCCGCCCCCCTCGGTCCCCTGGGGCTTCACGGGGGCCCCGCTCGAGCTGCCGGTCTCGTCGGTCTCCCCGGTCTCGTCCGGCCGTAACCTCGAGGTCTCAGCGACGTCTCCGGTCTCCCCGGTCACGCCTCCGCCGGTGCGCGAGCTCCCCCGGGGGCCGGCGTCGGCGAAACAGCCGGCGAGCGCCAGGCCGAGGGCGATGGCGGCCAGGCTGCCGCGCTTGTCAGGTGGCGGCCTAGGAGTGCTGGGCGCCGTTGGGACCTTTGACGGGCTCTCCACGGGGAAGTGCCATTCGTACGTTTTTGGCCGTCGACTCGGCTCTAATGGACCTGGAGGACCTTCATCCCTGCGTACCGGAGGAGGTCCGGGTTGCGGGTCTCGATTCCCCGAGCACTCGTCGCTTCGACGAGGCACCGATGGGCCGGCTTGGAAGCTATCCCCGCGGCCTTGGACTCCGCGTAGACGCTGTTGTACTCGGCCCTCAAGCCCTCGAGGTTCGGCCATTCGCCGGCGAACATCCCTTGCCAGGTCCGCTCGGCTCTCGACAGCGTGTCGATCCAGCGACGATGGATTCCGTCCAGGGTGGCGACGTCCCTCTTGCTCGCGAAGTGGAACTGCACCGACGACAGGACCACGACCAAGAGGCCGATCGAAGCTGTCAGCGGCTTTGAGTCCGTCAGCAGGCTTGCCAAGGCCGACGACGAGAGCAGCGCGATCGACATGGACAGCCACTTGTGAGCCTCCGTTCTCCATTGCAGCTTGGCGCCGAAGTAGCGCTTGTAGGCGTCCGCGCTGATGAGGATCGCCCATACCGCGTCGCTCTCTTGTTCCCATGACTCTCGATCCCTTGCTGTTGCTTCCATGGCTCGATCCTACCCCACGTCGCGCGCCGGCTAGCAGGCGCATCCGGGCCCCACGTGGCAGATCTTGTTCCTCGCGATGCACGTGTCCCCGCACGGCTTCCCCGCCTTGCAGCGCTTGCAGCAGGACGTGTCGCTCCGACCTTCGACGGTGGTCTCGGGCGGCTCCTCTACGGACACCCACTCCTTGAGCTTCGGCCGCTCTGCGGTCTGCTCCTGCCCGAACGGGTTCCCCGCGGGAGCGGGAGCAGGCGACGGGGTGGTGGACGCCGAGCGCAGCGGGGTCGACGGCGTGGCCGACGCGGAGCACACCTGCTTCGTCGCCTCGAGCTCGAGCTCAAGTTCGACGATCCGCCGCTGAGCCTGGGCGACCTGGGCGAACATCGCCTGGACCATGGCCGCGGTCTCGGAGGTGGGCGCAGGCTGCTGCCACGTCTGCATCGTCGCTGCATCGACGGCCGCCTGGTAGCCGGGCCCCTGCCCCCAGACCTGTCCCACAGGCGAAGCCGCAACGGCTCCCGCGGCGAGGCGACCGGCCTGGGCCTGGAGTCCACCGGCTGCGGCCTGCATGGCAGCTTGTGCGACCGCCTGCGGGCTCCCAGACAGCGGCGCAGCCCCGGAGGACTGCAGGTGCGAAAGGTTCTGACCGGCCGTGGCACCGGCGCACGAGAGCGCGATGCAGGCCAGGGCGAGGTGCAGCGCGCCTCGGGGCTTCACGCTCATGGCAGCTTCAGCTCCACGCCAAGCTCCTCCAGGCATGCCCGGCAAAACCCCTCTGCGTCCTCTGCCTCCCAGTCGCGGAGGATGTCGATCGTGCGCTTGCCGACGATGAACCTCTGCGGAGGCTTGATAACAAGCTGTATGTCGAGCACTGCGCTTTCCATCTGACGCCGAACCCTATCCAAGTCTTCTCTGCTCAAGCCCACTACATGTCCCATGTGCGATGCGCTCCTGTAGGGGTGATGACGTTCTCTCGTGAGGCCGTCGGTTCGTTGCTCATCCTGCTCCTCGTCGCGTCATCCCACGAAGAGCCCGAAGTCCTGACGCCGCAACCGCAACACGCGGCATAGTCGATCGATCGTGACCGCGCTCATCGGCTCGTCGAGGTCGATTTCGGGGATCCTCTGCACGGCATCTCCGTGCTGGAGATACGAAATGGGCTCAATCAGCCTTCCTTGAGGGTCCACGACCGGCGTCAGAAGACGAAGGCGCCTCACACCTCTCTGTTCTGCGATTTCCAGGAACTCACGGAGGGTTACCAGCCGACCCGGCGCCATCTTCAGGCCGCGACCCGAACTTCCGTCTTCGGCATGGGGATCGGATCCGACGGCGAGGACGGCAGCTCAGCCTCGCGCGGCGTGGCGGCTTCGTACTGCTCCCAGAACTTCCGTGGAGCCTTCTCCAACGACTTGAACGGCTCTCGGTTCTCCTGACGGTCGTGCAGCACCTGGAACACGAGCGTCTTCTGTAGCTGGTACATCAAGTCGTCGAAGCTCTTCGCTTCGGCTCCGATATCGTACTCGAGCACTTGAGCGACGAGCCACGGCCCGTCGACGATGACCAGAACGCGCAGTTGGGTTGCCATGGGGATCGGTCTCCGTCCGGGCGATGAACCCCGGACCCCAGAGTTGTACGACACGGTCAGGCAATGCGTCCAGGCGCCTGGCGCGCAGGTGTGCCGCGGCGCGCATGCGCCCTCATTTTTCCGGCCAAAACAGGAAGCGAACCGCCCCAGGAAGGGCCCCAGCCCTGTCTGATTTCCATGGGTTCCTCCTGGGCGGCGGGTTCCTCGCCGCGGTTCACAGGAGGGGCGCTACGAGGGGCGTAGCGCTCGCTACGCGAGGCGTAGCAAATGCAGATGCGCTCCTGACGCCGAAGATTTCGCGGAAGATCGCGTGACGACGGACGCCCGCATCGAACGTCGTCATCAGCAGTTCAAGGCGGTCCGGCTTCATGTTCGGGAGCGCGCTGTACCAGTCGAGGCCCTGATTGAGCAGCGAACGCGTCCGCTTCTTCGACGTGTTGGTCTTCAGCATGCGGTCGAGGCCGCATTCCTCGCCGGCGGCGCCGAGCAGCGTCAGCAGCGCCTGCGCGATCGCCGCGAGGAGCAGCAGGCGGTCGCGCCGGTTCGTGTCGCGGATCCGCGTGGCCGACAGGCCCATCCCGAACCGGAGGTTCTTCTGGTCGCGAAAGGTCTCCTCGATCGTGAATCGCTTCCCGTAGAGCTTCACCACCTCGGTGGCCTTGCGCTCGTGCAGCGTCGTCGCGAGGCACC
>Ga0114939_10003514_pt1 | contig 10929 bp, 7 predicted proteins | sample AshMeaCrysSpring_FD_87196 | JGI IMG/M metagenome (GOLD analysis project Ga0114939, IMG submission 87196) | Groundwater microbial communities from Big Spring, Nevada to study Microbial Dark Matter (Phase II) - Ash Meadows Crystal Spring | ecosystem: Environmental > Aquatic > Deep subsurface >... | reverse complement strand
TGGGCGTCCGTCCATCCGGAAGGCGAGCGCGAAACGAGCCACGGCCCGGTCTTCCGCGCCCTGTGCGAGCTTCTCGGCGCCGACCCGCACGCCACCGCCCCAAAAAACTCTTTTTTCGGCCTTGGCTGCCGCAGCCTCGACGGCAGCCCGGACCCGCAGGACCAGCTGCGGGCCAAGGTCTACAAGCTTCTCGCCCTGGCCCAGAGCCCCTACCCGGAGGAGGCGCGATCGGCCGCATCCAAGGCCAGCGAGCTCATCGCCCGGCACCACCTTGCCCTGATCGAGGAGGAGCGGGAGCGCACGTTCGCCAGCCGGTTCATGTGCGAGCCTGCCAAGGCTCATCCGCGCCATGTCAGCGTCATCGCCAATATCCTGCAACGCTTCTTTTTCGTCGAAATCGTCTGGGTCCCGACCTGGGTCGTAGCACGCCAATGCGTGGGCAGCGTGCCCGAAATGTCCGGCCAGCCGCACGACCTCGAGTTTGCCGCGTATGTCTTCGACGTCATCAACAGGACCATTCTCGCGCAATGGGATCAGGCCCGCAGCCAGCATGGGTTTTCCGGCCGGGAGCACCGCCAGTTCGCGCTGGGGGCGGCCAACGGTTTCTTCGCGAAGCTCGAGGCGGACCGGTGCGCTTTGTCCGAGCGGCTAAAGGCCGAGAGGACATCCTCCGACGCAGCGGTCCGTTCCAAACGCAGGTATGCATGCACCGATCTGCTGAACATCGCCGACCCCCGGCTGTCCGATTACCTGAAGCGGCGCTACGGAAAGATGCGTTCGATCAGCCGGCCGAGCCGGGCGCGGAAATCCTCCTACTACGCCGGCAGGAAGGTGGGCGAGCAGATGGTGCTGCACCGGGGGATCGAGGCTGCACCATCCGCATCCGGCCGCCTGCTGCCCCGATAGCCTTCATCCGTCGACGGCAGCTTTCGACTCGGGTTGGTCTTTCCGCTCCAAGCGCCGGCGGCAGCTCGGGAGTTTTTGAGATAGTCGGGTCGATATGGTAAGATTTTAAATAAACTGCTGGCTTTTTACGAGTCCATCGCAGTCAGGTCCTCATCAGAGGTGTCAAAGTCAACTGGAACAAAATCATGCCAACCGAAACCAGCATGTCAATGCCGCAGATCGAGGATGTGAAGGCCGAAGCGCCCGGTCTTCAAACGAGTGAGAATGAAGCCCTCTATCGGGGCCTGTTTGAGACCCATCATGCCGTCATGCTGCTGATCGACCCCGAGACCGCTCTCATCAAGGATGCCAATCCGGCTGCATGCGCATACTACGGATGGGGCCGGGAGAAACTCAAATCGCTCAGAATGTACGAAATCGATACGCAGACCCGCGATGAAACCTTTGCCCAATTGCAGCTGTCCCGCGAGGAAAAACGCAGCCATTTCTTTTTCAAGCACCGTCGCGCCGACGGCACCATCCGAGATGTTGAAGTGTACAGCGGGCCGTTGACGGTGAAGGGCCAGACGCTCCTTTATTCGATTGTCCACGACGTCACTGAGCGCAGGCAGGCCGAAGAGGCGCTGCGCCAAAGCGAGGAGAAATTCCGATTGGCATTCCAAACGAGCCCCGACGCAGTCAATTTCAACAGGCTTTCGGATGGAATGTATATCGATATCAATGACGGTTTTACAAAATTGGTTGGCTACACCCGCGAAGATGTCGTCGGAAAAAGCTCCCTTGATCTCAACATCTGGTACGATTCAACGGATAGGCAGCGGCTGGTCAAGGCCTTGCAGGGCAAGGGCTATGTTGAAAATTTGGAGGCCAAATTTCGGCGCAAGAATGGACAGATCGGTGTCGGACTCATGTCCGCCCGTGTGTTGCGACTCAACGAAGAAGAGGTCATTCTTTCCATCACCCGCGATATTACCGAGCGCAAGCAAATGGAGGACGCGCTGCGCGAGAGCGAGGATAAGTACAGCCAACTGGTTGAGTCCCTAACCGATGCCATTCTGGTCTGGTCCAGTGAGGAAATTGCCTACGCCAATCCGGCCGCATTCAAACTGATCAGGGCGAGCCAACCCGGAGGGTTGATCGGAAAACGGTATCTGGATTTAATCCACCCGGAGGATCGGTCGGAGTCGGCGGAAAGGATCAGAAAAAGCAGGAATGAAAAATGGATCGCCCCTCGCCGCGAGCACCGGATGATAACGGCGGATGGACAGGTGATCCATGTGGAGTCCACCGGTGTGCCGATACAGAGCCAGGGGCGGATTCTGCATTTCGGAATTTTCAGGGACATCAGTGAACGCAAGCGCGCGGAGGAGGAACTTCGATTAGACGATCAGCGCATGGAGGCCTTGCTGCAGTTGAACCAAATGACCCACGCGTCCCTTCAGGAAATCGCCTCCTTCGCCATGGAAGAAGCGGTGCGGCTGACCCAGAGCCGGATCGGATACCTTGCTTTTGCGAACGAAGACGAAACCCTGCTCACCATGTATGCCTGGTCGCGCAGCGCCATGAAAGACTGCGCCATTGAAAATAAGCCCGTCGTTTACCCGGTTGCGGACACCGGCCTATGGGGGGAGACGATACGGCAACGCAGGGCCATCATCACCAACGATTACCCCGCCCCCAACCTTCTGAAAGAGGGTTTTCCGGAAGGCCACGTCCACTTCGAACGGCACTTGGGGGTCCCCATATTCGACAACGACCGCATCGTCATGGTGGCCGGGGTCGGCGACAAAGCCTCCGGCTACAGCGAACGCGATATAAAACAGCTGGAACTGCTGATGTCCGGGATGTGGCGCATCGTCCGGAGGAAGCAGGCGGAGGAGGCCCTGCGCCACAGCGAGGCCCGATTTCGCGCCGCGTTCGAAAACGCCTCGGTGGGCATAACCCTTGTCAGCCTCGACGGCACCTACTTGGAAGTCAACGATGCCTTTGCGCGCGTCCTCGGCTACCGCCCGGAGGACCTCATCGGCAAATCGGTGGTGGATTTCACTCACCCGAACGATCTCGGCCGCCGGTCGGATTTTCTGAGCGACCTGATCTCCGGCCGGGTCTCTTCCGCCGAACAGGAGCGCCGGCTGATTCACCGCGACGGCTCGGCGGTTTGGACTCTCATCGGGGCGAGCGTGCAGCGCGACCAGGATGGGAAACCGATGTACTTTATCTCTCTCGTTCAAGACATCACCGAGCGCAAGCTGGCAGATCAAAAGCTCAGAGAAACAGAAAAAAAGTACAGGGAGCTAGCCGAATCCCTTCCTCAAGTCATATTTGAGGTGGACCTGAATGGGCATCTCAACTATGTGAACCAAACGGGCCTCAAGCTCTTCGGCTACACTCCAGAGGAAATTGCGAACGGCTTTAACGTGTTGGATGTATTCATTCCTGAGGACAGGGAACGCCTTGCCGCCAATATCATGCGCAATATCCACGGCCAGGAGTTGGGCCGACAGCACTATACCGCTGTGAGGAAAGATGGAACCAAATTTCTGGTGGGTGCTCATGCCAGCCCGGTCATGAGCGGCCAGACGGCAATCGGTCTCAGAGGGATCCTCATCGATTTGACCGCGACGCAGCAAGCCAACGAAGAAAAAAAGAAACTCGAAATTCAACTTCAGCAAGCGCAGAAGATGGAGGCCATCGGAGCCTTGGCAGGTGGCATCGCCCATGACTTCAATAACATTCTATCCGCCATCATCGGCTACACCGAGTTGGCGATGCTCAATGACGGCGCAGAGCACTGCACGGCCGAATTGAACGAAGCGCTGAAAGCGGCCAATCGGGCAAAAGATCTGGTCAAGCAGATTCTTGCGTTCAGCCGACAGACCGACGAAGAGCGCATGCCGGTCAGGGTCGCGCTGGTCGCCAAAGAGGCTGTGAAATTTATCCGAGCAACCATACCGACAACGATTGAAATTGCGACCCGCATCGATGAAAAGTCCGGTGCGGTCTTGGCGAATTCAGTCGAGCTCCATCAGATCATAATGAATCTGTGCACGAATGCCCAGCATGCCATCGGCGAGCAGGCCGGGCTTCTGGAAGTTGCCGTGCAAAATGCCGATATCGATCCCTCGCGGAAAAACGATCTAATGGATTTGCAGCCCGGCTCCTACGTCAGAATTTCCGTCGCCGACACGGGATATGGAATGACCCCCGATGTCATCCAGAAAATATTTGATCCCTATTTCACCACCAAAGAAAAGGGGGTCGGAACTGGCTTGGGGCTCGCTGTGGTGCACGGGATTGTCAAGAAATACGAGGGCACCATCAAGGTCGATAGTAAACCCGGAAAAGGCACCACTTTCCACATTTATCTGCCCAAAGTCGATTTTGCCGCTCCTGTCTTGGCCGACGCGCCAAAGGCCTTGACCGGAGGGGCTGAGCGCATCCTGTTTGTGGATGACGAAAAAATGCTGGTGGATATCGGACAGCAAGCGCTTCAGCGTTTGGGGTATGAGGTCGTATCGCGAACCAGCCCGCTGGAGGCGCTGGAGCTTTTCAAGGCCAAACCCGACTATTTCGACCTCGTGATCACCGATAAGACCATGCCTGGCATGACCGGTGATGCGCTGGCCAAAAAATTGTTGGCCATAAGGCCCAGCCTTCCGGTTATCATCTGCACCGGCTACAGCCAGACGATTGACCAAGAGCGGGCAAGGCAGATTGGCATTCGGGCATTTGTCATGAAACCCATCCTGATTCATGAGATCGCCGCAGCGGTGCGGAGGGCTCTGGGCAAGGAATAAACTTCATCCATCCATATTCGAACTTGCTTTTTCAGCACCCTCGCTCTCGAGACCTTGGGATTTCGGATGATTTCATCCAAGTCTTTTGACTTGGAAAAAGCCTTGGACACGCTGATCAGCGTATCACAATTTAGCCTCACGTTCCCACTACACCCGTCGTCGCCTCCGGTCCGGATGATTCCTTTACGACCTCCGACCGTTCTCCGAACGCTCCCCCAGCTGACTGGCCCCTGCCTGGGTTGGAAATAGGGTTGGTAACAAAAAAACGAAAGGGCCTACGATTAAGTCGTAAGCCCTTGATTCTGTTGGTAGCGGGGAGAGGATTTGAACCTCTGACCTTCGGGTTATGAGCCCGACGAGCTACCAGGCTGCTCCACCCCGCATCAAGATTAGCAGCAACACCATTTAGTTGGGAAGGGAAGAAAAGTCAAGCATTATTGTGAGAAGAGCTTTCCAAGCGGGTGCGATGGCCGCTTTCATCGGGGATTGGAAGAAGGCGTCTTGGACAGAGGGTCTCAGACGCCGGCAAGCTCGCAAAGCGACTGGCGGAGTCGAGACGCCGCGGCGGGGTTGCAGCGGATCAGGATTTTCTTGCTGCGGCCGGATTGGCCGGAGGCGACTTCGATGCTCGATTTGGCCACGCCGAGGGCCTCGGCGAGCAGTCCGATGCAGGCCTTGTTGGCAGCGCCTGCGACCGGCGGGGCGCTGACCCTGAGCTTCAGGGCGTCGCCCTGCATGCCTTCGATCCGGCTGCACGAGGATTTCGGCTGAACCCGGATATGGAAAGAGATTCCATTGGGGTGGTCTTGGATCGTCAGCATGACCGCTACCTTGCTCGATTATGACTTGTCTCGAAATTGAAGTTACATCATTGTGATAAATCTCCCCCGGCCCCTCTTTGTCAAAGAGGGGTGATCCCTCCCTTTGCCGAGGGGAGGTAATCGCGCCAGGCGGAAGAGCGATGTTCGAAGAGGTTGTCGTCCGCCAGAACCAGCCGTGCGTAAAATGTCCTTTACGCCTCGGCGGATCGGGCCGCGGCGATCAGCTTGCGGATGAAGTCCGGCGGGCGCACCACGCGACCGGTGGTGTCGACGAAGGCGTGCTTGGTGAAGCCCTCCGCCAGCAGGGTCTGGCCGTCTTCGCGGAAAATGCGGTAGTCGAACTTGATGCCGCCTTTGACCGATGGGTCCACGCACGTCTCGATCACGATGATTTCGTCGTAGCGGGCCGGAGCCGAATACTTCGCGCCGCACTCGGAAACGGGCAGCAAGAAGCCGCGGTCCTCGATTTCCTTGTATGGAGCCCCCCAGGAGCGGAACAGTTCGGTCCGGCCGATCTCGAACCAGCGGAAGTAGTTGCCATAGTAGGCTTGGCCCATGCGGTCGGTGTCGCCGTAGATGACCCGGCAGGTGGTGCGGTTCCGCACGGGGTTCAGCCTCCGTTGCACAGAATCGTGGCGAGCATGGCCCGCAGCCCGGCGAAGTCGGTCGCGACCGGAAACGCCGGATACTCCCTGCGGACGTTGTCGGGCGGCCGGTAGAGGATGCCGCGGTCGGCGGCCGTCAACATGGTGATGTCGTTGTAGGAGTCGCCGATGCCGATCACGGTGTAGTTCAGGCTGCGCATGGCCTCGGCGACCATGCGCTTGCCGTCTTTCTGGCGCAGGCGGTAGCCCGAAATCGTGCCGTCGGCCGCCACGGTGAGCCGATTGCAGAGCAGGGTGGGGTAGCCGAGCTTCCGCATCAAAGGACCGGCGAATTCGACGAACGTGTCCGAGACCACCAGGATCTGGGTCTCCCTGCGCACCCATTCCAGAAACTCCAGCGCGCCGTCGAGGGGGTCCATTCCGGCGATCACGGCCTGGATATCGGGCAGTTTCAACCCCTGCTCGCGGAGGATTTTCAGACGGTGCTTCATCAGCACGTCATAATCGGAAATGTCCCGGGTGGTGATGCGAAGTTCCTCAATGCCGGTCTTTTCGGCAAACGTGATCCAGATCTCGGGCAGGAAAATGCCCTCCAGGTCCGAACACACCAAATGCATGCGGCTGATCCCCCTTTTCCTAATCCTCCAAGCTCTCGTCCTCGATCCTGATCAGCGCGGGTCTGGCGGCCGTAACCTCCAGGGCGGCGATTTCGCGCAGGGCCTTCTGCACACTGGCCTCCCGGGCCCGATGGGAAAGCATCACGACCGGGACGGCGCCGTCGGTTTTCCGGCCTTTCTGGTGGACCGATTGGATGCTGATGCCGTGGCGGCCCAGGATCCCCGATACCGCCGAGAGAACGCCGGGCCGGTCCAGCACCGAGAAGCGAATGTAATAATGGGATGAAATCTGGTCGATGGGCATGATGGGGATGGCCCGGATCTTGTCGGGCTGAAAACCCAGAACGGGCACACGTCCGGCGGTGCCGCTGAGGATGTTGCGCGCCAGGTCCACCAGATCGGCCACCACGGCGCTCGCCGTCGGCAGCATCCCGGCGCCGCGGCCGTAGAGAAGGATGTCGCCGCTCGCATCCCCGCTGACGGTGACGGCGTTGAGGGTGCCGTTCACGTTGGAAAGCAAATTGCCGAAGGGGATCATGGTGGGGTGCACGCGGGCCTCCACGGCGTCTCCGCGGTGCTTGCTGATGGCGAGCAGCTTGATCCGGTAGCCGAACTGTCCGGCGAACTCGATGTCCATGGGCGTGATGTGCGCGATGCCCTCGATGTAGACGTCCTTCAGGTTGATCGGCGTCCCGTAGGCGAGCGCGCTCAGGATGGCGATCTTGTGGGCGGTGTCATAGCCCTCCACGTCCAGGGTGGGGTCGGCCTCGGCATAGCCCTGCCTCTGGGCGACCGCCAGGGCGTCGGCAAAGGTGCTGCCCTCGTCGGTGATCTTGGAGAGAATGTAGTTGCAGGTGCCGTTCAGGATCCCCGTCATGGCGGCGATGCGGTTGCCCACCAGCGATTCGCGCAGGGTCTTGATGATGGGCATGCACCCCCCGACGCTCGCCTCGAAGTAGAGGTCCACCTTATTTTCGGCGGCGGAAGAGATGATCTCGTTGCCGTGGGCGGCGATCAGGGCCTTGTTGGCCGTCACGACGTGGCGGCCCCTCTCGATGGCCTTTAAGATCAGCTCCCGGGCGATCCCCTCGCCCCCAATCATCTCGACGATGATGTCGATGCCCGGCTCCTCAACGACCTTGCGGGCGTCGGATATCAGCACGCCGTCCGGGAAGCGGATGCCGCGGTCGCGATCCGGGTCGAGGTCGGCTGCACGCCGGAGCACCAAAACCGCGCCCAGGCGCGCGGCGATCAGGTCACGTTGCTCGAACAGCAGCTTGGCCACGCCGGTGCCGACCGTGCCGCAGCCGAGCAAGCCGATGTTGATTTCACGCATGGGTGAAGAGCCTTTCTTTTACATGATCTTGCGGATCCCGCGCACGGCCTGGTTGATGCGCATGGGGTTTTCGATCAGGGCGAAGCGCACGAACTCGTCTCCATACTCCCCGAACCCGAGCCCGGGGGACACCGCGACCTGGGCTTCGCGGATGAGGAACTTGGAAAATTCCACCGAGCCGAGCTTGCGGTGCTTTTCCGGGATGCGGCCCCAGACGAACATGGTGCCCCTCGGTTTGACGATTTTCCACCCGGCCCGGTTCAAGCCGCGTACGAGCGCGTCGCGCCGCTCCTTGTAGACGGTGCGAATCTCCTTGACGCAGTCGTCGGGGCCGTTCAGCGCGATGATGGCCGCGATCTGGATCGGCTGGAAAACGCCGTAGTCGAGATAGCTCTTGATGCGCTTCAGCGCCGCCACCGCCTCCGGGTTGCCGCAGCAGAACCCCATGCGCCAGCCGGCCATGCTGTAGCTCTTGGAGAGCGAGAAAAATTCGACCCCGACCTCCTTGGCCCCCTTTGCCTGGAGGAAGCTCGGTGCCTGATAGCCGTCGAAGACCAGATCCGCGTAGGCGAAGTCGTGGAGCACCAGGATGCCGTTCTCCTTGGCATAGTCCACCACCTTCTGGAAAAACTCCAGGTTCACCACCTCGGTGGTCGGGTTGTGGGGGTAGCTGAGGATCAGCATTTTCGGCCGCGGCCAGGTTTGCTTGGTGGCCGTCATCAGGTTTTCAAAGAAGTCCTGATCCGGTCCCACCGGTATCCCGCGCACATCGCCGCCGGCGATGATCGCCGAGAACGGGTGGATCGGATAGGTCGGATTGGGGGTGAACACGACATCGCCCGGCCGGATGCTGACGAGCACCAGGTGCGACAATCCCTCCTTGACCCCGATGGTGACGATCGCCTCCGAGTCCGGGTCGAGGTCCACGCCGAAGCGGCGCTTGTACCAGTTCGTGATGGCGAGCCGCAGCTTGGTGATCCCCATGGAGGCGGAATAGCGGTGGTTGTGGGGCTTGCGGGCGGCTTCGACCAGCTTATCGACGATGTGCGAAGGCGTTCCGAGGTCGGGGTTGCCCATCCCGAGGTCGATGATGTCCTGCCCCTCGCGGCGCGCCTGCATCTTGATCTGGTTCACGGTGGCAAAGACATAGGGGGGCAGTCGGTCGAGCCTTGAAAACCTGCTGCTCATGGAGGCACCTCTGGGTCGCGGAATCCCGCCGGCCAAGCGCTGCGGGTCAAATATTTTTTGACTTTTAAGCCGCTTTAGTCTATTTTTCAAGTCTTTTATGATGCTTGCGGACGAGAGGAGAAACATCATGACGAACCCGATCACCTATGCCGATGCGGGCGTGGACATTGACAAGGCCAATACCCTGGTAAGCGCCATCAGCCGGATCACCAAGCAGACCATCCGTCCCGGTGTCATCGGCGAGATCGGCGGGTTCGCAGGCCTGTTTTCCATAGAGCGCGTGATCGCCGACATGCAGCACCCGGTTCTGGTAAGCTCCACCGACGGGGTGGGCACGAAGCTGAAGATCGCCTTTATGCTCGACAAGCACGACACCATCGGCATCGACCTGGTGGCCATGTGCGTCAACGACATTCTGGTTCAAGGCGCAAAGCCTTTGTTTCTGCTGGATTATCTGGCAATGGACCGACTTGAGAGCGGGCGCGTGGAAGCCATTCTCAGCGGCATCGCCGAAGGCTGCAAACAGGCCAAATGCGCGCTGATCGGCGGGGAAACCGCGGAAATGCCCGGCATTTATCAGCCCGACGAGTACGATCTCGCGGGATTCGTCGTCGGCGTCGTCGATAACAGCCAGATCATCGACGGTACGGCCATCCGCCTCGGCCACCAATTGATCGGGATCGGCTCAACCGGACTGCACAGCAACGGCTACTCCCTGGTGCGCAAGATCTGCTTCGATCACTTAAAGTTGAAGCTGGATGCCCACATCCCCGAGCTGGGCAAAACGCTGGGGGAGGAGCTGATCGTCCCCACACGGATCTACGCCGACACCATTCAGGGGCTCCTCAGGGACCAGCCGATTCACGGTCTGGCGCACATCACCGGCGGCGGGTTGGTGGACAACATCGTGCGCATCATCCCGCAGTCCTTCAGCGTGCTCATCCGCAAGGGCAGCTGGGAGGTGCCGCCGATTTTCGCTTTTCTGCAGAAGGCCGGCAACGTCCCCGAGCCGGAAATGCTGCGGACCTTCAACAATGGCATCGGCATGGTCGCCGTGGTGCCGGAGACCGCCGCCCACGAGGTCCTCGAGCGGCTCACCGCCATGAACGAACCCGCCTTTCTCATCGGCGAGATCATCGAGCGCAAGGAGGCCGGCGAAAGGCTGGTCTGGGAGTGATCGTTCTCGGAATCGAATCCTCCTGCGACGAAACCGCCGCGGCCCTGGTGAGGGACGGAAGAACGATCCTGGCCTCTGTGGTTGCATCCCAGGAAGAAGTGCATCACCGCTTCGGCGGCGTAGTCCCGGAGCTTGCCTCCCGCCGGCATCTGGAAGCCATCCTTCCGGTCATGCGCGCAACCCTGGCCCAGGCCGAAATCGGCTTGGCGCAGATCGATGCGGTCGCCGCCACGCGCGGCCCCGGTCTGATCGGGTCGTTGCTGGTCGGCTTTTCGTTCGCCAAGGCGCTGGCCTTCGCCCTGCGGGTCCCCTGGGTGGGGGTCAATCACCTCGAATGTCACATCCACGCCCTGTTTCTGGAACCCAGCCCGCCGCCGTTTCCCTTCGTCGCTCTGCTCGCTTCCGGCGGCCACACCGGTCTTTACTTCGTCAGCTCCTTCATGAGCATGGAACTCCTGGGTCAGACCCGCGACGATGCCGCA
>Ga0114939_10003513_pt1 | contig 10933 bp, 4 predicted proteins | sample AshMeaCrysSpring_FD_87196 | JGI IMG/M metagenome (GOLD analysis project Ga0114939, IMG submission 87196) | Groundwater microbial communities from Big Spring, Nevada to study Microbial Dark Matter (Phase II) - Ash Meadows Crystal Spring | ecosystem: Environmental > Aquatic > Deep subsurface >... | reverse complement strand
CGGTTGCGGTGGCGGGCGCGGATCTCGGCGAAATCGGCGTCGTTGGCGCACACGAATGGCGCGCGCAAGTCGGGCGACACCAGCGACTGCGCCACCCCGACCGCACGCGAGGCGTCCTTCACCCAGACCGTCGGCGCGGCGTAATGCGGGTCGATCCTCAGCGCGGTATGCGCGCGCGATGTCGTGGCCCCGCCGATCATCAGCGGCAGGGTGAAGCCCTGCCGCTGCATTTCGCGGGCGACATGGCTCATTTCCTCCAGCGAGGGCGTGATCAGCCCGGACAGGCCGATGAGGTCGGCATCGACCTCGCGCGCGGTGTCGAGGATCTTCTGCGCCGGCACCATCACCCCGAGGTCGATCACCTCGAAGTTGTTGCAGGCCAGCACCACCCCGACGATGTTCTTGCCGATGTCGTGGACGTCGCCCTTGACCGTCGCCATCACCACCTTGCCGTTGGGCTTGCCGACGTCGCCGGACTTCAGTTTCTCGGCTTCGATGAAGGGCAGCAGGTGCGCGACCGCCTTCTTCATCACCCGAGCGGACTTCACCACCTGCGGCAGGAACATCTTGCCGGCTCCGAACAGGTCGCCGACCACGTTCATGCCGGCCATCAGCGGCCCTTCGATCACCTCCAGCGGGCGCGTGGACTGCAGGCGCGCGTCCTCGGTGTCGGCCTCGATGTACGCGTCGATGCCGTGCACCAGCGCGTGGCCGAGGCGTTCGTGCACCGGCTTGTCGCGCCAGCGAAGGTCCTCGACCTTTTTCTCACCCTTGCGGCCCTTGAAGCGCTCGGCGATCTCCAGCAGGCGTTCGGTGCCGTCGCTGCGGCGGTTGAGCACCATGTCCTCGACCCGCTCGCGCAGTTCGGCATCCAGGTCGTCGTACAGGGGCAGGGCACCGGCATTGACGATGCCCATGTCCATCCCGGCCTTGATGGCGTGGTACAGGAAGACGACATGGATCGCCTGGCGCACCGCCTCGTTGCCGCGGAAGCTGAAGCTGACGTTCGACACGCCGCCGGAGACATGGCTGAAGGGGAAGCGATGCTTGAGTTCGCGGGTGGCCTCGATGAAGGCCACCGCATAGCCATCGTGTTCCTCGATGCCGGTGCCGATCGCGAATACGTTGGGGTCGAAGATGATGTCCTCGGGGGGAAAACCGATCTCTTGGGTCAGCAATTCGTACGCACGCGAGCAGATGTCGACCTTGCGCTCGACGGTATCGGCCTGGCCCGCCTCGTCGAACGCCATCACCACCACCGCCGCGCCGTAGCGGCGCACCAGCCGCGCCTGGCGCAGGAACTCGGCCTCGCCTTCCTTGATCGAGATCGAGTTGACGATGCCCTTGCCCTGCAGGCATTTCAGGCCGGCCTCGATCACGCTCCACTTCGAGGAATCCACCATCACCGGAATCCGCGCGATGTCCGGCTCCGCGGCGATCAGGTTGAGGTACTCGACCATCGCCTTCTCGGAATCGAGCAGGCCCTCGTCCATGTTGACGTCGATCACCTGCGCGCCGTTCTCGACCTGCTGGCGCGCGACCGCGACCGCCTCGTCCAGCCGTCCCTCCAGGATCAGCTTCTTGAACTGCGCGCTGCCGGTGACATTGGTGCGCTCGCCGACATTGACGAAGTTGGACTCCGGGGTGATCTGCAGCGGTTCCAGCCCGCTCAGCCGGGTCGTGCGTGCAAGCTTCATGCGGCCCGCGCTCCGCGGGCCTCGGCCACGTGCGGGATCACGCGAGGCGGCATGCCTCGCACGGCCCGGGCGATCGCCGCGATATGCGCAGGCGAGGTGCCGCAGCAGCCGCCGACCAGGTTCAGCAACCCGGATGCGGCGAATTCGCGCAGCACCGCCGCCATGTCTTCCGGGGTTTCGTCGTAGCCGCCGAAGGCATTCGGCAGGCCCGCATTCGGATGGCAACTCAGGTTGGTGTCGGCGACCTGGGCGAGCACGCCGATATGCTGGTGCAGCTCCTTGGCGCCGAGCGCGCAGTTCAGGCCGATCGCCAACGGCTGCGCATGGCGCAGCGAGTACCAGAACGCCTCCGCGGTCTGCCCGGACAGGGTGCGGCCGGACGCATCGGTGATGGTGCCGGAGATCATCACCGGCAGGCGCGCGCCGAGTTCCTCGCACACGTCGTCAATGGCGAACAGCGCCGCCTTGGCGTTGAGGGTATCGAACACGGTCTCGACCATCAGCACGTCGCTGCCGCCTTCGATGAGGCCACGCGCGGCTTCGCGGTAGGCGTCGGCCAGCTCGTCGAACGAAATCGCGCGGAAACCGGGGCGGTTCACGTCCGGCGACAGGGACGCGGTGCGGCTGGTCGGGCCTAGCACGCCGATCACGAAACGCGACTTCGACGGATCGCGGGCTTCGGCCTCGTCGCAGGCGCTGCGCGCGAGTGCCGCACCTTCGCGGTTGAGTTCGCGGACCAGGTGTTGCAGGCGGTAGTCGGCCAGCGAGATGCTGGTGGAGTTGAACGTATTGGTTTCGACGAGGTCGGCGCCGGCCTCCAGGTACGCGGCGTGGATGCCGCGGATGATGTCGGGCCGGGTCAGGGTCAGCAGGTCGTTGTTGCCGCGCTGGTCGTGGGACTCGCAGCCGCAGCCGGCGCCATGCGCATGCCCGTCGGCGGCGAACAGGGCATCGAAGCCCTGCGCGAAGCGTTCGCCGCGGTAGTCCCCCTCCTGCAATCCGTGGCGCTGGATCATGGTGCCCATCGCGCCGTCGATCACCAGGATGCGTTGGGCCAATGCGGCTTCCAGCGCCGCCACCCGTGCCGGGTGCTTCCACGGCAACACGGTCATGGCTTGATCCCGATCAGCGAGATCACCTCGAAATGCGGTGGGCGCCTTTCACGGGTCACGGTCTCGCTGCTGGCGATGGTCAGCCCGGCCTTGTCCGCGAATCTGCGCAGCTCCTTCTCGCTGAATCCCAGGTTCTGGTGGCCGTACGCCTCCACCGCGTTGCGGTGCTCGTGCTTGGCCAGGCTCGACAGCAGCAGGCGCCCGCCCTTGCGCAGCACGCGCGCGGCTTCGGCCACCGCCTGCGCGGGCTTGTCCGCATAGGTCAGCGCGTGCATCAGCACCACCAGGTCGAAGCTGCCGTCCTTGAACGGCAGGGCGTGCATGTCGCCTTCGCGAACTTCTACGTTGGCGAACCGGCGCAGGCGTTCGCTGGCCGCGGCGACCACGCGCTGGCTGGAATCGAGGCAGACGTAGCGATGTGCATGCGGCGCCAGCAGTTCGGCCAGCACGCCATCGCCCGAAGCGATGTCCAGCACGTCGCCGGGCGACAGCAGGGGCAGGGCGGTACGCGCCAGCGCTTCCCAGGTACGGCCCGGCGAGTAATGCCGCTCCATGTCGCCGGCCACGCTGTCCGCCCAATTCTGGTCGGCGGCGCGCATCGCCAGCACCGCCGGCACCCGCTCGGCATCCTGGCGCAGCAGCGGGTCGTCGCTGCCGGCGCTGATCGACTGCCAGAGCGCGCGCTGCGCGGGATCGAGCGCGGCGTCGTCGAAGCGGTAATAGGCCGACACCCCGGCGCGGCGGTCGCGGACGATGCCGGCATCCTTGAGCCTGGCCAGGTGGGTGGACACCCGGGGCTGCGCGAGCTGGGTGATCGCAGACAATTCGGCCACGGTCAGCTCCTCGCCCTCGAGCAGGGCGAGCAGGCGCACGCGGGTGGCGTCCGCGAACACCTTCAAGCGGGACGACCAGCCTTCCAGGTCCATATATATCTTTCCATCGCGATTCAACGATAAGTGTGGGCGGATGCGGCTCCGAGGTCAAGCGCGTACGCAGCGAGGATGCAGGCGATGGTCGTGGCCGGCGTTCTCGCAGTGGCATCTCGAGCCGCGGAGCGAATGCCGGCCACGGCCATCGCCGATGGCCCCCGGGTGGGGTTCGCCGACGCCCGGCGCTACAATTGCAATCCTTTGCAATCAAGCGGAGTTGGCCGTGGATTTTGGGTTCACCGAAGAGCAGCTGATGATCCAGGACGTGGCCCGGCGCATTGCCCGGGAGAAGATCGCGCCCAGCGCCGAACACCACGACCAGACCGGCGAATTCCCGCTCGAGAACATCCGCATCCTCGGCGAGAACGGCCTGATGGGGATCGAGGTCCCGGCCGAGTACGGCGGCGCCGGCATGGATCCGATCAGCTACGTGCTGGCCATGTTCGAGATCGCCGAGGCCGACTGCGCGCACTCCACCATCGTCTCCGTCAACAACTCGCTGTTCTGCAACGGCATCCTGAAGTTCGGCACCGAGGCGCAGAAGCAGCTGTACGTGCGCGCCATCGCCGAAGGCCGCGAGATCGGCGCCTTCGCGCTGACCGAGCCGCAGTCCGGCTCGGACGCCACCGCGATGCGCTGCAAGGCGGTGAAGCAGGATGACGGCAGCTACGTGATCAACGGCAAGAAGAGCTGGATCACCTCCGGCCCGGTCGCCAGGTACATCATCCTGTTCGCGATGACCGACCCGTCCAAGGGCGCCAAGGGCATCACCGCGTTCATGGTCGATACCGACAAGCCCGGCTTCCATCGCGGCAAGACCGAACCCAAGCTCGGCATCCGCGCCTCGGCCACCTGCGAGATCGAGTTCACCGACTACGTGGCCACCGCCGACGAGGTGGTGGGCAAGGACGGCGAGGGCTTCAAGATCGCGATGGGCGTGCTCGACGCGGGCCGCATCGGCATCGCCTCGCAGGCGGTGGGCCTCGCCAAGGCCGCCTACAAGGCGTCCGTGGCCTACGTGAAGGAGCGCAAGAGCTTCGGCCAGCCGATCGGCTCGTTCCAGATGATCCAGGCCAAGCTGGCCGACATGAAGTGCCGGCTCGACGCGGCCGAGCTGCTGACCCTCCGCGCCGCGTGGGCGAAGGCGCAGACCGAGAAGAGCGGCGGGCGCTTCAGCACCGAGGCCTCGGTGGCCAAGCTGAGCGCATCCGAGACCGCGATGTTCGTCACCCACGCCGCGCTGCAGATCCATGGCGGCATGGGTTACTCGAGGGAAATGCCGATCGAGCGCTATTTCCGCGACGCCAAGATCACCGAAATCTACGAAGGCACCAGCGAGATCCAGCGCCTGGTCATCGCGCGCAACGAAACCGGTTTGCGCTGATCCAACCCACGACAGGTAGGCCGCGCTTGCGCGGCCCTCGTCCATTCCAGGGCCCATGACTCGATGAACACCAAAGCCGACACCACAAGCAGCGACGCCGCTTCCACCAAACCGATCCTGGCCGCACTCGCCAAGCGTGTACCCAAGGCGAAGCAGGCGGAAGCCAAGGCGTTCGCGGATGCCTTCTACCGGCGCATGAGCCAGGACGAATTCGCCCAGCATGGCGCGGATGGCTGGGCCGCGTTGGGCGCGGACATCCTGGAGTTCGCCCGCTCGCGCAAGCGCGGCAAGGCCCTGGTCCGTCTGTTCAACCCGACCCTGAAAGGCCACGGCTGGGAATCGGCGCACACTATGGTGCAGGTGGTGAACGACGACATTCCGTTCCTGGTGGACTCGGTCACCATGGCGATGGCCGAACAGGGCATCGGCGTGCACGTGCTGGGCCATCCGGTGATGGCGATCGGCCGCGACAAGGCCGGCAAGCTGACCGCGGTGGGCAAGGGCGAACTGGAATCGTTCATCCACCTGGAAGTCGACCGTCAGCCGCAGGCGGCGATGGCGGCGATCAAGGCCGGCATCGAGATGGTGCTCGACGACGTGCGCGCGATGGTCGCCGACTGGAACCCGATGCAGGCGAAGATGCTCGAAGTGGCCGATGGCCTGCCCGAGCGCGCCCTGCCGGTCTCCGAGGCGGGCAAGCGCGAAGCGCAGGAATTCCTGCGCTGGGCCGCCGACGACCATTTCACCTTCCTCGGCTACCGCGAATACAAGGTGGCCAGGCAGGGCAAGGGCGAAGTGCTGGTGGCCGATGAGGGCAGCGGCCTGGGCCTGCTGCGCGGCAAGGACGCGGGCAAGCCGCGGCCGCTGACCTCGCTGGCCGCGCACTACATGCCGCAGAGCGGCTCGGTGGACGCGCTCATCCTGACCAAGACCAATGCCCGCGCCACCGTCCATCGCCCCGGTTACATGGACTACATCGGCGTGCTCAGCTTCGACAAGGCCGGCAAGCCGATCGCCGAACAGCGCTTCCTCGGCCTGTACACCTCCAGTGCGTACCACCGCCGTCCGTGGGACATCCCGCTGGTGCGCGAGCGGTTCGAGTCGGTGATGCGCAAGTCGGAACTCAACCCGACCAGCCACAGCGGCAAGGCGCTGCGCCACATCCTGGAAACCCTGCCGCGCGACGAGCTGTTCCAGTCCAGCGAAGAGGAACTGCTGCGCACCAGCCTGGGCATCCTGGGCCTGCAGGAGCGCGTGCGCAGCAAGCTGTTCCTGCGCCGCGACCGTTACGGCCGCTATTTCTCGGCGCTGGTCTACGTGCCGCGGGACCGCATGAGCACGCAGCTGCGGCATCGCATCGAAAGCATGCTCAAGGACGCCCTCAACGGCGAGCATGTCGACAGCACGGTGCAGCTCGGCGAGTCGCCGCTGGCGCAGATGTACATGATCGTGCGGCCGAAGGCCGGCGATCCGGTCGAGGTCGACCTGCAGGCGCTGGAGCGGAAGCTGGCGGAAATCGTGCGCGACTGGCGCGACGAACTGCGCGAGCAACTGGTCTCCCGCCATGGCGAGGAAGCCGGCCTGAAGCTGGCCAACCGCTTCGGCCGCGCGCTGCCGGCGGGCTACATCGAGGAAGTCAGCCCAGCGGTGGCCGCCACCGACGTCGATCACCTGGCCGCGCTCACCGGCCCGGATGACCTGCGCCTGTCGCTGTACCGCTCGCGCCGCAAGCAGGGCGGGTTGCGCTTCAAGCTGTACCGGCAACTGGACGACATCCCGCTGTCCGATGCGCTGCCGATGATGGAGAACATGGGCCTGCGGGTGATCTCGGAGCACCCGTACAAGGTGGAGGCCGCCGACGGGGTTTCCTACATCCAGGATTTCGAGGTGGAGTCGCTGCAGGGCGAGCTCGACGTCGATGCGATCGACGAGAACTTCGAGGAAACCTTCGCCCGCCTGTGGCGCGGCGATGCCGAGAACGACGGCTTCAACCGCCTGGTGCTGGCCGCCGGCCTGTCGTGGAAGCAGGTCGCGATGCTGCGCGGCTACTGCAAGTACCTGCTGCAGGTCGGCGTGCCGTTCTCGCAGAGTTACGTCGAGGCCACGCTGGCGCGCTATCCGTTGCTCTCGCGCCTGTTGGTCGAACTGTTCGAGGCACGCTTCGATCCGAGCACCGGCAAGGAGAGCGACTCGGAGATCAAGCGCGGGATGAGCCGCTTCGGCGCGCAACTGAAGGCCCTCGCGGGCACCGACGAGGCCGCGCTCGCCGCCCTGCAGGCAGTCATCGGCGCGCGCAGCGGCAAGCGCGACCAACAGGTCGAGGCGACCCGCAACGCGCTGCTTGGCCTGATGGACCGAGTGTCCAGCCTGGACGAGGACCGCATCCTGCGCAGCTTCATCGGCGTCATCGACGCCACCCTGCGCACCAGCTACTACATCGAACGCAAGAACGGCCTGCGCAAGGACGGCGGCCCGGCCGACTACCTCAGCTACAAGCTGGATTCGTCGAAGGTGCCGGACCTGCCGAAACCGCGCCCGTACCGCGAGATCTGGGTCTGCGGCCCGCGCGTGGAGGGCATCCACCTGCGCTTCGGGCCGGTGGCCCGCGGCGGCCTGCGCTGGTCGGACCGCCGTGAGGATTTCCGCACCGAGGTGCTGGGCCTGGTCAAGGCGCAGATGGTGAAGAACACCGTGATCGTGCCGGTCGGCAGCAAGGGCGGCTTCTTCTGCAAGCACCTGCCGGATCCCGCGGTCAACCGTGATGCCTGGTTCAACGAAGGCGTGGCCTGCTACAAGCGCTTCATCAACGGCCTGCTGGACATCACCGACAACCTCGCACCGGATGGCAAGGTGGTGCCGCCGGCCGGCGTGGTCCGCCACGACGCGGACGATCCCTACCTGGTGGTCGCCGCCGACAAGGGCACCGCGACCTTCTCCGACATCGCCAACGGCATCGCCCAGGCGCACGGATTCTGGCTGGACGACGCGTTCGCCTCCGGTGGCTCGGTGGGTTACGACCACAAGGGCATGGGCATCACCGCGCGCGGCGGCTGGGAATCGGTCAAGCGCCATTTCCGAGCGATGGGCCGCGACTCGCAGAAGCAGGAATTCACCTGTGCCGGGATCGGCGACATGTCCGGCGACGTGTTCGGCAATGGCATGCTGCTGAGCAAGCAGATCCGCCTGCTGGCCGCGTTCGACCACCGCCACATCTTCCTCGACCCGGGCCCGGACGCGGCGGCCTCGTTCAAGGAACGCGCGCGCATGTTCAAGCTGCCGCGTTCGAGCTGGGAGGATTACGACAAGTCGCTGATCAGCAAGGGCGGCGGCGTGTGGCCGCGCAGCGCCAAGTCGATCCCGCTGTCGGCCGAGGCCAGGGCCGCGCTCGGCATCGACGCCGACGTCGATTCGATGAGCCCGATGGAGCTGATGAACGCGATCCTGCGTGCGCCGGTCGACCTGTTGTGGAACGGCGGCATCGGCACCTACGTCAAGTCCAACCGCGAGAACAACGCCGACGTCGGCGACCGCGCCAACAACGGCCTGCGCGTGGACGGCAACCAGCTGCGCTGCAAGGTGGTGGGCGAGGGCGGCAACCTGGGCCTGACCCAGCTCGGCCGCATCGAGGCGGCGCAGCACGGCGTGCTGCTCAACACCGACTTCATCGACAACTCCGCCGGCGTGGACACCTCCGACCATGAGGTGAACATCAAGATCCTGCTCAACGGCGAGGTGCAGAAGAAGAAGCTGACCCTGCCAGAGCGCAACCAGCTGCTGGCATCGATGACCTCCGAGGTCGCCGACCTGGTGCTCAACGACAACTACCGCCAGAACCAGGCGATCAGCCTGATGGAGCGGATGAGCCTGTCGCGGCTGGGCTCCAAGCAACACTTCATCCGCACCCTGGAGGCGCAGGGCCTGCTCGATCGGCAGATCGAGTTCCTGCCGTCCGACGCGGAGATCGCCGAGCGCAAGGCGCGCGGCCTGGGCCTGACCCGACCGGAACTGTCGGTGCTGCTCTCGTACTCCAAGCTGGTCGCGTTCCAGCAGTTGCTGGAGTCCGACGTGCCGGAAGACCCGTACCTGAGCAAGGAACTGGAGCGCTACTTCCCGCAGCCGCTGCAGGCGAAGTACGCGAAGGCGATGCAGCAGCACCGCCTGAAGCGCGAAATCATCGCCACCGCGGTGACCAACTCCACCATCAACCGGATGGGCGCGACCTTCCTGCTGCGCATGCAGGAAGACAGCGGCCGCACCCCGGGCGAGGTCGCCAAGGCCTTCACCATCACCCGCGAAACGCTGGACGCGCGCGAACTGTGGACGAAGATCGACGCGCTCGACGGCAAGGTCGCCGAGTCGGTGCAGATCGACGCCCTGCAGGTGATCTGGAACCTGCAGCGCAGCTTCACCCGCTGGCTGCTGTCGCGCGCCGGGGCGATCCCCGACATCGCCACCGCGGTGGCGCGCTACCACGACGGCTTCCGCGACATCCGCGCCGGCCAAGGCATCCTGCCGTCGGCGCAGCGCCCGGCCTACGAGGCCAGCCTGCGCAACTGGCGCGCGCATGGCGTGCCGCAGGACCTGGCCGGCCAGCTGGCGGCGTTGCCGTACCTGGAACCGTGCGCGGACATCATCGAAGTCGCGCGCGAGCGCAAGCTGAAGCCGGTGGACGTGGCCAAGGTGCACTTCCGCATCGGCGACGCGCTCAACCTGCCGTGGCTGCAGGAACAGATCGACGCGCTGCCGGTCGAGGGCCGCTGGCACGCGGTGGCGCGCGGCGTGCTGCGCGAGGAACTCGCCGCGCAGCAACGCGCATTGGTGCAGCAGGTGCTGGCGCGTCCCGGCGCGAATGCCGACGCCAAGGTGAAGAGCTGGCTGGAGCGCGACGACGCCGCGCTGCGCTTCACCCTGTCGATGCTCAACGAGCTGGCCGCGCAGAAGACGCTGGACTATCCGACCGCCTCGGTCGCGGTGCAGCGCCTCGCGCAGCTGGCCTCGCGCAGCTGATGCCCAAGGTCCCTTTCCGCAACGGAAAGGGGCAACGGCTTCGGGGTATGCTCAGGCCATGAGCCTACCCCGACTCGCCTTGCTGGCCAGCCCCACCGATGACGCGCAGGCCGCGCTGAGGGTGCTGTCCGCGCACCACGGCACGCACGCGCCACAGGACGCTGACGTGCTGGTCGCCCTCGGCGGCGACGGCTTCATGCTGCAGACCCTGCATCGGCACGGCGCGCTCGGCAGGCCGGTGTACGGCATGAAGCTGGGCACCGTCGGCTTCCTGATGAACCAGTTCCGCGACGACGGCGACCTCCTGCAGCGTATTGCCGACGCCGAACCGGCCGTGCTGCACCCGCTCGAAATGTTGGCGCAGACCGAGTCCGGCGCGACGGTAGGCACGCTGGCGTACAACGAGGTCTCGCTGCTGCGCCAGACCCGGCAGGCCGCGCATGTCAGCATCGACCTGAACGGCCAGGTGCGCCTGGACGAACTGATCTGCGACGGCGTCATGGTGGCCACCCCGGCCGGCAGCACCGCCTACAACTTCTCAGCCAGCGGGCCGATCCTGCCGCTGGGCGCGAACGTGATGGCGCTGACCCCGATCGCGCCATTCCGCCCGCGCCGCTGGCGTGGCGCGGTGCTGAAGTCCGGCACCGAGGTACGCTTCCGCGTGCTTGATCCGCACAAGCGACCGGTCAGCGCCACCGCCGACTCGCACGAGGTGCGCGACGTCACCGACGTGCTGGTGCGCGAACAGCGCGAGCGCAGCGTGACCCTGTTGTTCGATCCGGAGCACAACCTGGAAGAACGCAT
>Ga0114939_10003512_pt1 | contig 10937 bp, 9 predicted proteins | sample AshMeaCrysSpring_FD_87196 | JGI IMG/M metagenome (GOLD analysis project Ga0114939, IMG submission 87196) | Groundwater microbial communities from Big Spring, Nevada to study Microbial Dark Matter (Phase II) - Ash Meadows Crystal Spring | ecosystem: Environmental > Aquatic > Deep subsurface >... | reverse complement strand
TCGGGTCCACCAGATTGACCGGATCATTGCCGACATAGGCATAGAGGTTGATCTGGTCCTCGTAGCCGATGGGATCGGTCTGCAGGAACCTGCCGAGCGTCGGCGAGTAGATCCTCGCCTTGTAGTGGTACATGCCAAGCTCGGCGAGCCACGCCTGGCCGGTGTACTGGAACCGCCCGAGGTTGCCCGCCTGCGGGATGCCGTACTCGTCATAGCGGTTGATATTGGCCAGATTGCCCGACCAGTCCGTCAACGCGATCAAAGCCGCTTTTCGTACACCCGGTACGTACGCGTGATCTTCGATTCGATGACGTCGGCGATCGACTGCATCGGGCCGTTGTCGTCGAGGATCCAGCCGATCTCGCCGGCGACAGCGCCATAGTTCGCCACTGACGCGCGGCGGATGTGCTCGATCATCAGGAACGCCATGAAGCTGGCGAGGCGGCTGCCCTGCAGCGACTTCCTGACCCCCATCAGCGGCACGCGCATGCGCCGGACCTTGGGCGCGCGCAGCCGCCACAGCAGCTTCGCCCAGCCGAACGGCAGCAGCCGCCCGTCAAGGTCGCGGGTCAGCTCGTTGACATCGGGCAGCGTGATCATGAACGCCACCGCCTCGCCGTCGACTTCGCAGATGCGGATCAGATCTTCAAAGACAATCGGCTTCAGCTTCTTGCCGACATAGGCGACCTCGGCCGGGGTCAGCGGCACGAAGCCCCAGTTGTCCGACCAGGCGTCGTTGAGGATATCGAGGATGAGTGCCGCTTCGGCATCGAAGCGCGACTTGTCGACATTGCGCATGCGGATGCGCGAACTTTTTTCCGCCGCCGCGACGATGCGGCCGACGGCGGCGGGAAAACCCGCCGCGATCGGCAGCTCGTACGTGTAGAGGTCCTTGATGCCGGCATAGCCTGCAGCTTCGACAAGGCCAGTGTAGTAGGGCAGGTGGTGGCCCATCATGACGGTGGGCGCAAACTCGAAGCCGTCGACCAGCAGCCCGGGCTCGTCCCAGATCGACAGGCTGAACGGGCCGAGCGACCGCGTCATGCCGTGCGCGCTGAGCCATCCCTCTGCCGTCCGCAGCAGCGCGGCGGCGACGCCGGCGTCATCGATGCACTCGAACATGCCCCACTGGCCGGTGCCGGCGCCCATGTACTGAAGCACAAGCCTGTCGACCTGTGCGGAAATGCGGCCGACCGGTCTGCCATCCCGCCAGGCGAGCCAGAATGCCGCTTCGGCATGTTCGAACCAGGGGTTGGACTTTTCACCGCCGATGAGGCCGGCGACCTCGGACTTCAGCGGCGGTATCCAGTTGGGGTCGCTTGCGTAGAGTGTCCAGGGAAGATCGATGAACGCCCTGCGGTCCGCCGCGCCGGCGACCGGCCGGATGTCGATGCCCCCCATGGCTTGCCGTGACGGCTCAGGCGGCTTTTTTCAGCCGCTCGCGCGGGTGGCCTTCGGCAACGCCACCCGACATCTGGGCGACCCATGGATAAACCTTGGCAACCTCGGCCGTATAACCGAGGTTGAACACCGTCTCGCTCTTTTCCGGTCGCTCCTCGCGCTCGTAAAACGTCCCGAACAGCCGGTCCCAGAAAAAGTTGGTGATGCCGAAATTGCCAGCTTCGTCATGGAAGTGGTGCGCCATGTGGCGCCGCTTCATGGCGGCAAGCCACTTTGCCTTCGGCTTGTAGCTGAGGTGCTGGATGCAGTGACAGAACTCGTAGAAGCAGGTCATCAACAGCCCCGCCGCGAACGCCACGGCAGCGCCGCCGCTGCCGCCGATCAGAAAGCCGACGGGAATGGTGACGACCGCGATCGTCGGCAGCGTCGTGTAGAGCGCGCCGAACAGGATCTCGAGGTGGTTGGGGTCCTGGTGGTGATCGTAATGGATGCGTTTCCATACCCTGGCGGTCAGCGACGATTTGAACATCCACGTGCCGTGCAGCACGTAGCGGTGGAGAAGGTACCAGGCGAGCGGATAGGCGAGGACGGCAAAGCCGCCGGCGGCAAGCGCCTCGGTCCATGTTGGCGGGAAGGCGAAGGCGACAACCGCCGACAGGACCGCGGCCAGCAAATAGCCCTGGATGGCATAATACTGGAAATAGGCGCTGACGAGATCCTTCAGCGTCATCTTGTCGAGATAATGGCTCTTCGACCACATGCCGAGCCGATAGCCCTTCAGCAGCTTCAATGCCGATGTCATCGCCTGCATCTTTTCAAACCTGTCCTGGCCCAATCTAGGGCGGGAGAAATGGTGGCGCAATACGGCGGATTTGGGGCACCGGCATGGCCGCAATCAGCCCTATTCCTCCGTGCGCAGCAGAACCGTCTCGCCAACAAGGAAAAACATGAGGAACGGCGCCCAGGCAGCCAGCAACGGCGGCGCTGCACCGAATTCACCCATGGCGACCATGAAGTTGTCGGCAACGAAATAGGCAAAGCCAAGCGCCATACCGATGACGGCGCGCGCGAACAGCCGGCCGGATCGGGCAAGGCCAAAGGCGGTAACGGCACCCAGCAGCGGCATCAGCACGGCCGACAGCGGCATCGACAGCTTGTGGTAAAGCTCGACCCTGACGGCATCGGTTGGCCGGCCAGCCGCCTCCATGGCACGCACCTGCCGCCACAACGTCACAATGTCCGTGCGGTCGGCCTTCGGCGCGCGCATGGTGAAACGATCCGGCGTGATGCCGCGCCCGGCGATAAGCACCGGCTGCATTGTCTTGGTGCCGCTCGCGATGTCGAATTGTGTCACGTCCTTCAGTTTCCAGCCGCTGGCGGCAGGCATTGCGCTGGATGCCGTGATGATGACCGACAGCCGGCCGTCCACACGCCGGTCAATGCGCACATCGCTGAGCAGGGTCGCCGCGCCGCTGCCGGCAACGCCGCCAGCGTGCATGATTTCCGGCCCTTCCCGCACCCAGATATCGCTGAGCGGACTGGCGCCGGACAGCCGCCCGCGCGCATATTCCGCCTTTTCCCACGCATCGAGCGCGCCGTTGCTGCGGACCAGCACCAGCTCGTTGAAGGCGAAATGCAGCCCTGACACGACCAGCGCCGCCGCCATCATCGGCAGCAGGATCTGATGCGGCGACAGGCCGGCGCCCTTGAAGATGACGACTTCGCTGTTCTGGCTCAAGGTCGCCATCGTCAGCAGCGCCGCCAGCAGCACGGAAAACGGCAGGAACTGCGAAATCAGCTGCGGCAGACGCAGCTTCACGTAGCGCAGCAGCTCGGCGTTGCCATTGCCTTCGACTGCCAGGATCTTCGTCGATTCGGTCAAGAGGTCGAGCGTCTGCAGGATGGCCACCAGCATGATCGCAATGGCAAGTATGCGCACGATGAACAGGCGCGCCGTATAAGCGGCAATGGTTGGCGATGGCCAAAGCGCACGCATCACCGACTACTCCGCCGGTCGCAGGCGCCGCGTCCGGCGCCTGGCCAGCCGCCACAGGCTGGCGAAGAACTTGACGGCTCGGCTGGCGCCGCGTTCGACCATGGCGATCGGTTGACCGCCGGGCACATGCGCCAGCACGTGGAAGAACCACAGGCACAGCGCGCCAAAGGCGATGAAGCTGCCCCATTGCGACAGCACGATATTGACCTCGCCGGCGGCGCCGGCCCGCTCGGCGGCTTCCGATATCTCGTTGTAAACAATGAGAATGGCCAGCGCGAGAAAGACGCCGACCGCCGAGCCCGAGCGTTTTGGCGGCACGGCCAGCGCAACCGCAAGCAGTGGGATGAAGAGCACAGCGAAGACCTGGATGAGACGCCGGTGCAGATTGGCGCGGACGCCGCGGCGCACGTCCTCGCTGGCATTGCCTTGGTCAAGATAGCCGACACGCAGCAGCTCGGGCAGCGTCAGTTCGGTATCCTCGTCGGCAGCGCCACGCACGCGGAACACGTCGATCTTGGGAAGGTCGATGGGCAGGTCGTGCATGCGGAAGGTGAGCACGCGCGGTTCGCGGTATTCCGGCGCGTCGTGGACGAGCGTGCCGTCGGTCAGCCGCAGCAGGATGATATCGGGGTCGTCCGTCGACAGGAACGTGCCGCGCGTCGCGGTCACCGATACCGTCTTCCCATCCTCGGTGCGGCCGTGCACGAAAACGCCGCGCAGATCGCGGCCCTGGTTGAAGCTTTCCTCGACGCGCAGGGTCGTATTCTTCGCAACCTCGACGAACTCGCCGACATCGATGGTGGCGCCAAGCGCGCCTGAGCGCAGCTCGAACTCAAGGCCTTCATAGGCATAGCGGCTGATCGGCTGGATGAAACCAACGATGATGAGTGTCAGCAGGCCCATGGCAAGCGCGTAGAGATAGGGCACGCGCAGCAGCCGCGTATAACTGATGCCGACCGAACGCAGTGCGTCAAGTTCACTTGATAACGCCAGCCGGCGAAACGCCAGCAGCACGCCAAGCAGCAGCCCGACCGGAATGCCAAGCCCGAGATATTGCGGGATGAGGTTGCCGAGCATGCGCCAGACGACCGAGACCGGCCCACCTTCGTTCACCACGAAGTCGAACAGTTTCAGCATCTTCTCCAGCAGAAGCAGCATCGCCGCGATGGTCAGTGTCGCGAACAGCGGAATGGCAATCAGACGCGCCAGATAGCGGTCGAAACGTGGCAGCATCTCTTGGTTTTGCCGATCCTTGGTCAAATTTTGGCCGCAAGCGGACCCGATATCACGCCAAGCGGACAAAGGTTCAACGAAAAACCGATTCGCAGATCTGGACGTCGCGGGAGATTGGCGGACGATGGCATTGCCGGTTGCAGCTCGGTTGGTGCAGGGCATGTCGCTCGTCGGCGTGGCATTGGGCATGCTGGCGCAGCCGGCCTTTGCACAGGACATCATCGGGCCGGAAAAGACCGCCTGCGCACCCGGCATCAAGGGCCCGGCGGCGCTAGTTCGCGTCTACGGGTTGAAGGACCGGACCGGCCAGCTGCGCGTGCAGCTGTACGGGTCCAATCCGGACGACTGGCTGGCCAAGGGCAAGAAACTGAAGCGAATCGAAATTCCGGTAACTGCGACGGGCGACATGAATGTCTGCGTGGCGCTGCCGCGCTATGGCGAATTTGCGCTCTATGCCATGCATGACCGCGGCCAGGCCGGTAAGCGGGAACTGTCCAAGGACGGCTTCGGCTTTCCGCAGAATCCGACGCTGTCGGGCCGGCAGCCGCACTTCGACGAAGCCATGTTCGTCGCCCGGCAGGGCGTCACGGTGGTCGATATTGCCATGCAGTACCGCTCGGGCCTGTTCTCGTTCAAGCCAGTCGTCGCGGTGAGGGACTGACCCGGTGGCCCGGCTGGCGCTTCTTTCCAATCCCCGGTCGACCGGCAATCGCGATGCTTTGCCGAAAATCCGCGCTTTCGTTGCCGGAAATCCCGACATTTTTCACTATGAAGTGCACGACATCGCCGAGGTGCCCGAAGCGCTGTCCATGATCGCGCGCACCAAGCCGGCAATCCTCGTCATCAACGGCGGCGACGGCACCGTGCAGGCCGCGCTGACGGAAATCCGGCATGGCAACTATTTCGGCGAAGCCGTGCCGCCGGTTGCTGTTCTGCCCAACGGCAAGACCAACCTCATTGCGCTTGATCTTGGTGCCGACGGCGATCCCATCGGCACGCTGCGCAGCCTGTTGACGATCGCACATGATGGCGTCGATCCGCACGTCGTCGCCCGCCAGCTCATCGAGCTGTCGGACGGGCAAGGCTCGCGGCCGGTGTTCGGCATGTTCTTGGGCGGTGCCGGACTTGCCGAAGCCATTCTGTTCTGCCGCCATAAAATCTATCCGCTTGGCCTGCCGAACTGGTTGAGCCATCTTGTCGCTTCGCTGGTCGTGCTGGCCAGCGTCGTCGTTGGTGCTGGTGCGCGCTGGAACCCCGTGCGGCCAGCGCCGATGCGCGTTTCGCTGCAACGCGAGGGCGCCGTCGAGGGCAGCTTCTTCTTCCTGATGGTAACGACGCTGGAGCGCTTGCTGCTCAATTTCGCAACGCCATTCAACGATCGGTCGGGTGCGCTGAAGCTCATGGCTGTCGAGCAGCGGCGCGGCACCATCTTTCGCGCCCTCGTTTCGGCGCTTGTTGGCAAGCTTGGCAGTGCCCGTTTCCAGGGCCTTCACCTCAGGCGCGGCGATGAGATCCGGATCGAAGGCACGCGCGCCAGTGTCATCCTTGATGGCGAACTGTTTGAAGCGACCGAAGGCCGCTCAATCGTTCTCAAACCCACGGCCCCGGTCTCGTTTGTCAGCCTGGCGGCATGACCGCGCTGGTGCCGCTGGTTGCGGCCGAACTTGCCGAGCCCGTCGACCCGCGTGTCCGCGACCTGGCGAGCGCCATTGCCGAACGTTGTGGCGGCGCCGCGCAAGCCGTGCTGTTCTATGGTTCCTGCCTCAGAAGCCAGGATCTCGGCGACTCGCTGCTCGACTTCTACCTCATCGTCGATGCCTATGAACGCGCCTACCGCCGCCGCTGGCTGGCCACTGCAAACCGCCTGATTCCACCCAACGTGTTCTACATCGAGTACGGCGGCCTGCGCGCCAAGTACGCGGTCATGACACTCGACGACTTTGCGCATGCCTGCTCACCGGCTTGCGACAATGTGTCGGTCTGGGCCCGCTTTGCACAGCCATCCCGCCTCGCCTGGGTGCGCGGCGATGCAGCGCGGGCAGGCATCGTCGCTGCGGTCGCTGCGGCTGCGCCGACACTGCTTGCCGCGGCGCGCCCGGTGCTTGCCGACGTGCTTTCGGTCGAGGCGCTGTGGACCGGCGCCTTCGCGCTGACCTACGCGGCGGAGTTGAGGGCAGAACGGGCGGAACGCGGCCAGTCGATCTATGCAACCGATCCGGCGCGCTACGCGGCGTTCACGGCACCGGCGCTGGCAGCCGCGGATCTTGCCGCGAAGGTCACCATGAACGAGGTTGCGTTTGCGGAAGCTGGCGATGCGATGGCAGGCGCTCGCCGCTGGGCACGGCTACGCCGCCGCGGCAAACTGCTTTCCGTTGCAAGACTGATGAAGGCGACACTGACCTTCGCGGGTGGCATCGATTATCTGGCCTGGAAGATCAACCGGCATGCCGGCACGCAGATTGAAATCCGCCGGTGGCAGCGCCGCTTCCCCATTCTTGCCGGGCTGTTCCTGCTGCCGCAGCTGTTGCGCAAGGGCGCGGTCAGATAGCCGGCCGCACGCTTACCCGTCGAGCCGGGCGCGGATGCGACTGCCAAGATCATCAAGCCGCACCGGCTTCAAAAGGACATCGGCATCCTCGCCGACCATGTCGGTGTTGAGCGTTTCCCGGCTCGCATAGCCGGTTGCGTAGACGACCTTCAGCCGTGGCCGAACTGTCCGTGCCAGCCGTGCGAGTTTGGGCCCGGTCGTCATCGGCATGACCACGTCGGAAAACAACAGGTCGATGCGCCGTTCCGACCGGATGATATCGACTGCAGCAGCGCCGCTGCCCGCTTCGAGTACGGTGTAGCCAAGATCGCGCAGCGCCTGTGTGGTCACGGCACGCACTTTGTCATCGTCTTCGACGACCAGGATCGTCTCGCCGGGCCGGGCGCCCTGCGCAGCGCCGTCGGCCGGCCGCCGCCTGCTTGCCTGAGCCGCTTCGCGACCGCGCGGAAAATAGAGCGCGACCTCAGTCCCGGCGCCGGGCGACGACCTGATGTCGATGAAACCCTGGCTGTCGGTCACGAAACCATAGACCTGGCTGAGGCCAAGGCCGGTGCCTTTGCCGACGTCCTTCGTCGTGAAGAATGGCTCGAACACGTGTGCAAGCGTATCTGCATCCATGCCGACGCCGTTGTCGCCGATCGCAACAACGACATAGTCGCCCGCCGGGATTTCGCTCACCGGTGTCAGTTTGGCATCGGCGACATGCACGTTCCGGCAGTCAATCGACAGACGTCCGCCCTCTGGCAGTGCGTCGCGCGCGTTCAGCGCAAGATTGAGGAGCGCGTTCTCCATCTCGCCCCGGTCCAGTGTTACCGACCAGAGACCGGGCTCGACCCCGGTTTCGAGCACGATCTGTTCGCCAAGCGAACGCCGCAGGATCTCCGTCATGTCCTCGACGATGGCGTGCAATGCCGTCGGCTTTGGCTGCAGCCGCTTCTGCCGCGAAAAGGACAGCAGGCGACCGGTCAGTTCAGCCGCGCGGTCAACGCCTTCACGTGCCATGCCAAGGTGCCGGCGCGCACCCTCCGCATCCTTTGCCAGTCGTCGCAAGGCAAGTTCGATTCCGCCACTGATGACGCTCAGCATGTTGTTAAAGTCGTGCGCGATACCGCCTGTCAGCCGGCCGAGCGCCTCCATTTTCTGTGCCTGCCGCAGTTCAGCCTCGGCCGCCTCGCGTCCGGCGATTTCCGCACGCAATGTGCGGTTCGCGGTTTCAAGCTGTTCGGTCCGGGTCCGCACGCGCTCCTCAAGCTGCGCGTTCATCATCGCCAGCGAACGGCGTGTCCGCTCGACGCGCTCACGTTGGCGGGCCTGATGATAGCTGGCGCCGGCCACGACGAGCGTTGCGAGCACACCGGCAAGACCAGCGACAATTGGCAGCATGCGGCCGGTCCCTGCTGCCTGCGGTGATGGCGTCGCAACGATCCGCCAACGGCGCCCGGCAACATCGACGGTCCGCGTTGCGCGAAGTTCCGCGAACGGATCCGACGGCGCGGTCTCGAACATCAGCTTGTCGCTGTCGATCTCGCCATCAAAGACGGAAACGTTGATCGAGCGGCTGGCGTACTGCGGTATCGCCGGCCCGAGGAAGTCGACGGCGCGCAGCGGCGTATAGATGAATCCGCGCAGCGAGCCGCGCGCCAGCAAGGAATTGCCGCCGACCGGGCGCCCATAGACCGGTACCACGATGATGAAGCCCGGCTGCTTGCTGGGGTCGATTTCCTGAACAAGCGTGACGCGCGCCGTTGCCGCCGGTTCACCGGTTACACTGGCGCGCTGCATCGCCTCGCGGCGTACCTCGTCGCTGAACATGTCATAGCCGATGGCCAGCCTGTTTTGCGCTGAGTCAGGTTCCTGAAAGACGATGGCATGACGTTCATAAGGCGATCGTTCCGGCCAGACGGAGAATCCCGCCTTGCCGGCGACGCGCATTTCCGCTTCGAAGGCCGCGACATTGGACTGCGCGCCGATCCGGCGTGAAAAGCCGACGCCGAGCATGCCCTGGTAATTGGCCTCGATGTCGACCTGTCGCATGAACACGCGGAACTCGTCGGGCGTGACCTCAAGGTTGCCAACGAACAGGCCGCTGCCGCCGCGCAGCAGCGCGATGGCCGCATCGATACGCTGCCGCACTGCGACCGTGGCAACGTCGGCCTCGTTGTTCAGCCGGAGGCGTTGCTTCTGGTCCTCGCTGCGCTGCAGGATCAGGAAAATCAGCAGCGAGGAAATGACTCCGGCGATGAAGATCGCTAACGGCAGCGCAAGATAGGCCCGCCGGCTTTGCAGACGGTTGCGAAGGACGCGAAGGGTCCTCACGGCCGCCTGCACTTATTGATGGGTCTCAAGCCCATAGCCCGTGGCGAGGGCGGCCTCGACAAACCGCTCGATGATCGTATCGACCTGCTCCGACCGGTGCTCCGCGCACAGCGAACAGCGCAGCAGGAACATCCCGGCCGGCGTCGCCGGCGGCCGTGCCATGTTGACGTAAACGCCAAGCTCGATGAGCGCCGACCACATGCGCGCGCAGGTTTCCTGATCAGGCATGAGCACGGCGATGATGGCGCTTTCTGCATCCGCTGTCGCCAGACGGAAGCCCCTGGCGCGAAGGCCCGCGTGCAGCTTGCGGCTGTTCTCCCACAGGTGCTGCCGCTTGTTGTGGCTGTGTTTCAGCTTGCGGATGGATGTCGCCGCGCAGGCAACGACGGCAGGCGGCAGCGACGCCGTGAACACATAGGGCCGGCACATCAGCCGCAACACCTCGAACTTCGGGTGGTTCGAGACGACAAATCCGCCCACGGTGCCGACTGACTTCGAAAACGTGCCGACAACGAAGTCGACGTCGGCCTCGACCCCGGCCGCCTCGTAGACGCCGCGTCCGTTCTCGCCAAAGAAGCCCATGCCGTGTGCTTCGTCGACAACAACCATGGCGCCCGCGTCCTTGGCGACCCGAACCATGTCTTTCAGCGGTGCGATGTCCCCCAGCATCGAATAGACACCTTCAAGCACGACGAGCTTGCCGGCATCGGCGGGCAACCGCTTCAGCCGCTTGTCCAGATCCTCGACGTTGTTATGGCGGAAGCGGACGATGTCAGCATTGCCCATTGCGCATCCGTCATAAATCGATGCGTGGCTGTCGGCGTCGAGCACGATGTATTCGCCGCGCCCGGCGATCGTTGCCATCAGCCCGAGGTTGGCCTGATAGCCGGTTGAGAACACCATTGCGTGCGCTGTGCCGTAGAAATCCTTCAGCGCGTCCTCCACCTCGCGGTGCCCCTGATAGGTACCGTTCAAGACGCGGCTGCCGGTGGTGCCAGCGCCAAAGTCCCGAAGCGCGGCCTCGCCGGCGGCGATGACGTCCGGGTCGAAGGTCATGCCCATGTAGTTGTAGGTGCCAACCAGGATCGTCCGGCGGCCGTTGATGGTCGCCTCGGTTGGCGAATGCACCTTTTCCATGACCAGCCCGAACGGGTCATTGATGCCGCTTGCCAGCAGCGCTGTGCGCTCGGCGATGATGGGATCGAACTTGTCGAACAGGTCGGCCATGGCGTCCTCAGGCGGAGAGAATGCGGACAACAGCGTCGGCAAGCTGGCCGATCGTCTCCAGCTCGGGAAGCAGGTTCATCGGCAGGATGATGTCGTACTCGTCCTCGATGTTGGCGACGAGGTCCATCACGGTCAGCGAATCAAGCTCAAGGTCGTTGGCAAAGCTCGTCGCCTCGCCAAGCGCGATGGCTTTGGCGTTGACCGGCTCGATCAGTT
>Ga0114939_10003511_pt1 | contig 10939 bp, 7 predicted proteins | sample AshMeaCrysSpring_FD_87196 | JGI IMG/M metagenome (GOLD analysis project Ga0114939, IMG submission 87196) | Groundwater microbial communities from Big Spring, Nevada to study Microbial Dark Matter (Phase II) - Ash Meadows Crystal Spring | ecosystem: Environmental > Aquatic > Deep subsurface >... | reverse complement strand
CGCATCGTCGGCGACGTGATCGGCAAGTACCACCCGCATGGCGACACGGCGGTCTACGACACGATCGTGCGCATGGCGCAGCCCTTCAGCCTGCGCTACCCCCTCGTCGACGGCCAGGGCAACTTCGGCTCGGTGGACGGCGACAACGCCGCCGCCATGCGTTACACCGAGATCCGCATGGCCAAGATCGCCCACGAGCTCCTCGCGGACCTCGACAAGGAGACGGTCGACTTCGGCCCCAACTACGACGGCAGCGAGGACGAGCCCCTCATCCTGCCCGCGCGGTTCCCGAACCTGCTGGTGAACGGCTCGTCGGGCATCGCCGTCGGCATGGCGACCAACATCCCGCCGCACAACCTGGGCGAGGTGGTGGATGCCTGCATCGCCCTGCTGGGCAATCCCGACATCGACATCGAGGAGCTCATCGCGATCATCCCGGCGCCCGACTTCCCGACCGCAGGAATCATCTACGGCACGTCGGAGGTGAAGGAGGGATACCGCACCGGCCGGGGCCGCGTGATCATGCGCGCCCGCGCGCACATCGAGGACATGGAGAAGGCCGGCAAGCAGGCCATCGTCGTCGACGAGCTCCCGTACCAGGTGGGCGGCGACCAGCTCCTCAAGCGCATCAGCGAGCTGGTGCACGAGAAGAAGATCGAGGGCGTCGCGGACCTGCGGAACGAGTCCGACAAGAAGGGCATGCGCCTCGTCATCGAGCTCAAGCGCGGCGAGGTCGCCGAGATCGTGCTGAACCACCTGTACAAGCTCACGCAGATGCAGGAGACGTTCGGCATGAACATGGTGGCCCTGCTGGACGGGCAGCCGAAGCTGCTGAACCTCAAGCAGTTCCTCGACGCCTTCCTGCGCCACCGGCGCGAGGTCGTCACCCGGCGCACGGTCTTCGACCTGCGCAAGGCCCGCGAGCGCGGCCACGTGCTGGAGGGCCTCGCCGTCGCCCTCTCGAACGTCGACGAGGTCATCGCCCTCATCAAGGCCGCAGCCACCCCCGCGGTCGCCAAGGCCGGCCTCATGGGCCGCGAGTGGCGCTCGCCGCTGGTGGAGGAGATGCTCGCGCGCGCGAGCGCCGACCAGTACCGGCCCGAGAACCTGCCCCGCGATTTCGGGCTTTCCGCCCAGGGCTATCGCCTGTCGGAAGTCCAGGCGCAGCGCATCCTGGAGATGCAGCTGCAGCGCCTCACCGGCCTGGAGCAGGACAAGATCCTGTCGGAGTACCGCGAGGTCATCGCCGCCATCGAGGACCTTCTCGACATCCTGGCGCGCCCCGAGCGCGTCACGCGCATCATTTCCGACGAGCTCCTCGAGATCAAGCGCGAGTTCGGCGACGCGCGGCGCAGCGAGATCGTGGCGGGCGGCGCGGACCTCTCCATGGAGGACCTCATCGCGCGCGAGGACGTGGTGGTCACCCTCTCGCACGCCGGGTACGTGAAGAGCCAGAAGCTCGACGAGTACCGGGCGCAGAAGCGCGGCGGCCGCGGCAAGCAGGCCACCACCACGAAGGAAGACGACTTCATCGAGAAGCTCTTCATCGCCAACACGCACGACTACGTGCTGTGCTTCTCGAACCGCGGCAAGGTCTACTGGATCAAGGTCTACGAGGTGCCGCAGGGCAGCCGCGCGAGCCGCGGCAAGCCCATCGTCAACCTCCTCAAGATGGAGGACGGCGAGCGGATCAACGCGATCCTCCCCGTGAAGGAGTTCACCGAAGACCGCTTCGTGTTCTTCGCCACGCAGCAGGGGGTGGTCAAGAAGACGCCGCTCGCCGACTTCTCGCGCCCGCGCCCCTCCGGCATCATCGCCGTCGACCTGGACGAGGGCGACCACCTCATCGGGGTGGCCGTCACCGACGGCCATCACGACGTGATGCTCTTCTCGGACGAGGGCAAGGCCGTGCGCTTCGACGAGAACGACGTGCGGCCCATGGGGCGCGGCGCGCGCGGCGTGCGCGGCATGAACCTGGCGCGCGGCGGCAAGGTCATCGCGCTGCTGGTGGCGGAGGACGAGACGCAGACCGTCCTCACCGCGACCGAGAACGGCTACGGCAAGCGCACGCCCATCTCGGAGTACACGCGGCACGGCCGCGGCACCCTCGGCATGATCGCCATCCAGACCACGGCCCGCAACGGCAAGGTCGTGGCGGCGACGCTCGCCTCCGCGGAGGACGAGATCATGCTCATCACCTCGGGCGGCGTCCTCATCCGGACGCGCGTGCGCGAGGTGCGCGAGATGGGGCGCTCCACGCAGGGCGTCACCCTCATCAACCTCGGCGAGGGCGAGAAGCTCTCGGGCCTGCAGACGGTGCTGGACAGCGACGAGGACGAGGGCGGCGACGGCCCGCCAGCGGCCGCCTGAGGCTCACCGGCGGCGTCTTGCGCCGCGGCAAACGGAGGATTCGACGATGCGCGTGTGGAATTTCGGCTCCGGCCCGGCGATGCTGGTCCCGGAGGTCCTGGAGAAGGCGAAGGCCGAGCTCATCGACTGGCACGGCATGGGCGTGTCGGTGATGGAGGTGAGCCACCGCGGCAAGGAGTTCGTCGCCGTGGCCGCGCAGGCGGAGGCGGACCTGCGGCAACTGCTGGCGATCCCGGCCAACTACAAGGTGCTCTTCCTGCAGGGCGGGGCGACGGCGCAGTTCGCCGCCGTGCCCATGAACCTGCTGCGCGGCAAGGGCGGGGCCGACTTCGTCGTCACCGGCCAGTGGTCGCAGAAGGCCTTCAGGGAGGCGCGCAAGTACTGCCTCCCCAACCTGGCGGCAAGCGCCGAGGACCGCAACTTCACCTACGTCCCGAAGCAGTCGGCGTGGAAGCTCTCGCCGGATGCGGCCTACGTGCACGTGTGCACCAACGAGACCATCGGCGGCGTCGAGTACGGCTGGACGCCGGCCACCGGCGACGTGCCGCTGGTTTCCGACATGTCGTCGCACATCCTGTCGCGGCCGGTCGACGTCTCGCGCTTCGGGCTCATCTACGCCGGCGCGCAGAAGAACATCGGCCCGGCCGGGCTCGTCATCGTCGTCGTGCGCGAGGACCTCATCGGCCAGGCGTTGCCGGACACGCCGGACGTGCTCGACTTCAAGCTGCAGGCCGACGCGGACTCGATGCTCAACACGCCGCCCACGTTCGCCGTCTACCTCGCGGGCCTCACCTTCCAGTGGCTGCTCGCGAAGGGCGGGCTCGCGGCCATGGAGCGGGAGAACATCGCCAAGGCGAAGCTGCTCTACGACTACCTCGACAGCCAGGACTTCTACGCCAACCCCGTCGCGCGGGAGGACCGCTCGCGCATGAACGTGCCGTTCCGGCTGCGCGACGAGTCCCTGGACGCGCGCTTCCTCGCGGAGGCGGAGGCACGCGGGCTCTCGCAGCTCAAGGGTCACCGGTCCGTGGGCGGCATGCGCGCCTCCATCTACAACGCCATGCCGATCGAGGGAGTGGCGGCGCTCGTCGCCTTCCTCGAGGACTTCGCGAAGCGAAACGGCTAGGCGGCGCGCGATGAGCGAGCGTTTCCGGATCGCCACCTACAACGCGATCTCCGCGGCGGGGCTGCGCCGTTTCCCCGCGCACGCCTACCGCGTCGGGCCGGCGCTCGCCGAGCCGGACGCGATCCTGCTGCGCTCGCACGTGCTGGAGGCGTCGGCGGTGCCGGCGTGCGTGCGCGCCGTCGCCCGTGCCGGCGCGGGGGTGAACAACGTGCCCGTGGCGCAGCTCACGCAACGCGGCATCCCCGTCTTCAATGCGCCAGGCGCCAACGCGAACGCGGTGAAGGAACTCGTGATCGCCGGGATCCTGCTCGCTGCGCGCAGGATCGTCCCGGCGATCGATGCGGTGCGCGCGCTTGCCCCGGGCGACGACTACGAGCAGCGGGTCGAGGCCGGCAAGAAGCGTTTCGCGGGCATCGAGCTGCACGGCAAGACGCTCGGTGTCGTGGGGCTCGGCGCCATCGGCGGGCTGGTGGCCGACGCGGCGCTCAAGCTCGGCCTCCGGGTCGTGGGCTACGACCCCCAGGTGACGCCGGAGACGCTCTCGCGCCTGCCGGCGCCCGTGCGGCTGGAGCCGGGCATCGACGAGGTGTTCGCCGCATCGGATTTCGTGACCCTGCACGTGCCGCTGCTGGGGGCCACCCGCGGGCTCGCTGACGCGCGCCGTCTCGCCCTCTGCCGGAGCGGGGCCATCCTGCTCAACTTCTCTCGCGACGCGATCGTCGACGAGGCCGCCGTCGTCGCAGCCGTCGCGTCGGGGCAGCTGGGCGGCTACGTCTGCGACTTCCCCAGCCCGCGCTTTGCCGGCGTGCCCGGCATCGTGGCGCTCCCGCACCTCGGGGCTTCCACCGAGGAGGCGGAGGAGGCGAGTGCGGCGATGGTGATCGACCAGCTTCGCGACTTCCTCGAGGAGGGGACGGTGCGCAACGCGGTCAACTTTCCCGCCGTCGAGATGCCCCGCGAATCGCCGCATCGGCTCGCCATCGCCAACGCCAACGTGCCCAACATGCTGGCGATGATTTCGACTACGATGGCGCGAGCCGGCCTCAACATCCACAACATGGTCAACAAGTCCAAGGGAGACATGGCCTACACCCTCGTCGACCTCGACAGCACGGTCGATGCCGGCGTCCTCGGCGAGCTCTCCGCGATTCCCGGCGTCCTGTCCGTCCGCCCCGTTCCCCCCGTCCCGGAGCCGGGTTCGTGAGCGAGGAACTGGACCGCCTTCGAGGCGAGATCGACCGGGTCAACGACCGCATCCTCGAGCTCCTCAACGAGCGCGCGCGCTTCGCCCGTGCCATCGGCACCCTCAAGGTCGGGCAGGCCTACCGGCCCGAGCGTGAGGCGCAGGTCCTGCGCCGGATGAAGGAGCGCAACCCCGGGCCGCTCTCCGACGAGACGGTCGCGTTCCTGTTCCGGGAGATCATGTCCGCCTGCCTCGCGCTGGAGCGGCCCATCACGGTGGCCTACCTGGGCCCGCGGGGCACCTTCAGCGAGAGCGCGGCGATGAAGCACTTCGGCCTCGCCGCCGTCACCACGCCCGTGCCTTCCATCGACGAGGTGTACCGCGCGGTGGAGTCGGGCGCCGCCGATTTCGGCGTGGTGCCGGTGGAGAATTCCACGGAAGGTGCCGTGGGGCGCTCCCTCGACCTCATGCCGCAGACGCCGGCCAAGGTGTGCGGCGAGGTGCTGATCCGCATCCACCACCATCTCATGACCCGGGAGGCGGGCACGGGGCTTGGCGCCATCCGCCGCATCTATTCGCACAGCCAGTCCCTGGCGCAGTGCCACGAGTGGCTCAACGCCAACGTGCCCGACGCGGAGCGGATGGCGGTGGCGAGCAACGCCGAGGCCGCCCGGCGTGCGGCCGAGGAGCCCGGCACCGCCGCCGTCGCGGGCGACCGCGCCGCCGAGCACTACAAGCTGGCGATCCTCGCCGCCAACATCGAGGACGAACCCAACAACACCACGCGCTTCCTCATCCTCGGGGACTACGAGCCGAAACCCTCGGGGCACGACCGCACCTCGCTCGTGCTCTCGGCGAGGAACCGCGCCGGCGCCGTCTACGAGATGCTCACGCCGTTCGCGACGCGCGGCGTCTCGATGACCAAATTCGAGTCGCGTCCCTCCAGGGTGGCGCTGTGGGAATACCTCTTCTTCGTCGACATCGAAGGCCACCGGGACGACGCCAACGTCGCCGCCGCGCTCGAGGAGGTGGGCCGCATCGCCGGCTACCTCAAGGTGCTCGGCTCCTACCCGATGGCCGTCCTGTAGAAAGCCATGACCCCCAAGGACCTCGCGCCGGAGCACATCCGGAGAATTGCCCCCTACGTCCCCGGCAAGCCCATCGCGGAAACCGCGCGGGAACTGGGCATCCCCGAATCCGCGATCCTCAAGCTCGCCTCCAACGAGAACCCGCTGGGGCCGTCGCCGGCGGCGCTGGCGGCGCTGCGCGGGGCGCTGGGCGACCTCGCCCTCTACCCGGACGGCAGCGGGCATGACCTGAAGCTCGCCATCGCCGGCAAGCTGGACGTCGCGCCGGACAACATCGTCCTCGGCAACGGCTCGAACGACGTGCTGGAACTCGCGGCGCGCGCCTTCCTGACGGCGGCCGACTCCGCGGTGTATTCGCGGCACGCCTTCCTCGTCTATCCGCTCGTCGTGCAGGCGGTCGGCGCGCGGCACGTCGAGGTACCGGCGAGGGACTACGGCCACGACCTCGACGCCATGGCGGCCGCCATCCGGCCCGACACCAAGCTCGTCTTCGTCGCCAACCCCAACAACCCTACCGGCACCTTCCTGCCCTGGGACGCCATCGACGCCTTTCTCGGTCGGGTGCCGAAGACCGCGCTGGTGGTCCTCGACGAGGCCTACGGCGAGTACCTGCCGGCTGAGAAGCGGTCGCCGACCCCCGGATGGCTCGCGCGGCACCCCAACCTGATCGTGTCGCGCACCCTCAGCAAGGCCTACGGACTCGCCGGGCTGCGCGTCGGCTTCGGGCTCGCCCACCCCGAGGTGGCCGAGATCATGAACCGCGTCCGCCAGCCCTTCAACGTGAACCACCTGGCGATGGTGGGCGCGGTCGCGGCGCTGGGCGACACGGCCTTCATCGAGGAGAGCCGGCGCGTCAACGCCGCCGGCCTGGCACAGCTTGGCCAGGGCTTCCGCGACCTGGGCCTCGAATACATTCCCTCCGAAGGCAACTTCATCGCGGTGCGGGTGGGCGACGCGGCCCGCATCTACGCTTCGCTCCTGCGCCAGGGCGTCATCGTGCGCCCCGTGGCCAACTACGGGATGCCCGAGCACCTGCGGGTGACGGTGGGCACGGCGGAGCAGAACGCGCGCTTCCTCGCCGCCCTCGCGAGCGCCCTCAAGGGCGAGTGAGGCGCCCTTGCGTCGCCTGAAATCGATCGCCGTGGTGGGGGTGGGCCTCATCGGCGGCTCCTTCGCCCTCGCGCTGCGTCGCGCCGGCGTGGTGGCGAAGATCGTCGGCGCGGACCGTGACGGGCAGGCCCTGGAGCGGGCCGCGGCACTGGGTGTCATCGACGCCGTCGCGGAGTCGGTGTCGGAAGCGGCGGCGACCACCGATCTCGTCTTCGTGTCCGTCCCGGTGCGCGCCATGGGCGCAGTCCTGCACGACGTCTCGCAGGGACTCGGGCCGGATGCAGTCGTCACGGATGCGGGCAGCACCAAGGCGGACGTGGTGCGCACCGCCGCCCACGAACTGCACGAGAAGATGCCGCGGTTCGTGCCCGGACACCCCATCGCCGGCCGCGAGTCGAGCGGGGTCGAGTCCGCCGTGCCCGACCTGTTCCGGAACGCCCGCGTCGTGCTGACGCCGCAGGAAGGCACGGCTGCGCAGGCGACGGAGCTCGTGCGCGCGAGCTGGGAGGCCTGCGGCGCGCGCGTGACCGTCATGGACGCCGCCGCGCACGACCGCATCTTCGCCTCCGTGAGCCACCTGCCGCATTTGCTCGCGTTCGCGCTGGTGTCCGAGATCATCTCCCGCCCCGACGGCGCCGAGCTGATGGGTTTCGCAGCCGGTGGCTTCCGGGACTTCACGCGCATCGCGGCGAGCTCGCCGGAGATGTGGCGCGACATCGCGCTCTCCAACCGCGCGGCGCTGCTCGAGGAGCTCGACCGCTACGCGGCCCGCCTGGCGCTGTTCCGCGAGCTGGTGGCGAAGTCCGACGGGCCGGGCCTGCAGCGGCTGATGAACGAGGCGCGCAACGCGCGCCGCGCCTGGGCCGGCGCGAAGCGCAGCGCCACCGACGAATGAACGCCGCCGCCCTCGACCTGCCGCACGCCACGCGCGCGTCGGGCACCCTGCGCCTGCCCGGCTCGAAGAGCATCTCCAACCGCACGCTCCTGCTCGCCGCGCTGGCCGAGGGCACCACGCAGGTGCAGGGGCTCCTCGACTCCGACGACACGCGCGTGATGCTGGCGGCGCTGCGCCGCCTCGGCGTCGCGCTGGCGCCCGGAGCGCTCCCCGGCGACTGGTCGGTGGCCGGGGCACCCGGCGGCTTTGCGGTGAAGGAGGCGTCGCTCTTCCTCGGCAACGCGGGCACGGCGTTCCGGTCGCTCACGGCCGTCCTCGCCCTGGGCGACGGCCACTACCGGCTGGCGGGCGTGCCGCGCATGCACGAGCGCCCGATCGGCGACCTGGTCGATGCCCTCCGGCAGGCCGGGGGCCGCATCGACTACCTGGCCAACGCGGGCTTCCCGCCGCTGGCCATCGCGCCGCGGCAGGGCGGTGCCGGCGCCATCGTCCGCGTGCGCGGCGATGTCTCCAGCCAGTTCCTCACCGGGACCCTCATCGCGCTGGGCGCGACGGGCGGCGGGGCGCGCGTCGAGGTGGTGGGCGAGCTCATCTCCCAACCCTACGTGGAGATGACGCTGGCGATGATGGCGCGCTTCGGCGTGACCGTGGGCCGCGTGGGATGGAATGCCTTCGACGTGCCGAAGGGGGCGCGTTACCGGTCGCCCGGCGCCATCGACGTCGAGGGCGATGCCTCCTCGGCCTCCTATTTCCTCGCCGCCGGGCTGCTGGGTGGCGGGCCCCTGCGGGTGGAGGGCGTCGGCCGCGGCGCCCTGCAGGGCGACGTGCGCTTTGCCGAGGTGATCGAGGCGATGGGCGGCAAGGTGGCGATGGGGGACAACTGGATCGAGGTGTCGGGCACCCTGCCGCTGCGGGCGCTGGACGCCGACCTCAACCGCATTCCGGACGCGGCCATGACGGCGGCGGTGCTGGCGCTCTTCGCGCAGGGCACGTCGACGCTTCGCAACATCGCGAGCTGGCGCGTGAAGGAGACGGACCGGCTGGCCGCGATGGCCACCGAGCTGCGAAAGCTCGGCGCGACGGTGGAGGAGGGCGCGGACTTCCTTTCGGTCACGCCGCCGCCGGGGTTCGCGGGACCCGCAAGCCCCGCGCCGCCCGTTGCGATCGACACCTACGACGACCACCGCATGGCCATGTGCTTCGCGCTGGCCGCCTTCGGCCCGCGCCGCATCCGCATCAACGACCCGGGGTGCGTCTCCAAGACGTTCCCGGACTTCTTCGACGCCTGGTCCCGCGTGGTGGCCTGACGGACGCGTGGGCGGCGAGGGGAACAGGGACATGCCTCCGAGCGAGACGACTGCGGCCGTTCCCGTGATCGCCATCGACGGGCCGTCGGCGTCCGGCAAGGGGACCGTCGCCGAGCGGGTCGCCCGGGAACTGGGTTTCCATTTCCTCGACAGCGGCGCCCTGTACCGGCTGGCGACCCTGAACGCCCTGCGCGCGAACATCCCCCTCGACGACGGCGAAGGCCTGGCCCGCGGTGCCCGGGAAATGAAAATCGCCTTTCGCGCCGGGCACTTGTGGATGGATGGCGAGGATGTCACCGGGGCGGTGCGCACCGAGGCAGTGAGCGCCGCGACCTCCCGAGTGGCGGCCACGCCGGCCGTCCGCGATGCCCTCCTGGACCTGCAGCGCAGCTTCCGCAAGCCCCCGGGACTGGTGGCGGACGGCCGCGACATGGGCTCCGTGGTGTTCCCCGATGCCACCCTCAAGATCTTCCTCACCGCCGACGTCGGCGTACGCGCCGAGCGCCGCTATAAGCAGTTGATCGAAAAGGGAATGCGTGCCAAAATGGCGGACGTTGTGGAGGAACTGCGGCAGCGCGACGCGCGCGACAGCTCGAGGCCCGTGGCGCCGCTCAAGCATTATCCCGACGCGCTTTTTCTCGATACGACCCGGCTCACGATTGCCGAGGCGGTCGGGGCGATCCTCACCGGGTATCGCGAGCGCGTTCGCGGGTAGGTCTCTTTTTCTCCCTGACGGGGCCTGAAAAGCCCAAGGGTGTCAATCGGTTAGGATTCTTTCTTCCGGCCCGGCTCCGCCGCGCCGCGGAGAAGGCTCCGCCCGCTTGACGTTGTCCAACCAGTCGCGGCCCCGGGCCGTGCCATTCGAAAGCCAGTTCACCTTCCATGCTGTCCCAATCCACCGCAACCCCCGCCGCCGCCGAAAGCTTCGCAGCCCTCTTCGAGGAAAGCCTCACCCGCCAGGAGATGCGCTCGGGCGAGGTGATCACCGCCGAGGTCGTTTCCGTCGACCAGAACGTCGTGATCGTCAACGCGGGACTGAAGTCCGAAAGCGCCATCTCCACCGAGGAATTCAAGAACGACCGCGGCGAAATCGAGGTCAAGCCGGGCGACTTCGTCTCCGTCGCCATCGAGGCCCTCGAGGACGGCTTCGGTGCCACCAAGCTGTCGCGCGAGAAGGCCAAGAAGCTCGCGGCCTGGGCCGAGCTCGACAACGCGCTCGAGACGGGCAAGATCATCTCCGGCGTCGTCTCCGGCAAGGTGAAGGGCGGCCTCACCGTCATGGTGAACGGCATCCGCGCCTTCCTGCCCGGGTCGCTCGTCGACCTGCGCCCGATGAAGGACACCTCGCACTTCGAGGGCAAGGAACTCGAGTTCAAGGTCATCAAGCTCGACCGCAAGCGCAACAACGTCGTGGTCTCGCGCCGCGCCGTCATGGAGGAGACCGCCGGCGTCGAGCGCCAGCAGCTCCTCGAGACGCTGAAGGAAGGCGCGATCGTCAAGGGCATCGTCAAGAACATCACCGACTACGGCGCGTTCGTGGACCTCGGCGGCATCGACGGGCTGCTGCACATCACCGATCTCGCGTGGCGCCGCGTCAAGCACCCGTCCGAGATCCTGACGGTAGGCGACGAAGTCGAGGCCAAGGTGCTCAAGTTCGACCAGGAAAAGAACCGCGTCTCCCTGGGCATGAAGCAGCTGGGCGAAGATCCGTGGGTGGGCATCGCCCGTCGTTACCCGCAGAGTACCCGCCTGTTCGGCAAGGTTACCAACATCACCGACTACGGTGCCTTCGTTGAAGTCGAGCAAGGTATCGAAGGTCTGGTTCACGTGTCCGAAATGGACTGGACCAACAAGAATATT
>Ga0114939_10003510_pt1 | contig 10939 bp, 8 predicted proteins | sample AshMeaCrysSpring_FD_87196 | JGI IMG/M metagenome (GOLD analysis project Ga0114939, IMG submission 87196) | Groundwater microbial communities from Big Spring, Nevada to study Microbial Dark Matter (Phase II) - Ash Meadows Crystal Spring | ecosystem: Environmental > Aquatic > Deep subsurface >... | reverse complement strand
CGCGCGCGCGCTCCTCGATGCCGCGCTCCTCGGCACGCGTGCGCGGCCCGCGCACGACTGCCCCGACGACACCTGCATGCGTGCGCACATGACGGCCGACCATGACGTTCTCGAGCGCCGTCATGTTGGCGAACAGGCGGATGTTCTGGAACGTGCGCGCGATGCCGCGCTCCGCGACTTCGTGCGGCGCCTTGACGTTGAGCGCCGTGCCGTCGAGCTCGAAGCCGCCGCCATCGGCCCGGTAGAGGCCGGTGAGGCAGTTGAAGAACGTCGTCTTGCCCGCGCCGTTGGGGCCGATGAGGCCGTAGATCTCCCCACGGCAGATGGAGAGCGAGATGTCGGTGAGCGCCTGCAGCCCACCGAAGCGCTTCGCGACCTTGTTGGCCGCGAGCAACACGCGGCCGGGCGGCGACGCGGGCGTGCCGCTCATGCGCGCGCGCCTTCGGCCGTCTCGCCGCGGTCGGGGAGGGCGTCGGGATGCAGCTCGCCCGCCGCTTCGGCCTCCGCGAACTCGCGCTTGCGCACCTGCGAGGGCCACAGCCCCGCGGGCCGGAATAGCATCACGAGCACGAGCGCGAGGCCGAAGAGCAGCATGCGCAACGCCTCGGGGTCGATGATCGGCTTGCCGAAGACGAGCTTCTGCAGCGGCACGACGCCGTAGCGGATCGCCTCGGGCAGCGTCGCGAGCAGTACGCCGCCGAGGATCACGCCGGGGATGTGCCCCATGCCGCCGAGCACGACCATGCAGAGCACCATGATCGACTCCATGAGCGTGAAGCTCTCCGGCGACACGAAGCCCTGAAAGCCCGCGAAGAGGCCGCCGGCGACGCCGCCGAAGGTCGCGCCCATCGCGAACGCGAGCAGCTTGACGTTGCGCGTGTTGATGCCCATGGCCTTCGCGGCGATCTCGTCCTCGCGAATCGCCACCCACGCCCGGCCGATGCGCGAGTCCTCGAGCCGCAGCGACACGAAGATGATGATCAGGGTGAGGAGCAGGAACAGGTAGTAGTAGAGCGCTGTGGGCGGAAAGGTGAGCCCGAACAGCGCGAGCGGCTTGTTGAACGGGATGCCGGCGATCGAGAACGGGTCGATGCGGTTGATGCCCTGCGGGCCGTTGGTGATGTTGACCGGGGCGTTGAGGTTGTTCAGGAAGATGCGGATGATCTCGCCGAAGCCGAGCGTGACGATGGCGAGATAGTCGCCGCGCAGCCGGAGCGTCGGCGCACCGAGCAGCACGCCGAACAGCGCCGCGATCGCCGCGCCCATCGGGATCAGGACCCAGATCGGGAAATGCAGGCCGTTCGGGAACATCGCCGCGAAGGCCGGGAAGTTCGCGGCGAGATGCGGCGAGGCGAGCAGCGCCCACATGTACGCACCGACGGCATAGAACGCGATGTAGCCGAGATCGAGCAGCCCGGCGAACCCCACCACGATGTTCAGGCCGAGTGCGAGCATTATGTACAGCAGCGCGAAGTCGATGATGCGCACCCAGCCGCGTCCGGCGCTCGCCTCGACCAAGAACGGCAACACGGCGAGCACGATCGCGATGATCGCGAGGCCGACCCACTTCAGCGCCGGATAGCGCTTGAGCCGCTCGTTCACGGGCAAACCTTCGGCCGCATGTCGCATGGCTGCCGAGCGCGGCGCGGCAGCGCGATCACGCCCGCTCCGCCACCCGCTCGCCGACCAGCCCCGACGGCCGGAAGATGAGCACGACGATCAAGACGAAGAAGGCGAACACGTCCTGGTAGTGGCTGCCGAGAAAGCCGCCTGTGAGGTCGCCGATGTAGCCGGCGCCGAGGCTCTCGATCAGCCCGAGGAGCAGTCCGCCGAGCATCGCGCCGCCGAGGTTGCCGATGCCGCCGAGCACCGCCGCGGTGAACGCCTTCAGGCCGAGGATGAAGCCCATGTAGTAGTGGGCGATCTGGTAGTTCGCGCTCACCATGAGCCCTGCCACCGCCCCGAGCGCCGAGCCGATGACGAACGTGGCCGAGATAATCGCGTTGATGTTCACGCCCATGAGGCCGGCGACGGAAGGGTTCTCGGCCGTGGCGCGCATCGCGCGGCCGAGCTTGGTGCGGTTCACGAGCAGCATCAGTCCCGCCATGATCACGGCAGCGAGCAGCACGATGACGATCTGCAGGTCGGTGATGTTCGCGCCGAGGACCGTGTGCGGTGTCGTCGGCAGGATCGGCGGCCACGAGTGGTAGCGTCGCCCCCACACGAGCATCGCGAGGTTCTGCAGCAGGATCGAGATGCCGATCGCGGTGATGAGCGGCGCAAGACGCGGAGCGCCGCGCAAGGGTCGATAGGCCACGCGCTCGACGGTGAACCCGATCGTCATGCACACGGGCACTGCAGCGACAAGGCCGGCGAGGATCACGACGGCGGGGTGCAGGCCGGGCACCGCAGCATTGAGCGCAGTGATCACCGTGAGCGAGGTGAGCGCGCCGATCATCACCACGTCGCCGTGGGCGAAGTTGATCAGCCCGAGGATGCCGTAGACCATCGTGTAGCCGAGCGCGACGAGGGCGTAGATCGACCCGAGCACGAGCCCGTTGATGATCTGCTGCAGGAAGATATCCGGATGGAAGGTCATTGCAGCGGCTGCCGCCATGGCCGAGGCGCGCACGCGAACCCGCGCCGCGAGGGCGCGTCAAGGATGCCCGTGCCAGTGACGATGCTCAAGCCCTACCGCGCGGGCGGTCCGAGACCGGGCCCGCAGAAAGCGAAACGGCACCCGCAGGTGCCGTTCGCGAATGCGACGGCGCGCTGCGCGCTACTTCGCGCCGCCTGCGACCTCGAGCACGCCCAGCTTGCCGCCCTTCACTTCGTACATCGTGATGGCGCCGTTCTTGATGTCGCCCTTGTCGTCGAACTCGATCTTGCCGGTGATGCCTTCGAAAGCCGTCTTCGGCAGCTCGGCGGTGACCTTGGCGGGATCGGTCGAGTTGGCGCGCTTCATCGCGTCGATGATGACCTGCACTGCATCGTACGAGTAGGGCGCATAGATCTGCACTTCGGTGTTGAACTTGCCCTTGAAGCGCGAGCCGAAGTCGGCGCCGCCGGGCATCTTCTCGAGCGGCAGGCCGGCCTGGGAACAGTAGGCGCCCTCGGCCGCGTCGCCCGCTAGCTTGATCAGCTCCGGCGTGCAGCCGCCGTCGCCGGTGAGGAACTTGGCACTGATGCCGAGCTGCTTCACCTGCTTGAGCATGGGGCCGGCTTGCGCATCCATGCCGCCGTAGAAGATCGCGTCGGGCTTCTTGCCCTTGATCTTGGTGAGGATCGCCATGAAGTCGGTGGCGTCGGTCTTGGTGAACTCGCGCGCCACGACCTGGGTGCCTGCCGCCTTCGCCGCCTTCTCGACTTCGTCGGCGAGGCCCTGCCCGTAGGCGGTGCGGTCGTCGATGATGGCGATGGTGCCGGCCTTCAGGTTCTTCGCGGCGTAGTCGCCGAGCACCGATCCCTGCTGGACGTCGTTTGCCATGACGCGGAAGGCGGTCTTGAAGCCCTGCTGGGTGTAGGTCGGGTTGGTCGCCGAGGGCGAGATCTGCGGGATGCCGGCGTCGTGGTAGATCTTCGACGCGGGGATGGTGGTGCCGGAGTTGAGGTGCCCGACCACCGCGTTCACCTTCGCATCCACGAGCTTCTGCGCGACCACCGTACCGGTCTTCGGATCGGCCTGGTCGTCCTCGCCGACGAGCTCGAACAGGATTTTCTTGCCGTCGACGGTCACGCCCTTCGCGTTCCAATCCTCGACGGCCAGACGCGCGCCGTTCTCGTTGTCCTTGCCGAGGTGGGCGATGTTGCCCGTGAGAGGTGCGACGTGCCCGATCTTGACGATCACCGTCGGCGTGCCGGTAGCCGCCGGCGCAGGCGCGGCCGGCGCCGCAACACTCGCCGGGGCCTCGGTCGTCTTGGGCGCGGGCTTCGGCTCTTCCTTGCCGCACGCGGCGAGCGCCAGTGTGGTGCAGGCAGTGACGACGCTCAGATGCGCGGTGTTCTTCATGAAGGCTCTCCTAGGGAGGGCGGGCGACCGGTTCCGGGCGCCGCCCCCGGGGTGTTGGATGTCGAGCGCGAGCCCCTTGTAGTCAGGGACCGTCGCGAGGTGACCGAGAGGCGATTATGGAGAGCCGCTTTCGCTGACGTCAAGCTGATTGCCGGCGCGAAACCGTCGCCGGTGCGAGCACTTGGATCGAGTTGCGGAGCCCGAGTGGGCTCCGGGAGGAGGCGACCGGCGCATCAACGAGCACCGCGGCCAGAAGGCCGCGGTGCGAGAGCAGGATGGCGGCGACGCAGGCGCGGGACGAAAGCCGACCCGCGGGGTCGGAGCTCGGCGCCGCTACTTGACCGCGAGGATGTACTTCACCATTGTCGGCAGGTCCGCGTCCTTGACCTGCGGGTTGGGCGGCATCGGCACCTGACCCCAGACGCCGACGCCGCCCTTCTTCACCTTTTCCGAGAGCTTCGCGACCGCATCGGGCTGCCCCGCGTACTTTGCAGCGACCTCCTTGTAGGACGGGCCGACCAACTTCTTGTCCTCCGCATGGCAGGCGAGGCAGCCGTTCGCCTTGAGCAAGTCCTGCGGACTCTGTGCCAGGGCGGGGCCAGCAGCGAGGCCGGCGACGACCGCGGCTGCGGCAACGATGCGCTTCATATCTTCGTCCCTTTGGGAAGTGTGAACGGAACGCTCATGCTACCGGATTCGTCGTCCCCGAGAGCAGGGCGTCGAGCGCGGGCAGTGTGTCCACCGGCGCGGAGCAAGTAACGCCGCGGCAGACGTATGCGTTGACAGCGCCGGGCACGCCAGGCTTCTCGAGCGTGGGCGGCAGCGATCCGATGGAGTCGGACAGGGCGAACGCCACGGTGTCCGGCCGGAACCGGTAGGCAAGGGCCGCGGACCATTCGCGGAGCGCGGCGCTCGGCCCGCGTACAAGCACCATGGTCGGCGGCGCGACGTGCTCGGCGAGCGCTGCCAGCAGCGTGGCGAACCCCTGCGGATGGCGTGCGAACGACGCGGCGAAGGCGCGCAGCGTACCTTTCGCCGCTTTCAGGTAGCGCATCTCGCCGAGCAGGTGCCCGAGGCGCTGCAGCGCCACCGCGGCGACGGCGTTCCCGGAGGGCGTCGCGTTGTCGAAGCCGGGCTTCGGACGGTGCAGCAGCGGCTCGTGGTCGTGGCTCGTGAAGAAGAAGCCTCCGGCGGGATCGGCGAAGCGCGCGAGCAGCGCGTCCGCAAGCGCGACGGCAAACTCGAGATCCTCGCGCCGGAACTCCGCCTGCAGGAGCTCGAGCAGCGCCGCGATCATGAAGGCGTGGTCGTCGAGATAGGCATTGAGGTGCGCGCGGCCGTCCTTGTACGTCGCGAGCAGACGTCCGTCTCGCCACAGCACGTTGCGCACGAAGTCCGCAGCGCGGCGCGCGGATTCGATCCACGCCGTTTCGCCGAACGCCCGCCCGGCGTGCGCCATGCCGCCGATCATGAGCGCGTTCCACGACGTGAGGACCTTGTCGTCGCGCCCCGGGTGCACGCGCCGTTCGCGTGCCGCGAAGAGCTTGCGTCCGGCCGATGCGAGCAGGGCCTCGCAGGCGCTCATCTCGATGCCGAGGCTGTGCGCCAGCTCGGCGAGGGGCCGCGCGATGCGCAGGTGCCACGCTTCGCCTTCGAAGTTCGGCGCCCGGTCGAGGCCGAACCAGGGTATGGCGACCCGTGCCTCCTCGGGCGTCAGCAGCGCTTCGACCTCGCTCGGCTGCCAGACGTAGAACCTGCCCTCGTGGCCCTCGCTGTCGGCATCGAGCGAGGAGTAGTAGCCGCCCTCGGGCGCCTGCATCTCGCGCAGCGTCCACGCGACGGTCTCGTGCGCCACACGAGCGAACAGCGGCTCGCGGGTGATCGTCCACGCATCCGCGTAGAGCGCGAGGAGCGGGCCGTTGTCGTACAGCATCTTCTCGAAGTGCGGGATCTCCCACCGCTCGTCGACGGAGTAGCGGCAGAAACCGCCGCCGAGCTGATCGTAGATCCCGCCCTCGGCCATGCGCCGCAGGGTGAGCAGCACGGCGTCACGGGCTGCTTCGTCGCCCTCCTGAGCGTACTGCCGGAGCAGCAGCGAAAGATCGCTCGGATGAGGAAACTTCGGCGCGGCGCCGAAGCCGCCGTGCTGCGGATCGAGGTTCGTGAGCAGCGAGCGCGCGGCGGCCGCGATGGGGGCTCGGTCGAGCACCGCATCCCCGGGCGCGTCCTCCCGCAGCCGCGCAAAGGCGTCCTGCACCGCCTCGTTCTGCGCCGTGATCTCGCCGCGACGGTCGCGCCATATCGCCGCGAGCTGCTCGAGGAGTTGCGGGAAGCCGGGAAGCCGATAGCGCGGCGCCTTCGGAAAGTAGGTACCGAGGAAGAACGGGGTCTGGTCGGGCGCGAGCAGTGCCGTGAGCGGCCAGCCGCCGGGACGCTGGTTGAAGAGCTGATGCGCCGTCTGGTAGATCTGGTCGATGTCGGGCCGCTCCTCGCGGTCGACCTTGACGTTCACGAAGTGGCGGTTCATCACCGCGGCGACCTCGGGATCCTCGAATGACTCGTGCGCCATGACATGGCACCAGTGGCAGGCCGAGTAGCCGATCGAGAGCAGGATCGGCTTGTCTTCCGCACGGGCGCGCGCGAGCGCCTCTTCGCCCCACGGGTACCAGTCCACCGGATTGGCGGCATGTTGCAGCAGGTACGGCGAGGTTTCGTTCGCGAGCCGGCTGGAATGCCCGGCAGCGCCGGCTGCAGGCCGCGTCATCGAAGGCTCCGTTCTCGGGGATCAGCGATCAGAGGTAAGGGATCAGACGCGCTCCGCGTGCCGCAGGAGGGATCGGCGCGCCGCACGCGCCACGTGGCGCGCAGCATTCGAGCACACGCCCGCGGGCTATGTGGTGAGAGGCAAGCGGACCGCCCGAGTTCCGCGCGTTGCGTGCGCGCCTGCCTGCCGGAGCATCAACGAAAACGGCGCCGCGGGACCCCGCGACGCCGCGCGTGCTCGTCGTGAATCGCGCTCAGGCCACCGGGGGAATGCGTAGCTTCTGCCCCGGGTAGATCTTGTCGGGGTGCGTGAGCATCGGCTTGTTGGCCTCGAAGATGGCGTTGTACTTGTTCGCGTCGCCGTAGAACTGCTTGGCGATCTTCGACAGCGTATCGCCCTTCGCGACTTCGTAGAACTGCGCCTCCGGCTCGGGCGTCGCGACGGCGATGTTGTCGTGGACTTCGCTCACGCCCATCGAGTTGCCGACCGCGAGGATCACCTTCTCGCGCACCGCCTGCGACGTGGTCTTGCCCTGCACGTAGGCCTTGCCTTCGCTGAATGTGACGTCGAGCTCGGTGACGTCGAGGCCGAGACCATCGACCTTGGCCTTGAGCGCCTTGGCGATCTCCTCGTCGGTGGGTTTTGCGGCATTCGCGGCGGTGACCGCGGCCTGCGCCGAGCCGGTACCGAAGAGCTTCTCGCCGATGTCCTTCAGGAAGCTGAACATGCCCATGGGATTCTCCTGTGTGGTGTGGGGGAGGGAAAACAGGGACGCCGCCCATGCGAAGCGAAGGGTGGCGCGGTCATGTTACCGCAACCCCGCGGCCCGCTCGGCGAGCGGGCAGGGAGCGGGGCGGCTGGCGCTTCCAGGGGGCTTCGCAGCGGACCGGTCGAATGTGCCGCGCCTGCGCGGTGCCGACTAAGCGCCGCCGCCGTCCGTGATCGCGCCCTTCTCCGCGCCGGACACGAGGTGCATGTACTTCGCCATCAATCCCCTGCTGTACCGCGGCTTCGGCTGTTTCCAGGCCTTGCGGCGCGCTGCGAGCACCTTTTCCGGCACGTTCAGCTGGATGAGCCGCTTCGCCGCGTCGATGGTGATCGAATCGCCGTTCTCCACCAGCGCAATGGGTCCGCCCTCGAACGCCTCGGGTGCGACGTGGCCGACCACCATGCCCCAGGTGCCGCCCGAGAAGCGGCCGTCGGTGATGAGACCGACCGACTCGCCGAGCCCCTGGCCAATAATCGCCGAGGTCGGTGCGAGCATCTCCTGCATGCCCGGCCCGCCCTTCGGCCCCTCGTAGCGGATGACGATGACATCCCCCGCCTTGATCTTCTTCGCGAGGATCGCCTTCATGCACTCGGGCTCGGAGTTGAACACCCTTGCCGGGCCGGTGATCGCCGGCTTCTTGAGCCCGGTGATCTTCGCGACGCAACCTTCGGGCGCGAGATTGCCCTTGAGGATGGCGAGATGCCCGTGGGCGTAGAGCGGCTTGTCCATCGGCCGGATGACCTCCTGGTCGGCGCGTGGCTTCGCCGGCACGGCCTTCAGCCCTTGCGCAAGCGTCTTGCCGGTGATGGTCATGCACTCGCCATGCAGCAGACCCGCGTCGAGCAGCACTGCGAGTACCTGCGGCACGCCGCCTGCGGCGTGGAAGTCGGTCGCGACGAAGCGCCCCGAGGGCTTGAGGTCGCACAGCACCGGCACGCGCTTGCGGATGCGCTCGAAGTCGTCGATCGACCACTTCACGCCGGCGGCCGCAGCGATGGCGAGGTAGTGGAGCACCGCGTTGGTCGAGCCGCCGGTCGCCATGACCAGGCTGATCGCGTTCTCGATCGACTTGCGGGTAATGATGTCGCGCGGGCGGATGTTGTTGCGGATAGCGTTTACGAGCACGCGCGCTGACTCTGCGGCGGAGTCCGTCTTCTCGGGATCGGGCGAGGCCATCTGCGAGCTGCCGAGCAGGCTCATGCCGAGGGCCTCGAACGACGAACTCATCGTGTTCGCCGTGTACATGCCGCCGCAGGCGCCGACCGTCGGGCAGGCGTTCTTCTCGATGCCGACGAAGTCCTCCTCGCTCATCTTGCCGGCGGTGAAGGCGCCCACCGCCTCGAACGGGCTGACGATGGTGAGCTTCTCGCCCTTCCAGAAACCGGGCTTGATCGTGCCAGCATAGACGTAGATGCCGGGCACGTTCATGCGCGCCATCGCCATCATGCCGCCGGGCATGTTCTTGTCGCAGCCGCCGCAGACGAGGACGCCGTCCATCATCTGGCCGTTGACGCTGGTCTCGATCGCATCCGCAATGACCTCGCGCGAGACGAGCGAGTACTTCATCCCCTCGGTGCCCATGCCGATGCCGTCGGTGACCGTCGGCACGCCGAACACCTGCGGCATCGCGCCCACCGCCTTGAGCGCCGCCATGGCGCTGTCGACGAGCGGCTGGATGCCGGCGTTGCACGGGTTCATGGTCGAGTGGCCGTTGGCGACACCGATGATCGGCTTCTCGAAGTCGCCGTCGCCGAAGCCCACGGCACGCAGCATCGCGCGGTTCGGAGAGCGGGCGACGCCCGCGGTGATGATCTTCGAGCGCCAGTTGTCCGCCATGGCTTTTCCTTCGGTTCGCGTGTGCAGGAGCCCCGCGGCCGGCCGCGCCTACTCCCGGAGTGCTTCGGCCGCCGGGAGGCGCGAAGTTAGCACCCGGTCATGGCGCAAACAACTGACGAAGGCACCCTTGGCGACGGGCGACCCGATGCCGGCGGCGACGATATCGAGGCGATCTGCTCCTTCCGCCGCATGAATTCGGCGCAGTTCGCGCTGCGGACGTCCTCGCCGCGAGCCCCGAGACGCCGAACGGGGCGAGCGAAAGCGAGCAGCCCGGGGGCGCCAGGCGCGTGCCCGATGAGGGAAGTCCGCCGCGTCGCACATGCGAGAATGCCGGCTGAACGCCCTCCCACTCTTCGGCCAAGCCTGCCATGTTCGAAGGCTTCGACACCCTGCGCGTCGCAGCGAGCGGCGTAGAGCTTTTCTGCCGCGTCGGCGGCAGCGGCCCGCCGCTCGTCCTGCTGCACGGCTTTCCGCAGACGCACGCCTGCTGGCACGCGGTTGCGCCACGCCTTGCCGAACGCTTCACCGTCGTCGTGCCCGACCTGCCCGGCTACGGTCTGAGCGGCGCGCGGCCCCCCGGCGAAAGTCACGAGGGCTACTCCAAGCGGCGCGTCGCAATCGACGTGGTGGCGCTCATGGCGCACTTTGGGCACGAGCGCTTCGGGCTCGCGGGCCACGACCGCGGCGCGCGGGTCGGATACCGCCTCGCGCTCGACCAACCTGAGCGGGTCACGCACCTCGCGCTGCTCGACATACTGCCCACGTTCGAGATGTTCGAACGCATGGATGCGAACAGCGCGCAGCGCATGTACCACTGGCTGTTCCTCGCGCAGCCGCATCCGCTCCCCGAACGCCTCATCGAGCGCGACGCCGAGTTCTTCGTCCGCCACACGCTGCATGCATGGCTCGGCGCCGGCGCGACGTTGGCGCCGGAGGCGCTGGCGAGCTACGTCGGCGCGTTCCGCAATCCTTCGGTCGTGCGTGCGGCCTGCGAGGACTACCGCGCCGGGTTCCACATCGATCGCCACGACGACCGGGCGGACCTCGCCGCGGGGCGCAGGATCGCCTGCCCCGTGCTGGTCCTGTGGGGTGAGCAGTTCGGGCTCGGCCGCGCCGGCAACCCGATCGAGGTCTGGGAGCGCTGGGCGGTGGACGTGCGCGGCGGAGCGCTACCCACCGGCCACTTCCTTCCCGAGGAGGCGCCGCAGGCGACAGCCGACGCGCTGCTCGACTTCTTCGGCGGCGACTGAGGCACGCACGGGCGGGTTGGCGCAAGCGCCCTGCCGACCTCCGCACCGCAAGCATCACTCCCATGCTCGTCCACCCCGGCTTCGATCCCGTCGCGCTGCAGATCGGCCCGCTCGCCATCCGCTGGTACGGGCTCATGTACCTCGTCGGTTTCGCGCTCGCTTATGGGCTCGGCCGGCTGCGCATCGCACGCGGCCGAGGCGATGGCGTCACGCGCGAGATCTTCGACGATGTGCTGTTCTTCGCCGTGCTCGGCGTGGTGCTCGGCGGACGCCTGGGGTACGTGCTGTTCTACAAGCTCGGCTACTACCTG
>Ga0114939_10003509_pt1 | contig 10940 bp, 8 predicted proteins | sample AshMeaCrysSpring_FD_87196 | JGI IMG/M metagenome (GOLD analysis project Ga0114939, IMG submission 87196) | Groundwater microbial communities from Big Spring, Nevada to study Microbial Dark Matter (Phase II) - Ash Meadows Crystal Spring | ecosystem: Environmental > Aquatic > Deep subsurface >... | reverse complement strand
TTCTCCGGCGACAGGTACTTGAGCAGAAAGTGCCGACGGGCGCAGCGTAGCGCTCTTGCGGGAAAGAGCTTCGCGAGCCAGTCCTCGCTTCCCCAGGCAAGAGGCGAGGAGACGCCCTCCGGCGGAGGATCGAACTTCGCTGTCGCGGCAAACATCGCGCCGACGAAGCACTCGCGAGTCCGGCTCGCGAGCGCGATGCGCACCCCTGCCGGCGTCGGCCGACCCCTCGTGCGTCAGGCGGTCCCGTCGCGTGCAACAGACGCCGCGGCCAGCAGCCGGTTCCGGGAATCGCTGGAGCGGCGCGAGCCCGGGCTGCAGAGCCAGCCATGATGGAAGCCGAGGCGCGGATCGTCCCGCGGTGAGAGCGGCACGAACTGGTGCAACGGGGGCATCTTGACTCGCAGGCGCAGGGCATTCGACGGATAGTCGTACACCGTGATGTGGTTCAGTCCGCGATTCGCGGTGAAGAGCAGCGATTGATCCGCCGACAACTGGCAGGCATAGACCGAATCGAGGACCGCAAAGCGGGAAATGCGCAGCGCACTGAGGAAATGCCGGGCCTCGGGGACGAGGTTGCCGCGCGACAGGGCGTCGGCAAGCTGCTTGGCCACCGCCCGTCTGTTCTCGGCGAGCGCGTCGAGGCCCGGGCGCTCGTCGATCAGTCGCCAGCGCGCGAACGACGTTCTGTCGATGAACACGATTGTCTGACTTGCGCCGTTGCAGAAAATGAGCTCGCCTTCTGACAGCGTGATGTCCGAGTTGATGTGGACGGGAAGGTCCCGGCTCGCCGCCCAGTGGCGCAGCACGCGCCCGGAGACGGCGTCGATCTCGAAGGCGTACTCCTTGAGATACGACATAGCCCATTCGTGGTAGTCGACGCCGCCCTGCGGATGGACGCGGAACGACAGCGCGTAGAAGATGTCCCGTGAGTCATCTGCCGCCACGTGCCAGCAGGTGGCGGGGAGCTCGATCCGGCGCGCCGTGCCGCTTTGCAGGTCGAAGATGCCGACCTCGCGCGACTCGCCGCCCCGCGGATGATCCATCGAGCCGTACAATAGGTAGCGTCCCGAGGCGGTGAGCTTCATCGCATGCGGTAAGTTGACGCCGTGTGCGCCGATCCGCTCACCCGCCTCGAGCCGTCGCGCGTCGAAGCGGTACAGGAAATCGCCGATGGCGACGATGAACTCGTGCTCCGATAGCCACACCGCGTGCGTGCTGCCCCGCAGAGACGTGTCGTTCGTTTCGAAGTAGAGGGTCGACTGGCGTGCGAGCTCCCGCGAGTCAACGCCGTCGTAGAGAAGGATGTGTTGGCCGGTGTTGCCGAGGAACCCGATCGTCCCGCCGGGGTTGACGCTTACCGCATGCCCGCCGGCAATGCCCTCGAAATAGCTCACCTTCCAGGCGTGGGCGTTGTCGTCGGGATCGAACAGGAACTGACACACGCCGGCGCGGCCCTCGAGGCCGTTGAGCCCGTTGCCATCGAGTGCGACGTGGAAGCGGTACGGATACGTCCTCATCCTAGCCTCGGTTGTTGTCATGAGCGTGGGCGGCGGCAACATGTCACATCACCGTAGTGTAGGCCGGCCGCGTGGGCCGATGCAGGTGTCCGCGGTTCAACGCGCCGGCGCAACCGCCACGGCTCTGCTCGAGGAAACGCTGGAGAGCGCGGGGTTCTGGCGGCTGATCGCGGGAAGTGCCGGGCGGATCGTGATCAAGCCCGACCTTGATTTCTACGCCGCGGACCCGCACTGCGGCACCGACCCGGCACTCGTCGAGCACCTCATTGACGTGCTCCACGACCGCGGCTACACGGACGTGGTTGTCGGCGAAGCGCGCAACGAGACGGACGACTGGCTCCACAATCGCGACCCGATGATGGTGCCGCACCTCGTCGGCTATCGCTTCGTCACGCCCAAGGGCCGACCGTACGAGGTGATCGACCTGCGTGGTGTCGGGGAGATCCACGAGTGCTGGCGCGAAGCCGCAGTCCGCATCAACTTCGCGAAGAACCGGACGCACGAGGACTGCCACTACGCGCTCTGCGTACACAACCTCGCCGGGCTCGCACCATCGCGTGAGCCGGTCGAAGAGGCGTGCATGCACGTGCTGCGGGAAGCGCCGCCGCACTTCAATCTCATTGACGCCTTCGTGAGTGCTCACGGCGGTGGCGGCCACCGTGCGCCGCGGCCGCTAGCCACCCACACGCTCATCGCGAGCGCGGATGCACTGCTGGCCGACTGGGCAGGCGCCGCACGTATGGCCATCGATCCCTACGCCTCGCCGGTGAACGCCGCGGCGCTGCGCGGCTTCGGCTTGCCCCCGGGTCATCAGATCGAGGGAGACTTGTCGCCCTACCCGCTGTGGCGCAATGTGCATCCGCTACTCGCGCGTACGGCTCGACAGCGTCGCCGCTGCACAGGCGCGGGTACTCTCTCAGCGGCGTGGTTCCAGACGGTCGACCGCGAGCGCTTTGCGATGCGCGATTTCTACACCGATCGCCTCAATGCCTTCGTCGCGCCGCTGATGAGCCGTGTCGATGACAACCCGCGTTCGTTCTGGCTCGCGGTGGCGCTGAACGTCCTGCTGGCGCGGATCGATGGCCTGATTCAGGCCCAGCACACGCTCTTCTCAAAAGACAGGCTGCGACGTCGCGCTGCTTCGCTCGTCGTCGATCTCGACGCGTTCCCGCCGCAGGCCTACGATGGCATCGCGGCCGGGCTGGCACCCTACGAGCAATTGCTGCGACATGTGCCGCCGAACGAGGCCGGCCTGCGCTGGCGGCACGTCGACGGTGCAGTCCTCTTCGGTGGCGAGCATGTGTTCCCGATCGCATACGAGCAGTTCACGCGCCGTGTCGACATAACGCGCGCCATTCAATACATGAACGACTACATCGGTGGTGCGACGGTGGCGGTGCGGCGCGACGGGCGCCACCGCATCGTCCACCAAGCCGAGCGCAACCTGTACCTGCAGCAACCCAACTGGATGGCGCTCTTTGGCGGCGAGGTGATTGACGTCGAGAAGATCGAGCGCGTTTCCTACGGTCCTGGCCGCCGGGCAATCCATTGGCGCACCGTCGCCAGCCCGAACGGCAGCGCGAGCGTCGACGACGGCTGCGTCGCCTTCGAGCGCACGTTGGAAGGCCAGACGCGCGTGCGCGTCTTTGCCCGCCAGCAGTTCACGCTGCCGGCAGCCTTGAAGGTGCTCGATTTCGATCTGGCGCCCGGTGTGCGCGACCCGATCATCGAGAGCGCGTACGCGACCTTCTTCGCCGGCACCATGGCGAACCTCCAGGCCGCCTACGACGGACGCGACTTCCGCATCGGCCACGACGCGCAGGAAGAGTCCCCCCAGCGGGCAGTGCCGCGCTTCCTCGCCACGGCCGCCGCCGCGGTGGCCGAGTTGCTGCGCCAGCGCCACAACTCAGGCAACGTGGGCGATATCGCCGCGTGGGTGTTCGGCAGCGGCGCCGGCCTCGCCTCGGGCGCGCCGGCCGGGCCGACGCCCGTCGACATCGACGCGCAGGGCTTTCGCCATTTCGCAGCAACCGGTGCCGCCGACGAGGCCGCCGGCCGGGAGGACCAGCTGTTGGCTGGTGTGGCGGCGCTCGCGCGCGACGCGCCCGACTTCGTGCGCGGACTTGCCGATGCCGTCCACCGGGACCTCGACCGGCTCGCCAATCCGGGTCCCGCGTGATGAACGAGAAGGCGCTGGTGACCGGCGCGACCGGGATCGTCGGGGCCCACATCGTGCGCGCACTCATCGGCGCCGGTCACCAGGTGCGGGTACTGGTGCGCCCAGGCCGCGACCGACGCAGTCTCGGAGGGCTGCACGTCGAGACGTGCGAGGGTGACGTTCTCGACGCGCCGAGCGTGCGGGCCGCGGTGGCCGGGTGCCAGTGGGTCTTCCATGCGGCGGCGGTGTTCTCGTACGGCGGCATGACTGCGGAGGCGCTCATGGACCTCGCCGTGAGCGGCACCCGGAACGTTCTGCAGGCCGCCAAGCACGAGGGCTTAGCACGAGCAGTGGTTACGTCCTCGTCGGTCACGCTCGGCTCGACCGCGACCGGCCAGGTGCTCGACGAGGACGCGGTGTTCGCCGAGGCCGAGCCGGCCGCGTACACGCGCTCGAAGGTGAAACAGGAGCAAGCCGCGTTCGACGCGGGTGCAGCGCTCGGGCTCGACGTGATCGCCGTCTGCCCAACGCTCGTCATGGGGGCACACGACTATCGACTCGGGCCCAGCAACGCAAACATCGTCAACTACCTTAACGATCCGTTGCGCTCGACGTTTCTGGGCGGCTGCAACGTCGTGTCGGCCCGGGATGTCGGGGAGGCGCATCTCCTCGCCGTGCGGCACGGATGCGCCGGACACCGGTATGTGGCGGGCGGCGAGAACCTGCGCTGGGAGGCGTTCCACCGATTGCTGTCTGACTTGGCCGGGACCTTCGGTCCATCGCTGATGCTCAATCACACGGCGGCCTATCTCGCCGCCGCGGCGGCGGAAGCGGCCGCGCGGCTCGCCGGCCGCCAGCCGCCGGTTACACGCGACGAAGCACGCATGGCGTGCCGCTACTACTGGTACTCGCACGCCCGGCTGGGGGCACTTGGCTATGCGCCGCGGCCCGCGCGGCAGGTGCTCGCAGAGGGGCTCGCCTGGGTTCTTGAACGCCGCCACGTGTCCGACGCCGTCATCGCACGGCTCCGGATGGCCCCCGAAGTGGCCGCCGCACGCGCATGAACTTCGCCATCGTCGTCATGCAGACGCGCGACGCGGTGTCCGACGCGCTCTGCGAGCGCGCCTGCGAATTCGCGCCTGAGCTCCCTCATGTGGAGAGCGTGCGCCTGGAGAGCCGAAGCGTCACGCCCGAGGGCACCGTGCTGTCGGTGCAGCGCTGGCGCGCCCGCGGGAGGGTGCCCGCGCTGCTGCGGCCGCATCTGGAGGACGGGCTGCTCGAATGGACGCTCCGCCTCGAACGCCCGCTTGGCGGTTATCGGTGCGCGTGGAGCGCGCGGTGTGCAGCCGTGCAGGTGCCGGGCCGCTGCGACGGCACGATGGCCTTCCTTTCGGCCGCCGGGGGCCGCGGCACGTGCATCGAGGTGCGGTGCGAGGTTGTCGCCGGGAACGAAGGCTTGCGCATGATCTTCGGTAGCCTTGTGGCCAACCACTGGCGCGGCCTCGCCGCGGCAGGCGCGCGGTGGATCGCGACTAACCGGCAAGCATCCTGATCGCCGACCATGCGAGCGCCACCATCGCGGCGGCCTCCGTCCGCGCTTCCTGGGTGGCGTGCATTCCGAGCGACAGCAGGCTCGCGTGCGGGTCGTAGGCATCGTGATGCAGGCGGCGGCGGCGCTCCTCGAGGACGAGATGCAGGCACGAACCATCGGGCAGCGGACGTCGCCAGTGTTCGGCGCTTGCCGGCGACCCGGTGCTCCGGCGGTATCGGCCCGAGGCGACCAGTGCCTCGGCGTCGCGCTTCGTGACCGACCTCTCCCCGTTCGAGTGCGGATCGTGGTCGAGCACCCGCCGCTCAACGGCCCGATGCACGAGGCTAACCCTTGCGCACCCGACGCCCCGGCTTCTTCACCGGGCCAGGGTGGGAGACGGCAGGGCTGGGGCCGGCAGGGGCAGAGCTGGCGACTGCGGGAGCGGGGTCGGGGGCGGCGGCATCGGCGGTGGCGGAGGCGGGTCTCAGCAGCGCGTCCGCCAAGCGCTCGACCTCGTCGAAGTACGACGTGCTGAGCTTCCGCGCAAGCTCGGTGAACGCGTGTGCGTTCTGGCGGCCGAAAGCAGTGAACTTGTGCGCCGTGTCGGTCAGGCTGGTCTTGTCGTTCTGCATCGCTTGCAGCGCCTCGCTCGCCACGTGGGCGAAGATTGATGCCTGATTGGCGCACACCCGCATCGCCTCGATACCCGCGCTCACGAGCTTGAGTTCCATCTTTCCGGCGCCGCTGAGGAGCTTCTGGAGGTCCACAGCAGTGGATGAGGATTGCGAAGCCATGCCATTGTCCTTTCTGGGAACGGGTGGCCATATACTAGGCATCGCCACGGCACGATGGCAAACCAGACTTGTGGCCCAGCCTACCGGGCGTACCGTACCGCGCGATGTAATCGCCCGCGAGGGGCGGCGGAGATCAGCTGCCGGGCACCCTGTCGGCCGATGGGGTCGTGGCCGGAGCGACGCGCTGCGACGGCGAGATCGACGTCGGGTGGCGAACAGGCAGACGCAATGGCCTCGTCGCGAAAGCACGGCGACGCCGCGCGCCGCGCTAGCAAGGCTGCTGCGAGGAAGCGCCGCAGCCTAGCGACGACCTTCCCGATCGGTCAGTCGCGGTCGAACCCCTTCAGGTCTTCGCCGATCCGCGCGAACAGTGCCTCCTGGCGCTTCCGATCCTCGGCCAACGTCTTGGCGCGCGCGCGCAGCGATTCGGCCACCTGCTTTGCGAGCGCGGCGGCGCCGGCCTTCTTGAGCGCCGCCGCCACCTCGCGGTCCTTGAGCAGTTCCTCCTGCGCTGCGACGTCGCTCATGACGGCCGCCAGGCTCGCGGCGAGCGCTCCCCGGTATTGCTCGGCCGCGGCGCCGATCGCGTTGCGGACGTCGCTCACCGGATCGCTTTGCGTCGCCCCGGCTTTCGCTCTCAGGCCTTGCACCGACGGCACGTTCACGACGGCGCCGGGCTTGAACGCCTCGAGCGCGCCGAGGCGCGGGTTCGCCTTCAGCAGCGCGTTCTCGGCGCGAGTCAGGTCGTGCTCCTGGAGCGTGCCGAAGATGCGCTCTGCGATCTGCCGAAGCGTGGTTTCGTTCCTAAGGGTGATGAGCGTGGCCATGAGAAGCTCCAATTGCATTGCCTGAGCGACGTCAGCCCAAGGGGCGCTACGTCCCGACGTTCAGTGCGTTCCAAGGTGCAGGTAATCCCGCTCCGTTCACCTGGATCGGCCCGCTCGTGACGTTGCCCACGACGGCGAAGCTCGCCGCGTTCAGAAGGAACGTCGGCAGGTCGCTCGTCCCGATCAGCCGATTGCTGCCCGCCGTCGCGTGACGGCACTGCGCGCGCGCGACGGGGACCAGTCCGCCGGTCGCCGTTGCGGTGAGCGACTCCGCGTCATTGGTGTTGAAGAGGAAGCCGGTGACGTCATCGACCTCGATCGCCGGCGCGACGCTCGCCTGACTGCGCACGCGGTTGCCGCGCACCGACGCCGCCCGCTGGCGTGATGCCAGGCGCCCGATGCGGAACGCGCTGACGAAGATCGCGTCCTCGCCTAGGGGCGCCACGATCATGTTCGGCGTGATGACGAGCCCTCCGCCGGCCGCGTCGGCCGGCCGCGTGCCGATCACGATCGCCTGCCACTCGGCCGGCTCGGGCGGCACCCCGCCATCGCCGGCGCGCGCAGCGGAGTTGTCCTCGATCGCGAGCTGGCTGAAGTTCGCCGCCGCGACGATCGCAATGGTGCGGCCGGTGAACCGTGGCGGCCCGACGCCGAAGAAGCGGTTGCCCGCGACACGCACGTCCCGCGATGACTGCACCGCGAGGGCGACCCGCAGCGGCGGCTGGATCGCGTCGAGCGCGACGTTGCCGAACACGTTGCCCAGCACGTCGGCGCGCGCCGCGCCGAGCAGCAGCACGCCGAGGTAGGCTTCGTTCGGGCGATTGAAGCCCGCGCCGATGCCGAGGAAGTGGTTGTTCTCGACGCAGAGGTAGGTCGCGCTCGCGTCGTCCTCCATGGTGATCGCCGCACCGCCGACGCCTTCGACGCGGTTCGACTTGATCATCGCCTCGCCGACGGTGTGGCGGATGGCGATGCCCGCGCCGCCGAAGCCGCGGATGCGATTGCCGGTGATCATCGCCCGGTCGATGGCGCCCGGGTCGAGCCCGCGCTCGAGCACGATCGCGTCGGCCGAGATGCGTGCCGCGACGCTGCCGCCGGAGATCTCGTTGTCCGCGATACGCACGCCGTCGACGCCGACGCGCATTCCGGCGCCGGTGACCTGCAGGACGTTGCCGAAGAGGGTGACCGTCGCCCCGGGCACGGCGCCGCCGGTCGCGACGATGCCCGTCTGGCTGCATGCCAAGAGCAGGTTCGTCGCGAGCTGCACCCGGCCGAAGTGGAGGCTCGCGCCCGCAAGCCGGATGCCCTGCTGCTGGCAGAAGAGCACACAGTCGGCGATGCGAAGCTGCGCCGTGAGCAAGTACGTCTCTTCGCCCTCGAGCGCGACGACGCCGCGCTCCGCGACGAGCCAGCAGTCCTCGATGGTCGCGTCGAACACGACGCGCGAGAGACCGATCGCCGCGGCCGTCGCGTCGCCCGCACCCACCCCGACCACCGCGAGTCGCGCGAGCGTCACGTCGATGCACTGCCGGACGTCGATGAGCGCGGTCGTCGCGCCTCCGGTCGCAACGCCGAGCGCCGCGAGGTTCTCGATCGTCACGCCCGTCGCGTTCACGATGTCGATGAGCGTCCCGCCCTGCGTGGCCTGCAGCAGGGTGCGCCAGCCTTGTCCCCGGACTCGCACCGAGCGCGCGCCGTTGAGGTTGAGCGGCGCCGCGAGCTGGTACACGCCCGCGTCGAGGCACACGGTGCCGCCGCGCGTGCGCACGAAGTCGATCGCCTGCTGAATGGTCGCCGTGCCGGCGTTGTGCTCGTCCGCGTGCACGCACACGGTGCAGTCGCAGCTTTCGCCGCCGCCGGCGGGGGGCCAGTGAATGCGGCAGTCCTGCTGCTGGTTCGGCAGCGTGACCACCGCAAGGCGCGCGTGGTGATGGTGGATGCCGCGCGGCGGCGCCTCCTCGAGCAGCTCGATCGTGCCGTCGGTCGCGCGCGCCGCGAACACCCAGTAGTCGCCCACGTGGTACTCGCCGCCGTCCGCCAGCGCGAACTCGACCAGGATGCCGCTCTCGAGCGCGACCGCGGTGCCCGGGGGCGGTACCGGGATGCCGTCGGAGCTGTCGGACGTGTCGAGCGGGTGGAACGTCGTGCCGTCGGCGCGGCGGACCGGATGCGACTGGTCCCAGCGGCGCACGATCGTGTGCCGCTCGGGATCCGTGCGGCCCTGGCCGTCGACGGGGAAGAGGCCCGCGGGCAGCGCGTTGTCGAAGAGGATCGAGCGCGTCGCAGTATCCACCCCGTCGCCGGGGCGAATGCGGCGGAGCACGCCGGGGAGCCCGTGCAGTTCGTGCCACTCGTCGCGGACCTCGACCCATTCGCCGGCGTGGAAGCCGAGCACGTCGTCGCGCCCGAGGCTCTCCACCACCAGCCGCGTGCCACCCTGGATCTCGGCGACGCGCGTGGCGACCGTGCCGTTGTCGCGCGACCACTTGAACGTCGCGGTGCCCTGCAGGCCGCCGCGATGGATCTCGACGCGGTAGAGCTGGTTCTCGAGTCCCTTGTAGCCCGCGGCTGGCGGCACGAGGCAGGGATCGGGATCGCCGGGCACGTCGCCAGTGGTCGTCGTGAGCCGCGCGCCGGATGGCCGGATCACCTCGTCCCAGCCCTGGACCTCGCCGTCGGGCGTCGCGCAGGTCGCGTTGCCGATGCCGCTCAGCACGCGCACCTGCCACACGGTCTGCGTGCGCGCGGTCGTGTCGACGCCGACCGCCTTCTCGACCATCTCGGGATCGTGCAGGTGCGTGACCTCGCGCTGCCACACGTCGAGGTAGACGAGATGGGGGCCGCCTTCGAGCGCCGGGCGATTGAAGACGTCCGCCGGCGCAGCCTGGTCCGCCGCGTTGAACGGCAGGTAGGGCTGCGCGAAGAACGAGATCGACGCCGTGCCCTCGAGCTCCGCGAGGCGCGTGTCCCACGCGCTCGACGGCCCGCAGTGGTTCTCCACCTGCAGCCCGTCGACGTATACGCGGCCGCGGCCGATGGTGAAGTCGCCAGTGCCCGCTGTGATCTCGAAGCCGGTCGCCGTCGTCGACGGCACCACCGCGTGACCGGCCTGGGCCGGACCGAAGGCGTCCATCGCCGTCGCCTGCAGGCGGCGGGCGAGCTGCGCGACCGCCTCGTTCCAGTCCGCGTCGAGCTGCACGCGGCCCTGCTGCATAAGTACCCCGGCGTAGTGCTTCCGGGAATCGAAGGTGAGGCGGCTGAAGTCGACTGTCATCGCGGCTCCCCCGTGACCGATTCGAGGGGCCACAGCCCCTCGTGCTCCCCGGAATCAGGAAGCATGGGTCGAACGCTCAGGTTGCATAGAAGATCCCGGCAGCGAGGCCCACGCGCAGGTACTCGCCGAGCCGGATCTGCAGGTTCGTCTCGCGCTGCGGCGCGAAGAGCGAGTGGAATGCCCCCATTTCGCTCTCGTCCTCGGCGCCGCGGCGGATCTCCTCGGGCGTTGTGCGGCCGAGCTGACAATACGCCGCCACGCCGTAGCGCAGCGACGTGAAGCGCGGCGCGACGCGCGCCACGCCTTCGGGCGCTTCGGGCTGGCAGCGGTAGCGACGCGGCGTCAGCGCATCGAAGGGCAGGTACGTGAACCGCACGCAGCCCGTTTGCCGTTGCTCGGAACGCACTGCCGGCTCGGTGGCGCCCGGGCCGCGGCGCGCGAATAGCAGGCTGTTCGACACCAGCGGCATCTCGCGCGCCCACACGGCACCGATCACCGTGCAGGCCTCGAGCGACAGCGCGGCGCCGGGACTCGCCTCGTCGGGCGCGATGAATGCCGGCAGCTCGGCGTCGTTCGCGTCCACGATGGAATCTGCCGCGGCGAGACTGGCGCCATGATCGATGCGCAGCGCGCCGAGGATCGAACGGTCGATGTCGACCGCGGTGTTGGCGCGCTCGACGACCAGGCTCGGCTCGCCCGGAGCGACGGGATCGCCGTCGGCATCGAGCCCGAGCCCGGGTACGAGCGTGAGGTGCGCGAGATGCAGCCGCGCAAGCTCGTTGCCGGCATCGGGCACGTGCACCGGCTGCCCGGCAACGAGCAGGCCGTCGAGCGTGCAC
>Ga0114939_10003508_pt1 | contig 10941 bp, 12 predicted proteins | sample AshMeaCrysSpring_FD_87196 | JGI IMG/M metagenome (GOLD analysis project Ga0114939, IMG submission 87196) | Groundwater microbial communities from Big Spring, Nevada to study Microbial Dark Matter (Phase II) - Ash Meadows Crystal Spring | ecosystem: Environmental > Aquatic > Deep subsurface >... | reverse complement strand
GCGGCGATCAGTTTCAAAAACCTGGACATGGCCGCCTCAGAGTCGAGCATCGCCTCGTCCATGTTGACGTCGATGATCTGGGCCCCGCTCTCGACCTGCTGTCGGGCCACATCCAGGGCGGCGTCGAAGTTGCCGTCCAGGATCAGGCGCTTGAACTTGGCCGAGCCGGTAACGTTGGTACGCTCGCCGACGTTGATGAAGCTGGCGGTGGGGCGGGTCTCGGGGCTCATTAGGGGGTCCGGCGGGCTGGCAGGGGGAAGGTGGCGCACGGGGCGCCCGACGACCTGAACGGCCGCAAACTGTAACACGACTGCCCGAAAGGGCTACAGAGTCGAGGTACCGCGGGTTAAGGTGCCGTGCATATCGAGGTCCTTGCCCGGCTTCCGGGCGGCGTCTGCATGCCTCGCTGCCATGAAGTGCCTGGGGTCATTCGGTGTCTTCGGCGCGCGCCGACCCGGGGTCGAGCTCAGCCTCCAAGTCCTCGATGCGTCGCCTCAGGCTCGCCATGTCCCGCTCAGGCTCCGCCAGAATCTCGCGCAACCGGGTCAGGCGCCGCTCCGGCGTCCGGTGGAGCAGACGTTCCATGAGGTCCAAGGCAACCATGCCACGCCAGCCGCGCATCCACAGCCCACGCAGGCGATAGGCCTTGAGGGTCTTGGCAGCCTTGCCGAGCCCCTTGCCCAGCCACAGCGCGCGGCCGGCCTTGAGACCTCGCAGGAAGGCCAGAAAGGGCAGGACGACGATGGCCAGATTGATCCAGTTGCGGGCCAGGTAGGGGAGCTTCTTTGATGCCAGGGTGGACATGACGATGAGCTCGACGCAGAAGGCGAGCCAGATCAGGGCGGTGCCGAGGTCCAGGGCGAGCCGTACCCCGGGGTGTTCTGCGAGGGCCTTGGCCAGGAACAACTCGGCGGCGAGGATGGGCAGGATGAGGATGGCCATGACGAGCATCGGGATGGCAAAGGCCCGCTCGACCCGCTCGTAGAGGTCCTGGTCAGCCCGCCGCCAGCCGAGCCCGGGAAGCCAGATGCAGGACCCGGCCGAGTAGGGTGACTGGGCGATGCGAAACGGGGGGATCAGAGACAGGAGCAGGAGGCGTTGCACCGCTGGCCAGGAGAAAACCCGGCGACGCCAGAAACCCACCAGGGCATCGAGGCCCAGGGCCACCCAGAGGGCCAGCATTGTGCCGCCGAGGAGCCGGCTGGCCTCGGTATGTTCGGGAGCGCGCTCGATCTGGCGCAGCGCCAAGGCGGCGAGGACGAGGAAGGCCAGGGCCAGGCCGGACATGACCTGCTCCAGGCTGATCACCTCAATCTGGAGCTGGTCCGGGCAGTCGCGTCCCGCGTCTGGATCGGGTTTGGCCTCGGGGGGCATGGCGGGTCGCGGCGCCGGGCTTCGCAGGTCGCTAGTCCGGGCAATGCAGCCGAACTGTCATGGTCGGCCTGCCGAATCGCCATCCCCTTGGATGGCGATCAGCAGGCGGGAGTCCCTGGGCTCCCAGACCACACCGGGCAGCCCCGCGAGGTCGCGCTCGATCTCCGCCCGCGGGCCTGCGTGGTCCCGGACCGTCGCCGGGATGGCAAACAGGTTGAGGACCAGGTCCTTGCGCTGGGCGGTGACGTTGCCGAGCCACAGGGGCGCCCCGTCCAGCCGATAGGGTGTGGACCAGAGACGCAGCACCAGGCGCCCGCCATCGGGGAGCCGTTTGGCCAGGGCTGCGGCCTCATGATGGCCGGCGTGGACCTGGGGCAGGACCGGAAGCTCGGGCAGTGGCAGCTCCGGGGAGAAGAGGTTGAGCGCCGTGGTCCAGTCCAGGGCCTGGGCGGGCTCCCAACCGTTGGCGGCAAGGGCCTCGGTGAGGGCCTCGGGGCTGCCGACGTACTGGAGATCCAGGGGCTGGTTATGGCGATGCCAGATATCCTCGCGCCAGGCGGGCAGGGTCTGCCAGAGGTGGGTCTGCCACTCGGCGATGCTTGCGGCGATGGGGGCCGGGGGTGGGCGGTAGGCCGCCAGATCTTCGTCATGCCTGACCGAGGTCTGGACCCAGACAGCCAGGGTCAGGGTGGCGATGGTCAGGGGCCAGAGCCCGGCCAGGAGGGGCTCGTCGGCGCTGTGCCGACGGAAGGCAAGCCCCAGGGCCGCGACCCAGACGAGCCCCAGGGCGATGGTGGCGAGCACCCCGGTCAGCCATTCGACCCCGAGGTAGACCCGCGCCACCGCCACGGCCGTCACCAGGGCGGCGGCCATGACGTAGGGCAGGCCACGCCAGGCCGGCGGGAGGGTTCGCGCCAGGGCCACGGCCAGGAAGCCGAACATCACGGTGGCGCGCAGGACGTGCCCGCTGGGGAAGGCCCAGGGGGTGAACTGGCCGAAGGTCGTGGCCAGCTCGATGCCACCCTGGGTCGCGAGGCCCAAGTCCGGGCGGGGGACCCGCAGCAGGACTTGGAGCAGGGGCGGGGTTAGGAGGGCGAAGCCGCCCGCGGCGAGCCAGTAGTTGACCTGACGCCCGCCGCGGCGCAGCCGCTCGTAGCCGAAGATGACCAGGATCAGGGTCAGGATCACGGGCAAGTCGGCGAGGCGGCTCAGGCCGAGCATGAGGTGGTCGGCCAGCGGCGAGCTGAGGCTCAGGGCCAGCTCCAAGGCCGCGCGGTTGAGGCGCAGCTCCCCGGCCCCCAGGACCGTGATGCCGGTGGCGACGGCGAACAGGGCGACCCCCAGGGTCAGGACCCCCGCCAGGGCGGTGAGGGTGCGGGCGTCGGGGTGCTCGGGATCGGCCAGGGCGCGGGCCACCTCGCCAACCTTGGGGTGCAGCTCGCCCCAGCGCAGCAGGGCCTGGACCCAGGCGCTGGCGTGGGGGCTGATCAGGCGGAAGACCCGTCCGACCAGCCAGCCCATCAGCCAGACCGCGGCCAGCAGTCCGACCAGGACGATGGCCAGGCGTACCGCGGTCTCGGCGGCGAGCTTCACCGAGGCACCCAACAGGATGCCCGGGGCGATGTAGGCGGGCGCCCAGAGCAGGGCGGAGATGACGTTGGCCACGGTGAATCGGGTCGGGGCCATGCCCATCATCCCGGCCACCACCGGGATGATGGGTCGCACCGGGCCCACGAAGCGGCCGAAGACGATGCTCAGCGAGCCGTATTTGTCGAAGAAACGCACCCCGAAATTGAGGGACTCGGGGTAGCGGTTGAAGGGCCAGAAGCGGCGGATGTCGTCCTTGAAGTAGTGACCGAGCCAGAAGCTCAAGCCGTCGCCCAGGATGGCCCCGAGCACCGCGGCAAGGGCCACCGGCCAGAAGCCGATCGCCCCCGCCGCGATCAGTGCCCCCATGGTCCCCATCATTATGACCCCGGGCACGAAGAGCCCGACGACGGCGAGGGACTCGGAGACGGAGATGACGAAGACCGCGATCAGGGACCAGGTGGGGTGGTCCTTCACCCAGTCGATGACCTGTGCGAGCAGGGCTTCCACGTTGCTCCCCGGTGGGATCGCGGCGCCGGGGCGCTGCTTTGGCTCCGCCTAGGCGGCGATCTCGGCGAAGGTCTTCGCGGCGGCCTCCAGGGTGGCGGCGATGTCGGCCTCGGAATGGGCGGCGGACACAAAGCCGGCCTCGAAGGCCGAGGGGGCCAGGTAGACCCCGCGCCCGAGCATGCCGTGGTAGAAGGCGCGGAAGCGCGCCTGATCGCAGCCGGTGGCCCCTGCGTAGCTGGTCACCGGGCCCTGGTCGGTGAAGAAGATGCCGAACATGCCCCCGGCCCGGTTGGCGCTCAGGGCCACCCCGGCCGCGGTGGCGTGTCCCACCAGGCCCTCGGTCAGGGCCGCGGTCTTGGCCGTCAGGGCCTCGAAGAAGCCGGGGGCGGAGATCAGCTCGAGGGTCTTGAGGCCAGCGGCCATGGCGATGGGGTTCCCGGACAGGGTGCCGGCCTGGTAGACGGGGCCCAGGGGGGCGATGCGACTCATGATGTCCCGCCGCCCGCCGAAGGCCCCCACCGGCATGCCCCCGCCGATGACCTTGCCCAGGGTGGTGAGGTCCGGGGTCACGCCGTAGAGGCTCTGGGCACCACCCAGGGCGACGCGGAAGCCGGTCATCACCTCGTCGAAGATCAGCACGGCCCCGTGTCGGTCGCAGATCTCCCGCAGGCCCTCCAGGAAGCCCGGCACCGGGGGGATGCAGTTCATGTTGCCGGCCACCGGCTCCACGATGATGCAGGCGATCTCCTGGCCCACCTGGGCGAAGGTGTCGCGGACCTGATCGAGATCGTTGTAGGTCAGGGTCAGGGTCAGCCCCGCCAGGGCCGCCGGGACCCCCGGGGAGCTGGGCTCGCCCAGGGTCAGGGCCCCTGAGCCGGCCTTTACCAGCAGGGAGTCGGAGTGGCCGTGATAGCAACCCTCGAACTTGACCAGCTTGTCCCTTCCCGTGAAGCCGCGGGCCAGGCGGATGGCGCTCATGGTCGCCTCGGTCCCGGAGCTGACCATGCGCACCAGGTCCATGGACGGGACCAGCTCGCACACCAGGTCCGCCATGCGGGTCTCCAGCTCCGTCGGGGCCCCGAAGGAGAGGCCGAGTTGGATGCGGTCGCCGACGGCCTCGATGACCTCCGGGTGGGCGTGGCCAAGGATCATGGGGCCCCAGGACCCGATGTAGTCGATATAGCGGCGCCCGTCGGCATCGAATAGATAGGGCCCGGCTGCGCTCTCGAAGAAGACCGGGTCGCCGCCGACGCCGCGGAAGGCGCGCACCGGTGAGTTCACGCCCCCGGGGATGTGGCGCTGGGCGGCGGCGAAGAGGTCGTGGGATCGGGTCATGGGCGGGTCCTAAGGGTCGGGGGTAGCGAAGAGCCGGGCGTAGGCCGCGGCCGCCGCCCTGAGGTCAGGAGCGCCGAAGACACCGCTGACCACCGCCAGCAGGTCGGCCCCGGCCTCGATCAGGGCGGCGCCATTCTCTGGAGTTATGCCGCCGATGGCAACCAGGGGGAGACGGATGCGGCGGCGGGCCTGTCGCAGCAGGTCCAGGTCCGCTCGGACCGCCAGGGGCTTGGTGCTGGAGGGGAAGAAGCTGCCGAAGGCGACATAGTCGGCCCCGGCGGCCTGGGCCGCCTCCGCCAGGTCCAGGCGATCGTAGCAGGAGACCCCGATCAGGGCGGACGGTCCGAGGAGGCGGCGGGCCTCTCGGGGGTCGGGGTCATCACGTCCAAGGTGCACGCCGTCCGCTGACACGGCGGCGGCGAGTTGGATGTCGTCGTTGATGATGAGCGGAACCCCGGCGGCGTCGCACAGGGTGCCCAGGGCCCTGGCCTGCGCGAGCCTCAGCGACAGGTCCCTGGACTTGTCGCGGTACTGAACAAGCCGCGCCCCGCCGGCGAGGGCCAGCTCGACCCGACGGATCAGGCTCTGGGTTGCCCGCGACCGACATGGATCTGGGCTCCGTTCGGGATGCGCGGGCGATTGCGGATGGGCTCCCTCGGCGGCTACTCCAGACGCGGCTCGACCTCCGGCGTCCCTGAAGTCGCCGGCATGGTCGTCGCTCGCGCTGGACATGCCCAGGCCCGAGCCCGGCTCCTCAGGCGTGATGACATAGAGGCCGCGCACTGGCTTCATGGGGCGGGTCCCGGGTCCTGGGGGTCGAGGGCGAACAGGCGGTTGGGTGTGAGCTGACAGCGCCCGGTGCGACGCGCCCGGGCGAGGGTCTCCCAGGTGTAGGCCTGGGCCCCCGCCACCGCCGCCAGCATGTCCATGCCGAGGGCGAGGCGCCCGGCGATGGCGCTCGCCAAGGTGCAGCCGGACCCGTGGTATTCGCCGGGCAGTCGGGGCCAGTCCCAGCGGGCGCTGGTTCCGTCGCGGCCGTAGAGGAGATTGGTCACCAGGTCCCCTGGGGCATGGGTGCCGGTGATCAGGACCCAGCGGCAGCCCAGGCGCAGCAATCGATCGGCGCAGTCGTCGGTGGTCTGCGCTCCACTCAGGGCCTGAGCCTCGGGGACATTGGGGGTAAGCAGGGTGACGGCGGGGAAGAGCCGCTGACGCATCTGGCTGCACAGGGCCGCGTCGGCCACGGACTGGCCAGCGCCGGATGCCAGCACCGGGTCCAGGACCAGGGGGAGGTCCGGTCGGTCCTGGGCGATCTGGCTCAGGACCCTCGCCAAGGGGGCATTGCCCAGCAGGCCGACCTTGATGGCCGCCACGCGGGCGTCCTCCAGGAGCAGGCGGCACTGCTCGTCCACTTGCGCCGGCGGCTGAGGCCAGAGGCGTCGCAGTCCGCAGGTATCCTGGGCGGTCAGGCAGGTGATGACGCCGAGCGCCTGTGCGCCTGCGACCCGGATGGCCTCGCCATCGGCGGCGATCCCGGCACCCCCGCTGGGGTCGTGCCCGGAGGCGCAGAGCACGGCTGGGACTCTCTCATCGGGCTGCATCGGCGGGCTCTTGCGTGGCGCGGCCAGGTCGGCGGGCCGTCGAAGCCGCGGCCAAAACGGTACAATAAGGGGCTGCGATCCTGACCACCGTCGGTGGGATCTCCGGGGCGATGTTAGCCGAACTGAGGGGCCGACTGAATGAAGACTTACATGTGCGTGATTTGCGGCTTTGTCTACGACGAGGCTCAGGGGCTCCCGGACGAGGGCATAGCCCCTGGGACCAAGTGGGATGACGTGCCGCTGAACTGGCGATGTCCCGAGTGCGGGGCCGGTAAGGAGGATTTCGAGATGGTCGAGGTGTGAGGTAACCGTCCTCCGGAAACCTGTTACAAGTCGTCTAAACTCATGGGCATGTTCGAACCCAGCATCACAGAGACAGGAACCGGTTCCCCTGCGGTCAATGATATCGCGGACCTGGCCTGCGCCTACTGCCGCCTCATCGAGGCCTCCGGGAATGCATCGGTTCCCTGGCTTGCCAGGATAGCCGACCTGCTGCCTCGCCTGCACGCGGCCGTCCTGTCCCTCGCCCCGGGTGAGGGCGAGGGGGCCGAGCCCCTGACCCCTGACCTGGACGCCCGCTTCGAGCTCTACTCCCACCTGCGCGAGCTTCTCGGCGACAGGGACGGCTACTGGTTGGAGTTCGACCGCCTCGGCGAGCACCGGGTCATGACCGGCAGCCTAGCGGACGATCTGACGGACATCTACTGCGAGCTCAAGCACGGGCTGCGGGTAATCGAGCTACACCCACACCTCGCCAAGACGGGCTGGCACCGCGGATTCGCCGCCCACTGGGGACAGCATCTCATCGACGCCGAGCGTCACATCTCCGCCCTGGAGGCCCAAGGCCGTCTTGACTAGGAGACGCCGATCGAGACAGCGCTTGCCACTAGGCCTGGGTCCGCTGTCCTCTCCTTGGCCATAAGCGATTGAAAATTATGACTTAAAGCAGAAGCGCTGTCCGCCCTTCAGGTGCCGCGCATCGCCGGGCAATCGTCGGCGTCTGCCCAGGGACAGGGCCCGTGGTCCGGTCGCGCCATCGCTGGCATTGAAACCCAGCTCGGCCCTATACTATTCGCCTTTGGCAGCACTCTGGAGACGAAATCATGTTAACCACCCTGACCGATCGCGACCTCACCCTGACGCCCCCAGCCCAGGTCAAGATGGGCGAGCTTTTCGAGCAAGTCGACGACAGCGTCCAGGGCGTGCGCGTCTTCGCTACCCCCGGGGGTTGCAGCGGCATCAGCTTCGGCATGACCTTCGCCGATGAGATCCAAGGCAACGACGGGGTGCGGGAGTTCGACGGCTTCAAGGTGATCGTGGACGACGGTACCCTTCAGTATCTGCGTGGGGTCGAGATCGACTTCGTCGATCGCGGCGACGGCAACGCCACCTTCGTGTTCAACAATCTGCCGCCCATCGGCGGGGGCGGCGGGTGCGGCTCCTGCGGCTCCTCCGGGGGCGGTTGCTCCTGACGGACGGTCGGGCCCCGCAAGGGCTCGTTGCCGATAGAGACAGACAGCGGCCAAGGCCGCTGTTTCTGTTGCGGGCCCAGGCGCTGGCGGCGTGCCGGGTCCGCGCGGACATGAGGGTTGATCATGACGCGGGTGGGCATCGTTGGCGGGACTGGGTACACGGGTTCAGAGCTGCTCCGCCTCCTGGCGCGGCATCCGGGGGCCCAGGTCACCGCGATCACATCGCGCGGCGAGGCGGGCACGGCGGTGGCCGACCTGTTCCCCCACCTGCGCGGTCGGATTACCCTGCGCTTCAGGGAGCCGGACCCGGGGCTACTGGCCGAGTGTGACCTGGTCTTCTTCGCTACGCCGAATGGGACCGCCATGCAGATGGCGCCTGAGCTCCTGGCGCGCGGCGTCAAGGTTATCGACCTCGCCGCGGACTTCCGTCTGAAGGACCCGGCGCAGTGGGAGCGGTGGTACGGTATGCCCCATGCGTGTCCCGATCTCTTGCAAGAGGCGGTCTATGGCCTGCCCGAGCTGCACCGGGAAGAGATCCGCTCGGCACGCCTGGTCGCCAATCCAGGCTGCTATCCGACGGCCACCACCCTTGGGCTGCTGCCCCTGCTGGAGGCCGGTGTAGTGGATCCCTCCTGGCTCATCGCCGATGCCAAGTCCGGGGTCAGCGGGGCCGGTCGCAAGGCCGAGGTGGGCATGTTGATGGCCGAGGTGGGCGAGAGCTTCAAGGCCTATGCCGTGGCCGGCCATCGCCATCAGCCGGAGATCCGGCAAAATCTGGCCGCTGTGGCGCGCGGTCCGCTGCGCCTGACCTTCGTCCCGCATCTGCTGCCGATGATTCGGGGCATCGAGGCGACCCTTTATGCCCGCCTGACGGATCGTGAGTGCGACCTCCAAGGCTTGTTCGAGGCGCGCTATGCGGGGGAGTCCTTCGTGGACGTCCTGCCGCCTCGGTCCCATCCGGAGACCCGCTCGGTGCGCGGGACCAACACCTGCCGTATCGCCGTCGCCGAGCCCCTGGGCGACGGGGTGGTTGTGGTTCAATCCGTTATCGATAACCTGGTCAAGGGGGCCGCAGGTCAGGCACTCCAGAACATGAACCTCATGTTTGGTTATGCGGAGTCCACGGCACTGGAGGACCTCGCCCTGCTCCCCTGATGGGGCGGACGGTCAGGTGGACACCATCGGACAACCCACCGGAGGAGGCGGAACCCGCCGGCATGGGGTCTGGTCAGGCCTGTTCCTTGGAGCCATGGTGCTGTCTTTGGTCGGTGGAGGCTTCCTCGGTGGATTTGTCCTGGGGAGTCGGTCGGTCGATAGGGAACCGGTTCGGGCCCTGGGACGCGAGCGCGACGCCCTGGCCGATGAGCTGGCGAATCTCCGGCAACAGGTCGTCGCCTGCGAACGCGTGCAGCAGATCGAGCAGGAGCGCGACCGCTCCGCCCAGGCACAACTGAAGGCGGCGCAGGACGAGCGCCTCGCCTTGGTGAAAGAGGTGTCGGCCCTCAAGCGGCTCGTCAGCGAAGGGGCGCGCAGTGCCGTCTCGGTCCAGGGGCTGACCTTGGTCGCCATGGACGGCGAACATGCGGGGGGCTCAGGAGCGGTCCCCGGCTTGGTTGCCAAAGAGGGCGAATATGCCGTGGGCAAAGGACCGGCGTCCGCCACCGGCAGTGCCCAACGGGAATACAGGTATGGCTTCACGGTGAGCCAGCTTGTCGAGGGCGTTGGCGAGACCTCCGGCAGCATCGATATCAAGGTTTCGGGCCGCCAAGGCGATAAAGACAAGACCCTAAGCCTGAAGCAGTTGAAAGGGTCGCGGCCGATGAAACTCGCGATGCGATTCGATCACTTCCAGACCATCGAGGGACAGCTGGTGCTGCCCGAAGGATTTGAGCCGAAGGCCCTGACCGTCGAGATTCGCCCCGCCGGGGACAAGCTCATCGCCAGCGCCGAGACCTTTCCCTGGCGGGTGGGGACGCCGGCCGTGGGCGGGGGGCCGGAGCCAGCCCTCGTCCACGACCAGCCAGCGGCCGATGCGCAGGACATTGACGCCGAGGATCCACCCCGGGATCCGCCAGGGTCACCGTAGGCATCGGCCCTTGATCCAGTTCCCGTGCGAGCCCACTTTCCTCCGACCGCGCTTTTTGCAACCCATGCAGGTGCACCATGAACGCAGAAACCCACCACGATTCCGACCTGGTCTTCACCCCTGCGGCGGCTGCCAAGGTCTCCCAGCTCATCCAGGAGGAGGGCAACCCGGGCCTGATGCTGCGGGTATACATTCAGGGCGGCGGATGCTCCGGTTTTCAGTACGGGTTTACCTTCGACGAGGTGGTGCAGGAGGGCGATGCGGAGGTCGTGACCGATGGGGTCAAGCTGCTTATTGACCCGATGAGCATGCAGTATCTCTCCGGGGCTGAGATCGACTACACGGAGGGTCTGCAGGGCGCGCAGTTTGTGATCCGCAACCCCAACGCAACGACCACCTGCGGCTGCGGCTCTTCCTTCGCCGTCTGAGGTTGCGCAGACCGACTCGTCGGTGTCTGAGGCCAGGGATCCGGCCCCAACCCCCGTGCTTCCGACTCATTGACGGCGCGCCCCCAGACCCTGACCTTTTGGCCCCTCCCCCCAAGGCCCAGAGCCATCCATGCGTTAGAGGGCCTTGCCGCCTGGGCGCCGCTACCCTGGCGCGGGGTAGCGACCTATTGGCGGGTGGCCGGTGCCTGGTTTGGGCTGCGCGGCGGCAGGGTGAGGGGAATGATGTTCGGATCGGGCGCGGCCTCGGTGGCCTGCAGCTCGGGTGAAGGAGACGGGTCGCGAAACTGGAAGTAGACGGCGACCGCCACGGCAGCGACCAGCAGGACGATGATGAGTGTCCACCATCCTCGGCCAGCACGCCGTTGCGGCGGCCGGTAGATGTCGCGGCCAAAGGAGCTGTAGTCTTTCATGGCAATCGACGGATCCCGGCTGGTGGTTCGGGGTGCTAAAGTCGACGGGTGGGCGTAGTGCATTCCCCGTGCCCTGCGTCCTCTGGGAGTGCAACGTGGCAAGGTGACGATCCGGGT
>Ga0114939_10003506_pt1 | contig 10943 bp, 5 predicted proteins | sample AshMeaCrysSpring_FD_87196 | JGI IMG/M metagenome (GOLD analysis project Ga0114939, IMG submission 87196) | Groundwater microbial communities from Big Spring, Nevada to study Microbial Dark Matter (Phase II) - Ash Meadows Crystal Spring | ecosystem: Environmental > Aquatic > Deep subsurface >... | reverse complement strand
TGACTCGGCTTACCAGCATTGATCTGACTGCTAAAATCCGGGGGAATAATCACCACTGCTTTTGCTTGTCCACTAGCGATAGTGTTATCTGGTTTTCCCTTTACTAAAGACGCCGGTTGAAACTGGTTAGTAGCAAATAGCCGTTCAATATAAGCCCGACTGGTGGGACTGCTATCAAAATCTTGCACTGCTAGGGGAATATTTTTTGCCTCCAAACGAATAGCAAACCCAAACAGCAGCAGAGTAATTAATGGTAAAGCAAATGCCAAGGCGACAGTCAATTTATCGCGGCGAAATTGTACCAATTCCTTCACACATTGATTGAGGATTCGTTTCATCGGTCATTAGTCGTTAGTCATTAGCGAAGTTTTCGGTAGGGTGGGGACTCGTAACTATAAATTAAAAAGCTGACGATACAGTTGGTGGAAACTGCCCACCCTACGGCTGAAACTCTTCAAACACAGGAACAATCTGAACCTTAAATTGCTGTAAAAATTAAACGACTTTTCTCTGTGGAGTAGTAGGGTTTTTTATATCTTCATCAGGCTGAGAAAATACATCTAATATGCCTAAAGTATCACGCTTATCAGTGCTTTTAGGAGTATTAACGAGTTCTAGCTGCTTTCTAACCAGTGTAGCTGCTCAAGTCCCGTCCAGTTCACAGCAGTCCTCGACTAGGAGTGAAGCTCAAGCTGCTAGCTGGTTTGAAACCCATCGCGATCGCCCAGCTGCTTTACGAGCATTTGTCCAGCGAATGCCGAAAGGGGGCGATATTCATAGTCATCTTTCCGGAGCAGTGTATGCAGAACACTATCTGGAGTGGGCTGCACAAGATGGGTATTGTGTCGATCCCAAGGGGCTGGCTTTAGTGGAACCCAAAGCTTGTGGTCAGGACAGCAACTATTTTCCCGCCTCAGAATTGTTCAACCGCACATCGGTTTACGATGCTCTGATTAATCGTTGGTCTACTCGTAATCTACCATTTGCTGGCAGATCCGGACACGATCAATTTTTTGAAGCCTTTGCTGGTTTTGGTGCAATCTCGGACTCTGCGAGCCGTCGGGATGATATGGTCGCGGAAGTCGCAAATCGGGCTGCTTCCCAGCATATTAACTATCTAGAGCTAATGCTGACCGTTCAGGGTAGTGAGGTGCGACAGCTAGGACGGGAAGTGGGTTGGAATCCAGATTTTGCTCAGATGCACCGTCAATTGCTGGAGAAAGGATTAACCGATTTAGTAACCAAAGGCAGTCAGCAATTTGCACAGTTGGAGAGCGAAGTCTCAAAAACCCTCGGCTGTGGTACTCCCAAAGCGCAACCAGGATGTACCGTGACGGTGCGCTATTTGCAGCAAACAACAAGAACAAAGTCCCCCGTGGAAGTGTTTGCTCAGTTAGCTTATGCCTTTGCGCTAGCTGCTTCCGATTCGCGGGTAGTTGGTATCAATCTCGTCGCTCCCGAAGATCACCCGATTGCATTGCGCGACTACAGCCTGCAAATGCAGATGGTGCAATTTTTAAAACGCCAATATCCCGATGTCAAGGTCGCACTCCATGCTGGAGAATTAAACCTGGGGCTGGTTCCACCCGATGATTTACGCTTCCATATTCGCCAAGCTGTTGAAGTAGCACAAGCATCTCGCATCGGACATGGTGTGGATATTCTGTTTGAGGAGCGTCCCTTTGAGTTAATGTCACAAATGCGGCAACGCGGCGTGTTGGTCGAAATCTGCTTGACCAGTAATGAGGTAATTTTAAATGTCCATTCCGAGAAGCATCCTTTTCGGGAGTATTGGAAAGCGGGAGTCCCCATGACCCTGGCTTCCGATGATGAAGGGATTTCCCGCATCGACCTCAGTAATGAGTATCTGTTAGCAGCAACCAGATACGGACTGGGATACAAAGACCTGAAGCGACTGGCTCGCAATAGCTTGGAATATAGTTTCGTCGAGGGTAATAGTCTGTGGCAATCATCTGAGTATAAAGCAATGACACCAGCTTGTGCAAAGGATACCCCTGGTTCAGCCTCTGTTTCTCCTGGGTGCAATGCTTTGTTGCAAAAGAGCGATCGCGCACGGATTCAATGGCAGCTAGAGTCGGAATTTTCTCGGTTTGAGCAGGATTTCCAGCCTTGAGGTGAACCCTTCTGTTGTCTTCACAGACCTTGCGCTCGTTGTACAATCCCAATAAAGGCGTCTTCCAAAGAAAAGGGAACCGGACGCAGAGAACGAATTGGTAAATTATCCGACTCTAGTAAACTACGCACCCGCTTCACGTCCCTGTCCGGTTCTTCCAAAACGATGTGTAAACTGGAACCAAACAGTGACACCTGCCAAGGTTCAAAGTGTTGTTTCAACAAGTCGTAAGCTACCTGGGTTTGGTCAATTACCACCTCAATTAATTGCCCTGGTTGTTCGGCTTTAATTTGACTAGGAGAACCTTGCGCTACCATTTCCCCGGCTACCATAAACCCCATGCGGTGACAGTGTTCCGCTTCTTCTAGATAGTGAGTAGTCACTAAAATTGCCGTCCCGTTACGGGAAAAGTCATCAATTAACCGCCAAAACTGACGCCGCGCTAGGGGGTCTACACCGGATGTTGGTTCGTCGAGAAATAATATCTCTGGTTCGTGCATCACCGAAGCACCAAAAGCTACCCGCTGTTTCCATCCCCCCGGTAATCTCCCGGTGAGCATATTTTCTTGAGCGACCAAACCACAGGTTTCTAGCACCCAATTAATTTTGCTGCGGCGTAAGTGACGGGGGACACCATAGACACCACAGTAAAATTCCAGATTTTGAATCACACTCAGGTCATCGTAAAGGGTAAATTTTTGGCTCATATAACCGATACGCTGGCGCACCTCTGGGTTGCGTAAATTACCGACCTGACCGGCTAATAAAACTTCTCCAGCCGTCGGACTCAGCAGTCCGCAAAGCATTTTAATAGTCGTCGTCTTTCCCGCCCCATTCGCCCCCAGCAATCCGTAAATTTCCCCATAGCGCACTTCTAAATTTACATCCTTGGCTGCGTGGAAGTTACCAAAGGTTTTCCACAAGTGACGGGCACCGATAGCGATGGGAGCGGGGGAGGACAAGGGAGAAATCTGGCTAGTCCCCCTAGAACGCGGAAACTGAATAAACGGCGGGTCAGAACCCTGCTGACGTAGGCGGGTGACGAAGACGTTTTCTAAGGTTGGTTCGGCTGGTTCGATGGTTGCTGGTAACTGATGTTGCGTGAGGATTTTTCGGATATTTGTGGTTTCTTTGGCAACATCTTTCACCAATACGTCTAGGCGATCGCCAAAGGTTTGCACGTCACTAATGCAACTATCACCATTGGTAATTGCTTCTAATAACGCCTTCTGGGCACTCTCAATGTCGTGGGTTCGCACTTCCAAGCGCTGTAAACCCAAACTGGTTCGCAATTCTGCCATTGTCCCAATTTGATGAATCCGTCCGTCATACATCAGAGCAATACGGTGACAGCGTTCGGCTTCGTCCAGGTAGGGAGTAGCCACTACAATGGTTACACCTTCTTTCGACAAAGCTGCCAATACGTCCCAAAATTCCCGCCGTGACACTGGATCAACCCCTGTGGTGGGTTCATCCAAGAGCAATACCTGGGGTTGCGCTACCAAAGCACAGCACAGAGCGAGTTTCTGCTTCATCCCCCCAGATAATTGTCCCGCTAAGCGACTGCCAAATTTCTCTAAGTTCATCAGGTGCAGGTACTTGCTGCGGCGTTCTTGAAACAGTCTGTCGGGTACTTGGCGTAATCCGGCACTATAGCGCAAGTTTTCATCGATACTTAAATCTAAATACAGGGAAAATTGCTGGGTGAGATAACCAATACCCAGACGGGCTTCACGGGGAGTGCGTCCCAGTATTTCTACGTTACCTGCTGTTGCTTCCATCACTCCACCGATAATGTGAAAGGTGGTGGTTTTTCCTGCACCGTCGGGACCAATTAGTCCAAAAACTTCGCCACGGGTTACTTGGAAATCAATGCCTTTTACTGCTGTGAATTTACCGTATTGTTTGTATAGTCCTTGAATTTGAATTACGGAGTTAGCGTAGGACATTAATTTTTGTTTCGCGCAAAGGCGCAAAGGAAGAAGAACGCAAAGAATTTTTGTACTAATATAGCGTTTCCTCTTAAGCGTGAAGTACAGATTTATCTGTGTTCATCTGTGTTCATCTGTGGTTAATTATTTTCTTGTACAAGAGCAGATTAGGAAACGCTATAAGTCTATTACTCAGGACTGTTTTACTCAAGATTTGGTGTTAATTTCAGCGTCGGCTGGCATTCCTGGTTTTGCATAGCCACCGGGGTTATCTATGCTGAGTTTAACACCAAATACTTGTTCAACTCGGTCTTTTTTAAAGTATATGTTTTCTGGGGTAAAGGAGGCTTGGGTATCGATGGCGCCCACTTGGGCATTTAAGGGTTGATTGGGGTGAGAATCTAACAAAATTTTGGCGGGTTGTCCAACTTTAACTTTACCGATTTCTCCTTCGGGAATATAGCCGCGTAGGTAGACTGTATTGGGGTTAATTACTGTTAATAAAGTTCTGCCGCTACCGACTACTGCACCGGGTTCTACGCTGCGGGCTGTGACGACGCCATCAATGGGGGATAGGACTTTGAGATAATCTAATTGTGCCAAAATTTGTTTTTCGGCTGCTTTGGCATTTTCTACTTCTGCTTGAGTGGCTTTTAGTTGGGATTTAGCAATGGTTAATTGCTTCTGCAATGCTGCAATTTTAGTAGTGCGAATATCTGGGTTGAAGCTGGTAGTTTGTGCTTGTAATAAGGCACCTTGAGCTACATTTACTTGTTTGAGAGCGGCATTTACACTTGATTGATGGGCTGTGACGGTGGCTTGGGCTGTTTCTAGGGTGGTTTGAGCTTCGTCAAGTTGTCTTTGGCTGAAGGCACCTTCTTGACGCAGTTGGGAGGCGCGATCGCGGTTAATTTTAGCTAGTTTTGCCTGGGAAATTGCGGAGTTAAGTTGTGCTTTTGCTTCACTTAATTGAGCTTCGGCAGCTGCTACTGCTGACTGTGCTTGGGAAATTTTTCCTTGAGTATCTCCTTTGGCTTGTAGTAAGTTTAATTGGGCTTCTTCGATGTTGCTTTCTATGACGCTAATTTGCCAGCGTGCCTGTTCTACTTGTTGTTGAGATGCTTTTATTCTGGCTTGTGCCCCTACTAATTGGGCTTTAATTTCAGCGTCGTCTAATTGAGCAATTAGCTGCCCTTTATTGACTTTATCTCCTTCCCTTACGGCAACAAAATTTACCCTCCCAGGAATTTGTGCCCCAATGTCAGTTTCATAACCTTCTATACGTCCGCTTAATTCTATTCCTGTGGGTTTGGTGCGGGGGAAAAAATACCAAGCTGATGCGACGATACCTGCAATCAATAGCCCACCGAGAATAAATTTTGGCAGATGAGACTTTCGTTTCCTGGGTGGGGATTCCAAGGTTGGTGGCTGTACAGGTGGTTCCGATGGTCTAAAGCCATTCTGGTCTTGGGGAACTATTTGGGTGGTCATAGCAGTAACCGATAAAGCATCTCTAGCTTCACATTAGATGTCAATATTGAGGAATTTGTGAAGAATGGCTAATGATTAATCGGTAATTAAGCATGGGGTAGGGCTAGAAACTCCAAGGATATTAGGTTTTGAGGCTCAAGAGCGATGAGTCACTATCGCTACTATTGAACTGACACGGGTCGCTGGAACGAGTTATCATCGCATCAATACACGGTTTAACTAGCAAACAGAAGAAGCTGCCATTTAACGCCAAAACCTGAGACGAGACTACCTCATATCTTGCACGCCTCAGCTGAGCCTTTATTTATCTTTCCCAGGTTGAACCTGGGAACAAGATCCGGGAGGTTCTACCTCCCGTGGTGCAAGATGTCAGCTACCCTATTTGACTTCATTAGATTTGGCTAGGAGAAATTTAAATGAATAAGCGGACGATAGTCTGTGTTGATGATGAACGGCTAGTGTTGGTCAGTCTGCGGAATCAACTAGCTCGCCTGTTGGGTAATGAGTATAGTATTCAACTAGCGGAAAGTCCAGAAGAAGCCCTGGGAATTTTTGCTGATCTGCAACGAGAGCAAATCGATATCCCGCTAGTCATTTGCGATCAAATCATGCCCAAGATGAGGGGGGATGAACTCTTGATTAAGCTTCATGTCCACTATCCTAATACCCGGAAAATTCTTTTAACTGGACAGGCTGGTATGGATGCAGTAATTAATGCAGTTAACCATGCTAATCTTTATCGCTACATTGCCAAACCCTGGGAAGAAAAAGACCTGAACTTAACTGTCAAAGAAGCGATTCGCAGCTATTTTCAGGATAAGCAAGTGACTGAACAAAATGCAACCTTACAAAAAGTTAATCAAGACCTGAAAGACTTGAATGCTTCCTTAGAACAAAAAGTTGCTGAACGTACTGCCGAAGTCATGGCAGCTAACAAGCATCTTCTGGAGGCAAAAGCAGCCGCAGAGGCAGCTAATCGCGCTAAGAGCGCCTTTTTGGCAAATATGAGTCACGAACTCAGGACGCCACTAAACGCCATCCTTGGCTTTACGCAAATCATCAGCTACGATACCTCTGTCGGACTAGAACATCGGCAATACCTGGATATCATCAATCGCAGCGGACAGCACTTGCTGAAACTGATTAATGACGTGCTGGAGATATCCCGGATTGAAGCAGGCAGAATCAAGCTAAATGAAACTAGCTTTGACCTGTATCGCCTGCTGGATGATTTGCAAGAGATTATGCGGCTCAAGACCAGGGAAAAAAACCTCGTGCTAGCTTTGGAGCTTGCTAGCCAAGTGCCCCAGTATATTACCACAGATGAGGGTAAACTGCGGCAAGTGCTAGTAAATCTTTTGGGCAATGCCATTAAGTTTACGCTACAGGGAAGCGTGACGTTGCGGGTAATGGTTGATTCTCAACAACCCAACTGTTCAGCCATCAATAATTACCAACTATTGTTTGAGGTAGAGGACACAGGTCAAGGGATTGCTGCAGAGGAAATGAATTTCTTGTTTAAACCCTTTGGACAAGCGGAAATTAGCAAGAAATCTCACGAAGGTACAGGACTTGGTTTAGCAATTAGCCGTAAGTTTGTCAATTTGATGGGTGGAGACATTTCCGTTGACAGTCTGGTGGGTCAGGGGAGTAGGTTTAAATTTAACATTCAAGTTCGTTGGGCTGCTTCGGCTGACTTACCAACCCAGTCACCGAAAAGGCGTGTTATTGCTCTAGCACCAGACCAACCAACCTATCGTCTGCTGATAGTGGAAGACCATTGGGAAAACAGCCTACTTTTATTCAAGCTGCTGTCATCCCTGGGGTTTGAGGTGCAAGAAGCCAAAAACGGTTGCGAGGCGATCGCGCTGTGGGAAAGCTGGAACCCCCATCTGATTTTGATGGATATGCGGCTACCTGTGATGAATGGCTACGAAGCAACTGAGCTAATCAAGGCCACAGCTAAAGGACAAGGGACGGTAATTATTGCCGTTACCAGCAGTGCCTTTTTTGAGAACCGCACGCAAATTTTGTCCATCGGTTGTGATGACTTTGTAAGTAAGCCGTTCCCACTAGAGGTGATCTTGGCAAAAATAGCAGAACACTTGGGGGTGCGCTACATCTATGACGATAGTACTGAGCAATCAGGGCAACCATCTGACTCCTATTCATTAACACCTGATAGCCTAAAAGTCATGCCCAATGAATGGATTTCCCAGCTAAATAGATCGGCGACTATTTGCAGAGATGACGAAATTTTACAACTTATTCAACAAATCCCCCAAACTCATACAGACCTAGCAAAAGCTCTAGATGATCTGAATTATAACTTTCGTTTTGAAGAAATTATGAATCTGTCCGCATCAGCTAAACATTAACTGTCATCGATTTTGGATTAAAAAATCTCAATTTGAAAATAGAAAATAGTTGTGAATTATCACTCTTTACCAAAGCGTTTATATCATCGCTCGCAGCCTTTTCAACTTAGTTTCAGCCACTGGCTGGGACACCTCAATGTCCGGCGCAAGATTGGCTTTGGATATGCCCTTGCTCTTGGTATTGGGGTTTTGGGAACTTCTGCCGGAATCGCCATCGGAGACTACTATAGCAACCATGCACTACAAGTTGAAGAGCATACACGCAAGAAAGTGGAGCTTTTCAATCGTCTGCAAACTAGTATTCTCCAAACTCAGACTCACAACCAACATTTAATTTTTGTTTTAGAGGAACCAGCGAGGTTACAGGAAGAATACTCGGAACTGCTAAAATATTCAGCCCAGTTGAAGCAAGCTTGGTTTGAGTTTCGCTCTTGCGAGGGTGCAACAAAAGATGAGGAAGGTTCTGGGGATTTACCAGACGAGGTTGAGGGGGTAAGACGATTTTTAAACAAGTATGAAGGAGTTCCAGAAGCCTATTTACAGCAGATTGAGACACTATTGCAGCAACTAAACCTGTCTTCTTTGCAGCCAGGAAAGATTCAGACAACTCGCACCAATCTCATCAAGTTCAACAAAAGTCCTGTGGTTTTGAAGTTGGATCGTTTTCTAGAGGATTTGGCTAAATTGACCGAACGCAGTCATCAGGAGTACGAGCAAGCAGAGGATGAGTTAGTTATTGCACAGGTGTTGCGATTTCGATTTATTGCTGGCAGCATGGTGTTGTCGGTGGCGATCGCTGTTCTCTGGTCCCTGTGGACTAGTCGCGTCATTACCCGTCCTCTGCAAGCTGCTACCCAAGTTGCTCAGCAAGTCACTCAGGAGTCCAATTTTGACCTCCAAGCTCCCGTGACAACGGACGATGAGGTGGGGGTATTAGCAACTTCCCTTAACCAGCTCATCGGACGAGTTAAACAACTGTTGCAAGAGCAAACAGAGGCGAACAAAAAGCTAGAGTTATATAGCAACAGATTAGAGCAGACAGTGCAACAGAGGACGCAGGAATTAAACGAGAAAAATGCCTATCTTCAACGCACTCTGCAAGAACTCCAACAAACCCAAACTCACCTAATTCAGACAGAGAAAATGGCGGTTCTGGGTCAATTGGTAGCAGGAATTGCCCATGAAATCAATACTCCTTTGGGAGTAATTGGGGCGGCAATTGGGAATATTTCCTATGGACTAGAGCAGTCGATGCAACTGCTACCCCAACTGTTCCAGACATTACCATCAGCACAGTTGGCAGATTTTTTCACCCTGTTAGAAACAGCCAGTCAACCAAAAGAACCCCTTTCCTTTCGACAAGAACGACAACTTAAACAGCAAATCGAACAAAAACTTGCTGATTGGGGAGTTGAGAACGCAGATATCCTGTCTGATAGTCTCAGCCAAATGGGGATTTCACCAGATTTAGACCCCTTTGTGCCCTTGCTGCGTGCTAGTAAGGGTGCAAGGCCTTGCGACCCTAGCTTGATTGTGGAAACAGCCTATCACCTATCTATGGTGCAAAACAACAGTCAGAATATTAGCCTGGCAGTCGAACGGGCAGCAAAAATTGTCTTTGCGCTGAAAAGTTATGCCCGTCAGGATACTAAGAGTGAAATGGCGATCGCCCCCGTCACTGATGGAATTGATACCGTACTGACGCTTTATCAAAATCAAATTAAGCAGGGTATTGAGATGACGAAAACCTATAGCGCTGTACCCTCCATTCTCTGTTATCCGGAAGAACTTACCCAGGTGTGGTCGAATTTGATTCACAATGCGATTCAAGCGATGAATTATCAGGGTGAGTTAGCGATCGCTGTCTCGGAGCAACAGCAGCACGTCGTCGTCAAAATTACTGATTCTGGCTGTGGTATTCCCTTAGAAATCCAAAACAAAATCTTTGAGCCTTTTTTCACTACCAAGCCGGTTGGTGAGGGATGTGGCTTAGGATTGGATATTGTTCGTCAAATTATCGTTAAGCATAGGGGCAAAATTGAAGTGGAGAGTCAGCCGGGACATACTACCTTTAGTGTGTGGCTGCCAATTATACAAAAATAATTAAGTATTAAGTAAGTCGGCGCGAATAAACCGCAATATGTAAAGACCCCGCCCTTAAGGGCGGGGAGTAATCTGCGTGCTTAGCTCCTAGTCAGCCTCAAAAGCGCTGACTACACATATGAACTTGTTTTAGCGGGGGTACTGATGTCAAAGAAAAAATTGCTAGAAACACTCAACATTGTTTGGATATTTGTGAATCAAATTGGATATTTGTAAAATAAAATTACTTTCTTGAGATACAGCTTTTAAAATTAGTTGTGATCACACTGAGATATTGTATTTAGGATTTTTGTTTAGTTAAGCGTTGTCTGCACCTGCCGATTATCAGCTTTTTTATGAAGATTTTAATTGTCGAGGATGATATCATTGTTGCCCAGGCACTGACTGCCATACTTACTAATCAAAACTATGCAGTCGAAGTTGCCAGTAATGGTACGGTGGCTTGGGACTTAATTGAAACTTTTGATTATGACTTAATTTTGTTAGATGTTATCCTCCCTGAGATAGATGGCGTTAGTTTATGTCGTCGCATCCGCTCCCGTGGGTTACAAATGCCTATCCTATTGTTGACTGGTTGTGATAGCAGTCACGACAAGGCGATAGGACTAGATGCAGGAGCAGATGATTATGTAGTCAAACCCTTTGACGAAGAAGAATTAGTAGCCCGCTTAAGAGCGCTATTACGACGGGGAATAGTAACTGCTCAACCGATTTTGGAGTGGGGAGAACTGCAACTTGATCCTACCAGTTGTCAAGTTACCTATGCTAATAAATTACTCTCCTTGACCCCGAAAGAATACGGGTTGCTGGAGTTATTTTTACGCAACAGTCGCCGGGTGTTTAGCTGTGGGATGATTTTAGAACATCTCTGGTCCTATGAAGATACCCCCGGTGAAGAAGCAGTGC